>Ga0073934_10001590_pt1 | contig 53119 bp, 57 predicted proteins | sample LarsenN4metaG_FD_76834 | JGI IMG/M metagenome (GOLD analysis project Ga0073934, IMG submission 76834) | Hot spring sediment bacterial and archeal communities from British Columbia, Canada, to study Microbial Dark Matter (Phase II) - Larsen... ...
ACGGGCTGCGCGATGAGGAATATCTGCGGCTCAAGATCCTCACCTGCATGCTGCCAGTCCTCTAAAATGCCCCAAAATCACCCACACGAGTACGCGAAGACCCGAAGAAAGAAGAAAGAAGGAAGAAGGAAGAAGGAAGAAGGAAGAAGGAAGAAGGAAGAAGGTGAGCGAGGCGCTGGTTGAAGGTTTTTCATCCTTCTGCCTTCATCCTTCATCCTTGAAATAAAAAAAGGCCGGCCCGCGGGCCGGCCTTTTTTGTTGCCGCAGCGTTACTTCTTTTCTTCCTTCTTCATTTCTTCCTTCTTTTCCTCCTTCTTCGGCTCGGCTGCGGGAGCAGGAGCCGGAGCGGGCGCCTCGACCTTCGGAGCAGGCGCGGGTGCCGGAGCGGGCGCCGGAGCTGCCTTTGGCGCAGGCGGTGGAGGAGTTTGCTGGCCGCAGGCGGCCAGGCCGAATGCCACGAGCGTGGCGATGAGGAGCGAGCGTGTCATGTTGTTTTCCCTAAAACGATGGTTCAAACGTTTGACTCAAAAACAACGGCCGGCAAGACGCCGACCAACCGACAACGGCCAAGAATAACCAGCCGTTCGCAATATTTTAGCAGCTTTGCCCGGGGCTGAGCGAGCCGGGCGACGGGGCGGCCGGGGTCCGGTCACAACCCGCTGGTGCTGGCCGAGACGACGGGAGCGGACGCCTCCCAGATCTCGGCGAAGCGGTCGAGCAGCACCTGCGCGCCGTTCACGTCGTTGGTGCCCTGGGCCGCGCGCAAGTGATCGTAGTGGAAGCGGTGCACGTAGTGGTTGGCGTCGAACACCACGAACGGGTCATAGACATGCCTCGCCGGGCGCAGGGTCTGGTGGATCCTCACTGCCGCGCTGAACTGGCGGAGGAGATCGATCACGCGCGGGCACTGTCGCTCGATCGGGTCCGTCTCGTGCACCACGATCATCAGGCGGTTCGCGCGGCTCGCCAGCAGGAACTGGCGCAACGCCCCGTAGCGCTCGCGCGAGTTATAGGCGGGCGAGAGGGTCTTGTCGAATACCCGGATCACGCGCTGGGTCCGCGGAATCAGGCTGTCGATCACCGCCTCGTACTCGCGCATCCCGTCGAAGCGGCGGTACTCGGCGTTCGGAAGATTGTGCGTGAGCTCCATGCCTCGCTCCCCCGCACAATCCTCAATGAAGAACCAGGAAAAGTGAATGCGGAACGGGCAACGCCCCCGCCATTTCGATGCCGTTCCTCATTCCGCATTCGTTGATCCGCATGTCAATCTCCGCCGCCGAGCTGAATATATCCGGCGCGGTACCATTGGTAAAGCCGCTGCGCCGACGCGGGATCGATTCTCGCCTGCGGCGGCAGGCGCCTGCGGTCGGCCAGGCGCGCAAGCAGGCGCGCGGCGGTTGCGCTGGCGGGGCAGGCTTCGCCGTTGATGAAGACCGTGCCGCCGCGAAACAGCATGCGGCTTGGCAGCGCGAGCCGCACGCCATCGCGCGCGGCGCGCCGGGCAAACGCGCGCGCCGCGAGCGGGCGCGCCGGGCGCGTGAATGTGACGCGCGGCTTCGGCTCGCTGAGATAGCAGCCGAGAAAGCGTTCCACTTCCGCGCCGTTCCACCGGATGCCCTGCAGCATGCGCTTCGCTTCGCGCACCATGGCATCGCCGATGCGGGCGGGATGGCGCGGGGAGCGCAGCCCCGGGTCTTCGCAGATTCCGTCGAGCTGCAGCCGGTCCTGCAGATAATCGAGGAAGCGCGCGCCGAGTTCCTGCGCGTGCGGCGCGCGGAACCCGATCGAGCAGGTGATGCACTCCGTCAGCGCGACCCCGTCGTGCGCGCAGCGCGGCGGCAGGTAGAGCATGTCGCCCGGCTGCAACACCCATTCACGGGTGGCGCGGAAGCGGCGCAGTATCCTCAGCGGCGCCCCGGGGACGAGCGCGAGGTCGCGCTGGCGGCTCACCGCCCAGCGCCGCTCGCCCGCCACTTGCAGCAGGAACACGTCGTAGCTGTCGAAGTGAGGGCCGACGCCGCCGCCGGGGGGCGCGTAGCTCACCATCACGTCGTCGAGCCGCGCGTAGGGGATGAAAGCGAAGTGCTGCAACAATTCCCGGGCCGCGGGCAGCGCCTGATCGACTCCCTGCACCAGCAGCGTCCAGCCCGAGCGCGGCAGCCGGGTGAGCTCGCGCCGCGAAAACGGCCCGTGCCGCACCTGCCAGCGGCTGCCGCTGCGCAGCACGAGCCGCGCTTCCAGGTCGTCGCGCGCGGCGAGCTCGAAGAGCGTGCCGCGCCGCACGAATCCGGCGTGCTCCGGCAGGGCGCGCCGCGCGAGCAGCGGCCGCTTCTGCCAGTAGCGGCGCAGGAACTCGTCTGCTGACAGACCGGCGAGATGAGGTTTCGTCATGCAAAACGATAACAGCCGGCCCGCCGGACTTTGCTGTCCGGCGGGCTGCTTGAAGTATAACTTCATCAAAAGCGGTCTTGGTCAAGGAGTTTGTCGGGCGGAAGACCGACAAACTCCCGGCCAAAAAAATGCGCGACGAAAATGCTTGACCGCGGCGGGCGATGTTCACACAATGCTCTGCACATGATCCCGCAAGTCCAGCTCAATTCTTCGATGCTCCAGCCGGGGCAGGCCGCGCCGGGCTTTGATCTGCCCGACGCCGACATGAACATGGTGAGCCTGGAGAGCTTCCGCAACCGGCGCAACGTCGTGCTCTACTTCTATCCCAAGGACGATACCCCGGGCTGCACCACGGAGGCGATAGACTTCAGCGAGCTGGACGAGGAGTTCGGCGCGTTGAAGACCGTGGTGCTCGGCATCAGCATGGACGACTGCCTTTCGCACGGGGCGTTCCGCGACAAGCACGGCTTGAGCGTGCAACTGCTCGCGGACGTGGATGGCGAGGTGTGCCGCCGCTACGGGGTCGTGCACGACAAGGAGGTGGAGGGCGGGAAGAAGACCTGCATCCTGCGCTCCACCTTCATCATCGACCGCAAGGGCCAGTTGAGGCACGCGCTCTACGGGGTCAATCCACGGGGCCACGCCGCCCAAGTGCTCGGCCTCCTGAAGGGGCTCAACAAGTGCAAATAGCGAAGAATATGGTGGTGACGCTCACCTACGAGCTCTCCGACCTGGACGGGAAACTGATCGAGAAGTCGGACGCGCCGTTCGAGTACCTGCACGGCGGCTACGAGGGCATCTTCCCGCTGGTGGAAAAGGCGCTCGCCGGGAAGAGCACGGGTGACAGCTGCCGGGTGAGGCTCGAGCCCGATGACGCTTTCGGCGAGTACGATGCGGAGCTGGTGCGGGTCGAGGCGCGCAGCAAGTTCCCCGGCGACGTCGCGGTCGGCATGCGGTTCGAGGGGCGCGGCGAGGAGTCCGGCACGACGCTCGTCTACACCGTCACCGACATCGCGGAGGACAAGGTGGTCGTGGACGGCAACCACCCGTTCGCCGGCCAGACGCTCGATTTCTCGTGCACCGTGACGGGCGTGCGCATGGCGACCGCCGAAGAGCTCTCGCACGGGCACGTGCACGGCCCGGGGGGCCATCACCACTAAGTTGGCAGTTTGCAGTGGGCAGTTTGCGGCGCTGAGTCACCAGTGTGCAGTGTGCAGCATGGAGTAAGCAGTACCAGGTTAGTGGCTACTGTCCACTGCCCACTGCCCACTGATAACTGCCAACTGAAGTCAATTCCCCGGCGTCACCTCGAACCTGACACGCCCGGCCTCCTCGCTGACGCGCACGCGCACCCAGTTCATCTCCGGGCTGCCGAACACGCCCACGCGCGTGAAATTGGCGAGCGCCGCTCCGCTTTCGGGATCGCGCGGCGGCCGGTCTACGCGGTAGCGGTGGGAGTCGCCGTGAACGAGCAGCACTTCGCCCGGAAACTTCCGCGCCTGCGCTGCGAGCGTTTGCACCAGCGCGGCGAATCCGCGCCGCGGGCGCCCTGACGCGCCCCACGGATCCGCCTGCGTCAGCACGACCACCGCGCGCAGAGCGCGGGCGCGGGCGAGACGGAAGCCCTGTTCCAGCCAGTCGCGGATCGCCGCGGCCCGCCGCGCGTGCTCTTCCGGCATGCGCACGTTATTGTTGGGACCGGGCGCGTTGAGTGTCACGAACAACACGCCCTCGTGCTCCCAGCGCAAGTGCTCCGGGTAGTGGCGGCGCGGGTCACCGGCATCGGACTGCCGCACGAGCCGCATCTGCCGCTGCCCGAGGCTCGCCGCCCCGGTGAAGAAAACCTCGCGCAGCTTCTGCAGGCGCTCGAGCGGATCGCGTGCGGCCGCCAGCGCGCGCGTGCAATCGGTCCATTCATTGTCCCCGGGCACGTAGATGAACGGGTGGTGCGATAAGTCGAACCATTGCCGGCGCTCGAGGAAGACTTCGTCGCTGCACTCGCTCCAGGCGCTCTTGAAGTCGCCCACGTGCACCACGAAGGCGAGCGGCTCGCGGTTGAGCGAGGCGATGAAATCGGGGAAGCGCTCTTCCTCCTCGCGCGTGTAGGGCGTGTCGCCGAATGCGGCGAAGGCGAAGCCGGCCTGAGCGCCCGCGAGCGGGGCGATACAGAGTGCCGCGGCCGCGAGCGCCGCGCGCAGGAACGGCAGGCAGCGCGAACGAGCGCTGGCGGTCTTCCCGAGTCGTGCCACGCTAATGCTTTGGCCCGTAAGAAATTTCCCTCCAGAAAATCGTGGTCTTCCGCCTTGGCATCGCATTTTTGGTGCCGAAACCACCCGTACAAGGGCCGCTGGGCTCGTGCAATACGCTCGTGCCGCCCCCTTCGGCGATTTCGCAGCGCCCGGCCGTGATCGCGAGCTTACGCTTCACTTTCTCGACAAGGGCGCGGCTTCCCACCGCGATCGCCTTCGACGAGCGCGTCGCGCTCCACAGTCTCGCTCCTGCTTCCGGGCGCGTCCTGGACCCACTGGCGGTGCGCCCGCTGAAAATCCCTCACACGTTCGCGAAGCCGCACTCATGCTCCAGTCGGCCTCCTCGGGCACCGCGAGCCTGCACGCGACGCCGCGTTGAACTGGCGGCGCTTGGCAACCACGCCGCTTCCGGGTGAGGCGCCGCGCTCGGCACGCCCGCCGCAGGAACAACCGCACTCGCCGCCCCGGATTCCGCGGCTTCCCCCGCGACCCTCGACCAATGCGTTGCAATGGTCCGAGCCCGTAGCCGGTGGTGCCGACCCGAAGGCTCCTCTAGAAGCGAGTCGGGCTCGGGCGGACGAAAGGGCCGGCAACAGGCAACGCTTCGCCACAGGTCGGCAAAACCTGCTCTCCACCCTGCCCGTTGCCTGAGCCTGATCCCATTGCCTGCGCAATCACGGCGTCTGGAGGCTACTCTTCCCGATCGCGTCCGCTGCCCGGGGCGAGGCCAGGAACTCGATAACCGTTCGAGCCAGCGACGGGTTCGGGCAACTCGCCGCAACGCCCGCGGCGAAGGTCGAGATCTTCTGCAGCTCCGGAGGCAGCGGCGTGACGTGCTCGATCCCCGGCACGGGCAAGAGCTCGCTCACCTGCTGCAAGCCGATCTCCGCTTCGCCGCGCGCGATCACCGCGCCCACGCGCTCGCCACCGCCGATCAAGCGGCTCTTGGGCAGCACCTCATCCGCGATCCCCAAGCGCTGAACCAGCTCCCCGGAAAAGTATTTGCCGCTCTCGCTCGCCGAATAGCCGATGGATTTCGCCTGCAGGAGCGTGCGTCTCAGCGCGTCGGCGGAACCGATGTCGGGCTTCGGCGCACCCGCGCGCACCGCGAAGGCGATGCTCGACCGCGCAATGATCTTGAGGCCCTCCGCCAGCGCGAGACCCTCCGCGACGAGCTGCCGCAGCACGTGCTCGGCGACGATGACGATATCCACGACCTCTCCGCGCTTCAAACGCTTCGGGATGGACATCTCCCCCGTGCCGATAGAGGTCGAGGCGGTCACGACTTTCGCCTTCGTCAGGCGCTCGACCTGCGGAATCAGTGCCTGGTGCGCCGCGGCGAAGGCGCCGGATGTCATCACCCTGAATTCGGTCATCGTCGTGCTCACGCCACCGGAGCCCATGGTATCAAAGGCAGCCGGGCCGATGAATCCGGTCTGTCCCCGATTTCTCGATTTCTTCATTGACCCGCGGCGGCAGGCCGATTAACGTGATCGTCGGGCGTTCCCGGCCGAGCGCAAGCCGTCACGTGTTCCCGTACCACGACGAAAACGCAACTCAGCGCACGCCGTATGCCACGCTCGTGCTGATTGCGCTGAGCGTCCTGGTGTGGCTGCTCGTCCAAGGCGCAGGCGCCACGCTTGCGCTTGCCCGCTCCGTGTGCGAGCTGGGCCTCATTCCCGGAGAGTTGACCGCATCCGTCTCTCCCGGCACGCGCTTTCCCATGGGAGAGGGCCTCGCGTGCCTCACGGATCCCGGCCGCCAGGTCGAGAACGTGCTCACCTCGATGTTCCTGCACGGCTCCTGGACGCATCTCCTCGGGAACATGTGGTTTCTGTGGCTTTTCGGAAACAATGTCGAGGACTCGATGACGCGGCCGCGTTTCGTCGCCTTCTATCTCCTCGCCGGACTCGCCGCCGCGCTGGCGCAAGTCGTCGCGAATCCCTCGTCCACGGTGCCGATGGTCGGCGCCTCGGGCGCGATCAGCGGGGTGATGGGCGCTTATCTGGTTCTGTTTCCCAGGGTTCGGGTATTCACTCTCGTGCCGCTGGGTTTCTATGTCACGTCGGTCGCACTGCCGGCATGGGCGATGCTCATCTACTGGGCGGTGCTGCAGCTCTTCGGCGGCTTCACCAGCATCCTCGCCGGACAGGAGGGCGGCGTCGCCTTCTGGGCCCACCTCGGCGGTTTTCTCGCCGGCGTGGTTCTCGCCAAGCTCTTCGAGAAATCGGACCGTCTCGCCGACCACCGCTCGCACCACTGGCGGCCGCGGCGCGAGGGATGGCGCTAGACAGAATCGGGACAGAATCGGCAGAATCGGGGACAGACCACGTTTTTCCCGGATTCGTCCAGTATCACGCACGTGCCCTGCAAGGGAAACGGTCCCGCGATGGCCGATCTCGTCGCCGGCCACGTGCAGCTCATGTTCAACCACCTTGCGCCCTCCGTCTCCCAGGTGAAGGCGGGCAGACTCGGCGCCCTGGCGGCCACCGCGGAGAAGCGCTCGGTAGCGGCGCCGGAGGTGGCGGCGAAGGCCGAAGCGGGCGTCCTGGGGTGGTGTCCAATCCGGGGGCGTGGCGGCTCGCGCCGGCGGGAATGCCTGCGGACGCCATCGCGACGCTCGACGCGGAGACGGCGAAAGCCGCTCAGCCGCGGGACGTGCGCGAGCGCCTCATGGGTGAGGGCCCGTAACCCCAATCCGCGAGCGCCTCGCGGACGGGCGACATCGCCCGCGAGGAGACCGCCAAGTGGGCGCCGATCTCAAGACCGCGGGATCACGCCGCAGTGAACTGAATCACGTACCACCCGACCCGAGTCAGCGGTGCTCGAGCCTCATGGCGTTACCCCTGACAACACCTACAAGGTTGGCGGCAGCCGCCAAGTCATCTACACGCCCGTCATCGCGGTGGAGGACACCCAGCAACCCCGCCTCGACCATGCCGGTCGCACCTCGCGCGTGCTCCACGGCGACGTCGCCTGCAAGGGCGAGATGCGCGGCCGGATGCGGGAAGTCTGCAAGGCTCCCCGGATCGTGCTCGAAACCGCCGGCACCGCGCTCTCCGGCGTGACGCGCACCACCAGCCATGCTATCGGCATGAAGGCGTATTTCGCGCCGTTCGACGGGCGCTTCAAGTTCTTCAGGCCCCCGTACCCCACCTCTGCCCCAATTGGCGTCGCTTGTCTTGCGATGCCGGAGATGCTGGCGGAGGCCGGGCCAGAGGCGATCATCGAGGCCAGCCGCCTGCGCCCGCCGAAGACGGGCCTCGCGACACGGTAGCACCCGCGTGGTCTCCATCGGCAAGTTCAAGCTGCACTACGCCTGGGTCGTCCTGGTCGCGGCGTGCATGCTCAATATCGCGAGCCGCGCCGACCATGGCTCCTTCGGCGTCTTCGTCGAGCCGCTGGTCGAGCTCTTCGGCTGGTCGCGCGGCGACATATCGGTTGCCTATTCCGTGGCTTTCATCGTGGGGCTGCCCGCCGTCGTGGTCATGGGCTGGCTCGGAGACCGCTGCGGGGCGCGGCCGCTCATGATCGTCGCCACGTTCATCATCACCGCAGGCACCTATCTCATCGGCACGATCACGGAGCTCTGGCAGTTCTACGTCTTCTACGGTTTGTTCGTGGGCTCGATGGGGCATGCGGCCTTCACCGTGCTGCTGCCCGTCATCCTCACCCGCTGGTTCGACCGCTACATGGGCCTTGCAGTGGGCATCTACTGGGCCGCGATGGGCGTGGGCCCCATGATCTTCGCGCCCCTGTTCCGGTGGCTGATCGAGACGCGGGGCTGGTCGCAGGCCTTCACGCTGATTGCCGTCATCGTCGGCGTGATCCTCTTCGCCTTCTCCCTCCTCGTCCGCACCAGCCCGCGCGAGATGGGGCTCGCCCCCTATGGAGCCGAACAGTCGGCGAAGGAGCCGCGCGGCCCGGTGGCCGCACCCGGCATCGGGACGACGGGCCTGAGCGAGATCCTGAGCAGGCGGCCGGTCTGGCTCCTCATCGCGATCCACCACATCGGCTGCGTCGGGCATTCGGTGATCCTCGCGCACATCGTGTCCATGGCGATCGTGAGGGGCGTCTCGGGGATGGAGGCGGCCGGGGTGCTGAGCACGATCGCGGGCGCATCGGCCGTGAGCCGCTTCGCCTCCGCCCTGATCGCGGAGCGCTTCGGCGGGCGGATCGTGCTCACCCTCGCGCTCATCGGCCAGAGCGCGCCAATCGTGATGCTCTTCTTCGCGCAGGAGGCCTGGGCGTTCTACGCGTTCGCCCTGATCTTCGGTCTCTGCTACGGCGGCGAGATGGTGGGCTTCCCCATCATCAACCGCCAGCTCTTCGGCGCGGCCGCCCCGCTCGGTACGATCTATTCCTTCCAGATGGTGGGCGCCGGCACCGGCATGGCGCTCGGCGGCTGGCTGGGCGGGTTCCTCTTCGACGTGTCCGGCGCCTATACATGGTCGATCGCCGCCGCGATCCTCACGACCTGCCTCGGCATCCCGCTGGCGCTCGCGCTGCCGCGCCACAAGCGGCCGCCCGCGGCCGGCTCGAAAGGCGTGATGAGGCCCGCGCCTGCTGCCGGGTGAAACCGGCGAAGGAACAAGCGTCCTTCCCCGCGGTTGCGCACGCCGGTGCGTTGCGCTTCAGACGAAAAGATGGCCAGCGCGGTTCAGGGTAAAGGGGCCAGCGCGAATTATGGAAAGTCAGGTTCGGCGGAGGAAGCTCTGAATTTCCGGAGTCGAGAAACGCCGCCATCGCACGAAGTGATACGAATGGGTCGAAACGGCGATGCAGTGGCGGCCAGGATGCCGCGCGCCCCAGTCCTTGCCGGGTTTTCCTGCCGGTTCTGCCTGTCACGGGCGCACCTGTCCTGCGGACTGAGCGATCGGTCGCGCACACGGTAGAGATTGGCCAGGCCGAACAGCGCGAGAATGAACGAGGGCCTGGACCGAATCGCGAACCGCGATTCACGAATCACGCCGTTACTCGGTCAGCCGCCGCCGCAGCTCGTAGAGCAGCTCCAGCGCCTCCTTCGGCGTGAGCGTATCGGGATCGAGCTCGCGCAGCCGCTTCACGACCGCAGGCTCCTCCGGGGCTGGCGCATCCTGTGCGGCTGCGGCGCCGGAAGCAAAGAGGTCGCGCTGCGGCCCCGCGGCGAGGCCGTGCTCCTCGAGCTCCGCCAGCCGCCGGCGCGCGGCGCGGATGACCGCTCCCGGCACGCCGGCGAGCCCCGCGACCTGCAGCCCGTAGCTCTGGCTCGCCGGGCCTTCCTCGACGCTGTGCAGAAAAACAATCTTGTCCTTGTGCTCCACCGCGTCGAGGTGCACGTTCGCGACCTCGCGGAAATCCTCCGCGAGCCGCGTCATCTCGAAGTAGTGGGTGGCGAAGAGCGTGAGGCTGCGGTTTTTCTCGACGAGATGCCGCGCGATCGCCCACGCGAGCGCGAGACCGTCGAGGGTGGAGGTACCGCGCCCGACCTCATCCATGAGTACCAGGCTCGTGGAAGTGGCGTGGTGCAGGATGTAGGCGGCTTCCGTCATCTCGACCATGAAGGTGGAGCGCCCGCCGGCGATGTCGTCGGCCGCGCCGATGCGGGTGTAGATCGCATCCACCGGCCCGAGCCGCGCCCGCTTCGCGGGAACGAACGAGCCGCAGTGCGCGAGCAGCGCGATGAGCGCCACCTGGCGCATGTAGGTGGACTTGCCCCCCATGTTGGGGCCGGTGATGATCAGCATGCGGCGCGGGCCCGAGAGGCGCGCGTCGTTGGCGATGAACGCGTCCACCTGGCGCTCGACGACGGGGTGGCGCCCGGCCTCGATCTCGATCAGGGGCTCCTCGGTGAAATCGGGCGCGCGGTAGTCGAGCGCCGCCGCGCGCTCGGCGAACGCGGCGAGGAGGTCGGCTTCGGCGAGTGCTGCCGCCGTCCGCTGCAGCCTCGGGATGTGCGCGGAAAGCTCGTCGAGCACCTTCTCGTAGAGCAGCTTCTCGCGCGCGAGCGCGCGCTCCTGCGCCGAGAGCGCGCGGTCCTCGAAGGCCTTGAGCTCCGGCGTGATGAAGCGCTCGGCGTTCCTGAGCGTCTGCCGGCGCCGGTAGTCGTCCGGCACGTTCTCGGCCCGCGCGCGCGTCACTTCGATGTAGAAGCCGTGCACGCGGTTGTATTCGACCTTGAGGTTGGCGATGCCGGTGCGCGCCCGCTCGCGCGCTTCCAGCTCGAGCAGAAACGCGCCGCAGTTCGACTGGATCGCGCGCAGCTCGTCGAGCTCGGCATCGTAGCCGTCGGCGATCACGCCGCCCTCGCGCAGCACCGCCGCCGGCTCGGGCTTGATCGCGGCCGCGAGAGCCGCGACGAGATCGTCCCGGGGCGCCAGCGCCTGCGCGAGATCGGCAAGCCGCGGGCTCGAGTTCGCGGCGAGGGCAGAACCAAGGCGCGGCAACAGCCCGAGCGTTTCGCGCAGCCCGGAGAGATCACGCGGGCGTGCGGATTTCAACGCGATGCGCGCCGTGATGCGCTCGACGTCCGCGCATTGCTTCAGGACTTGAAGAAGTTCCCGATGCGGCGCGCTCGCCCCATCCCCGATCAGCGCGCCCACCGCATCGAGCCGGCCCTTGAGCGCGCCGCGGTCGGTGAGCGGGTGGTGCAGCGTGTGGCGCAAGAGCCGGCTGCCCATCCCGGTCGCGCAAGCGTCGAGAAGGGAAAACAAGGTCGGCGCGGTCTCGCCGCGCAGGGTTTCCGTGAGCTCGAGGTTGCGGCGGGTGGCGGGGTCCATGCGCACATAAGTCCCTTCCTGCTCGACGGTGAAACTCTTCACGTGCGCGATCGCCGTCCCCTGCGTGGACCTCGCGTATTCGATCAACGCGCCGGCCGCGCACACCGCCGCGCCGAGCCCGTCCGCGCCGAAGCCCGAGAGATCGAGCGTTTCGAACTGGCGGGTGAGCGCGCGCACCGCGGCATCGCGCTCGAACTGCCAGGGCGGCAGGCGCTTGACGGGCGCTGCCGAGCCGTTCAGGAATTCGGCCGCCGCATCCTCGGGAACCAGGATCTCGGACGGCGCCAGGCGTTCAAGCTCGGCGGCAGCGTTCGCGGCAGCGGTCTCCATCACGCAAAAGCGGCCGGAAGAAAGCGAGAGCCAGGCGAGCCCCAGGACATCGCGTTGCTGGAGAAGCGCCAGCAGCAGGTTGTCGCGCTTCGCCTCCAGCAGCGCGGCGTCGGTGAGCGTCCCGGGCGTGACTACGCGCGTCACCTGCCGCTCGACGGGGCCGCGCGAGGCGTTCGGGTCGCCCACCTGCTCGCAGATCGCCACCGACTCGCCGAGCTTCACCAGCTTCGCGAGGTACTGCTCCACCGAGTGGTGCGGCACACCCGCCATCTTGATCGGCTCGCCGGCGGACTCGCCGCGGCGCGTGAGGGTGATGTCGAGCAGCCGCGCCGCGCGCTCCGCGTCGTCGTAGAACAGCTCGTAGAAGTCGCCCATGCGGTAGAAGACCAGCATGTCCGGGTACCGCGCCTTGATGCGCAGGTACTGCTGCATCATCGGCGTGTGTCCGGAAAAATCGGGCGCGCCGGTCGCCTCGTCCGGCTTCTCCTTTTTCGGTCTGAATGCCTGTCGTTCCAAGGAAAATAAACCTGAGGCCGCTGCTCTTCTGGTCAAGTCCGGGCAGGTTTTTGCAACCTCTTGTCCGGAAATTCAACGTAGCTTTTGGTACAGGTTTTGGCGCAGGTCGGTCCCGCGGGAGGTTGGATGCCGCAAGAAATCCATCCAAGAAACCGCAACCCCTGACCGCGGCGATTATCGCGTACATGAAAGCGGGAGAGGAGCGTGCGGACGCCTGGCGCCCCGGTTTGGGCGTGACGGTGGCGTGGTCCGGAGCCGGACCCGTGTGCTAGTATTACGCTAGTAATTTGCCAGCACAGGGGCGCTTCCATGCCAGGGCTCGTCATCAAGGATCTGCCGGCCAGATTGCACCGCAAGTTGAAGAAGCGGGCCGCCCGGAGCCACCGCAGCATGACCAAGGAAGTGCTTGCCATAATCGAGCGGGCGCTGGGCGAGGAAGCACCTCCAACCAAAGCGCCGCCCCCGTTCAAGGGCCGCTTTGCGTTGACGGACGAATTCATTGACCGGGCAAGGCGCGAGGGCCGCGAGTGATCGTCGTTGACGTGAATGTCGTCGTTTATTTCCTCATCGAGGGCGAAAAGACGGCGTCGGCGCGGAACCTCCGGCGCCGTGATCCGGATTGGCGGCTGCCCGCGCTGTGGCGTCACGAATACTTGAACGTCCTCGCGACATTTGCCAGGGAAGGCGGCGCCACGGTCGCCGAAGCGCGAACGCTCTGGCGGCGCGGCCTCGGGCTCTTTGCAGCGCGCGAGCAGAGCGTGGACATGGAGTCTGCTCTCGCCCTCGCGGCGGAGAACCGGATCAGCGCGTACGACGCACAGTACATCACGCTTGCGCGGCGGCTTCAGACCGTATGCGTCACCGAGGACCGGCGTTTGCTCGGACAGTTTCCAGCGCTCACTCGAAGCATGCAGGTTTTCGGCCGGCCTGAATGAGCATTCCATGAGCCACTGGTTCGAGTACTTCCCCGGCCACCACATGTGGTCGCAGGGCATGATGTCCGGCATCGAGATGCAGACCTGGGGCGCGGCGGCGCTCGGCGAGATCGACCAGATCGGGCAGAAGCTCAAGGCGCACGTCGGCGATAACGAGAAATGGTGGCAGGAGTGGACGGCGATGGCGCGGCGCATCGAGGGCTTCGGCAACGCCGAGGCGCAGCAGGGCCACGAGCTCACGGCCGGAGCCTGCTACCTGCGCGCGGCGAGCGTTTCATACCGCCCTCCGAGCGCAAGTGGGAGACGTATCGCAGCTGCCTGCGCTGCTTCCGCCAAGGCATCGCGCGCCGCTACCCCCAGATCGAACGCGTCGAGGTGCCGTACGAGGCAACGACGTTGCCGGCGTGGTTCTTCAGGTCCGATGTCACGGGGCCGGCGCCGGCGGTGGTGATGTTCGACGGCCCGGACAACGCCAAGGAAACGAGCGCGCTCTTCGGCGGTGCGGAGATCGCGCAGCGCATGCGTTGCCCGCTTTACATCCTCCACGGCGGGAACGACAGCATCGTGCCGCTCGAATTCGCGCAGAAGCTCTGCGCGGCGGGGGCTCGCGGGACAAGACGCTGAAAGTGCTCACCGCGCACGACGGCGGCAGCGAGCACTGCCAGGAAGACAACCGCCAGGTCGGCGCGCACCTCGTCGCCGGCTGGCTTGCCGAGCGCCTGGGCGGGCGCCTCTGTCAACCACAGAAAACGGCCGTCAATCGTCAATCGTAAATCGTGGGCACGCCGTTGTCGCTCTGAAGGTTTTTTGCGATTCACCATTCACGATTCACGGGTATGACGCCACGCCACTTCGCCGCCGTCCTCGCCCTGTGCATGGCGCTCGCCGGCTGCACCCCGCAGGGCGCGCTGCTCATGAGCGCGCTGCCGGCCGGCACCGTGCCGGTGCTCCTGAGCCATCTCGAGGGCGTGGACGACAGCAACCGGCGCCGCATCGCCGAGCTGGAGGGCCGCGGCGACTGGCAGGGGCTCGTCGAGCTTGCGGAGGCGAACCTCGCCCGGGACCGGAATAATGCCGAGTGGTGGCTCGTGGCGGGCTACGCGTACTCGCAACTGGGCAGCCATCCGCGCGCGGCGCAATGTTTCAGCGAGATGGTGCGCCTTTCGCCGGATGAGATGCTCGGCTGGAACCTGCTCGCGCAGTCGTACCGTTCGGCGGGGGAGCCGGTGCGAGCGGTGCAGGCGCTCGAGAGCGCCGTGCTGGTGCGCAAAGATGTGGCGGCGACCTGGTTCCTGCTGGGGGAAAGTTACAGCGACCTCGGCCGCTTCGATCCGGCAGCCGCAGCATACCGCGAGGCGCTGCAGTTGAACGCTGGCTTCGCCCAGGCGTGGTTCGGCCTGGGGCGGGTGTACGCCCGCCTCGGGCGAGCGGACGAATTCGGCAAGACCGTGCAGGCGCTGCAGCGCCTCAACCCGGCGCTTGCGAAAGAGCTGGCCGCGATGCGGCCCCAACCACGCTAACGCTCCCGAAATGCGTGAATGGTGAATGGTGAGTGGACAAAAGCGTCCGTCAAATCCGAGCTATTGCTCTACTCCAATCACCCGTCACGATTCATGCCTTTATCCCTTCTTGAGCGCAGGCGTCAGGTGCGGCGAGATCGCCCTTAATAGCTCGACGAACACTTTCGGGTTGCCGGCGACGATGTTGCCGGTTTTCATGTACTCGTTCTCGCCGTTCAAGTCGCCCACCAGTCCGCCCGCCTCGGTGATGAGCAAGGCACCCGCCGCCATGTCCCACGGGGAGAGGCCGAACTCCCAGAATCCGTCGAGGCGTCCGGCGGCCACGTAGGCGAGATCGAGCGCGGCGGCGCCGGCGCGGCGCACGCCGGCGGAATTCTTCATCATGTCGCGCAGGATCGCGAGGTAGGCGTCGAGGTGCTCGAGCTCCCGAAACGGGAAGCCGGTGCCGATGAGGCTCGCCTTCAGGCGCGTGCGCTTGCTCACGCGGATGCGCTGGTCGTTGAGGTACGCGCCGCGCCCGCGCGAGGCGGTGAAGAGGTCGTTGCGGCCCGGATCGTAGACCACGGCCTGCGTGACCGTTCCTTTGTGCGTGAGCGCGATCGCGACCGCGTACTGCGGGAAGCCGTGGAGGAAGTTCGTCGTGCCGTCGAGCGGATCGATGATCCACTGGTAATCCGATCGCCCGGAAGCGCCGCTTTCTTCTGCTAGAATCGAATGATCGGGATAGGCGTCGCGCAGCGTGCGGACGATCGCCTGTTCCGCTTCGCGGTCCACTTCCGAAACGAAATCGTTTGCCGCCTTTTCCTTGAAGGCGACGATGTCCAGATTGCGGGTCGCGCGGATGATGATGTTGCCGGCGCGGCGCGCGGCCTTCACCGCGATGTTGAGCATCGGGTGCATCATTGGTAATGATGAATGATGAGTGATGAATGATGGATGACGGGCGGAGCAGCCGCTGCTGCACCGCGCGCCAATGCATGCCGCGGCTCGTCTTCGAGGCTTCGTATTGTAAGTGATGGGCGCCGATCCGCTCAAAAATATTCGCGTTGTGCTGTGCGGCACGGCGCATCCCGGCAACATCGGGGCCGCGGCGCGGGCGCTGAAGACGATGGGCCTCGCGCACCTCTACCTCGTCAACCCGGCGCGGTATCCCGATCCGCAGGCGGAATGGCTCGCCTCCGGCGCCGCCGACGTGCTGCGGCATGCGCGGGTGTGCGCGAGCCTCGACGCGGCGCTCGCCGGCGTGGTGTTTTCGGTCGCGTGCACTGCGCGCACGCGGGAGCTCGCGGTGCCGATGGTGAGTGCGCGCGAAGCCGCCGCGCGCGTGATCGAGGTCGCGCGCACGCAGACGGCGGCGCTCGTCTTCGGCAACGAGACCTTCGGTCTCACCGGGCGGGAGGTGGACAAATGCCGGCTTCTGGCGACGATACCCGCCAATCCCGGATACTCATCGCTCAACCTGGGCGCCGCAGTCCAGGTATTCTGCTACGAGCTGCGCCAGGCGGCGGCTGCGGGGAGCGGGCCCCGCGGCAAGCCTCCCGCGCTCGCGACGCACGAGGAGATCGAGGGCTTCTATGCGTCGCTGGAGAAAACGATGACCGAGATCGGATTCCTCGATCCCGAGCACCCGAAGAAGCTGATGGCCCGGCTGCGGCGGCTCTTTTCGCGAGTCCAACTCGAGAAAGAGGAGGTCAACATCCTGCGCGGCATGTTGAAGACGCTTGCCCGGCCGAAACCGCAACGTTCCCGGAAAAGCACAATAGTTGACTAAATTAGTATGCTATCGTAAACTGCGTATTGGAATATCATGGATTTCTAATAAATGTTTGCCCGGCTCAGAGAAGAGATTGCGGTCGTGTTTGACCGCGACCCGGCGGCGCGCAATAGCTGGGAGGTCATCACTTGCTATCCGGGGTTTCACGCCATGCTGTTTCATCGCCTGGCGCACTGGCTGTGGACAGCGGGGCTGAAATGGCTCGCGCGGCTCGTCTCGCACATATCGCGCTGGTTGACGGGCATCGAGATCCATCCTGGCGCCGTCATCGGCCGCCGCTTCTTCATCGATCATGGCATGGGGATCGTGATCGGCGAGACCGCCGAGATCGGCGATGACTGCACGCTCTATCACGGCGTGACGCTCGGCGGCACGTCGTGGACCAAGGGCAAGCGGCACCCGACGCTGGGGAAGGGCGTCGTGGTGGGAGCGGGCGCGAAGATCCTCGGGCCGATCACCGTCGGCGACGGCGCCAAGATCGGATCGAACGCGGTCGTCGTGAAGGACGTGCCGCCGCGGGCGACCGCCATCGGCATCCCGGCGCGCATCGTGGAGGCGCGGGAGGTGGCGCAGAACGGGCGCTTCGCCGCCTACGCCGTGGTGCGGGAGCTCAACGATCCCATGGCGAAGGCGATCCACGAGCTGATCGATCATTGCGTCGAAACCGACAAGCGCATCGACCGGATCCTCGCGGAACTGGAGCGGATCGGCGGCAAGATCCGCGAGGGCGAGGCGCAGAAGCTCGACGCGGAGCAATTGAACAAAATGGTTGACTGATTTGGTCGGGAAAGGTATAGTTGAGCAAAATAGTAAGATTTATGGACAGTTGGTAGCCCGTTGATTTGACAAGGGTTTGAGAGGTCATCTATGAGACTGACGACGAAAGGACGGTTCGCAGTTACGGCGATGATGGATCTCGCGATGAACAACGGCGAGGGCCCGGTCACGCTCGCCGAGATCAGCGGCCGGCAGAAGATCTCGCTCTCCTACCTGGAGCAGCTCTTCGGCAAGCTGCGCCGCCATCGCCTGGTCGATAGCGTGCGCGGGCCGGGCGGCGGCTACCGCCTCGCGAGAGACGCGGGGGAGGTGACCGTCGCGGATATCATTCTCGCGGTGGATGAGCCGATCGACGCCACCCAGTGCGGGGGCAAGGAGAATTGCCGCGACGATGAGAAGTGCCTCACCCACGATCTCTGGGCGGCGCTGAACGAGCGCATCTTCGAGTACCTCGGGTCGGTCAACCTGCGCCAGCTGGTTGAGCGCCACAAGGCGAAGGAGACCGGCGTCGCGCAGGTGCACGACATGCGCGAGGCGGCGCGCAAGCGCACTCCCACCACGGTCCCAGCGTGACGCGGCAAAGCCGCGTCACGCACGGCAAATCCGGCGGCGTGTGACCGATGGAGCACGTGTACCTTGACCACAACGCGACGACGCCCCTCGATGACAGGGTCTTCGAGGCGATGCTGCCGTACCTGCGCGCGCGCTACGGCAACGCGTCGAGCCGGCACGAGCTGGGCACCGCAGCTCGCAAGGCAGTCGACGTGGCCCGCCAGCAGGTGGCGGCGCTGGTCAACGTGCAGCCGTCCCAGGTCGTCTTCGTCTCCGGCGGCACCGAAGCGAACAACCTCTTCATCAAGGGGACTGCCGGGTATCTCAGGCCGGCGCAGATCGCGGTGAGCAGCATCGAGCATCCCTGTGTCGCGAAACCGGCGCAGGAGCTCGCGCGCCAGGGCTGGACGCTGAGGAAGCTCGCGGTCAGCGCGGAGGGCGAAGTGGATCTCGCCGACGTGGACGCAGCGCTCAAGGAGCCGACCGGGATCGTGTCTGTGATGCTCGCCAACAACGAAACGGGCGTGATCCAGGATGTGATGAGAGTCGGCGAACGGGCGCGCCGCGCAAAAGCGTGGATGCACACCGACGCGGTGCAAGCCCTCGGCAAGATCCCGGTGGATTTCGCCGCGCTCAACGTGCACGCGATGACGCTGTCGGCCCACAAGATTTACGGGCCCAAGGGGGCGGGCGCGCTGGTGATGGACAAGCGCCTGCAGGTGCGACCCCTCATCCACGGCGGGGGCCACGAGCAGGGGCTGCGCTCGGGCACGGAGAACGTGCCGGCCATCGTGGGCTTCGGCGCCGCGTGCGAGCTCGCCGCGTCGCGTCTCGCCGAGCTCGGGCTGCGGCTCGCGGAATTGCGCGAGCGGCTCGAGCGGGGGCTGCACGGGCTCGGTGCCGTGATCTTCGGCGGCCGGGCCCCCCGCATTCCCAACACGTCGTACTTCGCCTTGCGGGGCGTCACGGGCGAGACCCTCGTGATCGAGCTCGACAAGGAAGGATTTGCCGTCGCGCCGGGCGCGGCGTGCTCGAGCGCGAATCCCGAGCCCTCCGCGACGCTCACCGCGATGGGCGTGGAGCCGGAACTTGCGCGCGGCGCGGTGCGTTTGTCGCTGGGCGCCGCCAACACGGCCGAGCAGGTGGACGATTTTCTGCGCGCGCTCAAGTCGGTCTTGACGCGCCTGCGGAGCCTGACGGCAATCGCGGTCTGACTTCAGTGACCCGTGAAAGTGACGAGTGACGAGTGAACCCATGGCGATAGAACTGACTGAAAACGCGGCGAAGCAGATCAAGGCGCAGCTTGCCCGGCGCGGGCGCGGAATCGGGCTGCGCGTCGGCGTGAAGAACGTGGGCTGCTCAGGCTTCGCCTACACCTACGACTACGCCGACGAGGCGCAAGCCGGCGATCACACGTTCGAGGCGCACGGCGCGACGGTGGTGGTGGACGCGAAGAGCCTGGAATTCCTCGACGGCTCGACCCTCGATTTCGTCAAGGAGGGGTTGAAGCAGGCCTTCAAGTTCGTGAACCCGAACGTGGATGCGACCTGCGGCTGCGGGGAATCCTTCAGCGTGAAAGAAAAACCTGAAACCGCAGATGAACGCTGATTTGAACCCGGCTCGGTCTGCGTCTATCGGCGTCAATCGGCGCTTAAAGTCTGGAGTCTGGAAGTGAGCACAGTACTCGAAAACCTGGTTAACCAGCCCTACAAGCACGGCTTCGTCACGGCGATCGAGGAGGAGACCGCGCCCAAGGGGCTGTCCGAGGACATCATCCGGCTCATCTCCGCGAAGAAGAACGAGCCCGCGTGGATGCTCGAGTTCCGGCTGAAGGCCTACCGCCACTGGCTCACCATGACCGAGCCCGGTTGGCCGAACGTCAAGCGCTCGAAGATCGACTTCCAGGACATCATCTACTACGCGGCGCCCAAGCCGAAGAAGCTCGCGAGCATGGACGAGGTCGATCCGGAGCTCTTGCGCACCTTCGAGAAGCTCGGGGTGCCGATGCACGAGCGCGCGGCGCTGGCGGGCGTCGCCGTGGACGTGATCTTCGATTCGGTCTCGGTCGCGACCACCTATAAGCAACGGCTCGCGGACGTCGGGATCCTCTTCTGCTCGATGTCCGAGGCCGTGCGCGAGCATCCCGAGCTCGTTCGCCAGTACCTCGGCACGGTCGTGCCGCCGGCCGACAACTTTTACGCGGCGCTGAATTCCGCGGTGTTCACCGACGGCTCGTTCTGCTACATCCCGAAGGGCGTGCGCTGCCCGATGGAGCTCTCGACCTATTTCCGGATCAACACCCAGGAGTCCGGCCAGTTCGAGAGGACGCTCATCATCGCCGAAGAAGGCGCCTACGTGTCCTATCTCGAGGGCTGCACCGCGCCCAAGTTCGACACCAACCAGCTGCACGCGGCGGTGGTGGAGCTCGTCGCGCTCGACAATGCCGAGATTAAGTACTCCACGGTGCAGAACTGGTACGCCGGCGACGAGGAAGGCCGCGGCGGCATCTACAACTTCGTCACCAAGCGCGGGCTGTGCAAGGGGGCGAGCTCCAAGATCTCCTGGACCCAGGTCGAGACCGGCTCCGCGATCACCTGGAAGTACCCCTCCTGCGTGCTGCTCGGGGACAACTCGATCGGCGAGTTCTACTCGGTGGCGCTCACCAACCACCACCAGCAGGCCGACACCGGGACCAAGATGGTGCACATCGGCAGGAACACCCGCAGCCGCATCATCAGCAAGGGCATCTCCGCCGGGCAGTCCAACAACAGCTACCGGGGCCTCGTGAAGGTGGGCCCGCGCGCCGAGAACGCGAGGAACTTCTCGCAGTGCGATTCCATGCTGATCGGCTCGAGGTGCGGCGCCAACACCTTTCCCTACATCGAGGTGAAGAACAACACCGCCAAGGTCGAGCACGAGGCGACGACCTCCAAGATCGGCGAGGACCAGCTCTTCTATTTCGCAAGCCGCGGCATGGGGCCGGAGGAAGCGGTCTCCATGATCATCAACGGGTTCTGCCGCGACGTGTTCCAGCAGCTGCCGATGGAATTCGCGGTGGAGGCCACCAAGCTCCTGGGATTGAAGCTCGAAGGGAGCGTCGGATGATTTCGGCGAACGCGAACATCCTCCTCGGGGTGAGGGGCCTGCGCGTGAAGGTCGCGGGGGTCGAGATCGTCACGGGCGTGGACCTCACCGTGCGCGCGGGCGAGGTGCACGCCGTGATGGGCCCCAACGGCTCGGGCAAGAGCACGTTCGCGAAGGCGCTCGCGGGGCACCCCGCCTACGAGGTGAGCGGCGGGAGCGTCGCCTTCGACGGCCACGATCTCCTCGCGCTCCCGCCCGAGGAGCGGGCGCGCGCGGGGCTGTTCCTCGGATTCCAGTACCCGGTCGAGATCCCGGGCGTCTTGAACAGCGCGTTCCTGCGGCTCGCCTACAACACGGTGCAGGCCGCGCGCGGGGGCGAGGAGCTCGATCCGCTGGAATTCGACGACTACGTGCGCGAGAAGATGAAGCTCCTCGACATGGACCCGGGCTTTCTCGACCGCAGCGTCAACGACGGCTTCTCGGGCGGCGAGAAGAAGCGCAACGAGATCCTGCAGATGGCGCTGCTCGATCCGCGGCTCGCGATCCTCGACGAGACGGACTCCGGCCTCGACATCGACGCGCTGCGCGTCGTGGCGAACGGGGTGAACCGCGTGCACGGGCCCGGCAAGGGGATCGTGCTCGTCACCCACTACCAGCGCATGCTCAACTACATCGTGCCCGATTACGTGCACGTCATGGAGGGCGGGCGCATCATCAAGACCGGCGGCAAGGAGCTCGCGCTCGAGCTCGAGAACCGCGGTTACGACTGGGTGCTCGAAGAGTACCGGGCGAGGGCAGCCGCATGACCGCTGTCGCGGCCACGCATCCTTATGTTGAAGCCCTGCTGAAGGGTTATGAAACGCCGCAGGGCGGCGTTTCATGGCTCAACGAGCGGCGCGCGGCGGCGCTCGAGCGCGCCAACGCGCTCGCCGTCCCGACAACGCGCGAGGAAGAATGGCGCTTCACCGACATCACGCCGCTCACGAAAGTCCGGTTCGGGCGCGCCGAGGCGCGCGCGCGCCCCCCGATCGCGGAGGTCGCCGCCTTCATCGCGCCTGAAGCGACGGCGCACCTCGTGTTCGTGGATGGGATCTTCGCGCCCGAGCTCTCCGCCAACGCGGGACTGCCCTACGGGGTCGTGGTGACGCACCTCACCGCGGCGCTCGAAACCCACGCAGCGGTGATCGAGCCGCACCTCGCACGGCACGCGGCATTCGAGCGCGAGCTTTTCGTGGCGCTCAACACCTGCCACCTGCGCGACGGGGCGTTCGTCTGGATCGCGAAGAACCAGACCTGCCCGACGCCGGTGCAGGTGCTGTTCCTGTCGACGCAGGACGGGACCGCCAGCTATCCCCGCGCGCTCATCGTGGCGGAGGCGGGCGCGGCGTGCACGCTGGTCGAGGATTACGTGAGCCTCGGTGAATCCCGGCACTTCACCGCCGCGGTCACCGAGGTCGCCGCGGGCGAGGGCGCCCGCGTGCAGCACGTGAAGCTGCAGCGCGAAGGGCGGGCCGCGTTTCACATCGCGACCTGCGCGGCGGCGCTCGCGAAGGACGCGCGCTACGATTCGCACACGGTCACGCTCGGGGCGCGCATCTCGCGGCACAACCTCGACGTCGTGCAGCACGGGGAGGGCGCGCAGGCGCGCATCGACGGGCTTGCGCTGATCTCGGGCCGGCAGCTCGCCGACACGCATACGCTCATGGACCACGCGCGCGCGAGCGGCAAGAGCAGGCAGCTGCACAAGTGCATCGTGGGCGGGGCCGCGCACGCGGTGTTCAACGGCAAGATCATGGTGCGCCCCGGCGCCCAGCTCACCGATTCGGCGCAGGAGAGCCGCAACCTTCTCCTCTCCGACAAGGCCTGCGTGGACACCAAGCCCCAGCTCGAGATCTTCGCGGACGACGTGAAATGCTCGCACGGCGCGACCGTCGGGCAGCTCGACCAGGAGCAGGTGTTCTACTTGAAGAGCCGGGGGCTTTCCGAGACGCGCGCGCGCAACCTCCTGACCTATGCGTTCGGCGCCGAGGTGATCGACCGCCTGCCGGTGCCCTCGCTCGTCGAGCAGCTCGAGGAGACGGTGCTCGCGCAGACCCAGGCCGCGGAATGACGATGAACGCCCCGCATGTTGCAGTGAGGCCCCGCCGCGACGGCGCGCTCGACGTGGAGCGCGTGCGCGCGGATTTCCCGATCCTGCGGCTGCGCGTGCACGGCAAGCCCCTGGTGTTCCTCGACAACGCGGCCTCGAGCCAGATGCCCCAGCCGGTGATCGACCGCTGGATCCGCTACCAGACGACCCAGCACGCCAACATCCACCGCGCGGTCCACTACCTCTCCGAGACCGCGACCGCGGAGTACGAAGGCGCGCGGCGCAAGCTCGCGGCCTTCATCAACGCGCGCGAGGAGCGCGAGGTGATCTTCACGAGCGGCACCACCGACAGCATCAATCTCGTGGCGCACGGCTTCGGGCGCAAGTTGATCGGCGCGGGCGACGAGATCGTGCTCACCACGCTCGAGCACCATTCCAACATCGTGCCCTGGCAGATGGTCGCGGAGGAGAAGGGCGCGAAGATCCGCGTCGTGCCGGTGAACGACCGCGGCGAGCTCCTGCTCGAGGAATACGCGAAGCTCCTCAATTCCCGCACGCGGCTCGTGGGCGTGACGCACGTCTCCAACGCGCTCGGCACGATCAACCCGGTGCGCGAGATGGTGAGACTTGCGCACGAGAAGGGCGTCCCGGTGCTGCTCGACGGCGCGCAGGCGGTGCCGCACATGAAGGTGGACGTGCAGGAGCTCGACTGCGATTTCTACGCGTTCTCCGGGCACAAGATGTTCGGGCCGACCGGCGTCGGCGTGCTCTACGGGAAGGCGCGCTGGCTGGAGAAGATGCAGCCCTTCAAGGGCGGCGGCGACATGATCCTCTCGGTCACCTTCGAGAAGACCACCTACAACGTGATCCCGCACAAGTTCGAGGCCGGCACGCCGCCGATCGCGGCGGCCATCACGCTCGGCGCCGCCGTGGACTACCTGGCGGGCGTCGGCATGGAGCGCGTCGCCGCCCACGAGACGGATCTCCTCGACTACGCGACCGAGCAGGTGAACCGCCTGCCGGGTGTGCGCATCATCGGCACCGCCGAGCACAAGACGGGGGTGCTCTCGTTCGTGATGGACGGGGTGCATCCCCACGACGTCGGCACGCTGCTCAACGTGGAAGGCATTGCGATCCGCACCGGGCATCACTGCGCGCAGCCCGTGATGCAGCGCTTCGGCATCCCCGCCACCTCGCGCGCTTCCTTCGCCTTCTACAACACCATGGCGGAAGTGGACGCGCTGGTCGCCGGCATCCGCAAGGTGCAGAAGGTTTTTGGATAAATGCGTGAATGGTGAATAGTGAATAGTGAATGGACGAGAACAATGCCGAATTGTTCGGAGCCAAGGTGTAGCGGGTTTTTCCACTCACCATTCACCAATCACGATTCACGCCTTTTCAGGCATTGAGATGGCGGATACGAAGCAGCTCTACCAGGAGGTCATCCTCGACCACAACCGCAAGCCGCGCAACTGGGGGCTGCTCCCGGACGCCACGCACAAGGCCGAGGGCCACAATCCCCTGTGCGGCGATCACATCACCCTCACGCTCAGGCTGAGCGAGGACACGGTGGATGCGATCAGCTTCCAGGGCGAGTCGTGCGCGATCTGCAAGGCGTCGGCCTCGATGATGACGACCGCCGTGAAGGGGCGGCCGCGCAGCGACGCGGAGCGGCTGATCCAGGAGTTCCGGGACATGGCGACCGGCAAGCTCGATCACGAGAAGGCACCACACCACCTCGGGCGGCTTACCGTGTTCGCGGGGGTGCGCGATCTTCCGACGCGCGTCAAGTGCGCGATCCTGCCGTGGCATACCCTGCACGCCGCGTTCCACGCGGTGGCGAGCACGACCACCGAGGCCGACGAGGATCCGATGCACGCGCCGATAGGAGGCAGTGCCTGAAAGACAAAGGATTAGCCACAGAGGACACAGAGAACGCAGAGAACGATCGGATCACATAGAGCAAACAGGGCAAGACGCTTTCCTTTGTGACCTCTGTGCTCTCTGTGGCTGAATAGGTTTTGAAATGCCCAAAATCGCTGAAATCGAGCCGACGCCGAATCCCAACGCGATGAAGTTCATCCTCAGGGAGCCGCTCACCTGGGGCGTGTCGCGCTCGTACGACAAGGCCGAGGCGGCGAAGGAGGACCCGCTCGCGTCCAAGCTCTTCGACATCGAGCACGTCACCAACGTGTTCTACGTGGACCACTGGATCACGGTGACGCAGGACGGGGCCGCGGACTGGCAGGAGCTCGTGCGCAAGGTCGCGGTGCCGATCCGCGACGCGCCCGCCGCCGACGCGGCTTCGGCGCAGTACGCGGCGCAGGCCCTGGCGGTCGCGGGCGCCGAGACCCTTTCGGAGGCCGACCGCCAGCGGCTCGAGCGGATCAACGAGATCCTCGATGAGCAGGTACGCCCCTATCTCCAGGGCGACGGCGGGGATCTCTACGTGATCGGGCTGGAGGGCAACCGCCTCATGGTGCACTACCAGGGGGCGTGCGGGAGCTGCCCGAGCTCGATTTCCGGCACGCTCGCCGGCATCGAAAGCCTGTTGCGGTCGCTCGAGCCCGAAATCGAAGTCGTCGCGATGTGAGAAAATGAAACGCCAAGGACACCAACAAAACCACAGGCCCGCCGGACAGCGAGGCGCTAAGCTGTTCGACGCAGTGAGTGGTTTTTCTCGCTTTCTGATTCTGCTCTAATAATAATCGTCTCCCTGGCGCTCCTGGCGCGTTGGGGCTGATTTCAACATGTCTGACTGGGTCACCGTGGCCAAGGTGGGGGAGCTCGCGCCGGGCGATTTTCGCGTCGTCGACGTGGACGGCGCCAACGTCGCGGTGTTCAACGTCGGCGGCCAGTACTACGCCATCGAGGACGTGTGCACCCACGACGGCGGGCAGTTGACCGGCGGCGTGGTCGAACGCGACGAGATCGTGTGCCCGCGCCACGGCGCGCGGTTCTGCATCCGCACGGGGCGGGCGCTCTCGGCGCCGGCCTATGAGCCGACCGCAAAGTTCCCGGTGCGCGTCGAGGGCGGCGAGATCCAGGTGCGCGACGATCGCTGGGACTGAAGAGCGCCGCCAAGGCGCCAAGGCCGCCAAGAAACCCCACAACAAGAATTGAACCGCCAAGACACCCCCCGAACCTAACCAATTGATGCTCGAATAAGGCGAGCGCGATAATGAGTCGTCTGGACGGATTTACGTTGACGCGCGCAAGGACGTTTACGCTGGCTATGCTAGCGGCCCTCGCGCTCGCCTCGTGTCAGACGGTGCAGACCACGCAGCCGGGCGCGGTGGGAGTGGAGCGCAAGCAGGCCATGCTGCTCAGCTCGCAGCAGGTCAACCGCAGCGCGGCGGTCGCCTACCAGCAGGAAATGAAAAGGGCGGCGGCGAGGAGCACGCTCAACCGCAACCCGGCGCAGGTCGCGCGCGTGCGCGCTGCGGCGCAACGCCTGATCGCGGCAAGCGGCGCGTTCCGTGCCGACGCGCCCGGCTGGCCGTGGGAGGTGAACGTCGTCACCTTTGACGAGATCAACGCGTGGGCGATGCCGGGCGGCAAGATGGCGGTCTACACGGGGCTCCTCGAACGGCTCAAGGTGACCGACGAGGAGCTTGCCGCGGCGATGGGCCACGAGATGGCGCACGCGCTGCGCGAGCACGGGCGCGAGCGCGCCTCTCAGGCGGTGGCGCAGGGCGTCGCGATCTCGGTGATCGGAGCCGCCGTGGGCGCCGGCGAGGCCAGCATCGAGCTCGCCCAGCTCATCACCGATCTCACTTTGAATCTCCCCAACTCGCGCGAGCACGAGCGAGAGGCCGACCGCATCGGCGTCGAGCTTGCGGCGCGCGCCGGCTACGATCCGCGCGCGGCAATCAGCCTGTGGCAGAAAATGGCGCAGGCGGGCGGCGTGCGGCCGCCGCAATTTCTCTCCACGCATCCTTCGCCGGAGAACCGCACCCGTGACCTGCAGGACTACTCGGCGCGGGTGATGCCGCTCTACGAGTCCGCGCGGCGGCGCTGATACGGAGCCCACACCTCTCACCGCGGAGGACCCCGTTAGAGGCCCCGCCTCTAACGGGGGGACGCAGAGGACGCGGAGGAAAGCGGCGCCGGAAGAGAGACGAATCACCGGTGTTTTTCACGATTCAACGGCGTTCATTGGCGCTTTCATCGGCGACCGCCGAGTCAGGGAATGGTTGATCTGCATCAAGCGGGCCGCTGCGCGGACCCTCTAGATTGTTCGCGTCGAACCTTGTCGTCGCGAGGGCATCGATGAAGACGATAGTGCAGATCGCCATTTCCGCCGCCGCGGCGATCGTCATGCTGGCGGCCGCGTTGGAAGCCGCTGCCCAGCAGCCGGTGCAGAGGCGCGAACAGGCGCAGAGCCGCGAGCAGGTCCAGAGCCGCACCCAGGAGCGAACGAGGAAGCGGGAGATCATCCCCGGGTCCGAGCTCATGACCGCGAGGGAGCGCGAGCAGTACCGCCGCCGCATGGCGTCGGCAAAGTCCGACGAGGAGTGGCAGAGACTCCGGGCCGAGCACGTCAAGGCGATGCAGGAACGCGCCCGGCTGCGCGGCCTGGAGCTTGCGGAGCCGAAGGCGCCGGCGAAAAGCGACGGCAAATGAGGCTGCGCATCGCTGCGCTTACCGCCTGCGCGGCGGTCGCCCTATGGGCGGGGACGGCCACCGCCGCGGGCGACGCGGTCCGCGGCGGCCGGCTGCACGAGGACTGCCTCGGCTGCCACGGCACCGAGCTCTACGTGCTGCCGAAGGCCAAGGTGAAAACGCTCTCCGCGCTCAAGAAGGAAGTGGACCGCTGGAACGACCGGATGAACCCCAAGTTCACCAAGCAGGAAGTCGAGGACCTGGTCGTCTGGCTCAACGCGACCTTCTACAAGTTCTAGGAATTTGTCGAACCGAAGTTCGACAAATTCCTTAACGCTGCGCCCGATCCCGAAATCCGGCGCAGCCGGCCCGCCTCTTCAGTCGAGTACGTGCGACACCAGCCCGTCCGCGAGCTTGGGTTCGAACCAGGTGGACTTCGTCGGCATGACTTCGCCCGCTTCGGCAACGGCCATCAAGTCCTCCATGCGCGTGGGATGGAGGGCGAAGGCGGCAGCCATCTCCCCGCTGTCAACGCGCTTCTCCAGTTCCGCGAGGCCGCGGATGCCGCCAACGTAGTCGATGCGTTTGTCGTGGCGCAAATCTTTGATGCCGAGAATGGGCCCGAGCAAGCGGTCGGACAGCAGCCTCACGTCAAGGCGAGCCACGGGATCACGGACGGGAATCAACTCGCGGCGGATCGTCAGGCGATGCCAGCCGCCGGCGACATACAGGCCGAATTCGGCCGGCCTGGCCGGCGCGACCGGCGTCGCGCTTTTTTCCACGGAAAAGTTCTCCCGCACGCGCGCAAGGAAAGCCCCGGCGTCCATGCCGTTCAGGTCGGCGACGACGCGGTTGTAGGCGAGAATCCGCATCTGGTGGTGGGGGAAGAGCACCGCCAGGAAGTACTCGTAGCTTTCCTCCCCGGTGTGGCGTGGATCGGCGGCGCGGCGCGCGGCGGCGACGCGCGAGGCGGCCGCCGAGCGGTGGTGGCCATCGGCGATGTAGAGGGCGGGCAGGGCGTCAAAGGCTCGCGTGAGCCCCGCCTGGATTTCGGCGTCGCGCACCACCCACAGCGAATGGCGGACGCCATCGTCGGCGGTGGCGTCCGCATCGGGTGCGCCGGCTGCGCAGCGGGCGAGGATGTCGTCCACCTCCGGCGCGCCCGGATAGGCGATCATGACCGGGCCGGTCTGGGCGTTCAGCGCCTCGATCTGGCGCACGCGGTCGTTTTCCTTGTCCGTTTGCGTGTGCTCGTGCTTGCGGATGCGGTTCGCGTCGTACTCCGCCACCGAGGCCGCCGCCACCAGGCCGGTCTGCGTGTGCCCGCCCATGATCAGGCGGTAGACGTAGTAGCAGCGCGCCGGGTCGCGTGCGAGGATGCCTTCGCGCAGCATGAGGCTCAGGTTTTCCGCTGCCTTGGCGTAGACTTGAGGCGCGTAGGCATCGGTCCCCGCCGGCAGATCGATCTCCGGCCTGGAGATGTGCAGGAAGCTCCATGGCCTGCCCGCGGCCCGCGTGCGCGCTTCGTCGCTGGAGAGCACATCGTAGGGGGGAGCGATGACTTCGGCGGCGCGGCCGGGAGCCGGGCGCAGGCCGGCGAAGGGGCGGATCAGGTGCATGTCAGGACTCGGGATTCAGGATTCGGGATTCTAGGCCATTCCCGCGCGTTGAGCCGCGATGGACTCGTCCGCTCCAACGCGCGGAGTTAAACCGGCGCGGCGCGTCCGGATTTAACGCGACTTGGCGGCTAATTTGCGGTTCTAGCGGCGGACGCGAGGTAGCGCCGCCGGAGGAGCTTGCCGACCCACATGCCCGCCAGGAAACCGATGATCGCCGCAAAGAGGAAGGTGACGGTGCCGCTGCTGCGCGCGTAGCGCGGTCTGATTTCCCCCGCTTGCGCCACGTACACGGCGTAGCGCTCACGGTCGCCGACGACCCAGTTCAACTCGACCGTCTGCTGCGATTCGTCGCCCTCGGTGACGCTGAATTTCGCGCGCGCCTGCCCCGCCAGCTGGAGGCTTCGAGAGGTCTCGGGCAGAAGCAGGCTCGCGGCGGGACGGCTCTCGCGAACCGCCTGCCACTCGCTCCAGGTCACCACCGAGTAGTCCTTCGGCCCGGGGCTCGCGCGGTCGCCTTCGAACACCAGCAAGGGGAAATCGGCGGGCGGCGCGTCCGACTCGCCGAACCGGTCGGCCGAGGCGTACGCGATGAAGTTCGCCATCGCGACGGTGACGAGGAAGAAGACCGCGAGCTCCGCGGCGAGCACCAGGGCGCGCGCGAAGGTGGGGGAGGTGGATCGGACCGGCACGTGAAGCAGTCTTAAAAAAACGGTTTCGAACCGCAGATAAATCCCGTTCCAGTGATTTCTGCCGGCTCCTGATGGTTATTGGTCCGCAACACGTCCGGAAAATGGACATTGGAACGGGGTAAGCGCAGATTCCGCACGGCCGGCGAGATCAGCACGCCGAACTGCTCGCACCGGATATGCCGAGCGCGAACCGGGCTGCGGCGCCGAGCGAGCCGCCGATCACGGAGATCCGTATGGATTTCGCCATATCAGGTGACACCCCGCTTGATCCTTCGGGTCAGCCCAGCGCCGTGAAGGCCTCGCGCACGGCGGCGACACGAGCGCCGACGTCGGGCAGCTTCGCCTCGATGCGCAGCTTGTCGTGGCCGGCCAGGCGGTAGTGGCGGCGCGATCGCACGACATCGAGGACCTTCGCCGGCTCGATCGGCGGCCTTGCCACGAACTGGAGCTGGATCGCGGAGTCGCTCGCGTCGATGCGCGCGATGCCGAGCGGCCTACCGAGAATGCGCAGGCGGTGGCTTTCCGTGAGCGCGCGGGCGGGTTCCGGCAGCGGCCCGAAACGGTCCACGAGCTCCTCGCGCAGGGCCTCGAGCTCCTCCAGCGTCTCGCAGTTCGCGAACCGCTTGTAGAGCACGAGGCGCTCGTGGACATCGGAACAGTAGTCCGCGGGCAGCAGCGCTGGCACGTGCAGGTTGATCTCGGTCGCAACCTCGAGCGGCGCGGCGAGGTCCGGCTCGCGCCCTTGCTTGAGCGAGCGCACTGCGCTCTCCAGCATGCGCACGTAAAGGCTGAATCCCACCTCCTGCATCTCGCCGCTCTGCGCTTCGCCGAGCACTTCGCCCGCGCCGCGGATCTCGAGATCGTGCATGGCGAGGAAAAACCCCGAGCCGAGCTCCTCCATCATCTGGATCGCCTCGAGCCGCTTTCTCGCCTGCGCGCTGATCGAGCCTTCCTCCGGCAGCAGCAGGTAGGCGTAGGCCTGGTGGTGCGAGCGGCCGACGCGGCCGCGGAGCTGGTGCAGCTGCGCGAGGCCGAACTTGTCGGCGCGGTTGATGATGATGGTGTTCGCCGCCGGGACGTCGATGCCGGTCTCGATGATGGTGGTGCAGGCGAGCAGGTTGAAGCGGCCCTGGTAGAAATCGCGCATCGCGTGCTCCAGCTCGCGCTCGCGCATTTTCCCGTGCGCGACCCGGATGCGCGCCTCGGGCAGCAGCTTCGCCAGCATCTCCGAGGCGTGGCCGATGGTGTCGATGTCGTTGTGGACGAAGTAGATCCGGCCGCCGCGCTTCAGCTCGCGCAGCGCGGCCTCGCGGATAAGCGGCTTGCTGTGGCGCGTCACGAAGGTCTTGATCGCGAGCCGGCGCTCCGGGGCGGTCGCGATCACCGAGAAATCGCGCAGGCCTTCGAGCGCCATCGCGAGCGTACGCGGAATGGGCGTTGCGGTGAGCGTCAGCACGTCCACCTCCGCGCGCAGCGCCTTCAGGCGCTCCTTGTGGCGCACGCCGAAGCGGTGCTCCTCGTCCACGATGACGAGCCCGAGGTCCTTGAACTTCACGTCGCGGGCGAGCAGCCTGTGCGTGCCGATCGCGATGTCGACGCGTCCCTCCGCGAGCCCCGCCAGCGCTTCGGACTGCTCTTTCGCGGTGCGAAAGCGGGAGAGCTCGGCGATTTTCACGGGCCAGTCGGCGAAGCGGTCGGAGAAGGTGGTGAGGTGTTGCTCGGCGAGCAGCGTCGTCGGCACCAGCACCGCGACCTGCTTGCCGTCGGCGACCGCGACGAATGCCGCGCGCAGCGCGACCTCCGTTTTCCCGAAACCCACGTCGCCGCAGATCAGCCGGTCCATGGGCTTGCCGCTCCTCAAGTCCTCGGTCACCGCCTGGATCGCGGTGGCCTGGTCGGGTGTCTCCTCGAACGGGAAGCCGTCGCTGAACGCTTCCAGATCGTGCGGCTTCAGCGTGAACGCGTGCCCCTGGCGCGCGGCGCGCCGCGCATAGAGGTGGAGCAGCTCCGCGGCCGTGTCGCGGACCTGCTTCGCCGCCTTGCGGCGCGCCCTGTCCCACTGCCCGCTGCCGAGCTCGTGCAAGGGTGCGGCTTCGGCCGGCGCGCCGCTGTAGCGGCTGACGAGGTGCAGGCTCGAGACCGGCACGTAGAGCCTGGCGCCGCCGGCGTACTCGAGCGCCAGGAACTCGGTCTCGCCCTCGCCGAGGTTCATGACCGCGAGCCCCCGGTAGCGGCCGATGCCGTGGCTCTCGTGCACCACCGGGTCGCCGATCTTGACCTCGGAGAGGTCGCGCAGCATGCCCTCGGGGCTCACGCGTCTGGCGCCGTCGCGTCCGCGGCGCGGGCGCGCCTGCTGCGCGTAGAGCTCGTTCTCGGTGACGATCGCGAGCGGCGGGTCCGCGAGCGCGAAGCCCGCGCGCAACGGGCCGACGCCGAGCACGAAGCGCTCGGCGGACGCCGCGAATTGCGCGAAGTCCTGCGCGACCGCGGGCGCGAGGCCGTGCTCGCGGAAGTACTCGATCATCGTCTCGCGCCGCCCGAGGCCCTCCGCGAGCACGAGCACCCGCCCGGGGAAGCCGTCCACGAACGCGCGCAGCCGGCGCAGCGGATCCGCCGCGCGCCGTTCGACGGCCAGGGGCGGCAGTGGCGCCGTGGCCATCTCCGCCGCGGTTCCACGTTCAAGGTTCAAAGTTCCAGGTTCCAGACGGGGCGCGCTCGAATCCGGCGTCGAATCTTGAACGCTGAACGTTGCACCTGGAACGTCGAGCGGCTCGCCTGCAGGCGAGCGCAGCTCGACGCGGGCGAATGGCTTGATGGCGCCGAAGAATTCGTCCGCCGTCAGGAACAGCTCGTGCGGCGGCAGCACGGGGTTCGCGCGGTCGCCGCGCAGCATGGCGTAGCGCGCATGCGCGTCGCTCCAGAACTGCTCGACCGCCTGTTGCAGGCCGGGCTGCACGCACACGAGCGTCTCCCGCGGCAGGTAGTCCGCGATGACCGCGGTCGCCTCGAAGAAAAGGGGCAGGTAATACTCGACGCCGGCGCCGGGCACGCCTTTGCTCACGTCCTTGTAGATGCGGCAGCGGCTCGGGTCGCCCTCCAGCTTCTCGCGGAAGTTGCGGCGAAAGCGCATCTGGCCTTCCTCGTCGAGCGGGAATTCCCGCGCCGGCAGCAGGCGGACCTCGGGCACCTTGTAGATCGAGCGCTGGGTGTCCGCGTCGAAGCTGCGGATGCTCGCCACGATGTCGTCGTCGAGCTCGATGCGGTAGGGCAGGGCGCTGCCCGTCGGAAAGAGGTCGATCAGGCCTCCGCGCACGCAGTATTCGCCCGGCGCCACCACCTGCGTCACGTGGCTGTAGCCGGCGGTGACGAGCTGGCGGCGCAGCTCGTCCGGATGCAGCGTCTGATCCTGCTTGAAGAAAAAGGAGCGCGCCGCGAGGTACTCGACGGGCGCGAGGCGGTAGAGCGCGGTCGTGACCGGCACGATCACGACGTCGAACGCCCGCTGCATGAGCTGGTAGAGCGTCGCGAGCCGTTCGGACACGAGATCATGGTGCGGCGAGAGTTGGTCGTAGGGCAGCGTCTCCCAATCCGGGAACAGGTGAACCCTGATTCCCGGATCGAAGAACGGCACTTCCTCGAGCAGGCGCTGCGCGTCTCCCGCTGTCGCCGTGACCACCGCGAGCGGGCGCCGCGCCCGGGCGAGTTGAGCCAGCGCGAGCGCATCCGATGAGCCGTAGAACGGGAGCGTGCGTACACGCGCCCCCGGCGCCGGCAGTGGAAGCTGCAGCATGTCGGGTTAAAAGTGCTTCAAAAACCGGCCGTTATTATACCTAGCCGCGAAGCGCGCCGCCGGCCGGCGGCGCGCTTCGCGGGCAGGCCCACGGGGATGCTGAATGAGTCGCGCGGTTCAGACGGGGGTATGGATGGCGACCGGGATGCGGCGCCGGCCGAACTGGCCCGCGAACCGCTCGTAGCGCCCGGCGATCGCCGCGCCGCAGTCCGGGCAGCGGCCCTCCGGGGTGAGGCGATATTCGTCAATCCGGTACCAGTCGCGCGCGATGAGCACCGCGCGGCACGCCGGGCAATAGGTCGTCCCGCCCTCGACATCGTGCACGTTGCCGGTGTAGACGTAGTGGAGGCCCGCGCCAAGCGCGATCTCGCGCGCGCGGGTGAGCGTCGCCGGCGGGGTCGGCGGGACGTCGGTCATCTTGTAGTCGGGATGGAAGGCGGTGAAATGCACCGGCACCTCCGGCCCGAGCTCCTTCATGATCCACTGGCACTCGGCCTCGATCTCCTCGTTCGCATCGTTCTTCCCGGGGATGAGGAGCGTCGTGATCTCGAACCAGACGTTCGTCTCGTGCCTCAGGTACACGAGGGTGTCGAGCACCGGCTTCAGCCGCGCGGCGCACAGCTTGAAGTAGAAGTCATCGGTGAACGCCTTCAGGTCCACGTTGGCCGCGTCCATCTTCGCGTAGAACTCGCGCCGCGGCGCATCGTGGATGTAGCCCGCGGTCACCGCCACCGTCTTCACGCCGCGGGCGTGGCAGGCGTCCGCGATGTCCATCGCGTACTCGGCGAAGATCACCGGGTCGTTGTAGGTGAAGGCGACGCTCTTGCAGCCGGCCGCGACCGCCGCCCTGGCGATCGCCTCGGGCGAGGCCTCGTCGGCGAGCCGGTCCATGTCGCGCGACTTGGAGATATCCCAGTTCTGGCAGAACTTGCAGGCGAGGTTGCAGCCCGCCGTGCCGAAGGAAAGAATGCTCGAGCCGGGGTAGAACTGGTTGAGCGGCTTTTTCTCGATGGGGTCGATGCAGAAGCCGGAGGAGCGCCCGTAGGTGGTGAGCACCATGCGGTCGTGCTGCCGCATGCGCACGAAGCACGCGCCGCGCTGGCCTTCGTGCAGGCGGCAGTCGCGCGGGCACAGATCGCACTGGAGGCGGCCGTCCTCCAGCATGTGCCACCAGCGCGCGGGATAATCGTAAGCGCCCATGTCAGACTCTAAAAAAGCCGCCAACGCGCCAGGATGCCCGATTCATGCGGTGTTCGCGGCTGACTGAAACTCAGCCAAGGTCGGCTTCGCGCCACTTGGCCACCGTGTAGCGTGAGAGCTTCACCTCGCGGTCCCAGAAATCGGGCGGCAGTCCCGCCTTGTACTTGAGATGGGCGAGGAACTCGGCCGGTTCCCTGAGGTTCTCCCACACCTGGGGCAGGAAGGTGCTCGTGTGATGGCCGTACTCGAACACGATGCCGTCCACCCCGACCCGCAGCTGCCTCAGCACGTCCCCCTCGTCGAGGAAGGCCATCGGCTCGAGCGCGGACAGCACCGAGATCTCGAGCGCCACCGCGACCAGCTCTTCGGCGGTGAGCGGCTCGAAGCGCGGGTCGCGGAACGCGGCCGCGACCGCGTTCGCCTTGACGTCGTCGGCGAGCGCCCGGTGCGGCCGCAGCGTGCCGATGCAGCCGCGGAGCCGCTCGCCCTGCATGATGGTGATGAAAGAAGCCCCCTGCTGCCTCAGCCACGGGAAGTCCTCGCGCACCGCGTGCGTCATCCCGAGCTCGGCGGCGATCGCGGAGCGCGCGAGCGCGAGCAGCACCTGCCCCGCATCCTGCGGCAGTGCTCCGCCGCTTCGCAGCGCGACGCGGTCCAAGCCGGCGTGCAGCACGATGGGGTCGAAATCAGCGGGCATCCGGGGTTCCCTCGTAGAAAGCGAACGCGCCGTAGCCCACGACCCGGTTCCTGTCGCCCGCCGTGTCGCCGGAGTTCCTGAGATCGATCAGCTCGGGCTTGAGTCCGCGCCGGCGCGCGACGTGGGTGAGCCCCGTGACCGGGGTCGCGCCGCACGCCTGCTCGTGTGAAATGTCGGTCGAGAGGTCCAGTATCGCCTTCGCGGTGGTGCGGTCCACGGCCTGCGCGTCGCCGTAGGGCAGATAGTGCGAAAGGTCCGAGCTCACCACGATCAGGGTCTCCGGTCCGCCCCATAGCGTATCGAGCACTTCCGCGACCTGGGACGCCTCGGCATGGCCGACCGCAAGCGGCACCAGGCGGAACTCGCCGAGCACGGCCTGCAGGAACGGCACGTGCACTTCCAGCGAGTGCTCGAGGGCGTGCGCCTGGGCGCTCACCATGACCTGAGGCAGCCGGCTCAGCGATTCCGCGGCTTCGCGGTCGATCTTGACCACGCCGAGCGGCGTGGCGAAGGCGCTGGCACCCGGCAGCGCCAGGCCGCGGACCGCGACGCGGTGCGTCGGCCCGAGCAGCGCGACACGCGTGATGCGGCCGCGCGCGGGGGCGAGCAGGGCATAGACGCTGGCCGCAATCGGGCCGGAATAGATGTAACCGGCATGCGGCGCGATGATCGCCTTGGGCACGGCGCGTTCGGGGGCCGCGCTCGCGGCGGCGCCCAGCATGTGCGACAGGGTTTGCGCGAGCTCGCGGCTCTCCCCGGGATAGAACATGCCGGCCACGGCCGGCGCGCGCACGGAGGGGCTCATCTGACGCATTCTCTTTGGATTATGCGCCCGGCGAAAGGTTTTTCAAGGGCCGCGGAAGCGGGCGCCGTTGCTGCTAAAATCCCTGCAAGAACAGTGCTCTTTGCCCACGTGTCCAAAGCGTTCGCCCTCATCCCCGCCGCCGGTTCCGGCTCGCGCACGGGCGCAGCGCAACCGAAGCAGTACGTCGAGATCGCCGGGCGGCCGCTGCTCTATTACGCGCTGCGGGTGCTCGCGCGGCACCCGGCGATCGAGCAGGTGTTCGTCGTGCTCGCGCCCGGCGACGAGCACTACCGGCGCTGCGACTGGCGCGAGTTCGGCGCAAAGCTCGAGCCGCTCTACTGTGGCGGCGCTTTGCGCGCGGCGAGCGTGTTCAACGGGCTGCTCGCCGCGCGCGACGCCATCGGGGCTTCGGATTGGGTACTGGTGCACGATGCGGCCCGGCCCTGCCTCGGGCGCGAGGAGCTCGACCGCCTGTTCGCCGAGGCGGGCGAGGACGAAACGGGGGGGCTCCTCGCGGTGCCCCTCGGCGACACGCTCAAGCGCGCCGACCGCGAGTCGCGGGTGGCGTCGACCGAGCCGCGCGACAACCTGTGGCTCGCCCAGACGCCGCAGATGTTCCGCTACCGCGTGCTGATCGAGGCCTTGCGCGCCGCGGACGCGGCGCTCGTGACCGACGAAGCGCGGGCGATCGAGGGCCTGGGGCTCAAGCCGCGTCTCGTGATGGGCAGCACGCGCAACATCAAAGTGACGTACCCCGAAGACCTCGTTCTGGCGGAACTGATCCTGACCTCGAAAGGCGTGAGCAGTGAGCGGTGAGCCGAAATTTTCCGGGAACGGGGTGGAGACCCGCGCGCGTCGCGCTGATTCTTCCACTCACCATTCACCGCTCACCATTCACGGGGCCTGAATGAGAATCGGGCAGGGGTTTGACGCGCACGCGCTCGTCGCGGGGAGGAAGCTCATCGTCGGCGGGGTGGCGATCCCGTACGAGAAGGGGCTCGCCGGCCATTCCGATGGCGACGTGCTGATTCATGCGGTCTGCGATGCGCTGCTCGGCGCGGCGGGCCTCGGCGACATCGGCACGCATTTTCCGGACAGCGACCCGCGCTACCGCGGGATCGACAGCCGCAGGCTGCTGCGGGAGGCGGCGCGGCTGCTCGGCGAGCGCGGCCTGCGCGTCGGCAACGTGGACGCCACCGTCATCGCGCAGGCGCCGCGCCTGGCACCGCACGTGCCGGCGATGCGTGCCAATCTCGCCTCCGATCTTGGCGTCGCGCCCGACGCGGTGAGCGTCAAGGCCAAGACCACCGAGCGGCTTGGCTTCGTCGGCCGCGGCGAGGGCATCGCCGCTGAAGCGGTCGCGCTCGTCACGGAAAAGCGGAAAATAGCCGCCAAGACGCCAAGGCCGCCAGGAAAAGCAAGACGAGGACAAAAGAAGAGAAGATGAACGGCAAAATGAACTGCGAGCGACGCCAAGTGCGCCAGGAATCTGAAACTCGGATTCGTTTCTTGTTCTTGATCTTCTTGGTGTCTGGGCGCCTCGGCGGCTAATTTCAGATGGTAGCGGCACCCGGTGACAGCGCGCGGCTGTTTTTCGCTGCCTGGCCGGCGCCCGAGGTCCAGCGCGCGCTGGGCGGCGTCGCCGCATCGGCGCAGGAAGAGTGCGGGGGGCGAGCCGTCCCGAGCGACAAGATCCATCTCACGCTGGTATTCCTGGGCAACGTTCCACGCCTGCGCCTCGGCGAGCTCGAGGCGCTCGCCGCGACCGTCAAGGCGCCGAGCTTCGCGCTCGCCGTGGACCGGCTCGAGTACTGGCGGCGCAACCGCATCCTGTGGGCAGGCGTAGGGGAATGCCCGGAGGCGCTGCGCGCGCTGGTTGCCGCCCTGGAGCAGGGGCTCCTCGCCGCCGGTTTCCAGTGCGACGGGCGCCCGTACGTGCCCCATGTGACCCTGCTGCGCAACGCGCGCCGCGGGCCCGCGGAGCTCCGCATACCGCCGGTCGCGTGGCCGGTGGCCGATTTCGCCCTCGTCGAATCGGTGCGGGCGGAACGGTCAACGCTCTACGAGGTGTTGCGCCGATGGCCGCTCGCTTCGTAACGAGGCCGTTCTGGCCGGCTCACTAGTCACCAATCACCGTTCACGCCCCTCCTGGGTGAACGGGCAGCTCCACCCGCGCCCGCAGTCCCCCGCCCTCGCGCGGCAAGAGCTTCACTTCTCCCCCGTGCTGGTGCGCGATGCGCTCGACGATGGCGAGCCCGAGGCCCGTGCCGCCGCCGGAGCGCGCGCTGTTCATGCGCGTGAAGGGCCGCATCATGCGCGCGGCCTCTTCCGGGGGAATGCCCGCGCCGCGGTCGAGCACTTCGATCACCGCGCGCCCGTTCCCGGTGCCGGTCGTGACCTCGACCTCGCCGCCGCCGTGGTGGAGCGCGTTGTCGACCAGGTTCGCGATCAGCCGCTGCATGGCGAGCGGCCGGAGCGTGAGCGGCGGCAGGGGCGCGAGCCGCAGCGCGAGCCGCTTTCCCGACTGCGTATAGCGCTCGCACACGCTTCTCACGATGGCGTTGAGATCGCCGCCGGCGACCGCAGCTTCGCCCTCGCCGACGCGCGCGAAATCCAGGAACTGGTCGATCGCGGCGTCGATGTCCTCGATGTCGCGGACGATGCCCGACTTGAGGCCGGGATCGGCCTTGTCCTCGATCATCTCGAGGCCGAGCCGGATGCGCGAGAGCGGCGTCCTGAGATCGTGAGAGACGCCGGCGAGCAGCAGCGCGCGCTCGTCGTCCGCGCGCTTGAGGTCCGCGGTCATCTGGTTGAAGGCGCGGGCGAGCGTGCGGATCTCGGACGGGCCGGTTTCGGCGACCGGGGGCGGCGTCCCGCCGCGACCCACCTCCTCGGCGGCGCGGGTGAGCGCCTTCAGCGGCCGGTTGATCCGCGCCACGATCAGGAACGCGCCGAGCAGGGCGAGCGCCAGAATGAGCGCGCCCCAGCCGATCCAGCGCAGGGGATCGGTGCGCTCCAGGCGCGAGCGCGGCAGGAACACCCAGTACTCGTCCTCATCGATGCGAAAGCTCACCCAGGCGCCCCGCACGCCCTCGCGGCTGACGGCGAGCCTCGTCTCCGGGCCGAGCTGCTGCTTGAGGTCGCTTTCTATGAGGCGCAGGAGCGGCAGATCGGGCAGGGGCGCGACGCGCTCGCCAGGGTGGCCCAGATAGACCTGGATGCTCTCACGCTGCGACAGGTCTTCCAGCAGCTCGAGGCGCTTCGACGGCTGTGCGGTGATGAGCGCCGCGCGCGTAAGATTGACCACGCTCACGATCTCGCGCGCGAGCTGGCGCGCGCGCGGCTCGCGCTCGGTCACGCGGAAGATCTGCAGCCAGGCGAGGTGCGCCACGACCAGCACCAGCGCGATGAGCAGCACGCTGCGCCACAGCAGCGTGCGCGGCCACAATGTCATGGTGAATCGTGAATCGTGAATCGTGAATCGCGGCGCGCGGTAAGAGTCTTTCGACTTACCATTTATGATTTACCATTCACGGCTCTCCCGTCCGGGATGAAGACGTAGCCAAAGCCCCAGACGGTCTGGATATAGGCGGGCTTGGCGGGATCGGGCTCGATCAGCTTCCTCAGCCGCGAGACCTGCACGTCGATCGAGCGGTCGAACGCGCCGAACTCGCGCCCGCGCGCGAGCTCCATCAGCTTGTCGCGCGAGAGCGGCGTGCGCGGATGCTGCACCAGCACCTTGAGCAGCGCGAACTCGCCCGTGGTGAGCGGGACTTCGTCCCCGCCCCTGGTCAGGCTGCGCACGGCGAGGTCGAGGCGGAACGGGCCGAACTCCACGACCTCGCGCTCCATGCTCGGCGCGCCGGGAGGCGCCGGCGGCGGCTGCCGCCGCAGCACCGCCTGGATGCGCGCGACCAGCTCGCGCGGATTGAACGGCTTCGGCAGATAGTCATCGGCGCCGATCTCGAGCCCGACGATGCGGTCCACGTCGTCGCCCTTGGCGGTGAGCATGATGATCGGCATCTTCTCGCCGCCGCCGCGCAGCCGGCGGCAGACCGAGAGCCCGTCCTCGCCGGGCAGCATCAGGTCGAGGATCATGAGATCGTAGCGCTCGCGCGCGAGCTGCCGGTTCATCTCCGCTGCGTCGTGCACGGCGCGCACCGCGAAGCCCTGCTCGTTGAGGTAGCGATTGAGCAGGTCGCGCAGCCGCGCATCGTCGTCCACGACCAGGATCCTGGTTTTCGTTTCCGCCATGACGGGGACTTATCCTAACCGTTCAGGCAACCGCGTTCCAGGACTTTGTAAGTCTTCATTGCGCGCGCGCCCGGGGCAACAGTTTGTTACAAAAAAGCCGGCTTGCACAGTGAGCGGAAATTCCTGGCGCGTTACTCTAACCATCAAATGCGCCGGCGGCGGAAACGCCGGATGCGAACAAGCAAGACTGATCAGGCAGGGGAGTTTGAGGAGAAGACATGAAACTGCTGACGAACGGAGTGCTCGCGGTGACGCTGCTCGCCGCTGCGCCGGTGTGGGCCGATGGCGGACACGGTCATTGGAAGCACGGATACCCTGGTTACGGCCGCCATTTCGAGCACAGGCACGCTGGGCATTACCACGGCTGGCGCCGCCCCGCGCGCGTGGAACGGGTCTATATTTATGAGCAGAGCCCCGCGCCTTCCCCGGTGCCGGGAATACACGTGATCTTTCCGGACGTATACGTCCCGTGGCCGCGCTAGGAATCCGCCGCCCTTGAGGCCGGCGGATTCCTTATCGAAGGCAGATGCAGGGGTGGTTTTGCTTCGAGCAGGCCTTCCGGGGCACATCTCCGACGGGCTACTACGCCGGTCGCAGGACCCCACCCGCGTAAAACCGCGGCGCGTCGCGCCGTGGCTTTTCTCACGCGCGTCGCACTGCCGAAACACCTTGTTACAAAAAACGCCCGGACGGAAACACATCGCTTACAAAAGCGCCCTAGCATGGGTCAACCCGCGAACAGAACGGGGCGTTTTCGGCAGCGAGGGCTGATCCCGGCCCGGACACGACCGATATCCACACGAGATGGAGGAGGACATGAAGAGCACGGCAATGAGCGCACTCTTGGTGGCATTACTGGCAAGCGTCATCGCACTGCCCGCTGCCGCGGCCGAACGCGAGCGCGGCGTCAACGCGCGCCAGCATTTCCAGCAGCAGCGGATTCAGCAGGGCGTGCGGCAAGGCGATCTCACGCGCGGCGAAGCGCGCGGTCTGCAGCGGGAGGCGCGTGACATCCGGCGCGAGGAACGCGCTTTTCGCTCCGATGGCCGCTTCACCGCCGCGGAGCGCCGCGAGGTGCATCGCGATCTCGACCGGCTCTCACGCGACATTCGGCGTGAGCGCCATGACGGCGACCGCCGCTTCTGGGGCCGCGGCGGCGACCATCGCTTCGCGGGCTACTGGGGCGAGCATCGCTCCCCGGGTCATTACGGCCGCCCGCACTTCGGCAACGACTGGCGCCGCGGGGGCGCCCGCTCGGAACCGGGCATCGACCGGATGCAGCGTCGCCAGCACCAGCGCATCGTGCGGGGCATACGCTCCGGCGAGCTGACGCAGCACGAAGCCGGGCGGCTGTTCGCCGAGCAGCGCGCGATCCGCGCCGAGGAGCGGGCCTACCTGGCTGACGGCGTGCTGACACCGTGGGAGCGCCGGGACCTCTATCAGGACCTCAACGCCGCGAGCCGGCACATCTATAATGAGACCCATGACGCCCAGGAACGGCGTTGAACGGTTCGCGGGGTGACCTGGTGAAAAAGCTGCTCCTGGTTGCTGCGGCAAGCGCGCTGTTGCTGCCGGCGCTCGCGGAGGCGCGCGACTGGCGCCCCGGCTTCGGCGCGCGGCTGCAGGCGCAGGGGCAGCCCGAGAAGAAGGGGCCCGGCCAGTTCCAGCGCGGCCGCCGTGACGCACAGCGCGGCGAGCGCGATGAGCGCGACGAGCGCCAGCGCGGCAGGCTGACCGAAGAGGAACGCCGCGAGCTGCACCGCGATCTCGACCGGGCCCGTCAGGAAATCTACCGGCGCAAGCCGCCGCGTTAAGCGGCAGGCCGCCGCGGCGTTTCGGAGCGGCAGCCCCGTTCCAGTTACCCCTGATCCAAGGAGCCACGACATGAAACTCCTGTCTGTCGCTGTGCTGGCCGCGGCGGGACTGGCAGCTCCCGCTCCCGCGACGTTTGCCGCAGAAGGCCTGCCGGGCGCCACCGTGCGCTCCGACGGCGGGGCGTTCGCGTCCGAGCGCCGCGCGCGCATGGAAGAGCGCTGCCGGGTCGAGCCCGAGAAATGCCGGGCGGAAATGCAAGCGCGGCGCGAGCAGCGCTTCAGGCTGGCGGATGCGAACGGCGACGGCGGGCTCACTCGCGAGGAAGCCGGGAAAGGCATGCCGCGCGTCGCCCGTCACTTCGATCGGCTCGACGCTGACAAGGACGGCGTGGTGACGCTCGAAGAGCTGCAGGCTGCGCGCAGGCCGCGCAGGCACAAGGCGGTCTAGCAACTCACCGCAGAGACGCGGAGGCGCAAAGGAAACGCAAAGAGGGCACGACATGAAATCCACCCGGCTTTCTTCCTTTGCGAAACCTTTGCGTCTTTGCGCCTTTGCGGTTACCGGGTGCCTGGCCTTGGCAGGGCTCGCGCATGCGGCAGGGACGCTCGGCTTCGACGATGCCCGGCACCTGCTCAACCGCACGAGCTTCGCCGCCAACGTCGAGGACATCCATGCCTTCTCCCGGTTGACCCGCGAGCAGGCGGTCGACCGGCTGCTCGGCTGGAGCGGGAAACCGGCGGCGAACCCCCCGCCGCCGTGGGTGGGCGAGCCGTTCGAGTCGCCGCGGAGGTTCCGGGGCATGAGCGAGGAGAGCCGCAAGCTCGCCCAGCGCGAGCTCATCCAGAAGGCCTTCGAGCTGCAGTCGTGGTGGCTCACCGAGATGCTCACGACACCTTCGCCGCTCACCGAGAAGATGACGCTGTTCTGGCACAACCATTTTGTCTCGAGCCAGCAAAAGGTGCGTTCCCCGCAGCTCATGTACCGTCAGAACCTGCTGCTGCGCCGCCACGCCCTCGGTAACTTCGGCGAGCTGCTGCACGCGATCGCCCGGGACCCGGCGATGGTGATCTATCTCGACAGCGCCTCCAGCCGCAAGGGTGAGCCGAACGAGAACTTCGCGCGCGAGGTGATGGAGCTCTTCACGCTGGGCGAGGGCCACTATGGCGAGCGCGACATCAAGGAGGCGGCGCGCGCGTTTACCGGCTGGAGCATCAACCCCGGGACCGGGGAGTTCGTGTTCCGGCGGATGGCGCATGACGACGGGGTGAAGACCGTGCTCGGGCGCACCGGCAACCTCGACGGGGACGCGGTGCTCGACATCCTGCTCGCGCAGCCGCAGACGGCGGAATTCCTCGTGGCGAAGCTCTGGCGGGAATTCGTCTCCCCCGATCCCGATCCGGCGGAAGTGAAGCGCATCGGGCGGATCTTTCGCGACTCCGGCTACGAGATCCGGGCCGCGCTTCGGGCGCTGCTCGCATCGGAGGCATTTTATGCGCCGCGGAACCGCGCCGCGCTCATCAAGTCGCCGATCGATCTCGTGGTCGGCACGCTGCGCCAGTTCAATTTCACGACGGGCGAGGTGCTGCCTTTCGTCCTCGCCGCCAATCAGCTCGGCCAGCGCCTTTTCGCTCCCCCCAACGTCAGGGGCTGGCCGGGCGGCGAGGCCTGGATCAACTCCACCACGCTGCTCGCGCGGAAGGGCTTCCTCGAGCGCCTGTTCCGCGCCGACGAGCTCAAGCCCATGCTGGCTGCGGCGATGGGCGGTGCGATGGACGCCCCCAAGGGGGCGGCGCGGCTCGATGACGGGCGGGCGCGCTTCATGCGGGCGATGATGGAGATCCGGTTCGACAGCGGCCGCTGGCTCGCGCAGTTCGGGGGCGAAGACGCGTCCATGGTCGAGCGGGTGCTGCTCGCCGCGGCGCCGGTCGGCGCACCGGCAAGCGGCGCGCAGGGCATGGAGCTCATCCGCCAGCTCACGCAGGACCCGGTCTATCAACTGAAGTGAGGCGTGACCGATGAGGCGTGACCGGTGAGGCGTGACCGGTGACCGGAAAGACGGGATGGCGAGACATGAATAGACGCGATTTTCTTAACACCATCGGCGCGGCCGCGGTGACGGCGTGGGTGCCGGCTGCCGCGTTCGCGCAGCGCACGGGAGGCGGCTATGCCAATCTGCTCGTGCTGGTCGAATTGAAGGGCGGCAACGACGGGCTCAATACGGTGGTGCCGTATGCGGACACCGAGTATTACGCGCTGCGCCCGCGGCTCGCGATCGCGCGCGACCAGGTGCTGCAGCTCGATGCCCGCGCCGGCTTCCATCCATCGCTCGAGCCGCTGATGGCGCTGTGGAAGAGCGGGGAGCTCGCGGTCGTGCAGAGCGTGGGCTATCCCGGCGCGAACCTGTCGCATTTCCGCTCGATCGAGATCTGGGACACCGCCTCGGGAAGCCGTGAGTACCTGGCCGAGGGCTGGCTCGCGCGCGCTTTCGCTCTGGCGCCCCCGCCGCGCTCCTTCGCCGCCGACGGCGTCATCGTGGGCGGCGCGGAGATGGGGCCGTTCGCGGGCGGCGGCACGCGCGCCGTCGCGCTCGCCGACACCGGGCAGTTCCTGCGGCAGGCCCGGCTCGCCGCCCCGGCGGGGCAGGCGAGGAACGCCGCGCTCAACCACATCCTTCGCGTCGAGCACGACATCGTGCAGGCGGCCGCGGGCCTGAACGGCAATCACGCCTTCGCGACCGAGTTCCCGCGCTCGCCGTTCGGCAACGCGGTGCGCACGGCCGCGCAGGTCACCGCCTCGAAGGCGGGGGTGGCGGCGGTCAAGGTCTCGCTCAACGGTTTCGACACCCACGGCAACCAGCCCGGCGTCCACGCGCGCCTGCTCAAGGACCTGGCCGACGGGCTCGTCGCGCTGCGGTCCGCGCTGATCGAGCTCGGGCGCTGGAATTCCACCCTCGTCATGACCTACGCCGAGTTCGGGCGCCGGCCGCGGGAGAACCTCTCGAACGGCACCGACCACGGCACCGCCAACGCCCAGTTCGTGCTGGGCGGCCGCGTCAGGGGCGGGCTCTATGGCTTGCCGCCCGGGCTCTCGCGCCTCGACGGCAATGGCAATCCCCCCTTCGCCGTGGACTTCCGCGACCTTTACGCTACCGTGCTCGAGCGCTGGTGGAGCGTGGACGCCGCGCGCGCGCTGAACGGGCGCTTCACCCCGCTCGACCTCCTCAAATCCTAGGAATTCGCCGGGCTGGAGCCCGCCGGATTCCTGATATGTGGATTGCCGGGTTCGAGCCCTCCAATCGCCTGCGGTTATGACGCCGTACTAGCGGGGTGAGCCCGATTCCGTCCTTTCATTAAGGAGTTCGTCGGGCCAAGGGCCCACGGATTCCTCACCCGGGCGGGTTTCTCGCCTTGGCGCGCCCAAACCGCTAGAATGTCGGCTGCCCGCCGCACGGGTGCGAGCCGGGCACCCAATTGCAGGGCCGGAACGATAAGTCCGGGACAACAAGACCATGCTTGCCACGCGAATCCGACAAAAAGACGGCATCTTCTACTTCGTGAGCTATCCGGCGAAGGACCTTCTCGCCAAAGTGCGATTCATCAGCCGCTTCTACGGGGAGGGCGAGCAGATCGCGCCACAGATGATCTCGCAGAGCGACGAGGTCGCGCAGTTCATCGCCCGCATCGAGCACAGCGACAAGGCGTTCCAGCGCGGGCTCTCGCGCGCCAAGGTGCGCGCGCTCAAGAATTTCTACGAGATGGCGGTGGGCCAGCCCCCGATACCGGGCACCGTGCTGCTGTTCACCCATGAGAAGCTCGCGTTCCAGCCGCTCGCCTCGGAGCAGAGCGTCGGCCACCTGCAGGAGCCTGCCTCCAAGTTCCTCATGATCGACGGCCAGCACCGCCTCGCGGCGCTGAACTTCTACCTGCGCGAGCGGCCCGCCGAGGGAACCAGCATCCACGTGCCGTGCGTGATCTTCGACGGCCGCAGCGAGGACTTCGCCGCCGAGATGTTCGTCATCATCAATTCGACCACGACGCGCATCAACAAGAGCCACCTCGTTGACCTCTACGAGCGCATCTCGTGGGCCGATCCCGACCGCCGCTTCGCGGCCCGGCTCGTGGACAAGCTCTACAGCGAGGGCGACAGCCCCTTGCGCTACCGCATCAACCGGCTGGGCGGGCGCAGCCAGCAGGAGAAGTGGGTGCTGCAGGCGGAGCTGTTCAACGAGCTGCACCGCTGGATCGGCGGGGACTGGCGCAAGATCCAGCGCGGCGCAAACGTGGCGCGCGAGCTGGACCGCTATTACGCCGTCGTGCGCGACTTTTTCAAGGCCGCCCAGAAAGTCTGGGGCAACGGGTGGGGGCATCCCAACTACATGGTCACCAAGCCCGTCACGATCAAGGCCATGGTGCGGGTGTGCGCGGACCTCGCGCGGGACGATGCCGACCCCGCCGACGGGCGCGTCGCGCGCTGGGAGCAGCGGCTCGCCCCGTGGTCGGAGCAGGCGCGCAGTTTCCGCATCGAGGGCTTCTACGAGCGCTTCCCCGCGAAGGGGCAGGTCGAGCGCGTGGCGCGCATCCACCGCGAGCTCGACCGGCTCGCCCACATCGAGCCGCGCGCGAAGGCCGCGCGCGAATAAGGCGCAGTCCCGCCGCAGCCTGCGCCTTATTCATGGGCTCGCGGGCGGCGCCCGGACTTCATCCGGCCGCCTGCTGGCGGACCGGCGCGAGCGCGGCCGCGCCGCGCGCCGCCTGCGTCATCTCGGCGAGGATCGATACCGCGATCTCGGCGGGCGACACCGCGCCGATGGCGAGCCCGACCGGGGCGCGGATGCGGGCGATGTCGGCGTCCCCGAAGCCGCGTTCCTTCAGCCGCTCCACCCGCGCGGCGTGCGTCTTGCGGCTGCCGAGCGCCCCGATGTAGAACGCTTCCGAGCGCAGTGCCGCCGCGAGCGCCGGGTCGTCGAGCTTGGGATCGTGGGTGAGCGCGATCACCGCGCTGCGGCGGTCGGGTGCGAAGGCGGCGAGTGCGGCCTCCGGCCACGCGCGCGTCATCGTTACCCCCGGAAAGCGGCTCTCGGCGGCGAAGGCGCTGCGGGGATCGATGACGGTGACGTCGTAGCCCGCGGCGGCCGCCATCGGAATGAGCGCCTGGGCGATGTGCACCGCGCCGACGAGCGCGAGCCGCCGCGGCGGCGCGAAAACGTGCAGGAAATAGCGCCGGGTCTCGCGCTCGAGGACGCGGCTCTGGTCCGCGGCGAGCGCGCGCGCGGCATCGTCGGCGAGCAGGGCGGCGAGCGCGGCATCGCCCGCCGCCTCGCCCTCGGCGAAAAGCGCGCTCCGCCCGTCAGCGAGGTCGGTGGCGAGAAGCGCCGGCTTGCGTGCCGCGCGAGCGCGCCGCAGCCCGGCGAGCAGCTCTTCCCGGCCAGCGACGGAGCGCACGAAGATCTCCACGCTGCCGCCGCAGGCGAGCCCTACCTCCCACGCCTGCTCGTCCGATACGCCGAAGGAGAGGAGCTTCGGCGGCGCGCCCTTGAGGATCGCCCGCGCTTCGGCGATCACTGCCGATTCGACGCAGCCGCCGGACACCGAGCCCGCGAACGCGCCCGCGTCGTCCGCGGCAAGCTGGCTGCCCGCGGGGCGCGGGGAGGATCCCCAGGTCTTCACCACGGTCGCGAGGGCGACCCCGCGCCCCTCGGCGCGCCAGCGGGCGGCGGTGTCGAGGATCGCGTCGGTGTCGTCGCGCGAGAAGGGGGTATCCGGCGTCGGCGTCATTGGCGTATCCAGCGGGGCGACGGGGCGAAGCGCACCGTCGCGTCTCGCCATATATATACACGAATATCGTCCCGGCATCATGATGCTCGCGAGCTTCGAGGCGCTGGTTGTCGCCTTGGATCAGCGAAAAAGGCATTAAGGAAGTTGAAACAGACCCATTGATGGCGATGATATTCAGCATCTGCGCTGGATCATGGAAGAGAAGAATCGTGGCAAATCAGATACCTGATGAACTCTGGGCCGAAACCACCTGGGAGGGCAATCGGCGCGCGCAGTTGCGCCGCTGGGCGGCGTTGTCGCTCGAGGAGATCGTCCTCGCGCAAGAGGAAATGCAAGAGCTTTCCGAGCGGTTCGCGCAGATTCGCAATCCAAAGGCCGGCTCCGCCTAGAGCGATAAACGTTCGCCCCTCCCTGGGGTGCCGGCAGGGCCGCCGGGTGGTTCCGCCAAGCGATTGGGAAACACCGGATCATTCCCCTCGGTTGCGATCGGCCCACCGCGCCTATAATGGAAGCGGCTGCCCGGAAAGAGGGGGCACGGGCATGCATTGAGGGCAGGCCCGCCGGTGGCGTGAACACTACGCACCGCGCGGCCTTCTCCGTGAACTTGTCTTGGGGAGGCGCGTTTCCACGTGAAGCTGGACAAGTTCGATCGCATCTACCAGCTCCACAACATCCTGCGCGCACGCCGCACGCCCGTCTCGCGCGAGGATCTTATGGCGCGCCTGGAGTGCTCCGAGCCGACGGTCTTCCGCCTGATTCGGCTCATGAAGGACCACCTCAATGCCCCCATCGAGTGGCACGAGGAGCTCGGGGGATATTACTACCGGCGCGACGCCGCGGAAGGAACTTACGAGCTGCCCGGCCTGTGGTTCAACGCGAAGGAGCTTCAGGCGCTCGTCGTCTTCGACCGGCTGTTCGAAAGCCTCGAGCCGGGACTGCTCGGCGAGCATCTCGCGCCGCTCGCGCGGCGCATCAGCGAGCTTCTCGAACACAAGCGCCTGGGGCTCGCCGAGGCGGCGCGCCGCATCCGCGTGCTTGGCATGGCTTCGCGCCCCGCCGGAGAATGGTTCCACGTGCTCGCCAGCGCGACGCTCCAGCGGCGAAGGCTGCGCCTCCGATACCACGGGCGCGCCCGCGACCGGGTGACCGAGCGCATCGTCTCGCCGCAGCGCATGGTGCACTACCGCGACAACTGGTATCTTGATGCCCAGGATTATCTGCGCGACGCGCTGCGGAGCTTTTCCGTGGATCGCGTGAAACACGCGGCCGAGCTCGATGAACAGGCGGAAGACATTCCCGATTCCCGGCTCGACGAGCACTTCGCGTCGAGCTACGGCATCTTCGCCGGCAGGGCCAACAAGACCGCCGTGCTGCGGTTTTCGCGTGAGCGTGCGCGCTGGGTCGCCGATGAGCGCTGGCATCCCGAACAGGTCGGGCAGTTCCTGACGGACGGGCGCTACGAGCTCAGGATCCCTTACCGCGACGACCGCGAGTTGCTCATGGATATCCTGAGGCACGGGCCGGAGGTCGAGGTCGTCGGCCCGGAGGCCCTGCGCGCGGCCGTCAAGGCAAACCTTCAATCGGCGTTGGCGCAATATGGCGGTTAAGGCGAGGTTCGCTCGTCTCATCTCGGAATCCGGCCTGAAGAAGCTCGCGGGCGAGACGTATTTCGAGCGCGGGCGCGACTATTTCGAGGCTGGCGCGGTCGTACAGGTCTCCGATGGGAATGGTGGGATCGCCGCACGCGTCCAGGGAACTGAACTCTGCCCGTACGCAGTGCGGTTCTGGCTGGACGAGCAGGAATTGCGGTGGAGCTGTGCTTGCCCGCTCGGCACGACCGGCGAGTTTTGCAAACATCTGGTAGCTGCAGGCCTGGCGTGGCTGTCGGGAATGGCCGTCGAGGGCGAGCCGGATATTCCCGAGGAGCTTGGAGGGATCCGGGATTTTCTTGAAGCGACCGACCAGCGAGCGCTGGCCAGACTGGTGCTCCAGCGTGCCGTCTGGGATGAAGATCTGCTTGACGAGCTGATTCTGGCCGCGCGCGCCTTTCGGAGCGCGGGCGGCGGCAAGCCTCCCGGCCGGCCGGACCGGCGACCCTCCACGAGGGCGGCAAGCCGGCGACGACGACCGAAATAGGCCGAAAGCAAGCGTTGGCACTATCGTCATCTGATAGTGCCCAGGCGCATCCTTCCCAGGAAAGGGCCATGCTGCGGCGCAGCTTCCTGAAGTCTTTCGCGATCCTGGGCGGGTTCTTCGCCATGCCCGGGGTGGCGCGTGGCGCCCTGCCGCGAGCTGCGATCCCGGTTCCGTTCGCTCCGGAGCCCGGATACCGGTACCTCCGGCTTTCGCATGAGGTTGGCGGCGGGTTTATCCTTTACTGCGGGCCGGACATTCCCCATGCGTTCGATGCCTCCGCGGTGACAGCGGACGCGAGCCGCGCGGAAGAGAACAAGGCCTCATGAACGAAATCCTGATCGCCATAACTGCGTTCCTCATCGGTGGCGCCATCGCGTGGCTGTGGCGGGCTGCGCGCGCGGTCGCCTACGGCTGGCGTCAGGAAGCGCTCGCCAAGAACGCCCAGGAAGTCGCCGACCTCGGCCGGCAGCTCTACGAGCGCATCGCCATGCTCGCTACCCACTGGACGGATGTCGGAAACCGGCTCGACAAGGCAGTCGAGGCCTACAACAAATCCGTCGCCACGCTCGAGACGCGCGTGCTCGTCTCCGCGCGGCGGCTGCGCGACCTGAAGGCCGCGCCGGAGGATACCGAGATCGAAGCGATCGGGCCGGCGGAGCGTACGGCAAGGGTGTTGCAGGCGGTGGCCAATTCGCGGGAAGAAGATGCGAACGACAACCCGTTGAAAGCCCATCCGTGAAACTCGCGAGCCTCGAAGCGATTGCAAGCGCCCTGAGCAATGCGAACGTTCGTTACCTCATTGCCGGCGGTCTGGCCGTGAACGCGCATGGGTACATTCGTACCACCCAGGACGTGGACCTGGTGATTGCGCTCGATCCCGACAACGTCCTTCGGGCATTCAATGCGCTTGCGACCCTCGGCTACAGGCCCCTGGTTCCGATCACCGCCGAACAATTCGCCGATGCCGATCTGCGGCGCCAATGGATCCGGGAAAAGGGCATGAGAGTGCTCAATTTCTTCAGCGACCGGCATCGCGAGACCAACGTGGATCTGTTTGTGACCGAGCCTTTCGACTTCGAGCGCGAATGCGCCAACGCGATGCGCGGCGAGCTCGCGCCGGGGTTGAGCGTGCAGTTCGTTTCTTTGCCCACATTGATCGCGATGAAGGAGGTGGCCAACCGGCCGCGCGATCTCGACGATCTCCAGCACCTGCGCTGGATACTGGAGGACCAGAAACCCGATGAGCGAAGCTAAGCGAGACATTGATTGGAGCGTAACCACCTGGGAAGGCAGTCGGAGAGCGCAACTCCGCCACGCGCTCAAGCTGACACTGCGCGAGCGCCTGGAGGCGGCGGAAGGGTTGGCGGACGTGGCCCGGCGCTTCGCGGAAATGCGCGCGAGGGGCGAGTTCACGCCCGCCCCCGGCGGGACCGCCCGGCCGCAGGCCACGCCGGAAGCCCGCGAAGCTTCGCCGCCTGACGACGATGCGGACAAGTAGCCCCGCGCCCGCCGCCCTCGAATCGCGCGTCCTCGTCTCCGCGCGCCGCCCGCGGGGCCTTAAGGCTGCGCCGGAAGGCGTGGAGAGCGAAGCGATCGAGCCGGTGGAGAGGGTGCCGAGGGGGTTGCAGGCAGCCTTGCTGCCAGCGGCCGGGGACAAGCAGCCATGACCCCAAAGCTATGCGTCAACCAGAAGCGGCAGATTCAGGCTTCTCGCCGCCCGCGCCAGATTGGCGTCAAACACGCCGAATCTAAAATCGGCGTAACCGCTGCTGGTGCCATGAATCCTTTCGGCGGCGGCAAGATGAACGCTGTCGTAGCCGCGCAGGCGGTATTGCGCGCAAAATTCACCCGCGCGCCGGACGAGACGCTCTTCGACCTGGACGATCTCCCACTCCACCCAGTGCGCATCGAGCTCACGCCGCAAGCGTTGGAACAGCGATTTGTCTGCTCGCGCCTCCGCGAGACGAGCAAAGGCGGAACAGGCTTCCACGTGCGCGAGCAACTGCGTCGCAACCACGCTGGCCGAGGCAACGGCGGCGCGTACTTCCTCGGAGTGCGTTTCCGGGGCAAACAGTTTCACCAGGGCGGAAGTGTCCAGGTAAAGGATCATCCGCGTTCTTCGCTGACGATCTCGGCAAGAGTTTTCTCACCAGGCTTCAGCCGCAGGACGTACTTGGGCAGACGCGGCTTACCCTTTCCCGGCCGGACCCAGGGCTGGCTACGCAACAAGGCCACTATCTCCTCTTCTTTTGAAGGGCGGCTGCGCTGCGCCGAACGCGGCGCGACCAGCCGCGCCACTTCCCTGCCGCGCGAGGTCACGACCACTTCCTCGCCAGCCGCCACCCGGCGCAGGTATTCGGACAGACGGCTCTTCAGTTCGCGAACGGAGATTTCCATGGCGCGCTCCCGATGTGACTACATGCTGAATTGTAGTCACGAACGGGCTTCGTTGGCAAGGCGCGCGATGCGCGCTCGAATCGCGCGTGCTCGTCCCCGCGCGCCGGATCCCCGTGCTCAAGGCCGCGCTGGGGGACGCCGGGATCGAAGCGGTCGAGCCGGTGGCGCGCACGGTGCGGCTCGGGGGTCAGGTCTTGAAATAGCGCATCACGGCTCGCACGGCTCGGGGGTCAGGTCTTGAAATAGCGCATCATGCTTCAATGCAAGACCTGACCCCGCCGCGCGCTGATGCGACACTACAATACAGTAGCTAAATATGGCGTATCGTAGCCACAAGCGCCGCGGGGCCACAAGCGATCGCGG
>Ga0073934_10001591_pt1 | contig 53087 bp, 49 predicted proteins | sample LarsenN4metaG_FD_76834 | JGI IMG/M metagenome (GOLD analysis project Ga0073934, IMG submission 76834) | Hot spring sediment bacterial and archeal communities from British Columbia, Canada, to study Microbial Dark Matter (Phase II) - Larsen... ...
CACCCTTTTTGAGGCCGACAGGGGTCCCGAACGAATGGAAGAGGCTTTGGACGATCTCTGCAAAAAAGCCAGCCAGGCCGCGGAGGAGGGCAAGTCCTTAATTATTTTAAGCGATCGTGGCGTAGATGAAACGAAAGCCCCTATACCTATGCTGCTGGCGGTTGGAGCCGTCCACCATCACCTTCTCCGGGAGAGAAAACGGATGAAGGTCAGCCTGATCGTCGAATCCGGCGAACCCAGGGAGGTTCATCATTTCGCCGTTCTGATCGGTTACGGAGCCAGCGTGATTAATCCTTACCTGACCGTTGAGACGATCCGCGACATGGTTCGACGGGGGGAGATCAAGGAGCTGGACGAGGAGGAGGCGGTCCACCGGTATAAGAAAAGCCTCAACAAGGGATTGTTGAAGGTGATGTCCAAGATGGGCATTTCCACCCTGAACAGTTACCATGGGGGTCAAATTTTTGAGGCCCTCGGCCTCAGCGAGGAGCTGATCCGTCGCTGCTTTGCGGGGACGCCCTCCCAGATCGGCGGCATCGGCCTCAAGGAGCTGGCCCAAGAGGCCCTCATCCGCCATCGGGAAGCGTTCGCTAAGGGGGAGAAGGTGGAGCTGGAGCACAGGGGAGAGTACAAGTTCAAGAAAGGCGGCGAGGCCCATGCTTATAATCCCCCCATGATTAAAGCCCTCCACAACGCGGTGAAGAATGGCGATTACCAGGAATTCCTCAAGTATACGGAGCTGGTCCACTCTCGAGAGCCCTTAGCGCTTCGGGATTTGCTAAGGTTTAAACCGGGTCAGCCTATCCCTTTAGAGGAGGTCGAACCCGCCGAGAGCATCTGGAAACGATTCTGTGTTTCGGGAATGTCCCACGGGGCCCTCAGTCGGGAGACCCATGAAACCCTGGCGATCGCCGTGAATCGTCTGGGGGCTAAGATGAGTAGCGGTGAGGGGGGCGAGGATCCGGCCCGATATAAAAGGCGTGCTAATGGGGATTGGCCAAACAGTACCACCAAACAGGTGGCCTCCGCTCGCTTTGGCGTAACCCCGGAATACCTGGCCTCCGCGACGACAGAGCTGGAAATTAAAATCGCCCAGGGCTCTAAACCCGGGGAAGGCGGTCAACTCCCCGGCCATAAAGTTTCTGCGGAGATTGCGGCTATCCGGCATTCGGTCCCCGGGGTCACGCTGATTTCTCCGCCTCCCCATCATGATATTTATAGCATCGAAGATCTGGCTCAGCTCATTTACGATCTCAAGCAGGTCAACCCGAGAGTTAAGGTTTCTGTCAAACTGGTGGCTGAAGCCGGAGTCGGAACTATTGCAGCCGGGGTGGCGAAAGCCAAGGCGGATATCATCCAGATTAGTGGACATGATGGGGGTACTGGAGCTTCTCCCCTCAGTTCCATAAAAAATGCCGGTTGTCCTTGGGAACTAGGACTCACGGAGGCTCAACAGGTTCTGGTCATGAATGGGTTGCGACACCAGGTTATCTTGCGAGTGGATGGAGGGATCAAAACGGCCCGGGATATAGTCACTGCGGCGATGCTGGGGGCGGAAGAGTATGGATTCGGGTCTAGTGTGGTTGTGGCTGCAGGATGCAAGATGGTTCGCCAATGCCATCTCAATACCTGTCCAGTTGGTGTGGCAACCCAGGACCCTAAGCTGCGCGCTAAATACGAGGGGACTCCTGAGAGGGTGATCCACTTCTTCCAGTTCCTGGCGGAAGATGTCCGAAAAATCTTAGCATCTCTAGGATTCCGAAAATTGGATGAGATCATAGGTCGTACGGACCTCTTGGAGCAGATACCCGTTTCTAACCACGCTAAGGCCGCGACCCTCAACTTGAGCAAAATTCTGGCCCCGGCAGACCCTGAAGGCAAGAAACCCCTTCGGCATCTCGTCGAGTACAATGAAGTAGAGGCCCCTTTGGATGACCAGATCCTGGAGGACGCCAGAGAGGCCCTGGAAGGACGTCGTTCGGTAAAGCTCTCTTACCCTATCCGCAACGTTCACCGCACGACAGGGGCCAAGGTGGCCGGAGAGATCGCTTACCGATACGGAGATAAGGGCCTGCCTGACGGAATTACCATTGAATGCGATTTCCGAGGAAGTGCTGGCCAAAGCTTTGGGGCGTTCTGCATCGACGGGTTACGGCTGATTCTGATCGGTGAGGCAAACGACTACGTGGGCAAAGGGATGCACGGCGGCGAAATTGCCATTATGCCTCCTTCCGACGCAGCTTTTAGCAGCCATGAGAATACCCTCATCGGTAACACCGTCCTATATGGAGCCACAGGAGGCAGTTTTTACGCCGCGGGTCGCGCAGGAGAAAGATTTGGCGTCCGAAATAGCGGTGCTCTTGCCGTGATCGAAGGGCTTGGAGATCACGGTTGCGAGTACATGACCGGGGGCATCGTGGTCGTCCTGGGAGAAACAGGTAGGAACTTCGGAGCTGGAATGACCGGTGGGATCGCCTACGTCTTTGATCCCAAAGGAGAATTCCCGAAGAAATACAATCCGGAACTGGTTATCATAGAAAAAGTCCAGGACTGCGAGGATGCTGCGACTCTCCAGATTATGACCAGCCGCCATGTTCACCTGACCTGTAGTCGACATGCCCGGAATATTCTGACCAATTGGGACCAATACCGATCCTTCTTCTGGAAAGTCGCTCCTAAGCAATCCGGAGTCAAACCGAAACCAAGCCTCCTCCGACAAGAAGGTGGTCAACTGAGTTTCAAAGCTCCAGTTCTAACCTAAAAAAGCGAAAAGGCAAAGGGGAAAGGAAAAATGACCTTTCCCCTTTGCCTTTTCGCCTTATTCTTAATGAGTCTGCTCGTCGTCGGTACGGTTGCGTTAGATACCGTTAAAACACCCTTTGGAGAAGTGGAGGAAGTCTTAGGAGGATCGGCCACTTACTTTTCGATCGCGGCCAGCTATTTCACGGAGGTCCGTTTGGTAACTGTAGTTGGAGAAGATTTCCCTCAGGAGCATATCCAACTCCTTGGGCGCCATGGGGTCGATCTCAAAGGGTTACAACAGGAAAAGGGAAGGACTTTCCGATGGAAGGGCCAGTACGACTATAATCTGAACGAAGCCCGCACCTTGGATACCCAACTCAATGTCTTGCAGAGTTTTAAACCTCAAATTCCAGAGGAATATAAAAAGGTCGATTACGTGTTTCTAGCCAATATCGATCCAGATCTTCAGCGGGAGGTCCTTCACCAGATTGAGCGGCCCAAATTGGTTGCCTGCGATACCATGAACTTCTGGATCCAAAACAAACCGGACGCCCTGAAGCGAACCTTGAAGGAAGTAGATATCCTCATTATTAATGACGGGGAGACCCGACAACTGGCCCAGGAGCCTAACATCGTCAAAGCGGCTCGGAAAATCCTTGCCCTGGGACCGAACACCCTCATCATTAAGCGTGGAGAGTATGGCGTGCTCATGTTTAAGAGGAGGGGAAGGGGGGAAGAGTTCTCCTCCCGCGCTCCCGGGCTCCCACTCCCCCATTCTTCCGTTTTTGCCGCTCCGGCGTATCCGCTGGAGTTTGTTTTTGATCCTACAGGAGCCGGAGATAGCTTCGCCGGAGGATTTATGGGATACCTCTCCAAAGTGGACCGGATCGATGAGCAGACCATCAGACAGGCTATCGTTTTTGGGAGCACAGTCGCTTCGTTTAACGTCGAAGATTTCAGCCTGAGAAGGCTCGATAAATTAACCAATGAAGAACTCCTGGCCAGATTTCGGGAATTCAAAGCCCTCGTTGATTTTGATCAGATCCGTTAAAGCTTTTTTACTCCCAGGATCATGCGGGTAATATTTCTCTTGACGCCTTCAAAATAAACCGAGTATATATAGTTTTATTAAGTCGAAGTCTTTTAAGCACGGAGATCCAACAAGCGTCTTTTAGATTAAATTGACGAACTTACATTCCCTGAATAACTGGCTGGTTACCGGAGACCCGGGTTAACTGGAGGGTCAAGGGTTACCTAACGATTGGTTATGTTTAATTTAGAATTTAGCCGGTACAAGATTCTAGAAGAGCTTCGGAAAGAGGGACGTTCGACGATTTACAAAGGCTTTGACTCCGAACTCCAAGAGAAGGTGCTCATACGGATAATCCCTATTAATCGAGATAAAGATAATGTCCGGGAGGGGTTTGAACAAGGGATTATCATGGCAGAAAAGCTCTCTCATCCTCATATCGTTAAAATTTTTGACCTGGGAAGGCTCTTCAGACAATCATACTTAATGACAGAATATGCAGAGGCGGCGTATTTAATCCTGGAAGACTTGGACTGGAAAACTCTAGCCCACGAACTTAAGGCTCAAAAGCCTTTTCCTGTTGAGAAGGCTATGGATGCTGGCTTACAGGTGAGCAGGGTTCTGGAGCATGTTCATCAACATGGAATTATCCACAAGTTTATTAATCCGTACAGTATCTATTGGAATGGGGAGAAAGTCAAAGTAACCGATTTTGAACTGCACCGATCTTTCTTTGACTACAACTTGATTACTCCTAAAGGGAATACCCTTTATTATCTCTCCCCGGAACAAATCCGGGGGGATCAGCCAGATGCTAGATCGGATCTGTTCTCCCTGGGAGTCGTTCTTTACGAAATGCTGACCGGGAAAAAACCCTTTGAGGGAGGAGATTACAAATCGATTACCAGTAGCATTCTGACAGAGAACCCGGCCCTGCCCTCCTCCCTGAACACGAACTTCCCTAAGAGCGAGGATAGCATGATTTTAAAAATGCTGGCTAAGGATCCGGAAATGAGATACCAGACAGCCTCTGAACTTACAGCAGCTCTGGAGTCTTATCAAAAAGAACCTCCTATCCAGAGGAAAAAGTCTCCTACCGAGGAGAAAAAACTCCCCACCGGCAGCAAGGAGATTTTCATCGAATCCATCCTGAAAGAGAACGAGCTTTTTAAAAGTTTGGATGATAAATCCTTAGCGAAAATCGCCAGTAAACTTAAACTCCACACGGCTGGCAAGGACGAGGTGCTCATTAAGGAAGGAGAACTTGGCCGTACTTTTTATATTATTAAATCCGGCTTCGTTAAAATCATTATAGGTGAAGAAGGAAAAAATCAAGCTACGGTAACCATGCTAAAGCAGAGTGCTTGTTTTGGGGAGATGTCTCTCCTCACCGGGGAGCCCTCTTCGGCCACCGTTAAAACGGTCACCCCTACCGAACTATTGACCCTGACTAAGATCGAGTTCGAAAAGATGCTTCAAGAGAATCCTACGTTGAACCGATACTTTCATAAACTGCTCTCTCAGCGCATCCGGATGACCAACCTCAAAGCTGGCGAAGAAATGAGCAAAGGGTTTTCCGGTAAATTAAGCGCAATGGGTCTGGCAGAGCTTATTCAGACCCTTAATGCTGCCCAAAAAACGGGTATTCTTACCATTTCTCGAGAAACCTCCAAGGGAGAGATTTATATTAAACAAGGGAACATTGTTGATACTACCGTTAATGAGCTGCGCGGAGAAAAGGCTTTCCTGGAACTGGCGACCTGGACCGATGCTTCGTTCCGCTTTGTCCCCCAGGCGATCACGATGGAACCCCAAATTAAGATGGGAACTCATAAATTACTCATGGAGGCTATGAGGCGGATGGACGACCTGAATCTCAGCACATAAGAAAGTGTTGAGCCCTGAGCGCTGAGTTCTGGGTCTTTCTGTTTTACTCAGCACTCAGCACTCAGGACTACATTATGCGCGTTAGCAAAATTGAACGAACCACATTGGAAACCCAAATAAGGGTGGAATTAAATATCGATGGCCGAGGAGAAAGCGAGATTCATACAGGGATAGGCTTTCTGGATCATATGCTGACCCTACTGGCCAAGCATGGTCTCTTCGATCTCCAGGTCGAGGCAAGAGGTGATTTAGAAATCGACGACCATCACACGGTGGAGGATATCGCCCTTACCCTGGGGCAGGCTTTCAAGGAAGCACTGGGTCACAAAAAAGGGATCAACCGATATGGCTCTATCATCCTCCCCATGGACGAAGTACTAGTACTTGTTGCCATAGATCTCAGCGGAAGACCCTATCTGGTCTTTGATGCCCACTTCCGTCGAGAGAAAATCGGCGAGCTAAGCACAGAGATGGTCCCCCATTTCTTTTATTCTTTTACGACTCAAGCGCTCTGCAATTTACATATCAAACTTTTTCAAGGAGATTCAGACCATCATAAGATTGAGGGAATCTTTAAAGCCTTTGCCCGTGCGTTGAGAATGGCGTGTGAGGTCGATCTAAGGGCCAGAGATGCTTTACCGACTACGAAGGGAACTCTGTAATATCCTGAATTCTAAGGCAATTTCCTTTGGAGATGATAATATGCCGGAGAAGACAAAAAAAATCCTCCTGATAGACGATCATATAGAGGTATTGAAGATTCAAAAAGAAATTCTTGCTCGGAATGGGTTTGAAGTGATTCTGGCCGCTAACGGAACTCTCGGTTTAGAGAAGGCTAGGGAATTGCTTCCCGACCTTGTTCTGACCGATGTTCTCTTCCCTGGCCTGAGCGGTGTGGAAGTTTGTCGACAGATTAAACAAGATCCGAAGTTACAAGGTGTTCCGGTTATTATCTGCAGCGCCAGTGATCTGGAGATCACGGAGTGTTATGAGGCAGGAGCGGATATTTTTTTGTTGAAACCTGTACCCACTCAAAAGATCCTCCTCCATATTAAAAGGCTCCTGAGAGAGGATTGAATTTACTTACATCTTACCAGAACCAGAGTCATATCATCCCCCTGGGAAGCATTCCCGCAGAAAGCTTGGACACTTTCCAGGACCTGGTTTTTAATCTGTTCCAGGGGAAGTTGACAGCTTTTTAGAAGAACCTCTTCGAGGCGTTCGTAGCTAAACAGCCTTCGGTCTTCGTCCATCGCTTCTACAATCCCGTCAGTGTAGAAAAAGAGGAAATCGTCGGAACTTATCCTCTGCTTGGAGGCTACATAACGATTAGATTTCTCGAGCCCAAGAGGTAAAAAGCTAAATTCCAAGAATTGGAGGTTTTGAGTTGAGGACGAAATTAAATACGGGAAGTTATGCCCGGCGTTCACATAGGTAAGACTACGCTCCTGTAAATCAAACACTCCCAGAAACAGGGTCATATATTGACCTGAGCGTCGATTCTGGACCAGTTGGTTGAGAAAGGAGATCACCTCGCAGACCTCAGAGGCCCTCCTCATTTTAATTTGGAGGGCCGTTTTTATCATCGCCATGAGCAGCGAAGCCGGGGCCCCTTTTCCTGTGACATCTCCAATAACAAGGACCAGCTCATGATCGCTCAAGGGGAAATAGTCATAGTAGTCACCGCCCACCTCCCGGGCAGGGATCATGATGGACTGGATCTCAACCAGGGACTCCAGAGGGTTAGCCTGGGGCAGCAGAGATTTCTGAATATTGGAGATCTGTAAGATCTCATTTTCCAGTTCCGTGTAGAGCTGGGCGTTGTAGTCGTACAGCCGGGCATTATCGACGACTACAGCAGCCTCTTTGGCGCATATCCTCAGGATATTCTGATCCTGGAAGCTCAATTTGCCGACCCTGGAGTCCCCCAGCAAAATGCTTCCAATCTGAGCGCCCTTACTGATGAGGGGGACCTTGCAAGAACTAGAAAGGGTCTGAAGGGGGGAATTTCCTGTAACCTCTCCGCATAATTGAAAGGAAGTCCACTTCGTCCCGGGAATGTCTAGTAACTGGTAGACCTGGTTCACCAGGGAGGGATGAACCGCCTCAGCGGCGTAAATATAAACTTTGGGAGGGCCCGGGGTCCCGATAATGGAGATGGCTCCGACCTGAAACTCTATCATCTGACCCAACAGCCGAAAGACCGATCGTAAGGTTTCTTCGAAGTTTTGTATAGAGGCCGCCAATTGGTTGATCTCATTGACAATCGTGGATTGATAGAGCTTACGGTCCAGTAAATTGTTCAGCTGGGAGAGGATATCCATGTGCGTGACCGGGCGCGATTTTCTTCGCGAGGCACGTCCTCCGGTTAATTCCAGGCGTTTTAGGATCTCCTCGATGCGCTCGATGAGATCCCCCTGCTCAAAATCTTTGATGAGGTATTCATCGGCCCCGGTCATAAAGCCCCAGTATCGGTCTGACAGTTGATCCTGGGCCGTGAGCATCACGATAGGGATATGGGAGGTCTCTTCGTCGTCCTTCAATAACCGACAAACGTGATAACCGTTCATTTTAGGCATCAACACATCCAGTAAAATGAGGTCGGGATTCTCTTGATACACTTTTTCGATGGCTTCGATGCCATCCCTTGCGGTGACCACTTCGCACCCTAAATCTGTGAGCAGAAAGGAGAGCATCTCCAGAATCACCAGACTGTCATCAACGATCAAGACCCGTTTGGCACTCATAAAGTCAGGAGAGTCAAGGGCCAGGGGTCAGGGTTGGGAACTCAGGACCAGAATCCAGAGTTAAAGTCCTGACCCCTGATTTCTGAGGTCTCCTCAGGCTTGCGACCCCGATTCCGATTTTCCTTCTTTCAAGGCCAGCTTTGCTTTCAGGGCTTCCAGTTCTTCATCGACGCCGGCCCCCGCCTCTAAAGCTTTAAATCTATCCTCCATGGTATTGGTCTCAAGTTCCACCGCTGCCGCCGCCTGGGCCTCTATTTCTTCGACCCTTCGTTCCATTCGGGCAAAGTTATCAAAGGCGCTGGTATCCGCCATGCCGGCCATGACCTCCTGGATCTTCTTCTGGGCTTCGGCCCTTTTCTGACGAGCAATGAGGACCTCCTTCTTCCTTCTAGCCTCATCGATCTTAGATTCCAACGCCCGTAAACTATCCTTGAGTTTGGTCGCTACATCATTTTGATCCTTCCACTGCTGTTCCACAGAAGCCGCGATGTCACTATAACTCTTCTTCCGCTTTAAGGCCTCCCTGGCCAGTTCCTCATCCCCCTTTTGCAGAGCCAAAACCGCCTTGCTCTCCCAGTTCTGCGCCTGAGCTTTGTTCTGATCCAGTTGTTGCCTGAGCCGCTTCTCATCGGCAATGGCCCTGGCCACCTGAATTTTAACTTCCCGGAGATTTTCCTGCATCTCCAGGAGAATTTGATCCAGCATCTTGGCAGGATCCTCTGCCTTATTGATTAAATCGTTAATATTGGCCTTAATAATGTCCGCCATCCTTTTAAAGATTCCCATATGATCCTCCCCATCGTACAGGCAAGCGTAGGAACCAGGAATCTCAAACATTCCTATTTCCTAATTTTCGGATTTCTGCTTGCTATTCGCAGTATTGTTTTAACTCAGTATAATACTGGGCGACTGTAAACGCCAGAGATTCTACCGATGCTTGAAGCTCATTGCGATCCAAATTCTCCAACTGAAGAGAGTCAATTAAGACAACCTGACCATCCTCTAACCCAAAGGCCCCATGGGGGATATCCTTCGCGTTTAGCTTAAGGAGGCGTTCGTAAAAGGGTTCTCGATTTTTTTCCGGGGCTTTCATGAGCTTAACCCGCAGAACTAAAATAGGATCTGCGTAGCTAATAATAATGTTACTTACATTATTCTCCGGTGATTCCACGCGCCAGATCCCCTCGCCGATTCTCTCAAAAGGAAATCCGCAGTCATCCAGATAAATCTCTATGTCATGCTGGGTCACCATATCTGAGCTCTCCTTTCCGGTTTTAAAAGGTTAAGACACTTTATCCGCTGAAAATTCTCAACTGGAAAAAGAATTATCTTATGGTTAAAAATAAAAGTCAAGGATAAAGGAGGGTGAAGATTTTGTAAAATTTTCTCTCGGCCACCAAACGGTTCTGTTCTAGGCCAGTTCGCGTAAACAATCATCTTCTAACTCAAGGACCGACGCCGGGGAGACTCCCCTGCATTACGCGGCTGGTTATGGGCGCAAAGAAGGAGTTGAGCCACCTATAGCTAAGGGCGCCGATCCCAATTGCCCATCGACCCTGGAGCTAATGTCAATTCCAGAGACAAACAGGGCGAGACACCCCTGGACAGGGCCATTAAACGAGGACGCGGTGAAATTGTTGAGCTCCTTATCGCCAAGGGCGTTAAACGCGATAGCTGAGTTACGGTTTAGCCGATAGGCATCGCCCAACAAGGTTATAATTGTTTTGCTGCCGTGAGTGGGGCGCATCCCCCTTCCCGACGGGGGAAGGGGGGGTTAGGCTCCTCAAAAAAGAGATCCCTGAAAGAAACGGGAGAAGATCAGAGGGGGACTAAGTACCGGACGCCCCTTCCCCCTCCTGTCTTCGTCGCTTATCCTTCCAATAAAGCCCTGCGTAACACTTTTCCCACCAGGGTCTTGGGCAGTTGGTCCCTAAATTCCACGCAGGTTGGAACTTTGTAAGCCGCCAGATTTTTTCGACAGAAATCCAGAATCTCCCCCTCAGTGGCTTCTTGGCCCTTTTTAAGGACGACGAAGGCCTTCACCGTTTCTCCGCGGTAGGGGTCCGGAATCCCCGCCACTGCAGCCTCCAGGATTTTGGGGTGTTCATAGAGGACCTCTTCCACTTCTCGGGGATAAATATTGAAACCTCCGGCGATGATCATATCTTTCTTTCGGTCTATAATATAAAAATATCCGTCCTCATCCCTCTTAGCGAGGTCTCCTGTAAAGAGCCAGCCGTCCTTTAACACTTGCTCCGTTTCCTGGCTATGACGCCAGTACCCCTGCATGACCTGGGGGCCCTTGATGACCAGTTCGCCGATCTCCCCAACCGGTAAATCGGCTCCTGTCCCCGTATCGACCACCTTGGCCTCCGTATCCGGAAGAGGAATCCCCATGCTCCCCGGCTTTCGAAGCCCCCAGATGGGGTTGCAGTGGGTCACCGGAGAGGCTTCGGTGAGGCCATATCCTTCTACAAGCCGGCTTCCGGTAATGGTTTCGAATTTCTCCAGCACTTCTAAGGGAAGAGGCGCCGCGCCGCTCAGACAAAATTTAAGGGAGGAGAGGTCATATTGCTGCAACTTCGGGTAGTTATTGATAGCGACATACATGGTCGGCACCCCCGGGAAAAAAGTCGGTTTATACTTATCGATGACTTTGAGGACCCTGGTCACCTCGAAACGCGGCAAGAGAATCATGGAGAACCCTGCATAGATAGCCATATTCATAGCGACGGTCATGCCGAAAACGTGAAAGAAGGGTAAAACGGCCAGAACCCTCTCTTCTCCGTCCCGAAGCCTGGCAATCCAGCTTCTGGCCTGGATGGCGTTGACCAGGAGATTTCGATGGGTCAAAACAACTCCCTTGGAAACCCCAGTAGTTCCCCCTGTATACTGCAAAAGGGCGATATCCTGGGGCCTGACCTCTATATTGGGCGGTATCGGTGGGGATTCTTTGATGAGATCCGTCCAATAGAGGGCCTTTTCCTCCCTGCGAGCCCTCATCCGGTGCCGCTCCTTGAGCTGTTTAAAAAAATAAAGCTGGCTCAGTGGAAAAGGAAGATAGTCCTTGATGCTGGTCACAATAACTTGCTTAAGCGGCGTGGTTTCTTGAATATTGTAGACCCGCGGATAAAGCAAATCAAGGGCAATAAGAACCTCTGCGCCGGCATCTTCGAGCTGATATTTCAATTCCCGTTCCACATAGAGCGGATTTACTTGAACTACGATGGCGCCCAACCGGAGGGCTGCATAATAGGCAATGACACTTTGTGGACAGTTAGGCAAGAACAGCGCCACCCGATCTTGCTTTTGAACGCCCAGCTTATGTAAGGCCGTAGCCAGCCGATCCACCTGCCCCACCAATTCCTGGTAGGTCAGCTTGTTCCCAAAGAAAACGATGGCCGGGTGATCTGGATATTTCTGAGCAGAGCGATAGAGGATTTGGTGAAGGGTCTCCTCTGGATAAGAAAGGGTTCTCGGTACATCTTCAGGATAATGAGCTAACCAAGGTTTTTCCATGAGCATCATCCCCTTTATAAATTTATAAAAAATACAATCGAAGAGGAAAACATTTTGCCAAAGACAATAACAGTATCTCATAATTAAACGGCTTTTGTCAAAGAATTTTCTATTCTACCTACTTCCATAAAATCTTTAAAACTTGCGTAAAAAACAGTTGTGTTTTTGAGAAGGCGAGCTATAGTAATATTGGAAATGGGCCTTGGGCTTTTAAGGGACGGGCTATCTCGCTGTAAAAGCGAGGCTTTTTTAAAATTGGGGTCAAGTTCCCTCAAAGATCCCAGAAATTTATAATTTCTTGGAGTTAAAAACGGGATACGTCCTTAAGATTTTGGGGGGGGCTGGAGCTTGTTTTTTTAGGCCAGCTTGCGCCACCTTCAGAAGATCAGTATGAAAAGATACGTTGTCGGGCGATTACTTTTCTTAATCCTCCTGCTCTGGACATCGAGGGTTTTTGCGGCAGACGAGCGTCTAGAGCGGTTAGTCCCTGAGGGGAGCCTGGGGTTGATCTCCTTTCAAGGATGGAAGCAGTCCGCAGAGAAATTTAAAGAAACAACCCTCTTTCAGATCTTTCAGTCTCCAGAATTATCGGAGACGACCTCTAAATTCTGGGAGCAGATCCGCCAAGGCTACGAGGAGGTCGGCTCCAAATTTGCCCATGAGATGGGTTTTGAGGTGGCCGAATTGCTGGATATTTTTGGAGGTAAAATAACCTTGGCGCTGGTAAGTTTAAACCCGGAGGAGTTCAATAAAAATCCTAAAGCTCTTCCGGACGTGGTTTTTCTGGCCGATGTCAGCGGACATCGAGATCGGCTGAAGGAGTTGATAGATACGAAGGTCCTCCCTAAAATCAAAAAAGAGGATCCCAAAACGAAGGTCGCTACGGAAAAGTATAAAAGTATTTCCCTAACGACGCTCACCGACAAAGATGGCGTTGCCATCAGCTACGCTTTCCTCGGTGACACTTTTACCGTTTCGTTGAAGCCCGCTTTGATGAGAAAAATCATCGATTTACAGGGTCAGGGAGGGAAAAGCATGGCCGGTAACTCCTCTTATAATTCTGTGGCGGAGGCCGTTGCCCGGGATAAAAGTGAATTCCACGCGTATGTAGATATGAGAAAGGTGCTGGATCTGGCAAAAAAGCAAATGATCAAAAGTACCAAACCCTCCGACCGGCAGGCCGTAAAGTTTCTGGATTACTATAACTTGAACTCCTTGAGCTGGAGTTTAGCCGTCGAAAATGGAGGTTTTAAAGACCGACTTTTTATCCAGACGTACCCTTCCGAAAAGGGTCTATGGACGGAGATGTTAAAAAATTTGCAAGGCATCCCCCTCACGTCGGAGTCCATGATCCCCGCCGATGTGCTCTATTATCAGAGCAGCCTGACGAACTGGGTTCAAATCTGGCGCTACCTCTTGACGACCCTAAAAGAGGTCATGCCTCCCCAAGAGTATCAGAAGTTTGAGACCGGCTTAACCTTCTTGCGCGAGGGCTTGAAGCTGGACCCGGAGAAAGATCTCCTGGAGAATCTGGGAGAGGAAGTGGTCGTAGCCCTAAACGTTAAAGGGCTCAACGAGCTTATGGCAGGCGGAAAGGCGTCTCCGGATAATTTTCCATTTTTATTGATGCTGAAGACCAAGAACCCCGCGGGCCTTCAAAAAACCCTCACGCAACTGGCAACGCTCTTTCAGCTCCAATTCCAGCAGGATAAAATGGATAATATAACCATTCAATATCTTGAAATTCCCACGCCTAATTTCCCGGTCCGCCTTAACTACGCTTTTATCAACGACTTCTGGGTTCTCAGCCTTACCGGGACCATGATAAAAGAAGTTATCCAGGCGCCGACCCAGAAAGCGGCCCTGATGAACAATCCTGACTATGAGGGGCTTAAAAGCCATTTTTCTGAAGAAAACGTGATTGGCCGGGGGTATATCAACCTCAAGGGAGTTCTAAAACTCATAGCCCTTGCAGCTGACAAAGGGATGGCTTCCCTGAATCAATCGTTGAAGGGAGCCCCGGGTCTGGACCAGGTGAAGCTTCCCGAGCTGGGTCAAATAGCGGATGCCCTATTCGGAATGATGTGGGTTTCTACCACCCGGGAAGATGGGTTTACCTTAGAGTTCTATTCTCCGGTAGGAGGGATGGCAGGCTTATCTATCTTAGGGGGTTTGGGGAGCCTGGTGGGAGCCCTGGCAACCTCTAGCCCCCTGAAGCAGGGGAGCGATAGCAGCAACAACGCGGAACAAACTAAAACGATGGCGGATATGAGGGTTTTAACCACCGCCATCGAAGCGTACAGGGTAGCAAAGGGCGCGCTGCCAGAGAATTTAGAAAGTTTGGCTCCGGAATACCTTCCAGAGGTTCCTATGAAAGATGCCTGGGGAAATGAGTTCATCTATGAGATCGGAGAGGATAATGAAACCTATACCCTCATCTCCCTAGGAAAAGATGGTGCAGAAGGAGGAGAGGGCCTTAATATGGATATCGTTGTGGAAGATGGTGAATTTATTGCGGGTCCTGGAGTTCGAGATTAACTTTAGATATCGCGCCGATAAGTTAGCAGGCTAGCTAGGAGCTTTGCTCGTCTTATCGAGGCTCTATGTCCGATCCGTGCCGACGACCCCCCGGAATCGAAGCAATGATCCGATAAAACTAGGTAAGGTTGCAAGCCCTACGATCTGTGTCCAGTTCCGAAAGAAAAACCTGGTCCGTCTCTCCAACTGGTACTGGGTCCGACTGGACGATAATCCCAATTGGGATTTTTTTCAACTATATCGGAGGGTGATCGATGTTCTCCATACCCAGTTTTCCGGTGAGGACCCCGGCCTTTCTGATCGGGATATGGAGCAATCCAGGACCTTATTTACTTAGTGTTGCGTAGCTTTTAAATCTGGCCCTCACCCCCGGCCCCCCTCTCCCACCGCGGTGGGAGAGGGGGGCCGGGGGAACTTACGCCAAGGACATCTTCAAAGGCCGGTTCGTGGACCTCTCCCACGCGGTGGGAGAGGGGGACAGGAAGGTACTAATTTCATCTAAATTCTCTCAGGGCCCATGACTGACAACGAGCGGGGATGAAAAGCGTCGTAAGAATCGGAACACGAGGGAGCCAATTGGCTCTATGGCAAGCTGATTGGGTGAAAAATAATCTCGAAACCCGGCATCCTGGCCTGGAGGTGATCCTGGAGGTTATCAAAACAAAGGGGGACAAGATGTTGGAGGGTCCCCTGGCCACCGTAGGGGGGAAAGGACTTTTCGTTAAAGAGATCGAAGACGCCCTCCTGGAGGGTCGTATCGATTTAGCGGTCCATAGCATGAAAGATGTCCCCATGGAGGTCCCTAACCCCTTGTGGATTCCAGCCATTACGGAAAGAGAAGATCCGCGAGATGTACTCATCTCACGAAACGGCGCTACCTTGGCGGACTTGCCCGAGGGGGCCAGGATAGGAACCAGCAGCGTGCGCCGACAGGCCCAACTTCTGCATTATCGCTCCGATCTCCGAATAATTCCCCTACGGGGAAATATAAACACGCGACTCCAAAAGCTAGAGACGGAAGGTCTCGATGCCATCGTGTTAGCGGCTGCCGGTATAAAGCGCATGGGTTGGGAGGCTAAAATTACGCAGTACCTTTCCTATGAGATCAGCCTGCCCGCTATTGGGCAAGGGGCTTTAGGCATTGAATGCCGACGAGAGGATACCCCTATAAACCAGCTAGCCGCCCGTTTAAATCATGGGGCGACGGCCCTGGCGGTTACCGCTGAGCGGGCTTTCCTGCGGAGGTTAGAGGGAGGATGCCAGACTCCTATAGCCTGCTACGGGGAGGTACAGGGCCAGCATCTACATCTGACCGGGCTGGTAAGTACAAAGGATGGAAAAATAAGGGTCCGGGCTCACACCTTGGGAAGAAGCGATCGGGGGGAGAAGCTCGGGATTGAATTAGCCGAACAAATCCTGGCCCGGGGAGGTAAAGAAATTCTGAACGTACTGTAACAGGCCGTGGGCCGCGGGCCGTAAGTAAACTACCCGCGGCCCATGACCTGCTACCCTTTGGGACTATTCGGTCGTACCCACCTTGGCAGGTTTTTTCTTAGAAGTCCCTTTATTTTTAGGCGGGAAGTTGTCCAATTTCATACCAAGAGACAAACCCATCTCGGCGAGGATGGATTTAATTTCGTTGAGGGATTTCTTTCCGAAGTTTCGAGTTTTCAGCAATTCAGCTTCGGTTTTCTGAACAAGCTCCCCTATCGTACGAATGTTGGCGTTATTCAAGCAGTTACTGGATCGAACCGACAATTCCAACTCATCGATGCTTTTCAATAAATTCTCGTTAAATTTTTCCTCTTCCTCATCGACTTCTTTTTCCTCAACTTCCGGCTCTTCCTCAAAATTGATAAAGATCGCCAACTGATCCTTCAGGATCTTTGCGGCATGGGCGATCGCATCTATTGGGGAGATGGTCCCGTTGGTCCACACCTCCATAATTAGCTTATCATAGTCTGTTCGGCCTCCGACGCGCGAAGCCTCGATATCGTAAGTGACCTTCTTGATAGGCGTGAAAACGGAATCGATCGGGAGGACTCCGATGGGCTGGTCTTCTCGCTTATTGAGCTCGCTGGGGACGTATCCACGCCCTAGCTGAACTTCCATTTCCATGTCTAAGGAACCTTCTTTACCCAGGGTCGCGATATGCAAATCCGGATTCAGGATTTCGATATCGGCGTCCGCTTGAATATCCTTAGCCGTGACTTCTTTGCTGTCCGGGGTCGTATTGGAAACCTTAAGGTAAAGCTTTTTAGGATATTCTACGTTATCAAAGCGAGGTTTTAAAATGAGTTCCTTAATGTTGAGGATAATCTCCGAGACATCCTCCACCACGCCCGGTAGGGTCGAAAACTCGTGTAAAACCCCTTCGATTTTCACAGAGGTGACCGCGATCCCCCGTAAGGAGGACAGCAAGATACGCCTGAGGGGATTTCCAATCGTGATTCCAAAGCCCCGCTCAAACGGTTCCGCATAGAAACGTCCATACGTAGGGGTGAGTGTTTCGTAATCGCATTTAAGCTCTTTAGGTTTTTGAATACCTTTCCAGTGCATAGATCCTTTTTCCCTATCTAACACGGTCATGAGTCTAGCGACAGACTCCTTATCCTATAAACAAAAAATTCCCAGCAACGACCCACTCTCCCACAGGGTCCCCCCTGCAGTACCATAGGCGCTGAAGGGCTTAACTTCCGTGTTCGGAATGGAAACGGGTGTTTCCCCTTCGCTATAGTCACTGGGAATTTTTTGTTAAAATTTCAATATTTTTGGCGTATTCGTATATCTGTAGATGATCGCTTCCTTATATAAAGTCTCTAGAGCAATGAATCAAACCGGTTAGATAAAGAGTGCTGCCAGCAGGTTAACAGTATGCCAAGCATTTAACTTTCCTGTGATAATATAAAACAGGGCGCAAAATTTGTCAAGTCCCCCCGCCGGGAGTTTAAGTCCCTGGGCAAAAAATCTGAACTTTACAGGCAGTCCTAAACGAAACAGATGGATCCGTCTCGATGATCTACGCACACCGGGGACTCCGCAAGCTGGCCTCGTAGTCCATTTAACTATATTTTCGATACACAGCTACCACCTTACCTTGAATATGAATATCCTCTTTCAAGAGGATCGGCGGTATTTCTTTATTAGCAGGTTGTAATCGAATGTGATCCTTTTCCTTGTAGTACTTTTTCAAAGTAACCCCCCCGTCCTGGAGAAGAGCTACGACCGTCTCCCCATTGCTGGCATGATTCTTTTCCTCTACGACCACATAATCCCCATCGTTAATCAGCTCTTCGATCATACTATTTCCCTGCACCTTTAACACGTAAAGCTTATGTATGTTCTTTCCCGAGACAAGTTCTGTAGGAATAGAGAGGGTCTCCTGGGGGTCGTCAAAATTTTCGATGGGTTTACCTGCGGCAATAAGACCTTTTAAAGGCAGAGACATAAAATTTCCCTCATCTTCCACAATTTCAATAGATCGGGCTGAGCTCGTGCGCTTGATAAGACCCTTCTTCTGTAAAGCGGTTACATGTTTATGGACCGTGGCCAACGAGGAAAGTTTAAATTCAACAGCAATTTCCTTTAAGGAGGGGGCAGAACCGTTCTTCTTAATGTAACCCTTGATATACTCTAGAATCTCCTTCTGACGTCGGTATAAAACCGGGGCTTTCATAGGTACACGCTCCTTTTTCTCACCCAGGGGTATTTCCCATCTAGAGGATTCTATACTCCATGAAGGTTCCCAAAAGGTTTTTTATTTTAATGGCTAGAGACCTGTAAGTAATTTTTCCAACGCTTATCACTACTCAATTAATGCGAATAAAAGGCAAAAGTCAAGCGGAAAATAAAAAAATTCATTCTTAAAAAAATTTTTCTTGACAAATTTTAAAATCTATATTAACTAGGCATGTCGCTTTAAACTTAGTACTACTAGTTTTTTCTTAGGAGGTTTAGGTATGTCGGTAAGAGGACGCGTAAAATGGTTTAATGAGGCCAAAGGATATGGCTTCATTGAACGTGAAAATGATACGGATGTTTTCGTGCATTACACAGCTATCCAGGGAGAAGGTTTCAAAACCCTAACTGAGGGACAAACAGTGGAGTTTGAGGTCATTGAAAGTGAGAAAGGACCCCAAGCAGCTAATGTGGTCAAACTCTAGATTTCAATTCCGCTCATTTTTTTTAATCCCTGCAGTTTTTTTTATTTTATTCATAAATCCCTGGATATGTAATCATGATTCCCCGGCCTAAAGGCCGGGGCTTCCGGGAAGCGACCAACTTCCACAGTCTTTGAGTATCCTTTCCTCGGTACCAATTGCGTAAGATCGTATTGACGCCAAACTTTAACGGGAGAAACGCGGTCCACCCTATCCCTCTCGTCCCCCTGGCACAGGCCCGATAGCTTCTCTCCTTCACAAAGCCTTTAAACGTCCCTTTTCCTTCTCCCTCCTACCTTCTCCTTACCACATCCACGATGACCCATACCAGAACTATCATAAAGAGGACGGCTATGACAAGCCAAAGGAGCATAGCTCCCATCCTCCATTCCATCATCCAGCTCATCATGTCCGCCATCTCTCGAGGTAAGGTAAAAGAAGATAACGCTCCCATCAGGCTTCCAACCCCCTGCTTTTTCTTTTAGAGTTAGAGTTAAAATTTTAATTGGTCGGTTGTCCGGTAGATTAGCCGATCTCCTCCCTTTATAATCCCACAACCTGGAAGGCCAGTCCTTTGTAAAGTTCTCGGCCCTCACCCCCGACCCCTCTCCCACGCGGTGGGAGAGGGGAGGAAGGAGAAGACAAAGCGGCCTTTTTAACTTGAAGTAAACTGTGTACTAGTCCCTTGTAAAGTTCGTTTTCATACCCCTTAAAAACCCCGGGAGGGGGGATCTGTGGATAGCCAAACAGGGATCCCATTCCAGAGAGGAAGCTCCGTAAGGAGCGACTTGTTTGTAGACGAGGAAACCGGTCGCTCCTTATGGAGCTTGGAGGCTTGTTGGGGCTAACCTTGGCTACCAACAGGTCGCTCCTTACGGAGCTTTAAAGGATTCATCCAGATGAACTTTACAAGGTAGTAGTACCTCGTCCATTTCATTTGGATTCCTAGAATCCCTCCCTGACGGTCGTGGCTCAGAGGCGTAGGTGACGCAAGTCCTCGGAGCCGCGACCGTCAGGGAGGGATTGATCAGCATGAACGGGACGATGTAGGAGTCCTTTGTAAAGTTAGTGTGGTGTAAGTCTCAGCCCTCACCCCCGGCCCCTCTCCCACGCTGTGGGAGAGGGGAGGAGGTGGAACTCCAGCCATCTCCCGGAGTGCCCCTTCCCCCCTTGTGGCAGAGGGAAGCGGGAATCTCCGATCATCTCCCGGAGTGCCCCTTCCCCCCTTGTGGCAGAGGTCTTCAGGGGTAGGTTTTTTTCTAACCTAACCCCCTCACTTCCTTCCCTACCAGGGAAGGGGAGAGTCGGAGCCTGGGTCATCCCCGAGTTCTCCCTTCCCTGATAGGGAAGGGGAGTCGGAGGAGTTAGGTTCAAAAAGGTACCCTTGAAAGAAGGGGAGAGGGGGGTCGAAGGGGAAGGCAAACCGGCCCTTTCAGAATGAAGTAAACCGTGTACTAGCTTTAGCGCCTAACCTCCCCCAAGTCGTAGGTGGTTATTTATTGAGCCAGGGCCACTTGACAGCTTCTGGATTAAACGTCGTAGGACCTACCATTTTACCTTCTATCGTCACATTTTTCTTTTCCTCAGCCGTGAGCTTTGGAAGATTTTTTTCCAGATCGGGGGTTTCCTGTAAGAGAACCAGCCTGCCATCCTGAGTCTTAAGGACATGGGCCCCGTGGTTCTCCCCTCCCGGGCAGACTCCCGGCTCGAGTTTTACCCCGGTATCCGTCGGCAATACACAATAGATATGCCCCGTGAGAACTTCTTTTTCTTCTGCGGCCATGGCCGTTGTCACCGTAAAGATTAAAAGAGCAGCGGCCAGCGTAGAGATTATCTGTTTAAATCTAAGCATCATCACTTACCTCCGGTTTTGTTGGGAATAAGGCGGAAAATATTTTCTCTATCTTCTTAAGCAAGGACACCTCGTGCAGCGTCTTTTAAGGGCAGCCCTTTAGAAGCTAGAAATCGTTTCCCCTTATTTCTCCTAATACTACCTAGTTTATATAGAAAATCCAAGGTTGTCAAGCTGGCCAGCGATTTTAGTATCTATACCAAGTATCACCTTTGGATCCGTAGCCCCGTTTCCTCGTTCCCAGGCTCTGCCTGGGAATGCCTATCCAGAGGCTCTGCCTCAGCTTGGAGCATGCTTGGTATACGTTTTTTTCTCGTTCCCAGGCTCTGCCTGGGAATGCCTATCCAGAGGCTCTGCCTCCGTGGGGTTGACGTAAGAACGGAACCAAACCGTCGAACCCTTTTTAGCTCCGTCAGGAGCAACCTGTCTATAGCCAAAGGGGATTTCCCCCGCTTTTTTAGCTCTGTGGGGAGCGGCCTGTCCGGACAGGCCGCTCCCCACAGAGCTTGGGGGTTTTTAGAGGCCGTGAGGGCTACAGGTAGGGCGCCCCGCTGGGGCCGTCTAAACCTTACGTCAACCCATGGAGGCCAAAGCCTGGGAACGCAGCGCGGGCGAAAAGGTTATGCCCGAGTATTTGTGACCCAGAGAGAAAAGTCCTTGACTTTTCCCCCTCGCTATGGTATGAGCAGTCGATTGGTCAAGTTCCTTGAGTTTAAATCAGGCTATACTACCTGCGGAGAGATGGAGGTTGGCATGAAACGGCGCGTCTTTTGGTTACTGCTGATTCCAAGTATTTTGTTTATACTGTTTGATTTTCACCTTTACCCTACTTCCTCTACACCGGCTACGTTCACGAAAGACCCTGAACCGGTTCCATCCCTGAAACCGGCCTTAAATACGGGAGCAGACCTCGAGGTCGCTCCGTCCAGGGAAGACTTAACGCCCGTTACTCCGGCCCATCCGGACAGGGAGTTTGCTGCCGGGTTGCAGGCGAAGGAATCCAACGCAGCCCCGTCGGTCACCGATGAGGACTCTGTGACCATCACAGATGTTGAATACTGGTTGGCGCCCGACCAAACCCAGGTTGTGATCAACCTGGACCGGAGACTTAATGCCGGGGCTTATCGCACCTTCACCCTGGCAGACCCCCCTCGATTCGTGGTTGAGCTTGCCAGGGGCCGATATCTTCAGGGGAAACAGACGATCCAGATCTACGATAAAGCGGTTAAGACCATCCGGCTTCAACGTCTAAACAGCGGTCGCTTTCAGGTCGTCTTTGATCTGGTTCAACCGCAGGTAGAGTCTAAGGTCTTGTCGGTAGAGAAGGTCAACGACCAACCGGACCGCCTTATGGTCATGATCACCCATCCCCGGGAGAAAGAGGTCGAATCCCAGAAGAAACAACAGGCGGTTCGAAATCTAAAGCGGCAGAACTACAAAATTGTCGTGATCGATCCCGGACACGGGGGGAGCGACTCGGGGGCTATCGGACGAAGTGGCGCCATGGAAAAACATATCGTACTCAACATCGCGAGGAAGTTAAAAGCCCTGCTGGATCAAACCGGGGATATTAAGGCCTACTTAACGCGGGACGGGGACTATTTTTTATCCCTGGCGAAGCGAACCCAAATCGCCCGGGAGTACGGAGCCGATCTATTTATTAGCATCCACGTCAACGCCAACTACGACACAAGTATGAATGGTTTTTCGGTCTACTGTCTATCTCAAAAGGCGACCGATGAGGCCACCAAACTCCTGGCTCAACGGGAAAATGCTTCCGATTATCTGGGGGGCGTCGTCTTCGACCAGCAAGACCCGGAGCTAAATGAAATTTTATTTGATCTTTCTCAGAGCGCGTCGTTGAACCGGAGCCTCGAGTTCGGCGTACTGACTCTAGATAAAGCGATTCCTTTTCTAAAAGTCCGCAATGAAGGGTTAAAGCGGGCTAACTTTGCCGTCCTCAGAGCCCCGGATATACCCTCCGTCCTGGTGGAGGCCCTTTATATTAGTAACCCGAGCGAAGAGCAGCTTTTAATAAACCCAGCTATGCAAGATCGGATTGCGTGGGCCCTTCATCAAAGCGCAACCGATTATTTCGAGCGATTTCACGCTTCCCATCCCGATAAAAATGAAAACCTGACGCCCCTTCCACACCCAGAGACCTCGGTGAAAGTTCGCCCCACTAGCCTGTTTCCGGTGCGCCAGGCCAGTGCCGAGAACAAATCTCCTTCATTATCCGGCGAGTTAATATCCTCCCGGTCTGCTCCCCCTTCCCTGGAAGTACCCATTGAGGGAAACTTTCGGACTCACATAGTGAAAGAGGGGGAAACCCTCTGGCGAATTGCAACCCTTTACAAAGTAGAGGTGAACCTTCTTGTGGAGGTTAATCAACTAAAAAACCATACCATTTATACGGGACAGAAACTTAAAATACCTTAGAGAACGTGGATCCAGGAGCCAGAGGCCGGAGGTAGAGCTATTTCTGGCTTCTGCATTGCGCCTTAATGGCCGAAGGGGTGCAGGAAAACTTAGAGAGATGTATGCTTTTCTGTCCGGCAAAAGAATTATTCTGGTATCCAGATCTCCCCGTCGTATTCAGCTTTTAAATCAAATTAAGCTTCCTTTTGAAGTGGCTCCCGGCCTTTTTGAAGAAGGGCTTGTATCCCGCAAAACTCCCGCAGAGTATGCTTGTCACCAGGCTCTTCAGAAAGCCTTATCCGTGGTTTCGCAGTATCCGGAGGCTTTCCTCATCGGAGCCGATACGGTCGTAGTCGACGAGCAGGGAATTTTAGAAAAACCTGTAAACCCGGCCGATGCCTGTCAAATGCTGCGTCGGCTGAGGGGCAAAACCCATCAGGTCATAACCGGCGTAGCGGTCGTCGCGACAGGGAAAACAGGGAAAGACGTAAAGTACCTGGTTCGCTACGAGTCTACCGAAGTCCGTATGAGAGCGTTGAGCGAGGAGGAAATCCAGGGGTATGTGCGAACCGGAGAACCCATGGATAAAGCCGGAGCATATGCCATTCAGGGGGTAGGGGCGCTCCTTGTAGAAGGGATAAACGGCTGCTACTACAATGTGGTTGGACTTCCCCTGGTCCTCCTCATGAAGATGTTAAAAGAAATGACTCGTTGACAGAGATCGATAGGCTATCCTCTCCCGAACCCCTTGCTGGGGTAGGATTTTTTGAGGGAGTGTCAGAATGAAATAATGATAGAAGACTGGATTAGCTGAAGCGTTTCGCTATAGCAATTTACTCATTGCTATTTTGGTCTTTATCCTCTTATTTATCGGTGGCAGGCAAGCAGAAGGAAGGACGGGGTGGGGACGTCTTGGGGCTCCTGCAAAAAACCGACCCCTCTCCCGAACCCTCCTCCCTGGGAGGCAGGGAAGAGGTCGGGGATAAGGGCCTGGCCGGGCGATTACGGCTCTCTCTCCTGCTTGTCCGGCGAGAGCTTTTCTAAGGCTCTGGCCGCAGCCCTCTGAACCGTTTTATCCTTGTCCCCCAGGGCTTTCATGACCACCGCACGGACGCTAAGGTCTCCAACTTCTCCCAGGGTCTCGATTACTTTCCGACGGACATCCGGGTCCTCGCTACTAAAGTCTTCCAGGACCAGTTGAAGGACTTCATTCCTTCGTTGGGGATGCGTTTCTTTTTTCAAGTACTGAACGACCTTGTCGTAATCCAGCATCCTACGCTCGGCCTCAGACCTTTTCCTGGGCTCCGGTTTCGCCGTAATGGGTTCCAGGGTAGAAGTACTGCTGAAGAGCTCAACCCCCTCTAATCCACTTAAATCTAGCCTGGGGATCTCTTCTTTCACCTTCTGGGAGAGCTGTTTACCTTCCTCTACGGCCTGGCTCAGCAGCTCGTTCACACGTCCTGGGAGCGGTAATTTCCCTAACATCGCGTAGAGCTTAACGGGGCGGTCCTCCTTGCTGTACTGATAAATTCCGGTATAAACGGCGGAACCGGAAGTAATCTCTTTAAGGGAATGGGTAAGTTTTTCAAAAATATCCACAGGACTTTTAGCCAGAATATGTCTGGGCGCAAAGAGGACTACGGCTGAAATGGAAGCGGCTGAGAAGTCGAATCCGGAGGCAAAAACACTGCTAGATTCCCAGAGCTCGTTCAACCTATCCATCAAAATGTCGCTGGTCAGCGCATCCTGGGTCTGGAAGGTATTGTACCCAAAGGTCACAAAGCCGCTCGAAAGGAACACTTTTTTGAAATCCTCACTATCAAAGCTCCTTACACTGAGGGCGTCTGGATCCTCATTCATGGTATTAAAGGTATCAAAAACCTCCGCAATCACGGAATTCGCCTTGGAATAGAAAGAGCCGAGGCTGATATCTGGAAATTGCTCCAGTATTTTCTGATTATCCAGAAGGATGATACTTCCCAGATTGACGCTTAAGAGATTATTTAAAGCTTTAACCGCATTGACCTTCGTGATGCTGCTCTCGCCCCCTGTAGGGATCGTCACCAAAGCAGAAGTTAAGACCTTGAGGGGCTCTAGAGCGGCGGCCAGCTCTGAGAGGTTACTCCCCGTACCTCCCCCTAAACCGGCTGTTAGCAGCAGAATATCTGCCCCGGAGAGCATTTTCTGCACGCTACTTAAAATCTTGTTCTGGTTCATTAGAACGCTCCTTTTACCTAAAGACAGATCCTTCCCGGCTCCATTTCTCCCATCTACACCGATATAAATTTTATTCTCTTCAGGTAATGCTTCCAGGGCTTTCAGATCGGTATACGAAGTATTGAGAGCAATTGCGTTATAACCCCTCTTATAAAACTCAGCCGCAATATTTCCCCCACACTGGCCAAGCCCTACCACACTAATCTCTAAACCCTGAGATCCTTGCTTCATAGTTGTCTCCCTATAGTAGTATGAAAAAGCTAAGATAGACCCCCATTTTACGTGCAGACATTTAATTTCATAGCCCTAAAGTTTTAGCGCCTCAAAACTGCTTTGTCAAGCTTTTTTGTCGCAGGGGAGAGTTCCCACAGATTTTTCTTGCGTAGGAGATCCTCTCCTCTTACAATAGGACAAATGAAGAACCTAAAAGGATGAATGGGTAAGTAGGTCAATAGATGAGCTTGTCGCCTGTTTCCTATTTCCCTTCTCGGAAGAATATGGGCCTGTTTATAAGCGTTCATTTAGACAATACCAAATGTCCCGCCGGCTGCGCTAAATGTGTTACGATTTGTCCGGTAGATATTTTTCAGATGAAGTCGGACAAAGTTTTCAGCGATGTGGCAGCGGAGGACGAGTGCACGTTATGCGATCTCTGCCTGGAGGTTTGCCCGATAGATAATATCGAGATTCAAAAGCACTACTAATGGGAATAAAAAACGTAAAACGAGCCACCGGGGGCACAGGCGCCCGCCGATAATTCGTGGGGCGTATTTATCTGGGTCCTCGAGGGATGTTTTTTTCCTTCTTTATGGATGCACAAAACCCTCTTATCAACCAGTGGGCGCTGATTTTAGGGGCTTCCAGCGGGTTTGGGGAGGCCACCGGCCTGGAATTAGCCAGGATCGGCATGAATATCTTTGGGGTTCACCTGGATCGAAAAGCCACTTTACCTAATGTGGAGCGGATCGTCGGTCAGATTAAAGGAATGGGGCGCGAAGCCATGTTTTTTAACGTGAATGCGGCAGACCCTGAAAAGCGAAGGGAAGTTCTGGACCAGATCCAGGCAAAACTCGAAGAGAGGGGGGAATCCGCGACCATCCGAGTCTTACTGCATTCTTTAGCTTTTGGGACTCTGAAACCTTTTATTGCGACCGCTCCCCAGGAGGCCGTAACTCCGTCGCAGATGGACATGACGCTGGATGTCATGGCCCATAGCCTGGTCTACTGGGTTCAGGAGGTAGTTGCCCGGAAACTCATGACGCAAGGGGGGCGAATTTTTGCCATGACCAGCGCCGGAGGCCATCGCGTCTGGCGGACGTATGGGCCCGTTTCGGCGGCGAAAGCTGCTCTGGAGTCCCACGTCCGTCAGTTAGCTCTGGAGCTGGCTCCCATGGGAATCACGGCCAATGCGATCCAGGCCGGGGTCACAGACACGCCCGCCTTACGAAAAATTCCCGGCAATGAAGAAATGATCAAAATGGCACAGGAGCGAAACCCCTCTGGCCGAACGACCACCCCTGCGGATGTTGCGGCAGCGATCGGGGTTTTCAGCCAGCCGGGCACCCACTGGATGACCGGAAATGTCATCCGGGTCGATGGGGGGGAGGATATCGTAGGGTAAGGGCCCGCGCTCCGTCACCCGTTGTAGGGGCGACCCGGCGGGTCGCCCGGATGGCCCTTTTCTCATTTAATAAAGTTCAGCCCGTGGGGGACCGCCTGGGGAAAAACATAGGCGTACATCATGACGATAAGCCCCACGATAGCTCCTAAGAGGATGCTATGCCATAGGACGAATCGGAAGATCTTTCCCTCATTGCCTATCTGATTCGTGGCCGCCGTCGAGACCACGATACTTTGCGCATCGATCATTTTTCCCATAACCCCTCCCGCACTGTTGGAAGAGGCCATCAAGATGGGATCCAGGCCGAGCTGTCGCGCCGTGATGGTCTGGAGGCTTCCAAAGAGGGCATTAGAAGCCGTATCGCTCCCGGTGAGAGCCACCCCTAACCACCCCAGCATGGCACTAAAAAACGGGAAGAACCAGCCGGTCCTGGTAAAAGCCAGCCCTAGCACGGCGTCTAATCCCGAATATCGGGTGACAAACCCCAGACCCAGCATGGAGGAAATGGCAATGAGGGGCATCTTCATTCGCCGGGCCGTTTTTTTAAAGATATTCCAAAGCTGAGCCGGCGAACATCCCAACACGATCCCGGATATAATGGCGGCCAGGAAACAACCCGTTCCGGTGGCGGATAACCAGTTGAAATCGTAAATGGCCGCCTCTCTGGTTAACTGGGGCACAACGGGAGCGGTTCGGGCCACCGCTTGATGGAGAAAAGGCCAGGGGAACTTATAGGTCACTTTATTTAACTCGGCTTTGATAGAGGGGAGCCCCCAGGCTAGGACCACCAGGGATAAGATGAAAAAGGGGAGCCAGGCTATGATAACCTCCCGAGAGGTATATTGATGACGGGCGGCTTCCAGATGCCGCTCGTGCTCAAAGCGCCAGATGGTTCGGGGCTGCCAAAACCGAAGGAAAATTATCATGGCCGCCAGAGACGCGATCGCCCCCACAATATCCACCAGGTTGCTATCCACATAGTTAGACCAGTAAAACTGCACGGAGGCGAAGGAGACACTAGTTACGATAATGGCCGGTAAGACTTCCAGGGTTTCCTGCCAGGAAACCATGGTCCTCACCAGCCAGAAGGGGACTATAAGCCCGGTGATGGGAAGAATCCGACCGATCATGGCATTCAAATCGGACTCCGGAAGCCCGGAGACGGCTGCCAGGGTGTGAACCGGCGTGCCGATCGCCCCCCAGGCCACCGGAGCGGTGTTGGCAATAAGGCAGAGGGCCGCTGCATAGAAGGGCTCAAATCCCAGGCCGACCATAAAGGCTGCCGAAATGGCCACGGGGGCTCCGAACCCGGCAGCTCCCTCAATAAAGGCGCCAAAGGAATAAGCCACCAGCAACGCCTGTAGCCGCCGGTCCGAAGAAATGCCGCCCACGGACTCCTTCATAATTTCAAACTTGCCCGTCGCTACAGAAATATCGTAAAGATAAACCGCCGCAAAAACGATCCAGGCAATTTTAACCAAACCAAAGGCAGCTCCGTAAAAAAACGTAGAAATGGACAAGGTCCATGGCATTCCGAAGGCCAGGCTGGCAGCTAGGATCGCCGTAACAGCCCCACCAAAGGCGGCTATAGCGGCAGACGTCCCCTTAACGGCCAATAAATAAAACAGAACGATGACCGGCAGGGCCGCGACGATCGTAGATAAAATCCAGAAATGGAACGGATCATAGTTTTGTACCCAAGGCTCCATAATGTGACCTCTTAAGGATAAGGGCTCAGGTTTCATACATTCACACCCGTTCCTTCACTTGAGAAGAGCAAAGGCCTTACCGGCTTTCAGAAGGCGGCTCTAGCTCAGCGGGGCAGGAACTTCTGAAACCGAGCCGTGGATAAATGGATGTCTGAGCAACGTCGTGAAAAACAAAGGCTACAGGTTCAAACCGCAGTTTTAGAAGAGGGGGTTGGAATTTTACGAATGATACTACAGGTGTTGGAACTGATGGAGGGATCCACCGAGCGGGAGGACGGAAAAGGAGACATTTTCAAATAGAGGGAGAGAATCACTCCGGGAATAGATAATCCTATTAGATTCGCAAAAGCGACCAGGTTCTTTCCCACAGAGCCCTGCAAAGCCGGATCCTTTTGTTCTTCCCACGCGGGCAAATAGACTTCATCGCCTTCCACAACCGGGCATTCTGCATAAAGCAGGTCCTGCAACAAAATGATCGGGTTTTTCCCGTAGGCCACCCTGACCTTCAGAGGATCCTCTGGACCTTCCCATTTCCCTTCAAAGCTGGATAAAATATCTCCCGGCGCAAAGAAGGAGGCAACGAGTAGAATGATAAACGGTTTAAGTTTTATGGAGGTCATCTTAAAAATCTAACAGGTATTTCCTCACCTGGTCTGCTGCTTCAACTCCCGTAGAAACTCTATAAAGATTTATAGTAAATCCAACGAGTTTGTCAACGAATATAATTAAAATCTTGACACACGCCCTCGCCTGTTGTGAGATCTTTGAATAAGGATGCTCAGATTTTATAGAGACCTGAGGATTCGGGGGTGTCCTTACAAAATGGTTATTTAGATCTTAACCCTATAAGCAAGGAGGGAGGTGCCAAGTCAAAAAATAGAGTTTAGAGCGTCTGTTTATTTGGCGAGGCCGGGTTTGCGATATGGCTAAAGAGAAGAAAAATATCACTAAACCGATTGAAAGGGTTGAGGCAGGGGAATTACCACCTTACGAGGTGGATGAGTTACCTGCTCCTCCCCCGTTTGGCTTGAAAGGGATTTTACAGGTCATAGGACCGGGCGCTATTATCCTGGGAGCCTCTATCGGCAGCGGGGAGTGGCTGGTAGGTCCGGCGGCGACCGTAAAGTACGGGGTGGAACTTCTTTGGATTACGACCGTAGCTGCCGTCTTACAGGGACTTCTTAATATGGAGTTTATACGATACACGTTATATACCGGAGAGCCCATTTACAGCGGTTTTATGCGGACAAAGCCCGGGAAACCCTGGGGGGTGATCTATACCCTCCTCGGTTTTTTTCAAATCGGATGGCCGGGGTGGGCTTTATCTGCGGCCACGGCGCTGGCGGCTATCTCGCTAGGCCGGGCTCCGGGGAAGGAGGATAGTGGAACCGTCCTCTTTTGGGGCTACGTGACCTTTTTGATCGTCATCTTCGCGCTGGCGGTGGGAGGGAAAATAGAGAGAACCCTTGAAAAGGTCTCCTGGTTTTTTCTGTTCATGATTTTTGTGTTTTTGATCGGGGTTAACTTCCTTGTTACGACCCCACGCGCCCATTTAGGGGAGACCTTTCTGGCGTTGTTTAAGTTCGGGACGGTCCCTGCGGGCGCCGACTGGACGCTGCTGGGCGCCTTCGCCGCGTATTCTGCAGCCGGAGGCGTTTTAAACTGTGCGATCACCAACTGGTTTCGGGATAAGGGCTTTGGGATGGGAGGGGTCGTCGGCTATATTCCGGGGGCCGTGGGGGGGCGAAAAGTGAACCTCTCCCCGACCGGCAAAATCTTCAGAATCACCCCTGAGAATCTACGCAGGTGGAGGGATTGGTGGAGGTATTCGACCACCGATCAATGGCTCATCTTTGTCCTGGGCTCCTTGATAGGGATGTTTTTAACGGTCAATATGGCTACGGCCCTAATTCCCCATGGCACCGAGATCGGAGGCTGGTCGGTGGCCAACTTCCAGGCCGTAGAATTAGCAAAAATCGGTGGGAAACTTCTCTGGGTTTTAACGGCGCTAAATGGCTTCTGGATTCTCTTCAGCACCCAGCTCTCGGTCTCGGATGGGTATATCCGCCAATCCACGGACGCCCTCTGGGTCAGCGATCGGGTTAGAAACTGGTGCAAGGGGGATGTCCGCATCCTGTACTATAGTTTGCTGGCTATTTTTACCGTCTGGGGATGTATCGCCATCAACCTCGCCCAGCCTTTCATTTTAATTTTAATCGGCGCCAATACCGCCGGCCTGGTCTTTGTCGTTTCGGCGATCCACGTCCTTATTGTAAATCGAAAGATTTTACCCCAGGAGATCAAACCTCCCCTCTGGCGAGAAATTGGAGTTTTAGCCTGCGCCCTCTTTTATGCCTTTTTTGTGGGGATGTTGATAGGCAAACAGCTGGGGTGGTGGTAAAAACCATGGACTCCCAGATTTTTATAAGGACCTCTCGAGAAGATTTGGTCAAATGGGACCGGGAACAAATCGCCCACGTCCTCATCCGGGAAACCTATATCGATCCGGATACGGCAGAGCAAATCAGCCGGGAAATCGAAAAGCAGATCATTCGGTCCAAGATAAAAGTACTGACCAGCGCCCTGGTCCGAGAGCTCGTGGACGCTAAACTGGTCGAGCTGGGTCTGGAGAGGGCTCACAAAATGCACACCCGCCTGGGGGTCCCTCTCTATGATGTAGACCGAATGATTCTGCATCAGTACTACGAAGAGACCGACCATGCCCCCCTCGGGCCGGAGGCCACCAACCTGGCCCTGGCCCAGAGTATCAAACGAAATTACGCCCTCTTGAACGTGTTCACCCAAGAGGTCTCAGACGCCCACTTAAGCGGTGAGATTCACCTGCACGGCCTGGGGTTTATCGATCGGCTTTACTGCTCCGGCCAATCCATAGCGTATGTAAAAAAGTTCGGCTTAAAACTGCCCGGGGAGACCATCTCTGCCAAGCCCGCCAGGCACGCCACGGCTCTGCTGTCTCAACTGGTTGGCTTTACAGAAGCCTTGCGGGGGCACTTTTCCAGCTCCGTAGAATGGGACGCCCTTAATACCTCCTTTGCGCCTTACCTGACAGAACTTCCAGATCGTGAGGTCAAGCAGCTGGCACAAACCCTCGCTTTTGAGTTCTCTCGACAATCCATCATCCACGGCGGACGCATGATCCCTACCGATTTAAACCTCTACTGGGATATCCCCCCTCACTTAAAAGCGGTTCCCGCTATCGGACCGGGCGGAGAGGATACGGGCAAGACTTACGGCGAATATGTGGGGGAATCCCGCAGATTTCTCCTGGCCCTGCTGGAAGTTCTCAAGGAGGGAGACGGGGCCGGAAGAGCTTTCCCTCTGCCGATCCCGATCCTTCACCTGACGGAAGAGCTTTTTCAAACACCGGGGTATCTGGAGTTCCTAGAGATAGGCTGTCAATTGGCGGCTCAAAGGGGACGCGTTCGTTTTGTGTTCCATCGAAAAACGTCGCAGAGGATCTATACCTGCTGTAAGGCCCCCCTTCCTGAAGGGAACGGAAAGGGCGAACCCCTCCCTCCCTGGAAAAGGAGGGGCTTTGTCATCCAGAACATTACCCTTAACCTACCCCGGGTGGCCTACCGGGCTCGGGGCAGCGATCTTCATCTCTTTACCGGGCTGACCGAGGTGATGGAGCTCCTGGCGATGGCCCATATGCAAAAACGGGTGTTCATCGAAAAACTTCTGGCAGCGGGGGAAAAAGGCTCGCTGGGAATCCTCATGATGAAACAAGGTGGGCAAAGCTACTTGAGGTTAGAAGAAGCCCTCTGCCTCATCAGTATAGCGGGTTTAAACGAATTGGTTCGAATCCATAAGGGGCTCGAGCTGCATGAATCGAAAGAAGCTCTGGAGCTGGGCTTGAAGGTCATGTCCCACCTGAAGATGATCACCGAGAAACTTTCAAAGGTCCATCATATGCCTTTCCTGCTCGGCGGCTTATCGCAAGAGCCCGCTGCCCAACGCTTCGCTAAACTTGACCTCCGGCAGGCTTCTCCGGAGTCCGGGCATTTTGTAAAAGGGGACATCGCCCAAGGTGAAGTGTACTACACCGACTCGGCCTTTCTAAGTCCCACGGCGCCGGTCTCTCCTTTTGAAAAGGTTCGGTTAGAGGGGCTCTTTCATAGCCTTATGCCAGCCGGAGCCTGCTCCTTTCTTACGTTAGGGCCGGAAATGGAAAATGAAAAAAATCTTATGAAACTTTTATTAGAAATTTTTGAGAAGACGCAAAGTGAACAAATCTGGATTTCATGATTCGGGTAGGTCTCCCCTTTCTGCTCCCAACCCGAGAAAGGGGAAAAACCTTTCTAGAAGGACTCAAGTTGGCTTAAATCCTATGGGAAAGGCGTCCTACCCCCTTTTGTAAAGAGGGGGATAGGAAGGATTTGCTTATGGAGAAGGGGGATACACGTTGGGATGGAAACGGGGGACGAGAGGAACCTGGGCCGGCGAGGCTCAGGGCGCCCCTATCTCTTAGGGGTATGCTGCTCTCGTAAGGCGGCCTTACGGCTGAGCCGAATTTTACCCTGTTTATCCACTTCCAGGACCTTAACCAGGACCTCATCTCCTTCTTGCAGCTCATCGGTCACGTTGCGAATGTGGCGGTCGGAAATTTGAGAGATATGAAGCAGTCCATCGGTTCCGGGCAGGATTTCCACAAAAGCTCCGTAATCAACGATCCTCTTAACGGTTCCCAGATAAATCTTCCCCTCTTCCACCTGCTGGGCTATCCCCTGGATGATCCGCAGAGCTTTATTGGCGGATTCCTCATCGGTAGAGAAGATGTTAATCTTACCGTCGTCATCGATATCGATTTTAACCCCTGTTTCCTCCACAATACCTCGGATGACTTTTCCTCCTGGGCCGATGACATCCCGGATTTTATCCTTATTAATATAGAAGGTCAGAATGCGAGGGGCGTACGGGGAGAGTTGTTTCCTGGGTTCAGGGAGGACTTCCAACATCTTATCCAGGATGTGCAGTCTTCCTTCCCTGGCCTGTGCTAAGGCCTGGGCAAAGATCTCCGTGGTAATCCCCTTAATTTTAATATCCATTTGAACCGCTGTGATCCCGCTCCGGGTTCCTGCTACTTTGAAATCCATATCTCCCAGATGATCTTCGATACCCGAAATATCGGATAAAATGGCGATTTTATCTCCTTCCTTGATGAGCCCCATGGCGATCCCCGCCACAGGAGCCTTAATAGGAACCCCGGCGTCCATGAGAGCGAGGGTGCTTCCGGAGACCGTAGCCATCGAAGACGAGCCGTTGGACTCCAGGATATCTGAGACGATCCGGATGGTATAGGGAAACTTCTCGTCGCCAGGGATCACAGGCGCCAGGGCGCGTTCTGCCAGATAGCCGTGGCCTATTTCTCGTCTCCCGGGGCCACGGAGGAACTCGACCTCGCCCACACAGAAAGGCGGAAAGTTATAGTGAAGCATGAACCGCTTAGAAGCCTCCCCCTGCAAGTCATCTAACCGCTGCTCATCATCGGAAGTTCCCAAGGTTGCGACCACCAGGGCCTGGGTCTGTCCACGGGTAAACAAGGCGGAACCGTGGGTCCGGGGCAACAAACCTACCTCGCAGGTAATGGGACGAATATCCCGGGGCCCTCTTCCATCGGTGCGCTTCCCCTCTTCCAGAATGGCCTTTCGAAGGACTTCCTTTTCCGTTTTGTGGAAAGCCTCCTTAATGACCTTAGAGAACGTCTCCAGCTCTTCTTCTTCAAACCCGGCAATGACATCCTCGTAGATTTTCTTAATCTCTTTCTGGTATTCCAGTTTATCCGGATAACTCTCAGAAACATAGATGGCCTGGCGAATTTTATCCGTTGCGAAAGAGCTGACCCTCAGGGCCACCGTCTGATTTTCTTCCTCTGAAGCAACCACCTCTTGCTTTGTAACTTCGAGCGGGGAAGCCAGGTCTTTTTGAAGTTTAACGATCTCTTTTATTTTTTCATGGCCAAACTGGATAGCTTCCAACAGGACTTCTTCAGGAATTTCTCTAGCATCGCCCTCCATCATAACCACCGCGTCTTCGGTCCCGGCCATCACCAGGTTCAGATCGCTCTTCTCTAACTGCTTGTACGGAGGGTTATAGATAAATTTCTTATCGATGCGCCCCACGCGAACCGCGCCCACAGGACCGAGAAACGGAATGTCTGAAATGGTAAGGGCCGCCGAAGCTCCAATAATGGCTAAGATATCGGGACTATTGACCTGGTCGACGGATAAAACGGTCGCAATGATTTGAACCTCATTGCGATAGCCTTCGGGGAAGAGGGGGCGAACCGGTCGATCGATAAGTCTTGAGATCAAAACCTCACGGTCGCTGGGCTTACCTTCCCGCTTGATAAAACCGCCTGGGATCTTCCCCGCAGCGTACGCTTTTTCTCTGTATTCGACCATCAGAGGAAAGAAGTCGATCCCCTCTCGAGGTTCCTTACTGGAAACCGCCGTAACTAGAACGATCGTGTCTCCCGATTGAACCCATACCGCCCCGTTGGCTTGTTTAGCCACCTTCCCCGTTTCCAACGTGAGTACCCTTCCCTCTAGATCTAATTGTACTTTATACATTATTTAAAACGCCTCCTTGTTATTTACGTAAACCAAGCTCTTTAATAATAGCCTTGTATCGCTCGGTATCTTTTCTCTTGAGATATTCGAGAAGCCGCCGCCGTTTACTAACTAGCTTTAAAAGACCTCGTCGGGAGTGATGATCCTTATGATGGATTTTAAAATGCTCGGTGAGATGATTTATGCGTTCAGTTAAAATGGCTATTTGCACTTCAGGGGATCCCGTATCACTGTCGTGAATTTTGTGATGTTGGATAATCTCCTGCTTTCTTTCCTTAGTAACAGGCATTGCCTCCTCCTTCTGAAAGTAAAAGACTTAAAAGACTTAACGGTAGTTTATGCTAAGTTCAATATATTTACAAAATTTTGCATTGTAAAGAGGAAGTTACACAAATCTTATCTCTCGATAGCTCCCTAATCCTTTGCTTCAAAACCAGTTTGGTCCGAGCCCCCTCCCTCCCCAAACCTACTCCTAAAATCAGGCCGGATAGATCACCTTTGCCGGTTGAACCTTCCATAGGGGCACCCGCTCGGACGCCCCCGTCGGAGCTGGAGTAAGCCGCACAATGGCAAAAAAGTTGCCCGCGGCGTCGTACCCCCGAAAGTACCCCTTCAAAGCCTCGTCTCTCTCCCCTGGGTTAAGAAGCTGAGGAACTGACGAGCCCGGAGACAAGTTTGGGTGAGCCAGGGTTACCGTAGTCCCTTGAGAAAGAAGCCTGCTGACTTTTTCATCCAAGTACACCGCCGGCAGGGTTACCAAAGCTTTATCCATAGGTACCAGATACTTCTCTGCAACTTGTGCAGGAGAAAGGGATTCTAGCCTCTCAAAATCCACCACTTCATCCAGTCCAAAGGGACCAACGTGCGTCCTCCTCAATTCCCAAACGCAAGCGCCACAACCTAACCGCTCCCCTAAGTCTGACACTAAAGTCCTTATATAAGTTCCATGGGAGCACGTAATTTGAAAACTTACGAAAGGAAAATTAACTTCCAGGATATGGAGATCGTAGACGGTGACTTTTCTGGGAGCGCGGACAACTTCCTTACCCTGTCTGGCCAGCTTATAGAGTCGCCGGCCCTGGACCTTAAGCGCGGAAAACATCGGGGGGACCTGATAAATCTCTCCGATAAATTTCTGGACCTGCTCCCTGAGTTCCTCTTCGGAAACGACGACCGGTTTCTCGGATAGAATTCGACCTGTAAGGTCCTGCGTGTCCGTAGTTACCCCTAATTTCATCACAGTCCTGTATCCTTTAACCGACCGGACCAAAAATTCTGAGATCCGGGTCGCCTTCCCAAGACATAATACCAGAACCCCTGTCGCATATGGGTCCAGGGTCCCTGTATGACCGATCTTTTCGATGTTAAGAAGCTTCCGAGCCTGAGAAACTACCCTGTGGGAAGTCAATCCGGCAGGTTTATCAACGGGGAGAACTCCGTCCATAGGCTCACCATCCTGTTCCACCAAGGTCTGTTTGTCAATAAGGAATTTGGTCATCTTTCAAACTTTTTTTCTAACTCCTTGAAATAACGATCCATTCAGCCCCTTCCACCGCCTTGTTGGGGATAACATGAAGTTTTCCCTCGTTATCCACAATGCGGGTTTTCCGGATATCGATCCGCTGAATGATCCCTTCGACGCCGGCGGCCTTCACCCGATATCCTATTTCAAAATCGCTATCCGTCACCAGGAACAGGCCGGCTATAATATCCGCCGTGGTCCCAGAGGCCGCATTAGCGACGGCCAGGGCTATAAGGGCCACAGAGCCTGAGACCGCCAGGGCGATCTGATTTAACCCCAGCGCTTGAAACACGGAAGAGGCCAAAAGGATCCAGGCAAATACGGCCACCGCGGAAGTGCCTAGGGAGATAATCCTGGGAGGGATTCTGAGGGGCGTCAAAATCCTGGATGCGGACCTGGTGACAATCCGTATCAAGACGATCCCAAGGACCAGGGTGATCAAAGCCCCAAGAACGTTGGGAAGATAGCTGAGAATTTGGTATACCAGAATCTCTACACGCTCCATAAGCTTACCTCCTTCATGAGACCTGAGCCACAAGGATTCTACGCCGGCTACGATAATGATACCTTCGGCGGTTCTTGTCTTGGAGGGACGACCCGGCGGGCCGTCCTGCTTCTGTACCTCACCAGATCGCCTTGATAAACTGAGGACCTCTTACGATACACCAACATCACATTTCGTGCCGCACAACCTGCCAATTTCGACGGTCAACGCGGTCACGAATCGGAGCGGGGAATACGGCCTCGTACGGTATCCAGAACCCTGAGACTTGGATCGCTCAACCTTCAGAAGAGGGCCGGGTCCCATCGTAGGATTTTTTCAGGAGATTTGCCGGGACTCTTCGATCACCCCCGGTTTAATCCTTCGGGGGAACCCCTTGTTTTTTTATCTCCCTCTCCGCCTCGGATTTAATCCTATCTCTCTCTCCAACGGCTTCCTGCCGAATTTTTTCCGAGCAGGTTTTACAGATGGAGGTGGATCCAACTTCTACAACGCCGCAAATCATACAAAGCTTTTTTTTATCTTTTTTTTCCATGATTTTTGCCCATGGTCCCTTGCCTGGAATTATACGGGCCATCCACCGGATCACCCCTCCCAGAGAGGACGGACCATGGATAAAGGTCCCAAGATCCGTTTGCATTGCAAGGGTCGCAAATGCACTATAAATCGGACGAGCGGAGTTGTACCACGTGCGATAAAGACAGCCTCGGTTAACCGGCTGAGGATGTATTTACGGCGTGGGGCACTCCGTTTCCAGAACTTTCTTCAGGTACGAGACTCTCGCCTCGAACTGGCTATCCTCCAGCACGGGGGTTAGACCTTCGATAGGAAGTGGCTTTTCCAAATCGATCCAGGATCGACACCCATTGTACTCTTCTAGAACCGGAAGCTCAACCGGTTGGGGCAGGCGAAAGACCCGGAGTACGAGCGCATAGAAAGGTTTATCCCTCCTCCAATTAAACCGTTCGGTAACGTAGGCTGGAGACCAGACGTACGTATCGGACAAACTCAAGATACGCGTAAGCTCCTTTATCTCCAGGACATCCCGAACCCTCCCATAGTTTTGGATATAAACTTTCCCCAACGGGGGTTGAGAAGCCAGCACATCCTTTAAGTCTGAATGGAAAGGGGCCTGCAGGGAGGTTTCCTGCTGATGCACGTATGTGGGGTAGAGAAAGAACTCCCTGGGCTCGGTGTTAAACTCTCCGCGAACCTCCTGGATCCCCCCTTTCCGGAGTAAGAGGATCTGTTTCCCCGCATCTAGAGCCTTTATGACTACGGCCCATTCTTTAAGGGCTTTTCGATTTGTGGTTCCCATGATGAACGAGTTACGAGGGGTTTAATCTGGTTAAACGTCCAAACCCCCTCTTCAATCAACCGGTCTCCCTTTAGAAAATCATCCTCCAGGTCAATGAAGCGCTGAAGCTTAAGGAAGCTCTTGTCCATGATCGTATCAATGGCCTGTCGTTTATTTTCCCGTTTGAGGGGGAGGACATGGTCTGCATCTCGGAGCCACTCCCAGGGAGTTTTATACGTGGAGATATAAAAGTCTTTGCCCACCAGGTCATCGTAGCTCCGGATAAGATTTTCTCTATGGACTTCCAGGTGCGCCCCTTCGCTCATGAGGGCGAATATAAAATAATGTCCCCACCACAACATCCACCGAAAGGTAAACTTCTCCCCCTGGGTGAAGTGTTTAGGAAAATCCAAATAAATATAGGGGAGTCCCCGGTAGTGCTCTCCCTTAACAAACTGGCTTTTTTTCAGGTCAAGTCCGGGAGGCGCTATAAAATGGAGATGTTGAACTTCACCTTTAAGCCGTTGATGGAGATCTGTGAAGAGGGCTAAAACTTTTTGGGTAATGGAAGCTTTTAATTTAAAGAATTCAATATTTCGGACGACCGCTCTCTCTTCAGGGGTAAAGGTAATCCACTCAGAGTTCATCTATTTAGGATTTCCGGTCTCATAGGGGGAGGAGGGGGCCTCCTCCCTCCAAGAGAAAGTCCTTAGCCGGATGCCTCTCAGGTCGCCCTTCCACCCACTGGTCCCTACTCACAGAGATAGACATCCGAGCCTTCTACTTTGACTTGATACGTTTTAACTCTGGCAGCCGGATTCATGGGGTTAACCCCGGTCGTTATATCAAATCGCCATCCGTGCCAGGGACAGGTCACTATCGTACCTTCTAGCTCCCCCTCCCCCACAGGACCTCCCCGATGGGGGCAGACTCCCTCGATGGCGTAGCAGGTTCCATCGACTTTGAAAAGGCCGACCTCCGTGCCGTTAAAATCGACGACCAGACCCTGACCAACCGGAATTTCTTCAATTTTTGCGACCTTCACGAATTCACCCATTGGATAACCTCCTTTCTCCTAGAAACCCGGTCTCCCTCAAACCAGGTTTCTAGCTGGAGTTTGATGATCTTTCCCCCTAGAGACCTGGTTTCTTCTCCAGATCGGGCCTCTAGTTAAGGAACCATAATGACTTTTAGAGCTTTTTTTTCTGTTAAGAGCTGTAAGGCTTGGGGAAAACGCTCAAGGGGCAGCCGGTGCGTGATCAACGGATTCACATCGACTTTCCCGGTTTCAAGATATTTCAAAGCATGAGCCAGGTCCGTCGGGGCTGAGGAATAACTTCCGTATAAGGTAATTTCCCGATGGTAAAGGATATTAGGATCCAGAGGGGCCAGCGAGCCGGGCGGGACGCTCGCGAAACTATTGATGGTGCCGCTGTCCCTTACCAGTTCCAGGGCTTGCACGAGCGTCTCACCGGTTCCAGCGGTGAGAATCACCGCATCCACCCCGCGTCCCTCTGAGAATTCCATAGCGGCCTGTTTAACCGCTTCCGGTTGGGCGGACACAACCCTCGCCGCGCCAAGTTGGAGGCCCAACTCCAGTCGGGAATCCAAAAGATCGACGCCGAGGACCCGGGCGTGAAACAAATTAATTAACTGAACCATCATGAGCCCCATAGGTCCCAGGCCCACGACCACGGCGGTATCCCCAGGCTGAAAGTTGCACCGCCTGATGCTTTTTAGACAGCAGGCCAAGGGCTCCATAAAAATGGCCTGATCATAGGACAACTGGGGAGGAATTAAAAACGTGGTATGGCTCGTGTGGAGCTCAGGGACCCGAATATACTCAGAAAATCCTCCGGGATCTACATTAGAAGCCTTGTAAAACCGGCACATGGCATAATTTTGATGCCGGCAATAGTGGCAGTTATAGCAGGGGACATGATGCGCGACCACGACCCGGTCTCCCACTTTAAAAGACTTGACCTGGGGACCGGCTTTAATGACTTCTCCGGCGATTTCATGCCCCAGAATGGCCGGGGGGCGCACCTTACGGTTTAGAATTTTAACCAGGTCCGTCCCGCAAATGCCGCTGGCTTTTACCCTCACTAACAACTCCCCCAAACCGATCTCAGGTTCTTCTAAGCTCTCAACCCGAATATCCTCCCGATCGTAATAAACCGCTGCTCTCAAAGGTCGATGAATGAATGGAAGCATAGAGGAATGGGAGAGTCGATGCGCCCTCATCCTTCTATTTCCCCACTCCCCCATTCCCCCATTCGTCGTGTCCTCCCCTAGCTCACCGCTTGACTTCGTTGATACTCCCGGGTGAGTCTTTCCTGTTCACGCTGGTTAGAGATAAATTCCCAGGGCAAAGGGGTTGAGAGGTTAGATTTTCCGGCAAGGCAGGCCTCTATATCCAGCCCCACCTCTCTGGCAGCTCTTTCCCAATTTCCCTGGCAGGCATGGATGGCTGTTAAAAATTCGCCCATGCTGCGGTCCCCACGGGATAGAATTCCTTCCAGATAAGCCGTCCTCAAGCTCTCAGGTTTTAGTTCCACATTCCTAACCCGACGGAATCCCTTTCGCAGATAGTTGAGCTTACGCTTGGCCTCCTTCAGGCTGACCATGGGGCTCCACTGAAAAGGGGTCAGGGGTTTAGGAATAAAAGGATTGATACTTAAGCTGAGCTTTCCCAACCTCCCCGTCGCTCTGGCTCTTTCTATCATTTTCTGCCGTATTTTCAAGGTGACCTGGATGAGATTATCCAGATCCTCATCGGTTTCCGTAGGGAGTCCGATCATGAAGTACAGCTTTAAATGGGGAACCCCCCTCTCCAGAATCCTCACCGCCCCCTCGACCACTTCGTCGTCCGTCATCTCTTTTCGGATCACTTTTCGGAGCCTTTCGGAGCCCGCTTCCGGGGCAATGGCAAGGGTTTGAACGCCGCTGTAAGCGATGGCATCCAGGAGCACCTCCGGCAGTCGGTCGATCCGAAAGGAGGAGACAGAAATCTTAACTCCCAAGCCTTTAAGCCCATCACAAAGCACATCGAGTCCCCGGTAATCGCAGATATCCGAGCTGACCAGCCCTACCTTTTGGATCGGCGGAAATCCCCGGGCCGCATCCATCTGGAGCCGTTCCCGAACGATCTCCAAAACAAAATCCGGCGGGAGCATCCGAAACTTAGGATACACATAGCTCACCGCACAAAATCGGCACATCAAGGGACAACCCCTGGATACCTCGATGAGAAACATGTTACTGAATTCGGTCTCGGGGGTGACAATAGCAGAATAGGCCGGGTACAATTTAAAATCAGAAACCCGCTGCTTCTCAATCATCCCGGGAGAAGGCGTGGAGGGTACCTCGGCGGGTCCTTCCTTCGCTCTTCCACTTCCCCTCCAGAAGGGAATCAGGGAGGGAACGTAAACGCCTTGAATCTGGCCCGCGCGCTCCAGATGTTTTTTCCTCGGAACTTCCCTATCTTCGAGGAATAAGGAAAGATACTCGTTTAAAACTTCCTCGCCATCCCCAATGATCATAAGATCTGCAAAGTCCACAAGGGGCTCCGGATTAATATAGGTTATCGCCCCACCGATCAGAACGAGGGGATAGCGCTCATCCCGGTCTGCCGACTTGAAGGGGATTCGAGCAAGTTCCAGGATTTTGAGGAGATTTACGTAATCGTTCTCAAAGGACACCGAAAAGGCCAGAATATCTACGTCCGTTACCAGCCGCTGGGATTCGAGGGTCACGAGGGGGAGGTTCTGACTTCGATAAGTTTTTTCATCTTCCGGATCTGGGAGAAAAACGCGCTCGCATCTGGTATCCGGTCTCAAGTTAAGGTGTTTATAGATCGTCTGAAACCCTAAATTCGACATCCCCACATAATACGTATTGGGGTAAGCCAGGGCTACGGTTAAAGAAGCTCCCGCCGGATCCTTAAAAGGCATCCCCCTCTCTTTCTCCAGCAAGGCCTGGGATTTCTTTCTTAACTTCCAATTCATAATTTAGAGAAATCGGTTTCCTCGAAAAAAACGGGTTCCGAAAATCTACCCACCGATCTGGGACATGGTTCGAGCCGTTCGTCGGAAGGAGCTGTCGTTAATATGATGTTTCAGTTCCTTTCCTTTGACCGCAGCCAAGAGAATTTGTCTTAACTCTTCATCTGAGGCGCCGTTCCGTAAGGGAGTTCTCAAATCCGTCTCCACGTGGGAGAAGAGGCACGTCCGGAACATCCCATCCGCCGTCATCCGGATACGATTGCACGTAGCACAGAAGGGTTCGCTGATCGGGTTGATAAAGCCGATTTCACCAATTCCATCCTCGAACCGGTAGTTCTTAGAAGTCGAGCTGGGGTCCTCCTTTCCGATGGGCACCAGTTTTTTATAGGTGTTGATCCTTTCTCGAATTTCTTTACCTGTTAAAACGTCTTCCCTCTTCCAGATTTGATCGGCTTCTAGCGGCATAAACTCGATAAATCGGATGACGTAAGGTTTCCGCCTGGCCAGTTTTGCAAAGTCGATGACCTCATCATCGTTAAACCCCTTCATGGCTACCACGTTGACTTTGATGGGTCGCAATTCCGGGTATTTTTCCAGTTCCTCCAGGCCTTCCATGACTTTATGGAGGGCATCTCGCCGGACCAGTTTAAAGAACTTTTCGCGGACCATGGAGTCCAGGCTAACATTAATGCGTTTAAGTCCTGCGGCAACCAGGTCCGCCGCTTGCTCCCGGAGGAGAAATCCGTTGGTCGTTAAGCTTAAGTCTTCGAGACCTTCAATGTTAGATAACTTCTCGATCAGCTTAGGAAGCCCTTTTCTTACGAGGGGTTCTCCCCCGGTCAATCGAATCTCTTTGACGCCCATGTCGACCACAATTTTAACGATCCGCTCAATCTCATCAAATGTCAGCAATTTCTTGCTCTCAAACCAGTTGAGGCCCTCTTCCGGCATACAATAGACACAACGAAAGTTACAACGATCGGTCACAGAGACCCGCATGCTCCCCATCTGCCGATGATAGCTATCGACGAGTTTCAATTGCATAGATCTTTCATTGCCTCCATTTGATTTTAAGTCAACGACCTATCTATTTTTTAAGCCCCCCGGGCGAATTTTGCAAATTTTTTTACATCGTCCTTACCGACCTCAGGACGCGTCCTCGATCCCTCAAATTTTTCGCTCCGCCCGGGGCCCCCGAACGTTGCCTGGCAAAATAGAATACCTCTCCTACCTACTGCTGTCAAGTTAAGTAAGAGGGTATTTACTTCAGGGAATGGAGCGAACGATAGCAAATCGTCGTAAGAGGGCAGCCGGTTTTTACCAGATGATCAGAAAAAATCTCAACCCGCGCAAGCCTTCACATTGAATAACTCAACTTCGGGCTGATGGGCAGAAGTAAAAGCTCCTAAGAACTGAGACTGGAATTGTAGAGATAAGCCTACATCTTTATCCAGAGCAGAGGGGAACCCCCAGGACCTGCGCTTTTAGCAAGTCCAGGACAGGCGCTGAACCCGGTTAAGGGTTCGCCCCCACTTCAGGATTGGGGCTTGGCTTCCGCCACTTCCGGTCGATGGTCCTTCGGTGTGGGTTTCCTGAAAGACTTATTGCGACGTTTTCGGTTACGTTTTTTGGAAGGTTTTAAAGGGTTTCTGGAATCAGAAGCCTCTTTCTGGGTTTTATATTTGCCATCTACGATCATCTTGGCTAAAGGGGAATCTGATTCCTTGGCCGCTTCCAACAATTTTTTTCCTAAACTTTTCATTACAAGTTTCCTCCTTCAATTGAAAGGTTTATCCAATAACTTCCTCTATCTGACCTGACCTCATAGCACCACTTCTCTATGACGGTGGGCGTGGCAATCGAGATTAACCGCGACAGGTAGGCTGGCTATGTGGCAAGGAAAGACTTCGATATGGACGGCTAGAGCTGTCTGAGTACCTCCCATCCCTTGAGGACCCACGCCCAGGTTATTGACCTTTTCCAACAGCTCTTCTTCCAACTGGGCATAAAAGGGATCGGGGTGTTTTTGTTCCAGGGGTCGAAACAAAGCTTTTTTCGCCAGAAGCGCGCATTTTTCTAGGTTTCCGCCGATGCCAACCCCGACAACGAGGGGGGGACATGCATTAGGACCCGCCTTCTTCACCGTCTCCAGGACAAAATGGACGACGCCTGGAAGTCCATCGGCAGGGCGTAACATTTTTAAGGCGCTCATGTTCTCAGCCCCTCCCCCTTTAGCGGCTACGGTCATCTTTAAGCGATCCCCGGGGACCAGATCCACATGTACGATCGCCGGGGTGTTATCCCCCGTATTTTGGCGCCGGAGCGGGTCGCGAACCATGGACTTTCGAAGGTAACCCTCCTGGTAGCCTTGGGCGACGCCTCGGTTAATGGCTTCGATCAGCCCTGAGCCGTCCAGGCGCACGTCTTCCCCAAGCTCCACAAAAACCACGGTAACCCCCGTATCCTGGCACATGGGGACAAACTCCGTCGTGGCAATGTGGGCGTTCTCCAAAATCTGACCGAGCACTTCAACGCCGATGGGGGATTCTTCACGGCCCAGAGCTTTCTGAAATCCTACCACCATTTCTTCATTAACGAGGCAACAGGCTTCCACACATAACCTCTTCACTTCGCGGGTAACTTCAGAGAGCTTAACTTCTCGCACGGAGAGATGATTCTCCGTGGTCCATCGCCGGCTGTCTTTTACACCAGACAAGGGACGACGAACCACGGATCGGTTAGTTTATAATCTTGAGGGTCGACCTTTCGTAGTTGAGTGCACTGAGCCGGGCGGCCATGGCCTGGGCAATCTCCATAAATTGCTTGGCCTGGGCGGAATCTGGATGGGATTTAATGATCGGAATCCCGGTATCGCTTCCGATGGGGATCTCAGGGTTAATGGAAATTTCTCCTAAGAAGGGAACCCCTTGTTGCTCGCTGGCCCGCCGGCCCCCTCCATACTTAAAGATCTCAACCCTTTCGTGGCAGTGAGGACATTCCAGATAGCTCATGTTTTCTATGATGCCCAGGATCGGAATGTTCACCTTTCTGAACATATTCAGCGCTTTAATAACGTCCAGGAGCGCTACATCTTGAGGGGTCGTCACCACCACGGCGCCGCTCACCGGGACCCTTTGGGCCAGGGTAAGCTGCGCATCCCCGGTGCCCGGAGGCAGATCCACGATCAGGTAGTCCAACTCCCCCCATTCCACATCGCTCAAAAGCTGGTCCACAGCCTTACCCACCATCGGCCCCCGCCAGACGAGCGGCGTCGAGGTATCCGGTAAAATGAACCCCAACGAAATCAGCTTAACCCCATAACGGGTCGGAGGAATCATCTTACTCCCATGGGAAGGGGGGAGATCTTTAGAACTGGCTCCCATCATCATAGCCAGGCTAGGCCCATATATGTCGGCATCTAGCAGGCCTACCGAAGCTCCGCACTCCGCCAGAGCTACGGCTAAATTAACGCTTACCGTGGATTTCCCAACGCCCCCCTTACCGCTTCCAACCGCGACGATATTTTTCACCCTGGGCACAGGGGAATGATCCCCAAATCCGGCTGATTGAACCTTGGAGGTCATTTTCACATCCACGTCCGTGACCCCTGGGATTTGCATAACCGCCTCCCTGGCCTCACGCTCAAGCTTGGATTTAACCGGACAGGCTGGGGTCGTTAGCTCTATGGTAAAACTAACCTTAGAATGATTTATAGAAACCTCCTTGATCATGTTTAAAGAAACTAGATCACGATGCAGATCTGGATCTTTTACCTTACTTAAGGCGGCTAAAACCTGAGCTTGGGTGACACCGCTCCCTGAGGATTTCTCTCCGGCTCCCGATGACTTTTCTTCTGAAGGTTTCTTCTCTTCTGAAGGTTTCTTCGACCAAAAAAGGCTCATGTTAGAGGATAGTCAAAAATTTAACACGGAAATACGGAAATCCTAAGAATCGCTCCCCCACCATCCATGCCCTCCGCGTTAAACTTTAGACCCATGGAAGACTACTTTAAGAGATTTATGCTTGATCTATTTTTCCCTTACCTGGGTTTAGCAGCTTACATACAAGAGCTGTATACTCATCCACCCCCATGGAGAATAGGCTCTGAAACTATAGAAGCGCTGCAGGGCTACGAAATCTTTTACCGCGTTGATAATATCCTTAAGACTTGCTTTCTTTCCTTGAGGCCTGATCAGGGTAAATCCAATACTTAACACTTTCTTTCGAGCTGGGATACCGCATTTGGGGAGACCTACGTTAACTCTGTTTATGTAAAAATACGGCTAACGAGGGTTTTTGTCAAGGAACCGGAGGATATCTTTTCTATTTGACAAAGCGAGGAGGTATGCTATATTTATAACCAGCAGAAGGTCCCTGAAGGGATCCAAAAACTTTTACTCAACCTGGATAGGCGCAACCTGCCGGGTCGCCCCTACCGCAGTTATTCTTTAATTGTACAGGTGGATGATGGAACCTTTACCCATTGGCACAGAGGCGCCCAGGTTCTCTCTTCCGGCCACAGGGGGAGGAACCGTGTCTCTGGAGGATTTTCTAGGTAGAAAAAACCTGGTCTTGGTTTTTTACTGCAAGGACAAAACCCCGGGCTGAAACAAGCAGCTCTCATCCCTGCGGGATGATAAGGAAAAGTTCGAGCGGTTAGATGCAGAAATATTGGGAATTAATCCGGGGTCCCTTAAATCCCACGAAAACTACGTGCGGGATTTTCAGTTTAATTTTAGACTTCTGAGCGATTCGGAGTACTCGGTGACCAAAGCCTACAACGCCCTTAAAGAGAACGGGCAGAGCGTTCAGAGGACCGTTTATGTGATCGATAAAGCCGGCAAGATCCGGTACGCAAAGCAAGGTATGCCCTCCGACGAGGAGCTGTTAGAAACCCTTAAAGGTCTTAATAAGTAGAGCGAAAGGTTCCCTTCGACTTCGCTCGGGACGCGATCTCTCAGTAATCAGGTAAAAAGATGGAATGGCGCGAAGTAGCAAAGTTAACCAAATTTTCCGAGGAGAAATTCCAGAAGGTTAATCTGTTTGAGAGCGAACGGATGTTCTGCGATATTTACTGTTTTAAACCGGGCCAGGAGCAAAAAGCCCATCAGCATGAAGGCTCGGATAAAGTCTATTACGTCTTAGAGGGGCAAGGCCTTTTCAGGGTTGGATCTGAAGAAAAAGAACTTCAAGCCGGAACCTCGGTTTGGATCCCTCCGGGGGTCGAACACGGCGTCAAAAATTCAGGGTCAGGTCCTCTCGTAACTTTAGTGTTTATGGCACCCAAACCCTGAGCTGAATTTTCTGAGTTCCTAAGATGCCCATAAAATTTTTTACCCTTGAAGAAGCCAACCAATTGATCCCCGAGCTAAGGGTTATTTTAACCAGGATTATGGAAAAGCGGGATAAAGTTGCTTCCTTACAAAAGGAAGTCCATGACATCCGTAAGATCGTAGACAATAACGGACATAATCCTGCGGCACTTGGTCTGGTTGAGAAGGAACGAGAATTAAAAGAACTGATGAATGCGCTTAATGAGGAGGTTCAAAAAATCCATGACCTGGGATGCGAGCTTAAAGATATTAATATGGGCCTGGTAGATTTTCCTTCCCTTCGAGAGGGGCGACGGATTTATCTATGTTGGAAGCTAGATGAAGATGAGATCAGCTACTGGCACGAGCTAAATACCGGATTTGCCGGCAGGCAGCCCCTTTTTTAACCGGCTTTTCAAACTTTGGCTAATCTCCCTTTTAAAAAACAAATCCTCGTTTGCGTAGGTCCCCACTGCGGAGGCCGTCGGGGTTCGAGCAAAGTTCGAGCCGCTTTTCGACAGCAGATCCTGGCTCGAAACTTTCAAGACGAGATCAAAGAAACACAATGCATCTGTTTTGGGCTGTGCAACTTCGGCCCTAATGTGGTTATCTATCCTGAGGGGGTCTGGTACCATGGAGTGACCCCGGAAGATGTCCCTGAAATCTTCGAAGAACATGTGATGGGTGGGAAAGTTGTCAAAAGGCTCTTGCTTGACCAACCTGAAGATTAAATTCATCCACAGAGGACCTAGATGTGCCTAGATAAGGGCGATACGAAAATTATCTGAGCTCATCGACGTTCATGGGAGATTTCCGTTGACCCCATCTTACGATCTGTTACTTAAAAACGGAACCCTGGCCACAGATTACGGGGTGTTCAAGGCCGATGTCGGAGTAAAGGACGGAAAGATAGCCTTTCTGGGAGACTTTGAGGTAACCTCCTCCGGTAAAGTTCGTGAAGTGATCGACCTCCATGGCAAGTATCTCCTTCCAGGAGGGGTAGACCCCCACTGCCATTTTGGGGAACCGGGGATGGCCTATCGAGAAGACTTCGGCACCGGTACCCGAAGTGCGGCGGCGGGTGGCATAACCACCATCGTCGAAATGCCTCTATCCCTTCCTCCCACCGATACCCCGGAACACTTTCACCTTAAACTGGCCCTCGCCCGGGAAAAAGCCGTCGTGGACTTCAGTTTGTGGGGGGGCCTCGTACCGGATAACCAGGAGGAAATTCCCAAGCTTTTTGAGCTGGGCGTCTACGCCTTTAAGGCCTTCATGTGCCACGCGAGCACATATCCTCAGGTTACGGACGGGGAACTGCTCCAAGGAATGAAAGTGATCGCCGGTCTGGGAGGGCTGGTAGGGGTCCACGCAGAAAACGATGGAATTATCAAATACTGCACGGCGCGCCTCAGGGCATCCGGACGCGTAGACGGCAAAGCCCATGCGGAGGCCCGACCTCCCATTGCGGAGTATGAAGCGATTTCCCGGGCCCTCCTTCTGGCCCAGGAGGCCGGGGTAGATCTCCACATCCTTCATATGGGGCTTGCCAGCGGAGCCCGTCTCATTCAGGAGGCCAAGAAGTCCGGCATTCCGGTGACCGTCGAGACCTGCCCCCATTACCTGACTCTCACAGAAGAGGAGCTAGCCCGGCTTGGGCCTTACGCTAAATGCAATCCGCCCTTGAGGAGCCGAGAAAATGTGGAGGCCCTCTGGGAGTACCTCTTCAACGGAACCCTGGATATGGTCGTCTCCGACCATGCCCCCTACCCGGCAGAAGACAGAAACAAGGGCTGGCAGGAAATATTCGCGGCCCCTTCCGGAATCGCCGGCGTACAAACCGCCCTTCCCCTCTTGCTCAGCGAGGGGTTCCACAAACGGGGGCTAAGCCTGGTTCGCCTGGTCCAGCTCATCTCGACCAACCCGGCGAAACGGTTCAAATTATATCCTCAGAAGGGAACCCTCCGGATCGGATCAGATGCGGACCTGGTCATTATAGATCTGGACGCCCCATGGAAGGTCAAAAGGGAAGACCTCTTTTACAAAAACCCCCAGACCCCCTTCGAAGGATGGGAGCTCAAGGGGAAGGTTCTGAAAACCTTCGTCCGGGGAAGAAAGGTCTTCGACGAGGGGAAAATCCTCGTCGAACCCGGCTATGGGAAGTGGATAGCTCTGGGGAGCCCAGGGGGCCCGGTCCCGTAAGCTTTCATTCTAAAAACCGCCCCCTCAATTCGGGCGTCGGAATACGGCAGGCCTCCATTTTCCCAAACCAATTATAGCGATTTTTAGCGATCCTACGATAGACCGCATCGCGAATGAAAGGTGGAATCACCACCAGACTATACAGGAGCGGCCAGGGCCCCTGCAACCTTTTCGCGATTCGCAACGCGGCCGTAGATTTTGTGTAATACTTTTCCCCCTCCACAAGGAGGAGGGTATCCATCTCTGTAGTAGATAGATTGAATTTTTGCAGTAACCTTTTCCCAGTTTCCGATTGCAAAGGGGCAAAGCGGATCCGGTTTTTCGGATCCCGGTCGATGATAAAATTCACGCTGGCGTTACAGAGATTACAAACGCCATCAAATAAGATAATCGCAGGGTCCATGCTTACTTTAAGCGTTCCCAGACCAGGCGTAACGTCTGCTGGGTACCGTTCGCTTGAAACGGGGGGGTACTGAGGGTCAGGCGATCGCCGGAGAACTCAAAGAATCGCTTCTGATCCGTCCCTATCCAGTTCGGAAAGAGACTCAATTGTATGTGGTGGATGACGAAGCCTTCTTTCTCATTGACTTCGTAGGTACCGCAGTAAGCGAAGTAGCTTTCAAACGCAGACTTTATCTCCTCGGGAGTGCCCTTCAAAAAATCGTTCGAGGCGAACTTTGGGCGGTTAGGGCGCGTCAGTTGTACACACATATGCCCGCTCCCATCATACATGATCCACCCCTCGGCATCCTGTCCCATGGGATAGCTGACTTCCCCATTCGACCGCCGTTGTTCCAAAGAGATAAGCTTCCAGGCGCCTGCGAACGGCTCCTTAGAAGATTTTTGCGAAGTCTGGGAGGATTCCTGTTGACCCAGGACATGGCCTGACAGGATGATGAGATGGATAAAGACCACCAGGCTGAGAGATCTCTTACCGTGCCGTTTCATTAGGTTATCCTCCTCCGGAGTCCTCCCTCCCCACTCCCCTATCTGCCGGGAGCAGGCTGGTGCAACTCCAGCGTAATATCATCCGGATCCAAAAAGTAGACGCTATATCCTCCCTTGTTCCGGCCCTCGGTGATAGCGACCGGTTCGGATTTGAATCGGACGCCCTTAGCCTTGAGCGCGGCATAGGCGGATTGGATGTCATCGACCACGAAGCACATATGGGCCGTGCCGGGGTTACAGGTTCTGGTATCGATCTTCTCTCCTTGAGGAGAGACATACTGGATAAGCTCCAGGACGTGTCCTGATCTCGGTTCGGGGCCTCCGGGAATACGGAGCAGGGCGACCTTAATGTGGGCATCTGGAAAGCCGACCAGGGTCCGGGTATACGGATTATTCCCGACCTGCCGATGGACCACCTCCATCCCCAGCAGGTCCTGGTAAAAGGCCACAGAACGTTCCAGGTCTTTGACCGTAAAACTGAAGTGCCAGATTTCAGAGATTTTCATGGGGTTCCTCCTCTGTAATAACCGTTATCGGTGAGTTTCAATTTTCTGAGGCGAAACGGTCAGGATCTTCTCGATCACGGCCGGATCGTCAACAAGCCTCCCGGATCGAGGAAGCCGAGGGACCAGCAGGGCCCAGTGGATATCCTCCTCAAAGGCTTTTTTAAAAAAGGGCAGGGCTTCCTCAACGCGTCCTGCGTTGGCGAGGGTCACTCCATGCCAGAAGAACAGCTCGACCTTCTCCGGAGCCAGCCTCTCTGCCGCCTGATGGTTCTTCAGAGCTTCTTCTAGATGACCGGAGATGCGCGCGTTGAGATAATGTCCGTAGGCCTGGTGCAACCGCACCAAGCGTTTTAGTTCTTCTACAGGTTGGGGATGGTCTTCGACCCTTAAATCCATGAGCTTATCCTCCCAGGATTTGCCGGTCGATTCCCCCCGAACGATTAAGATGGCCGCCGATTGTTGGCCTCGCAGATCCCCCCCGGCGGCCTGTGCCGCTTCCAGAGCCGCGACCATCCGATCGGCCAGAGAACCGGTCGCTTTTTCAAAAGCCTCGGCCATGGCGGGTACAACTTGCTCGTTCAGTAGAAAGTTCCCTTGTACGGAGTAATTTTTACCGAGGCGATGGGCCGCCGCCGGGACGCAACGCTCTCCCGTGTGAGCCGCCACACCTCCTTTGGCATCTATCATGGCCACCTGTCGGATCGCAGCACGCTCATCGAGGGCAACCAGGGCTCTCAGCGCCTCCTCCGCGCTTTTCCCTCCCCTCATCAGGGCCAGCCCCAGGGGCCCGTAGGATTTTTCCGCAAACGCCTGGGTCGCGACAGCTCCCACGCCGGCCTCTGCCCAAGGCACTACGGAACCTACCGAGTAGTAGTGGGACTGAACCGCCACGCCCATCTGTCCGGTCTCAGGATCTCGGGCGACAATGGAATAGGTATAAACGGGAGGATCCAAAACTTCCACAGGATCCTGTCCAAAGGCCGGGGGGATAGGCCCCAACAACCCGGCCAGGGTCAACACAAAAGAAAGTTTAGGTATCATGGCGCGCTCATGAGCCCTCACCCCTAACCCCTCTCCCACGCGGTGGGAGAGGGGGGCCGGCCCTGGAAACCCGTTCTGAAGGCCTTCCCCTTTGACCTGGCCTCTCTCCTATGCTGTGGGAGAGGGGGACCGGCCCTGGAACTAACCTCTTAAATTGACTTATAAGCTACGATTTTCTCCCACGCGGTGGGAGAGGGGCCAGGGGTGAGGGGAAAGTGGTTAAGTTTTTCCCTACTCCCCAACCAGCTTCCGCACGATCTCATAAAGCATCCGGGTGCCGGACTTCACGTTATCCACCGAGACCCGCTCGTCGTTTCCGTGGAAGAGGGCCAGATCTTCGTCCGCCAGCTTGAAGGGGATGAACCCGTAACTGGGAATTCCCTTCTTCCGGAAGTAATGGCTGTCGGTGAACCCGACTAAAAGCGGTCTCGTCACTACAGCTCCCGGGTTACAGGTCCTGGCCACCTCTTTGATGGCTCGGATGAGCTCAGAGTCGGCGGGGGAGGAACTCGTGGGGGTGAAGGTGAGCATCGGTTCGATCTGGATGGAAGCATCCCCAATAACTTCTCCAATTTCCTTCAGAAACGCCTCCGGGTCCTCGCCCGGGAGCAGCCGGATATCGATCTGAGCCGAGGCTTGGGGGGGAATGACATTGACTTTATTCGAGCCTTCCAGCATGGTGACGGAAAGGGTATTCCTGACCTCCGCGTTGGCCCGGAG
>Ga0073934_10001592_pt1 | contig 53016 bp, 52 predicted proteins | sample LarsenN4metaG_FD_76834 | JGI IMG/M metagenome (GOLD analysis project Ga0073934, IMG submission 76834) | Hot spring sediment bacterial and archeal communities from British Columbia, Canada, to study Microbial Dark Matter (Phase II) - Larsen... ...
AGTAAGACAGATCGAAGCCGTCGGGCCCCCTGAGCAGGGTGGCATCTTCGCCCACCACTCGCATCGGGATACCGTTGAGCTGCATGGCATGTTGCCGGTAACCCAGGTTGACGAAGCGCAGTAGCACCTGGTCGTATGGATTCACCTGGATCAGCGAGGATATCGACTGCCTGACGGTGCCCTCGATCTCGAGCGATGGATCGTTGCTGAGCTTGATGGTGTCCGGGTAGGCTCGCCCATTGATCACGAAGTAATTCGGGTCGTAATCCGACCAGATAAACTCCTGTACGGCCAGCAGGTTGTCGTGCGGGCGGGTATCGACCTCGTTGAGCAGCAGAGTGAACTGCCGCTCGTAGCCGGTCGAGCCGTCTCCGTCGTTGTAGACGAACCTGGTATAGGTCTTTCCGTTGTAGGTTATTGGGGTCCCGTTTTGGGCTGGATTCACATATACGATGCCGGTCATGCCCATCTGCACGTGCTCGGTGTCTTCGAAGTGGCAGTGGTACATGTAGGTGCCCGGATCGTGAGGGCGGTAGAAGTAGGGGAAGTTCCTGGCCGGCGGCACAGAGATGGAGACCTCCGGCACCCCATCGAACAGGGCGATCGGGTTGCGGAAGCCATGCCAGTGGATGGTGTGGGAATCGTCCAGGTCCGGGCGACCCACTAGGCCGATGTTGGTCAGGGTGATGTACACATCCTGGTCCTGTTCGGTTGCCAGGATTGGCGCCGGGGCCTGGACTCTGCCCTTGTAGATATCCAGGGTGTTGATGTCCGAGTTCAAGTCCGGATCGGTGACATCCGTGAAGCCGAATACGTACAGCGGGTCCCGACCCGGCAGCACGATAAAGCCATCGGTGGCCACCAGCCGCCTGTACAGCGGCGGGGGGACTGCCAGCCGGGCTCCGGGAGCCGCGCTGGCGGGCGCGGCTACCGCTCTCCTGGCGGGCTTGCGCAGCACAGCAGGCAGCGTCCCGCCACCGGCCAGCAAGAGCGCCCCCAGCCCGCCAAGTTTCAAGAAGTCACGCCGGCTGAATTTTCGGGGGGTCGATTGATGTTCCATCGCTATTATTCCTCCTCTCGATCTTATGGCCGGTTGGCGATCAGCGGCATGAAGGTCTGCCATCCGATCTGAACCACGGATACGGATTTCACGGAATCCTCGCCATTGGAAACGGTCAGGACCACGGTATAGGTGCCGATGTCCCTATAGGTGTGCTGTACTTCTGCACCGCTGCCGGCGCTCCCGTCGCCGAAGTCCCAGGTGTAGGTCAGGTTCCCGGCGGCCACTGCCTTCGCCGAGAAGGCCACCGGAGAACCCGGCTTCATCGGACCGGCGTCGAGCAGCATCTCGGCCCCGACGTGGGTCTTCAGCGCATCCCCCTGGCTGTTGACGACCGACAGTCCGAAGAGCACCCCCACCAGACTCTCTGGCCGCAAGGAGATACCATCCAAGCTATCGGTGATGCCCTCAACGCTGCCGTCAAAGTAAGCAGAGTAACCGCTGCAGGCCGAGCTGGTGCCGGGGGTAAACGCCTCGCATACGAAGACGTCTTCAGGCTCGCCGGCCAGGCTCCCGGTGTCGAAGACCCCACGGGTGGTCAGGTACAGGTTCCCACGTGACAGGTCGCCGCCATCCACACCCTCGGAGAAGTCACCCAGGCCAATGTCGGCTCCTTCCAGGTAGACGCTCCAGGTGCAGGAGGTAGCGGTGCCAAAGCTGCCCACGCAGCGCAGGAAGTCCTGGTCGTTGGCGCTGGCCCCGGGGACGCTGGCGGCGCCCACCGTTGAGACCAGCACGCTGCCATCAGTCAGGATCTCGAAGGCATCCACGTTTTCGGCGCCGCCAGTCAGGCCGACATCCGAGCCATCGAAGTACAGGCTCCAGGAGCCATTGTCGTAGAACAGGATGTCGCTGCTGGAGAACAACAGCCCATCGCTGTCGAACGAGGCGTAGAACTGATCGGAGTTGACCACCACCAGGGCGTCGATGTCGGCCTCGGGCAGCAGGCCGGCTCCCTCGGCGTCGAACATCAGGCCAAAGCTGTCGCCATTCCAGGTGTAGATATTGGCGTCATCCCCGGTCGGGGTAACGCCGGGAACCGGGCTGTCGCCCTGGGTGGTGAAGAACAGCAGGTCGGCGAACTCATCGGCGCCCATGTCAAAGCCGCCGATCTGCGGCCGGCTGTCACCGTCGATGTCGTCAGGTGGAGCATCCGTCCCGCTGAAGGAGGCTACGCCTTCGTCGATGGCTGCCGAAGTATCCTCCAGGTGGTAATTCCCCTGCGGGCTGCCGGGGGTGTCCAGAAGCAGAACAGTGACGAATGAAGGATCACCCGCAAAAGGCACGGCAATAAAATTCGTGCTAATTTCAGCTACAAATCCGGGCAAGGTTCCATCGTCAATGTTGCCTACACCCGTCCCATACAGTGCCGTGAGCAGCGAGTAGTCGGGCGTCATGCTCTGGGGCGAGGTCGTACCGACCACCTCCAGGTCGATGTAGCCCGCCGAGGGTAAGGCACCCGTACCGTCCAGGTAGAAGGCCTCATTGCGCCAGATGATATTGTTGAACAGCAGCGGGTCGCTGAAGCTGTCAGCCGGCAGGCTGTAGGCGTTGCGCAGAGCCAGGCTGTGGGGCTCGGACGAGATGCCGGCCGAATGCGGGCAGCTCCCAAACGCCGGGGGGATGCAAGTAGAACGGTCGGCATCCTCAGCGGTAGCCGTGGAGACGTTCCTGGCGATGGTGTTGTTGATGATGGTGGTGTTCAACGCGTCGTCCAGCGAGATGCCGCCGCCGATATCGGTCGCCAGGTTGTTGACCACGAAGTTGTTGATGATGTCCACCGGGCCTACCACCGGCTGCAGCAGGCGGATGCCGCCGCCATCGTCGTTGCTCACATTGCCCTGGATGCGGTTGCGCTCGATGCGCACATCGCCAGAACCGGCCGATAGATTCAGGGGATTGTTGGGCTGCTCTCCGGCGATCATGATCCCGCCCCCCTCGTCGAAGGCGTAGTTGAATAGGATCTGGTTATCGTGGATCTGGCCTCCGGGGCTCATTCCATAGTGGGAGATGCCGCCGCCGTATTCGGCCGAGTAGTTGCCGCACACCACGTTGTTGTCTATCTCATATCCATTAGCCCCATTGAACAGGCCGAACCCTCCGGCCAGGCTCACACCTCCATTGTTCAGCACCCGGTTGTGGTGGATGCGGGCAGCGTCGTTCTCGTTATCTCCTACGTAAGGTTGACCGAGGATGACGCCGCCGCCCAGGTTACCGGCATTCGACTGAATCAGGTTATTGCTAACCTCCAGGTTGCGGATATAAGCATGGGCGTATATGCCTCCACCCTGGGAGGATACAGCTACATTGTTCCTCACCCGGCTGCCGCCGCGAATGGCGAAACCATCTACCTGAGTGTTGTAAGCTGCACCATGTTGGGTGGTGGTCTGCGCCAGCACGGTTACCACCTGGCCCATCGGCACCGGGCTGGGGCCGACCGGGCTGATCAGGTTGACCGCGTCCTGGAACTCATCAGGAGTCATACCGCCAAAGTTGAAGAAGCGTCCGTCAATCAGAGTTGCCCCCGGGCCTAGGCCTTGCAGCTTGACATTGGTATAAACGATGATGTTTTCGTAGTAGATGCCCTCATTGACGAGGATCAGATCACCATCCAAAGAGGCATCCAGCGCTTCCTGGATCGTGTTGAATGGATCCAGGATGCCGCCGGTCCCTCCATCCGGTGCATCATCGTCCACGTACAGGCGCGGGGGGTTATAGCCAACACCCAACACGTGGAAAGTGAGCCCGGTGAGACTGACTCTCCCATTATTGTTGGTCACCAGCAATTGCTGAGGCCCAACTGGCTGCCCAGCCGGGATTTCGACCTCGATGCCCATGTCGGACCAGCTAATAACGTCCAGCGCTGCTCCATCCAGGGTGACCGCGCCGTTACCCTGGATCGCCCCGAAGCCGGTGCCGGTGATGGTGAACGTATCACCCGGGCTGCCAAAGGCTTGCGATACAGTCCTCAGTTCAGGAGTATCTGTCGGGATATTGCATACCGGTGGCGTCCTGAAACCGGTCGAGGGATCTTGCACGAAACCTGTGATGGGGAACAAGGCTACGTCGGCATAGGTGGTCTTGCCAGGCCACACGTCGAACACCAGGCGCAGGCTTCCGTAATTCGGATTCCAAAGGGGGTCCGGGTTCAACGGATTTCCTGGGTAGTTCCCGACTACCTGGTACATTCCTGGGCACACGCCACCAGGCGTGGGACATAACGCTGTATAGGTAGAGGGCAGCAAGACTTCCCAATAGCCATTCTCGTCTGAGTAGACCCGGGCGATCTCATTGCCCTGGAAGTCCAGGATGCCGATGGGAGTGTTGGGGATGCCGCGCTTATCCACGAATAGAGGATTGGCTGGATCTAATTGAACGGTAAGATCGTCCACCAGCAGGCCGCGGATCATGCCTGGAGGGGGCACAGCATTGTCGGTCATCAGGTAGAAGTCGGATGGAGCGTTGAAGCCATCCACCACTGTGACCAATCGGCTGTTGCACAAAGGCGTTTCGGTGCCGTCTGCCGGATTGCGCGGGTCAACGACCAGATGCAACGGGCCAGCACACTGAGATGGAGGTACTTGAGGAATGAAGTAATCGCCCTGGTCGGTGTTCTGGTCTTCGTCACGAATCTCGCGATACCCAGCCGGAGGCACCACTTCGACGATGTACTTCCCAGGTGGCGTACCTTCAAAGGCATAGCCGCCGTCGAAGACACCGTCCTTGATCTGATTCCACGTGCGTGGCAACTCAAAGCATTCTGGGTCAAACGTTACACCCGTGCCGAAGAAATCCGGAAGCGTGCAATCGACCGGCAGATTGTCATACCAGGAGTCGGTCTGCACTGAGTCAAACGGAGTGTCACTGATACGCATCAGCTCGCCCTGCCCATAAGGACAGCCTGGGCCGACGGCTGTGCAGGCAAGCGGATTATCATTGCCATCGAGAGCCGCCTGGTACAGGTTGACGGTCACTCCCGGAATGCCTGGCTCGTAGTCCTCCGCTGCCGCGTAGCGCGGGCTGAACTCGTTGCGGGTGGTGGCATAGAAGACGATGCCCGAGATGCCCCCATTCTCACCCAGAGCATAGGGCAGTTTGCCGGCATCAATCCATTGATAGGTACCCGCCCAGGTCATCTGGGATTGCAGCAGACCCCCCAGGCCTTCTGCCGGTCCATTGATCGGGGAATATGGGTACCCGATCGGATCACCAAACTCATCTGTCGCATAGCTTGCTGTCCCTATATGGGCAAAGCGCCCAAAGCCCACCTCCCAGATCAGCCAGTGCTCCCATTCGAAGTATTCCGGGAACTCATAGTAACCATTTGTATCTGCGAAGGTTGCGTATTTTACGCTGCCATCTTTGAAGCGGATGTCAAAGTCCTGACCAGTGAGGCCAGGTTCACAGGTAGCGACATTATTGGGATCAATCCCCCCACCCGCATCATAGCAATCGCGAAAACGATTGGCGTAACCCGGCTTGGAAGGATCGGGGCCTGAGATGATGCCGGGTGTATTCGCCGCGGTGATCAGGGTGCCATCCTTAGCTACGCCGCTGTCCATATAGGCATAGCCCTGGATCGTGCCAAACCAGCGCGGTGTGCCCAGGTCGCCCATATCCACCGCTTCGTTCGGGCCGACATTCACCGTTGCAAATTGGATCAAGTAGTCCTGTGGATAGTCCCAGTAGACCAATTGATACAGGCCGGGCGGCACATTCGGGATGAAAAAGGTACCATCAGCATTGCCGCGGGCCATGTAAACCTGTTCATCATCTCCGCCGATATTGTTCAGAGCCACCAGGGGATAGGGGACAACTTTCCCAAGTGAGAGCGGCCCTTCGTTGTCGAGGGCAATCTGGCGTATCCTCCCAGTGATCGATCCGGCGTTCGAGGGAACTAAATCATTGGTTGGACACGTATCTGCAGTATCGCCAAAAGTACAAGGTTTAACAAATCCGAACCACACCACCGCCTGTAGGAAACCTTCCTCGGTGCTGAATCCACTGGCACCTTCCTCTACCCAGGCATCGTTGGCATGCGTGCCTTCAATAGTGGTGGTCTGGTACCAACCTGAGCCATCCGGCGGCACTGCCTCCACTTCGTATTTCAGAGGAGGTAGATTGGGAATGACAGCGATTCCGTCCGGGCCGGTTTGACACTGCCCGCCCGTGCCCGGGACTGGGGTGCCACCCGGGAAATCGGAGTATTCCGTACAGATCGGGTTGCCGAAGAAATCCACCGTCACTTCGCCGGTCGGATCGCTGATGACTATAGGGAAATCTGGAATGCCCAATTCAAAGGGTATGTCGTCTTCCCCATTGACCAGGTTGTTATCGTTGAAAACACGCACGCGGATTGTTGCGAGCGGTAATGGATTGGGAACCAGATTCACCTGCACGGTCATCGCTGCGCCGGAGGTGTCGACTGTGAAATGCTGCCCTCCCAGCTTGTACCCGCACGGATCATCTATGCTGCATTCACGGCCTGCTTCCCCAGGCACGGCCGGGAATGGCCCACCCAGGACTGTCACCAGGTAGCGTCCCGGACCCAGGCTGACCGTGGGCGAACTTTCATCTCCGGTGGCCACCAGCGGGCTATAGCTGCGTGGATGGGTGACCGAGGCGTTGTCGTTGGCGATGTCCACGTTGATGATATAGCGAAATCCATCCGCTAACGGCAACCCGGTTTCCCGGTCATAGACCTCCATGGTGACAATACTGGCCGTGGGGGCTGCCAGGGCCGTTTGGTTTAGGGCTGGAGCCCTGACTCCCAGGGTCATCGCCAGCATGACCAGCGCCAACAAGCTGCGACCCCACCCTGCTCGGTGGGGGTTTCTCCGGCGGATCTTCTCAGGAACTTGGAACTCCATGATGTCCTCCTCTCACTGTGGATGGTTTGAGGTTGAGCGAGTCCTTGATTGGTGCGATGAGCTCACCAGAATCATTCAAATGGTCCTTCCTCCAGGATTCGACTTATAGACGCAGGATCGCCGCCACCAGATCGGTGGCCTTGGCAACTTGGATCTCTTGTTTTGCATAGATGTGGACCAGGCTAGAGTTGATGTTGATCACCATCAGCCGGACCTCCGGGAATTCTCTCAGCAGGGCCATGAGCCGGTTAGGATCGCGAAAGCTGTTAGTTTCGTCTACGATGATGACATCGGGTCGGAAGCCTTTGACGTTCTGCGATAAGGAAGCCTCATCTTCAGGATTGCTGTTCATAACCATCAGACCTTCTAGCTCGTGAAGCAGGCTCTCTTCCCGGAAGGTTCTGGGGTTTCTGGGCTGCCTGGCGCCCAAAAACCCTTCAGAACCCCGGAGACCCCTTCCCCCTGAAAGGGGGCGCGCATGTAGGAGGCTTGTCCAGCCCACGCACGGAGGTAGACATCAGAGGGATGGATTTCAATTGTGATAAGCAGTGATTGTTAATGTTCCGGCCTTACCCGGTCCATTCGTGACATATAGCCCACTAATTGGATTTAATTTATCGTGTTTGATTAAGAGAATATTATAGAAAGAAAGTTTAAAGAGTCCATAAATCGTTCTCGCTCTTTTCATGAAAAAAGGGCTATCTTTGAGATAGCCCTTTACTCGAATAGATTTAATACTTTCACCCAAAAGGGGTTAAATCACAAACCCTGCCTTAACCTATAACAGTCTACGCTGCGGCCCTTCTTCTCCCAGGTTGTTTGGATAGATCGGTCTCCCCAGGCCATGGCGCAGGGCAAACTCTGCAGCCTCCTTGCGGTTGCGCAGTTTTAGTTTGTCCAGGATGTTGTGGATGTGAATTTTCAGGGTATTTTCAGAGATGACCAGGCGTGTCGCAATCTCCCGATTGCTGGCACCGGTACTCAGCTCGGCCAGCACGTCCAACTCACGCGTGGTCAACCCACCCACGCCGGCCCTCTCCGGCCCGCGCACCTGACCCCAACGCAATATCTCGTTGATGAAGCGGCTCAGCACCGTGCGCGAGACGGCGATCTCCCCCCGTTCCAATGCGCGCAGGGCCGTTAGCAGCTTGGAGACCGGGATATTTTTAATCAAGAAACCCTTGGCACCACGGCGAATGGCAGCGAATGCCTGCTCATCGGAATCGTGGATAGTCAGAAAAACTACCTTCATGTTGGGCTGCCTGGCCAGGATATCCTGCATCGCATCCATCCCACTTCCATCAGGAAGGCCCAGATCCATGATCACCAGGTCCGGGCGGAGGGCGCTGGCCTTCCTCACCGCCTCATTCACGCTGTCCGCTTCTCCAACCACCGTGAAATCGGGCTGCGACTTAAAAAGACTGACCAGGCCTTCGCGGAACAGCGCGTGGTCATCGACAATGAGCACCTTCATCCGTTCACTGCCCCTGTCCGAGGGGGAACCAAAGCGAGATCTCCGTGCCGGAGCCCAGCGAAGAAATAAATTCTATGTTTCCGTCGATCTCCTCAGCCCGTTCCTTCATGATCGTCAAGCCGAGATGGCCGTTTGAGTTGATACTCTTAGGTTCGAACCCGTGCCCATCGTCCCGGATGCGGATCGATAAACCATGTCTGGGCCACGCGATGTAGATATCCACCCGAGTGGCATTGGCATGTTTTTCCACATTGGCGATGGCTTCTCGGAAGATATACAGGATCTGGCGCCTCAAATGGGATGGCACGAAGCGTGGTTGGCCTTCGGAATGTAACTCTATCTGCAGGTTGGCGCGCGCGGCCACCTTGCGGGCATGGCTCAGCAAAGCCTCTGACAGATGCGGCGAGGTCTCAGGCATCAGTCTGGTCAGAGTGCCGCGCATCTGTTCATAAGCTTCGTTGGCGATGTCACGCATCCGTTCCAACTCGTGGCGAATGGCAACCACCTCTTTCATCGAGTTTCCGTCGGTGATCTGGTCCAGCTTCAATCTCAAGTAGGCAAGGTTGTGTCCCAGGGTATCGTGGAGATCCCGGGCAATGTTATGCATCTCCGCCTCGGTGACGGCGGTTTGCTTGCTGAATGACTGCTGCAGGCGGGCTCGCTCGACTGCCAGCGCCATTTCTGGAGCAACATCGGTCAAGAAACTGATCTGTTCCTCGCTCAACCAGACATTGCTGGTGAAATAAAGATGTAGCATGGCTACCGGCATCTTCTGGTGCAGCAGCGGCAGGCAAAAACTATTCTTCCACTCTTGAGACACCTGTTCGTCCAGACAGCAGCAAGGCACCAGGATGCCATCTGAGTCCCATTGGGCAGCCATGCACAGGGCGCAATATTCCGCCGCCGGGGAGGGGTTTGGTTTCGGCAGCGGCCTGCCCTCTTGCGACCATTTGGAGACCAATTCATATCTCCCAGTGCTGTGGTCATACACCATCAAAGTGGTTCCCACAAAGGGTACGATCAGGCGTGGAAACTGGATCAGGATGGAGGTCAGTTCATCCCAGTCCCTGGCTTCGGAAAGTTTTCGGCTGAGGTCTTTCTTTAGCTCAAGGTAGCGAGTGATGCTACCCTTTTCAGAGCGGATGCGGGCCAGTAGCTTGAGAATCACACCGCCAATGACCGGTAAAACCAAACCGAAGAAACACACCTCGCTCCAAAACACATAGTCGATCCCGCGCTGTTGGTGTGGTTTGTGTTCCAGGGTTTCGATGACCAGCACGATTAGCGAAACCCCGGCCATCAGATACCAGGGCCTCTTGAGAAGTTGTCCGCCAAACCATGCTACCAAGCCCGATCGAAATATCATAGGTTCCAGGAGTTCCTCTGCCTGACGGTGTCCCACTATGCGAGGTGAAAGGAGAGCTACAATGTGGCAAAGTGCCTGGCAATATGCCAGGAAAACTGCTAGTGAAAATACCCGTTATCTGGATGGATTATTGATTAATTTTATCTTAGTTATCGTGTATCGTCAAGTTGATCTCGCCCGCGCCAGGGGTGGAAGCCCGACTGGAAGCTGATCCCGGGGATCTCTGGCTTCGGGTAAGAATGGCCAATCCTGCCCCATAAGCCAGGGTTAATCCTAACAATACTCCTGCCAGTTTAATCAACGGCGGCCCCCATGCCTGGCGGGAGATTATTCCTGGCTGAGATTGTAGCCTGGATGCCACGGTCCAGTTAAAAAGGGCGATGCCGTCTTCGATCCCCTTACGGCGCACTACAACTTCCACCTGCCAGGGACCAGCCAGGTTCAGGTAGTTGCCCCCCAGCCGGTAGAGGTTTCCCCCTTCCGGTTGGGCGTCCGCAGAAATGCTGCCCAAGTCCTGGTCCAGGTACCTGAAACGCAGGATGACACGCAAGACCTCGGCGGGAGCCGGTCGGCGGGTGCTGATCGCCTGCACCGTGAAGACATTCTGACCGGGCAGATTTGGCCGCACCGCAAGCGTCACCAGGAGATCATCCACCGTCTGGCTGAGCGATTTGGGCAATTCCTGGGCTGCCGGAGCAAAGCGTGGGCCGTGCGCGGGCGGTGTGGCGGTTAGCACTCCGGCCAATCCAAACATCAACAAACCCAATCCCGCCTCTACCAGGATAAATGCAGGTATCTTGTACATTGGAAGCGGCTGCCAACCGTTTGGCTTTCCCAACAACCGTGCCAGGAGAACTACCAAGCGCGGGTGCAGGGTCAGGCCATTGAGCAATCCCAATGAACACGCTCCGGCGAACAATATCATTTTTACAATGAGCGCCTGTCCGTAGCGGCTGGTGAGCAATGCATCGATCGAAGCCACCTGCCGGCCAGCACTGTAAATACCGGTGGCAGCCAGCAAACCGAGCGAGAGGACCGCCCAACGTCCGAAATGCCCCCAACCCGCCTGTAACAATGCACCTGGATCGCGTTTCTCTTGCCATAAGGCCGGTGCAAAGCCGATAACCAGCGCCAGCAACCCGCCGACCCACATTCCAGCGCCAGCCAGATGAAGCGTATCAGCCGCGATTGCCAGCCCGGAATCCGGAGTCAGGGCGGCTGCGTGCCCATTCATCGCCTGAATGAGGGCCAGACCAAAGGTCATCGATCCAGCCATCCAGGCCGGCCAGCCCCTCGGCCTTCCTGCTGGGCGGTCGAGGCTCGCTTCAGCCGCCATTTCCCGGTCCCAGGAAGTGCGCCTGCCCCTATGGGCGAACAATAACAACACCAGCAGCGCCAGCAGGAGCCCTTGTCGTGCCCACCACAGGATTCCCCAGCGACTGCCTGCTAGGAATTGCCAGCCAGACCGCAGGACCGAGGTGCTTTCCACTAGGCCAGCCTGCAATTCGGATAACTGGTAAGCCAGCGCTCCCATACCCACCAGTAGCGAGATCCCCGCACACCAGGAGCTCAACGCCAGGATCCTGCCACGCGCCGCTTCGACTTCACTCGCCAATGCGCCTGTCTCGTCGTGGGTCACCAGCACCAACCAGGCAGTGCCGATTCCGCCGATCAGTAAAGCCAGCAAGATAAAATTGAGCCAACGCAACGCGATTTCCAGCCATGGAAGTGGCTCGGCGGTTTCACTGTCACCCGCCATCTCGATCGCCGTACCTTCACCGACTGCGAATACCAGCAGGCCAGCGGTGAAATGCCCATCCGCCTCCGAGAGCACCCGCCAGTTTACACTATACAAACCGTTTCCCAGGGGGGGTAATTTGATAACCAGGAGGAAGGGATCGCCGGGGTCTGTCTGCACACTGACAGGACTCACCTCTCGTCCGTCGATGTCCAACACCCTGGCAGTGCTGAATTGCGGCGAGATGGTCTCGTTGAACCAAAGGCGTACTTCTTGAGGCGCCTGGGCCAGCACAGCGTTTTCACCCGGGACCGAGCGCACCAGCACGGCGTGAGCCAGCACCGATGACACCAGTACAAGCGCTGTCAGCCAGGCCGCCAGGACTGCAACCGCATATTTCATCTGCTGGTCCGCTGCTTCCTGAAACGCAACATGATTCCCCCTGTCAATCCAATCACCAGGATAGTTGCGATGGCAAACATCCACCCCCGGCTAACACCAGGCGAAGAACCAGGCAAATCCCCGGATTGCATTCCCGTCGCGGACTTGGTAGCCGCAAGCGCGCCAACGTAGAAGGTGAACTCACCATCACTGGCGTCACCATCCAATAACACTGCACGCCATTCAACCCGGTATGCTCCCTCAGCCAGCACAGGCAGATCGACTACCAGCGAGGCGTGTTGTGGGTCGTTTAAATCGACTCCGCCGTTGCCCTGGTCTACCTGCATTCCATCCTTGTCGAATACCTTCAAAGTGCTCTCTCCGCTCTGCAACTCCTCGTTGAACCAGGCGGTTACCCGTTTTGGGGGAGCGGTCAATACCGCCCCGACCGGTGGATCGGAGCGCAGCAATTCGACTCCATGAGCCCACACTGGGCGAGGGATCAGGGCAATCAAGCATAAGATGACCAGGTTTATGGATAGATACAGCATGTTGAGAAACGGTCCGATAGATTGGCCTGTTGTCTTTGAGATTAATTGATTGCGTTTCATACACCCTCTTTGCCTGGTCGTCTGTTAAGAAAACCGCCTGCACCACCAGTGATGGCATGTGGGATCCAGCGTTTCGCTTGACTTAACACAAGAAGCCGTCCGGATTGGACGGCTCCCTGCAGCGCTGCGGCACCCTAGCGGATCACGAGGAGGGATGCCGCAGCGCCTGGTATGGTACTTTCATACATGGGCATCACCTCCTCATTGGTGGGATGGCAATCTGACGATCAGTTCAGGAGACCTGTCCTGGATCGATATCGAAGTATCCCATGAAAAAAGCCAGATGTCAATGGCGATAATCCAAACCCACATAGGTTAGTTCATCCATGCATCCCGGGCCAACCGGCGATCGGCTCTGTGGAGTGCACGCGCCGCATCCCGGCCTCGGCAAACCGCTGGAAAGTTGCCTCAGCCTGCTCGGTGTAATCGACCGCACCTGGAACCACCACGGGCGAAGTACAATCTTCCAGCAGATAGACCCTGTTGGCCAGGCTGGGATCTATCGCCCGGATCTGCTCCAACAGGTCTTCCACCGTCCACGCCACGCAGTGGCTCTTGGCCTGCCCGGCGATTACCAACGCGTCATGGGTCATCAATTTTTTAATAAATCGGTCACTCTTCTCGGCAATCTGGCTTCCATCTGGCCCCCGCAGGACTTCCGGCCCTATGGCCGAATAATGTTCGGTGAGTGGATTTTGGCCTTTGATGGCGAAATCCGGCTGGCTGCTGCGCGCCACTGAGTGGAAAAAGATAGCCTCTTCCACAGCCGAGACCAGGGCATGGCCGATTCCCCCCAGCATGGCGTGGTAAGGCCAGATCGTCAACTCGTACTTGCCGCGTTTCATCAACTCTTGAGTGTAATGTTGCAGCAAGCGTTGCCCGTATTCTGCCTTGATTCCCAGGCTCCCTGCCAATTGCGAGTTAAACTTCCAGCGTCCCGTCTGGATATCTTCGAAGGTGATCAGCGTATAGGGCGCCGGGTGAGCGCCATCCTCGGCCACCAGGAACAGGGAGTGGAAGATCTGCATTAATTGGTGCGTATCCATCGTCACGCAAATCTCGCTGATCGCCCCCAGGTTGCGATAGATGAATTCGACCAGCCGGCGGTTGTCTTCCACCGCGCCCATCCCGGAGCGCCCGCCGACAAATAACTCATAATCAGGAATGCAGAAGGTATTTTGGATGTCGATCCCGATCAGGGCGATTTTAAACTCGTCCTGGGAAGCCGGTTGGAGGGAGTGCTCCCTGGCCCAGCGCAACGCATCTGCGGCGCGCTGCTCATAGGGAACCCGCCAGACCTGTCCCACTTTATTCAGATCGTAGTGAGCCGGCAAGGGCAATTCAGGAGGTGAGTTCCGGATTGACATATCACCAACCTCCATCTGTTAGATAATGGAACGTGCTAAGCCTCCTGGGTCGCAGGCAGACTGGCACTGCTCCAGCACGAGTCGATGATGACAACCATCAATTAACCCAGGTACGCCAGCACCTCACTCAGCGATGGATTCCCATTATAACCGAACAAGGCTTTCAGGATTTGGCAAGGCAATTATACGCTTCGCCGCTTGCGCCCGCCGCGCCGGCCTTCTTTCGCCGCTGCGCCGCGATACGAAGGCACCGAGAGGGCGTGAATCTCGCTCACGCGGCGGTCCTCCATGCGGCTGAGCAGGCGCGCATCCATCTCTTCACGGTAATCCGAGGTTGTGATCACCGTGGGAAGCTCGGCGACATAGCGGTAGTTGAACAACTGGTAGAGTTTTTCCTTCACCCAGGGCGTGGTAGACTGGGTGCCCAGGTCGTCCAGGACCAGCAAGGGAGTGATGCGGACCGCTTCGAACCGGCGGTCCAACGAAACCGTGCTGGCAGGGTTGAAAGTGGACCGCAGGTGATCGAGCAAATCAGGCACCACTACGAACAGCGGTGGGTGGCCCATGTCGGCGCGGAAGTTGGCGATGGCAGCCGCCAGGTGGGTCTTACCACAACCAAATGGGCCGCTAAACACGATCCAGCCCTGCGGTTCCTGGGCGAATCGACGGGCTGCCAGGAAGGCCTCCTCCAGACTCTGCAGGTCTTTCTCCGGAAGCCCCTCCCCCTTGCGCAGGTCGAAATTCGCAAAGGTACAGTTATGCAACAGGGAAAGCGAGGAGAGCTCGTGGTGTCCAAGGTCTCCCACTGGGCGGCGATAGTCTGGGGCCAGGATGTGCACGATGGTGACCAGCTCCGGGTCCTCCAGCCGAGAGCGGATGCGCCCATCTATATCCCGCAGGCTGAGGTTGGTGGTCACCACCAGGGGTAAACGGTTAATGTAGCGGTGGTTGATGATCTGGAAGAGCTTTTCCTGGGCCCAGGCGGTCCCGCTCTGGGTGCCGAAATCATCCATCACCAGTAGCGGCGCCTGGCGGATTTCATTGAAGCGCTGCTCAAACGTGGCCTCCGGGTCCTCATAGGCATAGCGCAGCGTATCCAGCAGATCGGGGACGGTGATAAACAGCGTGGGCACTCCCATGCTCACCGCGAAGTTGGCGATGGCAGCCGCCAGGTGGGTCTTGCCGCTGCCGTAATCGCCTTGCAATAGCAGCCAACCGTTCAGATTCTGTGCGAAGTGTTTGGCCTGGTTGTAGGCCATCTCCAGCGAGCTGGCCTGGTGGGGCCACAGGCCGAGCCGGCCGCGCGGGTTGAAGTTATCGAAGGTCAGGTGGCCGAGTTCCTCCAGGTTGCTCAGCGAATACAACCGCCTGCGCACCTGCTGGGCGATCTCCCCGTGCCGGCAGGTGCACACCTGGAGCTTACCAAAATCAGGATGGTCAATGGGTACTTCTGCGCGCAGGTAACCCAGCCCGCCGCAGAACGGGCAATGTAGATCTCCCACATTGCCCCCCGTCTTATCGATGCTATCTTCTTTTTCGTAATTCGGGACTTTCCCACTCGAGATACCTGCGGCGAGCCTTTTCAGTGTCTCGTCGATCTTTTCGTTCATCTCTTCCCTCTTCCTGCCAGCGTCTCAATATCGCCTCGACATAGCGCCAGTTGCGTTTATTGTTCTCCACCGCGATGCGCACTGCCTCTTCAATCCACGGACCTGGGTAGGTCTTCTCAGCCTCCTGGAGCAGATCGGCGACCATCGGGGTCAGCGGGCCGATGTTCTCCTCGTACAGGTTGAAGATGTTGACTGCCGGAGGAACTACCTCGACCGGTGTAGAGGGACGCCCGCTGAAGCGCCACTCGCCGCGCTCGATCGCCTGCACAGCAGCCCGGCCACGAGGTGAGTTCAAGAAATACAGGGCTTCTTCCCCGGATTCCAGGGAGACTACCGCCTTCAGCAGCGCCCCACGGCTCACCGCTCGATCCAGAGCTTCTTCCAGGACAACCTCGCTACTGCCCACCCCACCTGCCAGCGAGTCCAGGAAAGCCCGGTCGCCAGCAAAATCAGGCCACCTCAGGTAGCGAAAGCTCCCTTCCATCTGATCCAGCTTCCAAAACGCGTGCAGGACCAGCTTGAGCTCTGCGAGGTCGTCCACCAGCGGCAGCAGCTCGCGGAAGAACTGCTCAGGCAGCGGCGTCAGTCGGACCTTTCCTTCCGAAAAGCCGGCAAATCGCTGAAAGGGCGCCTCGTCGCTCATGCCATCGATCTCCGTGATCCTCGTCTCGCTGCCGGATCAGGGGACGTGGGCAAGGTCAACCGTGCGGGTAGCAGCATTCTCAAACTTTGCCAGGTTGCTGCGAAAGATCAACTCGATCGTTCCGGTCGGCCCATTGCGGTGTTTGGCGACCTTGATCTGGGCCAGATTCTTCTTCAGGGTGTCTCTCTCGTACAGCTCGGGGCGATGGATGAACATCACGATATCGGAGTCCTGTTCTAGACTGCCACTTTCGCGCAGGTCGGAGAGCTGCGGCTCCTTATCAGCGCGCTGTTCAATCGCCCGAGAGAGCTGGGCGGCAGCTATCACCGGCACGTTTAATTCCCTGGCCAATACTTTAAGGTTGCGGGAGATGTAGGATACCTCCTGTACCCGATTTTCAGAACGCGTCCCGCTGGACATCAACTGCAGGTAATCGACCAGGATCAGATCCAGCCGGTATTCCAGGTGCAATCGCCGGCACTTGGTGCGCAGTTGCAGGGGTGTCAGCGAGGGGGTGTCATCCAGAAATACGCGTGTGTCGCTGAGCACCTCGATGGCATGGGTCAGGAGCGGCCAGTCCTCTTCGTCCAGCTTGCCGGAGCGCAAGCGCTGCGATTCGATGCCCGTTTCCTGGGCAATCAGCCGCTGCACAAGTTGTTCGTTGGACATCTCCAGTGAAAAGATCGCCACGTGTTTCTTATGGATCTGGGCCGCGTTCTTGGCAGCCGAAAGCATAAAGGCTGTCTTTCCGGAACCAGGCCGCCCGGCGATGATCAGCAGGTCAGACGGCTGTAGCCCACCCAGCAGCCTGTCCAGATCGACGAAACCGGTCGGCACGCCGTATACCTCTTCACTGCGGGTGGCAAGCTGGTCAATGCGGTCGTAGAACTCGCTGAGCACCTGCTGGATGGGCTGCAGGTCGCGCGTCAGGCGGCGTTCGCTGATCCCAAAGACAGCCTTCTCGGCCTCGTCCATGGCGGTATCAATGCTGCTGTCTTCCTGGTAGGCCAACTTAGCGATCTGGTTGGCAGCCGAAATCATTCGCCGGCGGATGGCGTTCACCTCCACGATGCGCCCATATGACTCGGCGTGCAGCGAGGTGGGAACGTTATTCACCAGGGCAGCCAGGTAAGCCGGACCGCCCACCTCCGCCAGTTGGCCCATCAGGTCCAACTCATCAGTGACGGTCAATAGGTCGATCGCGGCGCGTTTTTCGTGCAGACGGGTGATCGCTTCCCAGATCCAGCGGTTACGGTGGATATAAAAGTCGTCAAGCTGCAGGAAATGGGCGACGTCGTAATAGGCTTCTGGATTAATCAGGATAGAGCCAATCACAGCCTCTTCAGCCTCGCGGCTGTGAGGAATCATCGGGGCTGCAGCAGCCGGGACTTCATCCTGCGGCAGGTACTCGCTCATATTGACCCGGATCAGAATCGAGCAGGTAACAAAACGGGGTTGCCGGCCTGGCTGACTGGCACACCCCGCTGGAAGCAGGCGATAGGAACAGATCAATCGTCTTTGTCATCTTTTTCTTCTTGGTCATCCTCGTCTTCCAGATCCAATCTCTCCAGGAAATCTTCAAATACCGAAAGCCGTTCTTCACTTTCCTCGCCTGGCACTTCTTCCACCCTTTCGCCTCCTGCCGGTCGAGCCTCTTCTTGCAGGTCTTCCTCCGGCACGATTCCGGCGGAATCCATCACCGTGCGATGCACCATGATCGGTACGTGAGCACGCACCGCCAGATTCAGGGCGTCGGACGGGCGCGAATCGATGTTCAAAGTGCGACCATCCACTTCTGCCACGATGTTCCCATAAAACGTATCTTCTTTCAACGCCAATACTTCCACCCGCAGGACTTTGGCGTTTAATGCTCCAAATACATTCTTCAACAAGTCGTGGGTTAGGGGCCGCGCTACCTCCACTTCCTGCAGCGAGATCGTGATCGCCTCCGCCTCATACACCCCTATCCAGATCGGCAGGTAGCGTTCGGCATTGACCTCACGCAAAATCACAATCCGCTGTTGAGACATCAGGCTCACCCGGATACTATCGATCACCACTTCCACCATGTCGGACATCGTGCTCATTTACCTGCTCTCCAATTACCCGCTCACAATCGATCTTCACCATCGAAGATGAAGCGAACGGGGATGATTGCATGTCAATGGCTGCGCGGTCCACGTATTTTAACACGGGCAGGCCTGGGACGCAAATTAATATCCAATGTTAAAGATTTCTCCTGAATGATTTGCTAGAAAAATGGAATGCGGGTATAATCACTTCCCCATGTTAATTTTGGCGGGATGTTTCATGCGGGTTCTTTAAGGCTTTACAGGACGATTTCGATGAAACCCAGAATTCTCATGATCGAAGGCAAGCGGGCGGAAGGACCGTCTTTTCTGCCATTTCTGCGGAAGAAAGGCTACGTGGTAGAAATTGTCCCTACTGGTTCCGCTGCCCTATCCCGCTTGCTTGAATTCGATCCTGACCTGGTGTTAGTAAACGCCGCTTCGCTACGCACCAACGGCAAGCGCATCTGCCAATCGCTGCGCAATCAGGTGAATGGCCTACCGATCTTGCTGATCAACAACCAGGACTACCCGGCCCCCCAAGATTTATGCGCCAATGTTGTCCTGACCTTGCCCTTCACTGAGCGTAAATTGATCAACCGCATGCTTCCTTTACTGCCGGGCGAAGGCATCAACCAGTTCCACGTCGGACCGATACGTCTGGACGTGGAACGGAAACGCGTGCGCAGCCAGGGACGGGAAACTCACCTCACTCCCAGATTGACCAGCCTGTTGCAGGTCTTGATGAAGCGTCCCGGGGATGTGATCGAACGCAAACAACTGTTTCGGGAAGTCTGGATGACCGAGTACACCGGTGACACGCGCACGCTGGACGTGCATATCTCCTGGCTGCGCAAGGCGATCGAGGAAGACCCCCGAAAACCCGAATATCTAAAGACAATCCGCGGCGTCGGCTACCGCCTGGACGTGTAAACCGTTCACCCGCAAAGCCAGTGCGCCTGTATAGAAACCCTCAAGTTGTAACGTCATGGGAAACGACCAACTGTTCCACTTCTCCGCTGGCACGCACCAACCGCAGGCAAGCTGCCGAGGGGCTGGCTAGATCCTGCAGCGGCAGCCGGTCGCTTATCGGCTTTGGGTGGCGCGGGCGTGTAGCCTGCGCCCAACTGCGGAAGATCCGCCCATTCCAGTGCGGGTCGACTTCCCAGTAGTCCAGGTCAGTGAGGGCACCGGGATCCAGGATGGCGTAGCGCTCCGCAACCTCTGCCCGCGCAGGCGAGGGATGGACGGAATAGCCCCGGCCGCGCTCGACCTGCAGGCTAAACGGCGGGCTGCCAAGCTGTACCAGGCGCCTGCGGGTGGTATGGATGGCGCGCCAGGTATCGTCGTTGGCGACGAATCTGCGCCTCAGGCGCGCCGCCACTACCGCGGCCGTCCCCGCTCCGCAGAAGAAGTCTGCCACCAGATCACCCGGGTTGGAAGAAGCCAGCAGGATGCGCTCGAGCAGGGCCTCCGGTTTTTGGGTGGGATAGCCGGTGCGCTCGCTGTGCAGGCGGGCGACCACTGGGAAGTACCACCAGTCTTCCGGCACCTTGCCTCGTTCCAGGTCCGGCACCTTGCCAAAGCCAGCCTTGGGCGAGGAGGCAAAGGTCTTCACCGTGCTTGGGTCGTAGGGCTGGCGGATGGCGTCGACGTTAAAAGTATATTCCCTGCTCTTGGCATACACCAGGATGGTATCGTGCTTGCGATTGAACGCCTTGCGAATGGGCGATGGTCCATGGTAGACCCACACAATTTCATTTAGCAGTCGGTCTGGGCCGAAGATTTCATCTAAAAGCAGGCGGGCGTAGGCATTGGCGTGCCAGTCTAGGTGCAGGTACAGCGTGCCCTTCTGAGAAAGCAGGCGGTGCATCACCACCAGGCGCGGGTAGAGCATGTCCAGATAAGCCTCCAGGCCCGTCCAGCGATCCGGGTAACCCCGATCTAGCTGCCAGAATTGCGGCTTGCGCGAATCCTCCCCCCGGCCGATGCGGGCAGTGTATTCCCGGTTCGTAAAGAAGGGCGGATCGGCGTAGATCAGATCGATGCGCCCTTCATATTCAGGCAGCAAAGCCCACATCACCATCAGGTTGTCCCCCAGGATGAGGTGGTTTTGGGGTAACAGGTCAGGGTAACCTACCCCGCGGGGATAGATCAGGCTATCGATCTCCAGGGAGGCAGGTCGTGGGGGTGGGAGGCCTTTTGAGGCCCAGGTTAAGCGTGGCATGCGAGTCGATTATGAGCCAAGGGGGTTGACCGGGCTTTATACCAACCTTACATGACGTCCGGCGCCTGGATGCCGAGCAGCCACAAGGCATTGGCGATCGCCTGTCGGGAGGCCGCCACCAGCCGCAGCCTGGCAGCGCGTACCTCGGGCTCGGCCTTGAGCACCGGGCACTGCATGTAGAAATCGTTGAAGGCGCGCGCCATCTCGTAGGCCAGGTTGGTGAGATGCAACGGCTTGAACTCCTGCGCGGCACGCTGCACTTCCCCTGGCAGGCGGGAGATCAGGTCGATCAGCCGAATTTCGCTCGCATCGAGCGCGTGGCTGGGCGTGAGCGGGCCAGGCAGGGGCGCTTCCATCCGGCGCAAGATGCTGTTGGCGCGCACGTGGGCGTATTGGATGTATGGGGCTGCCTGACCTTCAAAATCTAGGGCGGTCTGCCAATCGAAGGTGGCGACCTTGTTGTTGTCGCGGGCCAACATCGGATACTTGATGGCCCCCAGCGCAACCATGTGGGCCACCCGCTGCATCTCCTCGGCTGGCAGCGAGGGGTTCTTCTCCTGCACAATCTGGTGCGCCCGCTGCCTGGCCTCCCGGATCAAGTCTTCTAGCAAGACCACCGTCCCCTCGCGCGAGGCGATGGTCACGTTGCCCGGCAGGTTGACGATCTCGTAGCTCAGGTGGTAGCAGCGGCTGGCCCAATCCGGGTACCCCATTACCTCCAACGCCTTATAGATCTGCTGCATGTAAAGCGCCTGGCGGACGTCGATAACGTACACCGAGAGATCAGGATTGAACAGCTCGAACTTATGGATCGCCAGAGACAGGTCCTTGGTGGCATACAGGGAAGTGCCATCCGAACGTAGGACCACCAGGACGCGGTACTTCTCTTTCTCCAGGCCTAATAATTCGTCCAGGCGGATGATCACCGGACCTTGCGGGCGCTCGTCTTGCGCAATGCCGCGTTCGATCAGCTCTTCCACCAGCTTCTGGCCCGGCTTCTCCATCTCGTTGTCGTAGAAGTAGTGGTCGAAGCGCACCCCCAGGATAGAGTAGATCTGGTCGAAGCCCTCCAGCGACCATTGGCGGGATTCTTGCCACAGCGCCATCACCTGAGGATCGCGCCGGTCCCAGCGCAGAAATAGTTCGCGCACCTCCGCCTCCAGCTCGGGATTCTCTTCGAGGCGCCGGTTTGCTTCGGCGTACAGATCGCCCATCCAACGCGTTCTGTCTGCCCCGGGTCTTTCGCCGGCGTGAAATTTGGCGTAGTTCCACAGCCACTTGATCACGTGCAGGCCGGTATCGTTGATGTAGTTCGCCCGGATCACCTGGTTCCCGGCCATTTCCAGGATGTTGCACACTGCGTCGCCCAGAACCACGTTGCGCAGGTGTCCCACGTGGAAAGCTTTGTGCGTGTTGGGTTGGGAGAATTCCACCAGGATGCGCCTGCCCGATGCGGCGCCTTTCCCGAAATCTGCCCCTTGCTCCAGGACAGTTTCTACCACGCGCCGGCTGTACTCGGCGTTGGAGAAGTACAGGTTCAGGTAGCCGCGGCTGGCCTCCACACGAGTGAAACCTGCCGGCGTACCCAGATGCTCCGCCAGCTCAGCCGCAAGCTGCTTGGCGCGCTGGACGACATTGCCTCCCTCCCCGCCCTGCGCCTTGATCTGGCGCGCATCCAGCGCAGCCAGCTGGAAAAACGATGTGGAGATGCCCCATTCCCCTGCCAGCGGAATCGGGGTCCATTGGAAATCCACTTCTGGCAGGCCGCGCTGCCGGCAATAGGATTTAATTCGGGCTTCGACAGACGCCTGTTCGGCCTGGAACATATGGCCAGCCTTTAACATTCGGAGATAGCTGGATTATAACATGCAGCCCCTGGCAGGAGCCGGCGCCCAGGTGGGCGTAAAAAAAACGGGAGCCGATGACAGCTCCCGTTGGTGATCAACCGAGGTAAAGACGCCGATTGGGCTGATCGGCTATTCGCCTCCGGCTTTCTCCAGGGCTGCCAGCCGCTTCATCAGGCGGCTCTTTCGCCGGGCGGCGTTGTTCTTATGGATCACGCCTTTTTCCGCCGCCTTGTCCAGCGCGCTGACCGCCTTGAGGATCTCCTGACGTGGATCACTGCCTTCAGGATCGGCAAGCGCCATCCGGGCCTTCTTGACCATTGTGCGCGCCCGGCTGGTATAGAAACGGTTGTGCAGGTGGCGTTTCACGTTTTGACGCATACGCTTGATTGCAGACCTGATATTCGGCAACTCGACTCCTCCAATAAGATCAATTGGAATGACACGGGGCAATTTTACTTGAGGAAAGCCAATTTGTCCAGAAACAAAAGCCGGCGCCTGAATCGAAATTCCAGGGTGTGAGCGGCGCACACCGTTCACACCCCGGAATTTTGTGAGCAACCTTTGGGTGCGCCTATAAAGCGGCTCGAATGCGGCTCATTCCATCATGGGCTTGAGCAGGGCAAGCTTGTTACCCGTCGGATCCTGGAAGACAGCCATCCAGCCCACGGTGGGAATCTCAAAGCCGGGCTCCAGGGTCTTGCCGCCGCGCGCCTCGATCTTGGCCAGGGTCTCTTCCAGGTTATCGGTATTGATGTAGACAAGTACTGTCCCGGCCGGGTTGTTCTCGGAGACCGGGTTGAAGCCGCCGCCGGTGCCGCCTTCCGCCTCGAAGGTGGTGTAGTTCATTTCGGGGTATTCCTTGGTCTTCCAGCCGAAGATCTCCGAGTAGAAGCGGGCCGCCTCACGGTGATCTTTGGCCGATAACTCGACGTGGATGATGGGGTGTTGGGACATAGGAAATTCTCCTTTGGATGGATTGAGAATTGAATAATGGAACGAAAGGATTTATAGCACATACGTTCTATTGTGTCAAGGGGGGTAATTCCAACTTTACAGATCATCGATTTGACTCCCTGGTCCGAACATAGTAAGATATGCATTACCCAGGCCAGCCGGGTGACCGCGGCCCCGCACGGCGGGGTCGAGGAAAGTCCCCACTCCACAGAGCACGGTGCCGGGTAACCCCCGGGGCAGGGCAACCTGCCGGATCGGGCCACAGAAACAGACCGCCTCAGGATGCTGGAACGACAGGGTGCTGGAGCATTCCTCCAAATCCGTTGTTCTCAGAATTCGGGCAAGGGTGAAAAGGCGGGGAGAGTGTCAATCACTTTCCCGGGCAGCGGTGTTCACGTTGCCTGTGTAAGAGACCACCGGCGTCGGCAGCAATGCCGGCGGCCAGGCAACCCCCACCTGGAGCAAGGCCAAGCAGAGGCGAAGCCTCTTCCACTGGAAGGGGCGGGAGGCTGCTCGTCTCCCCGGCCCTCCCCAGCGAGGGCCCCAGCCCCGGGTCGGCCGCTAGAGCCGCGCCGAGAGGCGCGGCCCAGATAGATGGTCACCCAGGCGGAGTCGCTCTCCGCCGGACAGAATGGGGCTTATAGGCCGGCCTGGGATTCACACCAGGCTGCCAAAGGCAGCCTGGGCCGCGGATAGCGTGGCCTCGTACTCCGCCTCGCCGTGAGCCGTAGAAGTGAAGCCGGCTTCGAACTGCGAGGGCGCCAGGTACACCCCCCTCTCCAGCATAGCTTGAAAGAACCGTCCGAAGCGCGTTGTGTCCGAGCGGCTGGCGCTGGCCCAATCCCTGACCAGTTCCCCTGTAAAAAACGTACAGAACATCGTGCCCACCCGGGTCTGGGTCACCGGGATTCCTACCTGCCTTGCGGCTTCCCCGATCCCTGCGCATAGCCGCTGCGTGCGCTCGACCAGGGTCTCGAAGACCCCCGGCTCACTCAAGACCTCCAGGGTCGTCAGCCCGGCCGTCATCGCCAGCGGGTTGCCGCTCAGCGTGCCGGCCTGGTACACCGGCCCGGCCGGTGCCACCTGCTGCATGATCTCCCGGGACCCGGCGTAGGCCCCCACCGGCAGGCCACCGCCGATGACCTTGCCCAGCGTGGTCAGGTCAGGCGAGACCCCATACAGGCTCTGTGCGCCGCCCAAGGCCACGCGGAAGCCGGTCATCACCTCGTCGAAGATCAGCAGCGCGCCGTTCTCCTGCGTCAGTTGGCGCAGCCCGGACAGGAAGCCCTCTTCCGGCGGCACCACTCCCATGTTGCCCGCCACCGGCTCCACGATCACCGCCGCCACCTGGCCAGGATTGGTGTGAAGCAGCGCCTCGACCGCCCCCAGGTCGTTGTAAGGGGCGGTCAGCGTGTCCTGGGCGGCGCCGCGCGGCACACCGGGGCTATCTGGCAGGCCCAGGGTGGCCACCCCGCTGCCAGCCTTCACCAGCAGGCTGTCGGCATGCCCATGGTAGCAGCCTGCGAACTTGATGATCTTGTCTCGCCCGGTGAAGGCGCGCGCCAGGCGCAGCGCGCTCATGGTGGCCTCCGTGCCCGAGTTGACGAAGCGCACCATCTCCAGTCCGGGCATCAGGCGGCAGATGGCCTCCGCCAGGCGGGTCTCCAGCTCGGTGGGGGCGCCATAGCTGGTGCCGCGCCGCAGGGCAGCCTCCAGGGCCGCCACCACGCGCGGGTGGGCGTGGCCCAGCACCAGCGGTCCCCAGCTCAAGACATAGTCTATGAAGCGATTGCCGTCCACGTCGAACAGGAAAGGGCCGGCGCCGCGCTCGATGAACAGCGGCTGCCCGCCCACCGCCCGGAAGGCGCGCACCGGCGAGTCAACGCCGCCCGGGATGCGCTGCTGGGCGGCGCGAAACAGTTGGGTTGAACGGGTGGTATTCATCATCATGATTTTTTTCCTAAATTCTGGCTTCACAAACGGTTCCGGTTGCCTGGCTTTTTAATGGTCGCATCTGCTCGCTGTTTATACCACAAGTGCTTTTGGATATTCTCAGAATATCATGATCCCTTCGCTCCTTCGCTTAGGCCTGCGATCACCGTCGAGCGCTCCCGGCCTGCAAGGCGCCCTCGGCCGAATTCAAGTCCAGTTACGGTAAAATATCCTGGCGTGGATTAATCCGATCGTCTCTCTGTTATCTCGGCCCAAACCATGCCTCCCAAGCACAGACCCACCTTGCCCCCGCGATCCGGCCGCATCGTCCTGGCTGCCGTGCTGGCTCTGGCGCTGCTTACCGCCTGCCGGCCCGCCGGGACCAGCGACCTGCGCGGCCAGATCGACTTCGAATCGCCGGCCCTCTCGATCTCTGCCGAGGAGACCCCCTTACCCGGGGAGACTCTACCGACAGAGCAGGCGGAGGCCGCCGCCGAGGCGGAGTTTGAGGAGTCCAACGAGCAGTTCCTGCTGCTCGAAGAGCTGATTATCGGGCTGCTCTTCCTGGCGGTGCTGGTGGGCATCGTGGCCCACCGCCTGCGGGTGCCCTACACCGTGGGGCTGGTGCTCATCGGCCTGGTGCTGACCTTGAGCGTACAGCTTAACGTGCGGGTGGCGCCCAACCTGATCCTGGCGCTGCTGGTGCCGCCGCTGATCTTCGAGGCGGCCTTCCACCTGAACTTCAATCACCTGCGCGAAAACCTGGTCCCGATCCTGGTGCTGGCAGTGCCGGGGGTGATTCTCACCACGCTGCTGGTGAGCGGCATCGTGGCCTGGGGTACCGGGCTGGCGCTGCCACTGGCGCTGGTGTTTGGCGCGCTGGTATCGGCCACCGACCCGGTCTCGGTGGTGGCATTGTTCCGCACCATGGGTGTGCCCAGGCGCCTGATCGTGCTGCTGGAAGGAGAGAGCCTGTTCAACGACGGTACCGCCATCGTGGTCTACGACCTGGTGCTGGCCCTGGCGCTCAGCGGGCTGGCTTCCTTCAACCTGGCCTACAGCCTGCTGGATTTCGCCCGCGTGGCGGGCGGCGGCCTGGTGGTAGGGCTGGTGCTGGGCGGAGTGGTCTCCCAAATGATCAGCCGCATCGACGACTATCTGATCGAGACCACCCTGACCAGCGTTTTGGCCTACGGCGCCTACCTGGTGGCAGAAGTGCTGGGAGTGAGCGGGGTGCTGGCCGTGGTGGCAGCTGGGTTGATCAACGGCAACATCGGCCCGCGCGGCATGTCTCCCACCACCCGCATCGTGGTCTATAACTTCTGGGAATACGCCGGGTTCCTGGCAAACTCCTTCATATTTCTGCTGATCGGCCTGCGCATCGACCTGGCGGTGTTATATGGAAATTGGCCGCTGATCCTGTGGGCCATCGGCGCCGTTCTGCTGGCGCGCGCCATCGGCGTATATGGCCTCTCCCAGATCGAACGCGACATCCCGATCAAGTGGCGCCACGTGCTGTATTGGGGCGGCCTGCGCGGCGCCATCTCGCTGGCGCTGGCTCTGAGCCTGCCCGGCGATCTGGAGGGCGCCCACCAGGTCCAAGTGATGGCCTTCGGGGTGGTGATCTTCACACTGCTGGCGCAAGGCTTCAGCATGGCCCCACTGGTGCGCCGCCTGGGACTGGTGGAGCGCGGCCCTGCGCAGCAGGAGTACGAGCGCCGCCACGCCCGAGCTGTCGCCAGCCGGGTGGCCTACGAGCACCTGGAACGCCGCCACCGCCAGGGGTTGATCTCGGATCATAGCTGGAGCACCCTGGCCCCCCTGCTGCAAGGGCACACCCGTAGCCTGGCAGCCGCGGTCAAGGACGTCATCACCTCCAACCTCGATCTCGAAGCGGAGGAGCTGGACACGGCGCGCCGCGAATCCCTGCGCGCCCAGCGCAGCGCCCTTACCCGCCTGTTCAGGGATGGGGTGATCTCCGAGGAAATCTATGCCCAACTCGCCTCCGAGGTCGATGCCGCCCTGACCGAATCACAGTTGGGCTGGCCTGAGCTGATCGGGCAGGCGGTCTCACCCCACGGCCCCGTTAATCGCCTGATGGCGGCCATCGTCCAGCAACAAGACGTGGAAAGCGCCATCAGCTCGCTCACCAAGCTGGGCGTCGTGATCACCTGCCTGCCCAGCACCGGTGCTTACCTTAGCAAGCGCAACACGACCCTGCTGATCGGCTTGATGCAGGGCCAGGAGGAGGCGGTGGTGCGCGCCTTGAGCAATAGCTGCCGCCAGCGAGTGGAATACCTCGCCCAATTGCTGGTCGAATATCCCTCCTTCATGCCCGAGCCTGTCCCGGTTACAGTGGGCGGAGCGACAATTTTCGTCATCGAAATCGAGCGCTTCGAAGCGTTTTGACCAGAGTCTCCCTAACGCCGTACCTGTCCTTCGATCTCTACCCGCAGCCGTTGTAAAGGAGGGGAATCATCGTAGTCTGTCACCTCTTCCAGGATGACACGCAGGGTTAACGGGCGAAGTCCGGGCTGGCTTTCCAGGTAGTCCGTGATCGCCTGGTCGGCCTGGATGCCAAAGGTCTTCAGCAGGTGGCGGATGTCCTCTCGGCGGAATTCTTCCATGAAACAACTCCGGATTTTACCCTTCCTTGGAACCGGTTAGAAACCAGGTGTTCATTTCGCCGCGCCCCTTGAGAACGACAGCCCCACGCGGTTCACAGATCAATTGCTCGCGGATCAGCTCATAAGTGGCCTGGGTGACCTGGATCCTCCCCGCCACCCCCTGCGATTCCATCCGGCTGGCGATGTTCACCGCATCCCCCCACAGGTCGTAGACGAACTTCTTGCGCCCGATCACGCCGCCCACCACCGGTCCCGAGTTTATCCCTATCCTGAACTCGATTCGCCGGCCATCTCGGAGCGGAAACAGGCGAAGGTATTCGATCATGTCCAACGCCATGCGCGCCAGGGCCTGGGCATGGTCGGGGCGCGGGCGCGGCACACCGGCTGCCACCATGTAGTTATCGCCAATAGTGCGGATCTTCTCCAGGTCGTACTTTTCCACCAGGGAATCGAAATAGGAGAAGATCTCGCTCAGCAGGTTGACCATCTCCACCGGGGCCATCTGGGCTGTCAGGGGGGTGAAGCCGACCAGGTCGGCGAACAAAATTCTGGCGCCACCGAAGTGGTCGGCGATGGTGCGGTTATCATTCTTGAGGATGGCAGCAATCTCCCTCGGCAGGATGTTGAGCAGCAGGCTCTCGGTCTTCTCCTGCTCGCTGCGCAGCAGGCCCAAGGTCTCGTTTTTCTTTCCGATGAAATAGATCAAGGTGAACAGCACGATGCCCGAGACCGCTGCCAGATTCATCACGAAGAATGCGGTGACGATGGGGCCCGGCAGGTGGTTATTGGGCCGCAGGTAGAGCTGCATGAATCCGCCCAGGGCAAGCAGGCCTGCATACACCAGTCAGGTGCGCAGCGCCTGGCGAGAATCAAAGAAAATCATGGCGCCCAACGGGCTGATGATCGACCACAAGACAACTGCGCTGGAGCCTTCATATCCACCCATGACCACCATGTACAGGAAGGGCAGGATCAATCCCAGCAAAATCTGGCTGAAAATGAAGAAGCCATACTGGCGGCTATAGGCTAACGCCAGGATGCTGAGCAGCGTGATAACCGAGTACAAAAAAGAGATAGCGGCGGCCAGTGGCTCGTCGAAGTACAGGTGCACCGCCCCCCACAGGGCGGTAGCCAGGATGATCAGCAGGCTGGCTGCCACCAGGAGCGTTTTCTTGACGCGCACCTCGTCAGAGTCTTGCGCGTCTGCCCCAATGCCCTGCAGCTTAACAGCCAGAGAAGAGAGCATCTCTTCCATCCGCCAAATCCGTCAATGCGCCAGATCCATCAATACCGGGCGAAAAGGACATACCACCCCCCCCTGTGCCGGGCATTACGGCGCGGCCGTGCCCCGCGGACTGCGCAGCAAGAGCGGCAGGTAGCCGAAGTAATCCGGTTTGACGATCTTGACCGTCGTCTGGGACTGCTGCGATCCAAGCTGGTTGTTCACCGTTACTACGGCTGTATAGATACCCGGCGCGCTGTAGGTATGAATGACCAAAGGCCCGTCAGCCGTCGCGCCATCGCCCAGCTTCCATGAATAGCTCACATTGCTGCCGGCAGCAATCGTCGCCGTCAGGTGCGTGGTCGCACCCAGGGTGGTAGGGCTGTCGTTGTAAGCTGCCGGACCGGAGATGGGTGTCTCGACAATGATCGTATGCGAGGCCAGGGCCGATCCCAACCTGTTGATGGCTTCCACCAGGATCAACTTGCTGCCCGGTTGGCTCCAGGCGAAATTCTCCGTTGCGCTCATGCCCTGGGTCACCGTCAGCGTGGTGTGGCCGGAGACATGCCAGGCATAGGTCACCGGCAAGGTGGTGGTGATCGGGAAAACGGTGGCAGTGAACGGATAGCTCGTCCCGGTGGCTCCCACGGTTGGACCATCCAGGCTGACACTCGTCAGGGGGACGATGTCAGCCGGGCAGGTGACGCTGCCGTAATTGGCCGCTCTCAATCCGCCGGTCTCCCTTGCCCGTATCGTGTAGGAATGCGTGCTGCCCAGGGTGGGTAGACCGCTGGCGCCCGGCGGGCCGCAGCTTACCCTGAATCCCGGACTCTGCATGTCCCCTGGGACGTGCATCGAGGTCTGGAAAAACCCCCCATAATAGGCTCTCAGGCGCCCGTCAATCGCCACGCTCATGCTGATGACGTATTGTGAGGAGCTGGCTGTGACCTGCATGTAGCCCCATTGTATGTAGCAGGTGTCTTTGTGCGGCTCTGGCAGTATGCATTGAGCCGTGGGGCTATCGATGAAAGAGATTTGCGGCGCATTCGGATCGCCCTCCCGTTCCCTGCCCGGCGGTTGTTCGCCAGCGATAGTCTGAGGCGCGGGAGCTGCGCTAGTCTGGTATTCCACCCCCCACCAGATGCCCATCAGGAGGGCAAGTCCCAACAGGCTAGCCAACCCAGCGCCTAATTTGCGAGACATACGCTGCTGCTCGAATCCAATGGGCTAGGGCGTGTAGGCCGGGCAGTAGGCGGTGCCATAGTTGGCCGCTTTCAAGTTTGATGAGTCCCTGGCGTTGATGGTCCAAGCGTACGCGTTTCCCAGGTTCGCCTGCCCGCCGGCACCCAATGCACCGCACGCCACCTTGAAGCCGCGGTCGTGCATGTTGAAGGGCACGTACATCGAGGTCTGGAAGAAACCACCGTACCTGGCTACAGGCCCAATCGTGTTGAGGGTCACCGTCATCGCAATCATGTAATTGGGGGATGCATTCACCTGCAAGTAATACCAGTTGATGTAGCAGGCGTCCTGCCCCGGGTCCGGCTGGTAGCAGGCCACGGTGGGGGAATCGATGAAGCCGATGTTGGGGGCGTTGGGCGCCGGCTCTCCCGCCGGGGCGTAGATCGTGCGCCTGTTCATCCCCTCGACTTCGCTGACGAGCACCTGCCCGCCCTCGTCTCCCATGCTTGCAGGTACCTGCCCGCGGGCGATGCTGAAGAAGCCCAGCAGCCCGCTCAAGATGACTGCCACAGTTGCCAAGGAAAAAGCGATCTTTCGCATTCAAACCTCCACCTCTAAAGACCAGTATATGGCTAATATAACTTCTTTCTTAGGGCGCGCAGCGCCCGAATATTTTCCCGCTTTCCATGCAGCGGAGCCAGCTATCTATGTTGGCCAGTCATGGCCAGCCTCCATAGTATTTCTATGGACCTATCCGAAAATTGGGAAGTAGTCCCTCATTTTCGGATAGATACTAAAGAATTTCTTCTACAATCAAATGGCGCTACTCTATAGAGATATTTACTATCTATTTAGTCTGAAAATCAATTATACTACAAATCTTGCAACGTGGTTTTATTCCCACACCCCCTCTTGCACGTAGCGGGTCAGCTCAGACACGCTCAGCCCGCCGATCCCCAGCTTATCAAGAGTGCGCCCCCGCCTCCAGTAGTCGGTGCGATGGATGATGCATGCCAGGCGAATGATGGCGTCCATGCCGCGCACTGACACGCCGTAATGCTGGCCCAACGAGGCCATCGGCACCAGGCTCATCGGCACATCTTCGAAGATATAGCGGTGGTGCAGCGTACTGGGGGCCTTGACGCCGTAGTACCCGGGCTGGTTGTGGATGGCCTCGAACAGGTCCTCGCCGCTGGTGTTGTAAGCCATCTCCAGCCACTCCATCGACGAGCGGGCGCGGATGCCCAGCGCCGAGGCTACGGTCACCCGCTCGCGGTCCAACACCTCCAGCACCCTCGCCACCGACGGCGTGACCCCGTCGATGTAGAACTGGTAGTCGCCGTGAGTGGCCTCGATCCACCCAGCGTTGAGCAGGGTCAGCGCCGGGTGGAAGATGGCGCCCATGTTGTTGAGCCCGGTGAAGAGCACGTTCTTGCCGTCGATATACTGTGGGAAGGCGGGGTGCACCACCTCCAGGACGGCCTGGGTGTGGGTGGCAGGCAGCGCCGCCAGTGGAACCGCCTCCTTGATGCGAAAGATGCGCGCCTGGGCCGGCCCATCGGAGCGCGAAGCGTAGATGAAAGTCTCCGTCTCTGCCACGGTGATCGAGGCCCGGCAGCCCTCATCACGCAGCACCTTAACGAACTCGATTGATCCGCAGGTGCGCCCGGGGTGCAGCACGACTACCTGTCCATCCCGCAGATGGGGCGCTGCGCTGCGGGCGATATCGGCGTGGGCCGAGGACGGCACCACGACCATCACCACCCTGGAATAAGCAAGGGCAGCGCCCATGTCGGAGGTTACCAGCTCCAGTTCGGCAAAGCCATGCGGCCCGCCCTCGTAGCTCTCCAGGTCGAGTCCCCCGCGCGACTGGATGGCAGCGATATGTTCAGGCGTGCGGTTGTACAAGGCCACGCCAAAGCCCATCAGCGCCAAGTGGGCTGCCATGGCCTTGCCGCCATGCCCTGCTCCGATGACCGTGAAACGATCAGGCCTGTTCATGATTACCCCTCCACTGCTAATCTCGCCAGGCGGTCTTCTTCCGAGAGTGGCACTCCATTCTGCGAAACCGCCAGGCACATGCCGTCTATGATGCGCGTCTCCACTTGCCCCCTGGCGAATGGGCTGCCGCGCAGGTGCGGCGCGTCCAGGATGCCCAGCTCGACCGCCCTGGCTAAAATCGCTGGATCCAGCAGGGGATCGGCAGGAGCCAGGCCGGCGACCTCATGATCGGCGAGTTGATCATCGCCATTGCGCGGCCCTGCCAGGCTACGGATGGCCTGCAGGGTGAGCCTGGCTTCCTGGACGAGCTGGTCGCGGCGGGCCTGTACAGTCGGGTCGGCGGTCATATCGGGCGCACCGCGGAGGGCGTTCTCGATGGCTCGCCGGGCCAGGCCACAGGCTTCGATCACATCCTCGGCGGTAGCCGCGTGGTGCGCTTCGCTGTGCCCGACGACGTGCACGATGTGTGGCCTGAGCGCCATCTGCAGGTAAACGCTGGCGGACAGGTGGCCGCGGGCGGCGGTCGGGTCGAGAGGATAGCTCAACAGCCCGCTGCGCGTCTGGCGCCAAATGCGAAAATCCTTCCTCGCCAGCGGCGCGATCATCTCCAAGGCAGCCAACATCTTGGCCAGGTCCATGGCGTCCGAACACCCCGGAGGGCTGTTGAACATCATTTGGGCGATGTAATCGCCCACGCCGAAGGCACGCGCGTTGTACGCCGCCAGGTAAGCCGCCGCCACGAAGACCACGTCGGGAGCCTCGCGCATCCCCCAGTGATGGGGCTCGTTTAGCTCGACAGGGATGCCTTGCCCTCCATACCACGCCATCACCTCCTGATGGGCGCGGATCGAGCCTTCCAGGTCCCATGGCCCACGGCCGTCCATCTGGTTGAACCAGAAGAGCGGGATGGCGCACCAGGCAATGTGGATCGTTTCTACGTACATCTCTGCCAGGCGGATGAGATCGTCGCTGCCAGAGTAGGTGCGCAGCAGCGGGAAATTGCCGCGCCGGCTGGCTGCGTACAGCGCCCGGTAGTCCGCCGCGCTGCGCACCGGCACCCCTCCTGCGCCGCTGCGGCGCGCCTCCTGCCGCTCAGGGTGGAAGAAATTGGCCTGTGCATCCTGGTCGATGCCTAGGGAGACCACGTCCAAGGCCTGGGAATCGGCAATGCGGGCGATGCCTTGCAGCGTGGCATCCATGGTTGGCAGGCCGAAGTGGTGGCGCAGCAGCGGGAAGGGCGCCTTCCAGCGGATGCGTTCGATGGTATCTTGCGGAAAGTCGGTCTCACTTAGCTCACCGACTGGCTGTCCTTTCAGGTAGGCCAGCACCAGCGATTCGGGTTCACCTCCCTGGAAGACTCGCTCGAAGAAACCCATCCTGCCAGCCCGCTCGGCCAGGGGCTGCGTGCCGCCGAAGGCGAAGCGCACTCCCTGGCTGCGCAGGTCGTCGGCCCGTTCGGCAAACTCACCCAGAAGCCGTTCGCCGTTCTCGGGCGTGAGCCGGTAGGAGACACCCACCAAGTCGGCCTTCTCACGGCGCGCCACCTCCAACACCCTCTCGACAGGCGTCGCAGGACCCAGGAACACCGTCCGCCAGCCGGCGGCCTGTGCCAGGCGCAGGAAATTGACCACCCCCGCCACGTGGGCGCACTCGCCCAGCGCGGCTGCCACTACAGTTTTCATGTGGTTTTATTTTATACTGGATTTCCCGTTTCAGGCACAACCTGGGGGATTACTTGCGGACAATCGATGGTCAAGTAGGAGCTGGGAGCGATTAGCAATCAGCGATTTAGATAAGTAATGAGAATCCTATCTTAGGGAGGAAAGAGATAGTTTGGTAACGCGATTGACGTCAGATTGACACTGGGCTGGGCGCCGTGCGCTCCCGCCTGGACGTGGCTGGACAGTAGCCAGGCCAGTACAAAGCTGAGTACGACGTTGATGGATAACACAGCATCGCCGGTTGGAAACCCAACAGGCTGTTGGATCACGAGCGCTGGAACGGTAAGCCGGATCACGTGGAAAGCCACCACCGGTACAAACACCGCCAGGGCGCGACCCAGAAGAGTCCTGGCACGCAGGAAGGCAACCGGCGTCACTACCAGATACAAGACAGTCATTGCCACGAGGTAAAGCGATAACCCCGCCCAATCGCGATAAGGAGAGCCGAACATGTAATCGCTGTCGGCGCACATGTAGCTGTAACCACCGACCACGACCAGCAGCCCCTGGACACCCTGCTGCCGTGCTGCCGACAAGCCCGCTGCAACCAGCATCAGCCTCTCTACCGGCCCTACTCCAGACAGCGCGAAGTACTAGATTATGCCGAAATAACGCAGTGCACCGTCGCGGATTGCATGACTCTGGAGGGTCGCCAGCAGGAGATTGCCAGACAGCATGGCGCCCATAACCAGCCAAACGGAAATCGGCACCCGCCGGTCGCGCAACAAAGCAACGAATAGCGCCGCAGCCAGCACAACATCAAGAAGTGCGATCCCTGCCTCGATCCCAGCCCACCTTTGACGGTCTTCAACAGTTAGTGTTCCAGTTACGGTCGGTCTCCCAGAAGTTCTTCGATCTTCTCATCCAATTGGGGTGCCTTCAAGGGGCCGATATGCACCCCGCGCAGCTCACCGTTTTTGGCCACGAAAAAGGTCTCCGGCACACCCTGGATGTTATAGGCCTGTGAAATGCGCGTCCCAATGTCCGGCCCATTGATATAGGTGATGTCGAACTCCTGGATGTACGCCAGAGCCTCTTTCTCGGTGTCGGCGTAATCCACCCCGATGAATACCACTCCCATGTCTTTGTATTTGCGCCAGGTCTGCTCCAGATAGGCAGCCTCTTCCCTGCAGGGCGGACACCACGAAGCCCAGAAATTGACGATTACCACCTGGCCGCGCAGCGCGCTCAGCGTTGCCTCCCGCCCATCAAAACTCGTAATGCTGAAATCGGGCGCCATCCCACTTTGGATAGGACCTGCCTGAGCCTTCTTCAAGCCCCATGCCAGTAGTCCCAGGAACGCCAGCACCACGACGAAGACAATTCCGGCCCAACCTCTGGCCGCACGTGGCCGGTCTGGCTGAGAATTACTCATGAGCGCCTTTTCTTGATCCGGTAACATATCTGCCATCCATTATTCCCCTTACATTGATCTATCTGCTATCTTGCCTTTCTCAGAGGCAGACGATTGTGCATGGTGATGGCTGTGACCCTGCCCTTCTCCGTGACCCATGAACTTCATCATCAATATGTGAGCCAGTGGGCACAGCAGGATCAATCCAATAAACAGCACCTGATTAACTGGCACAGTGAATAGAAATATAGCACCCAGGGCAATGATGGGTGCCAGGCAGCAGACCAGCATGACCAACACGTGTTTCTTCGCCATCGCATCCTCCCGGTTAGGGATAGAAATCTAATACTTCTCCCAAGGCTCGCTCGGCGAGTTTTGGATTGGCGGCCATCCAGACCAGCAGATTGCCGGATCGGAAGTAAAAATGGAGCTGACCCATGCCCTCCAGCTCGTATATTAGACGGTTCCCATCCTTTCGTTCACTCACAGGAGTGAATGGAGACCTTCCCTGTGCGATTTTGTCCCTCATCGAAACCAGCATACGACCGGCCAATGGGGAAACAGGCACACCAGATACCCACAGCATCACCTGATGTTCAGTGCCGTAGGAGCCCACGGCTGCCGAGGTCAGTGAAAAATTCTTTTGGTGTAACCGCGTAAGTTCTATCCCGGCTTGATTACCGGTCATTTTACTTGCCAGGGGTAAATCGCTGATTTGTTCAGGAAGGGGTGCGGCTGTTGGATTCTCAATGGCCTTATCGAAGCGCCAATAGCTTATTCCAGCTATAAGAAGGAATAGACCTGCACCAATCAGAGCACGCGGAAATATTTTCCTCATTGGAGAGGTAGCCAATCAAACCCGTTGGTGGTTTTCACCTATCTGGATGATAGCCGCCACCCAGGGATCTGTCATGCGCCAGATGGCGCGATATGGGTATGCGCGATGTAGCCTATGTATGTTCACCCACCTCCTCTGGCTCCGTTTCAAGTGTCTTTCTATGCCAATGAATTGGATGTTTACTGGCGAACTGCGCCGAACACAGATGCCAGGCGGATTAATTATCTACTCGAAGCTGCTCCAAGGTCGGGCCCGTTGAAGCAAGTGGTTAGGCAGCCTATATATGATCAGCGTCAGAACGATCGCCTTGTGTGCATCGAAGGCTGGGGCATTGCGGATTGCCCACTTGAGGACTGCAAATTCGATCCATCTATTATCAGGACAAGAACGATTCCCGGTTGTTAGTAGGGCGCTATTTTTTTGGCAATAAAGTCCAGGACATCGATTTTTGTCAGAATGCCTACCGGACGGTCTGCTTCAGTAACCAGTACCACCTGATCTTCTCCAAACGCCGGCAGCGTTGCTTCAAGGGGTGCAGTGCTTGCATAGACCGCCTCAGCAGGGCGGATAATCTCGGCGATGGTCTCGTCCGGGGTGTGGTCGTGATCTGGCTTGAGCATGTGTTTAAGTAAGTCGATTTCGGTTACAAGGCCAGCCAGGGTACCATCGGGGTGAAGCACAGGCACCTGAGAGATGTCATGCCCTTTCATCAATGCGATGACGTCCGTCATACGGCGATCTGTCGTGGAGGTGATCAGTCCGGAAAGCGACTTGGCCGCCAGGACTTCGTCGAGTGGAGTTTCGCTCCACTCCGGTTCCAGGAATCCGTTTTCTCGCATCCACTTGTCGTCATAGAATTTCGACAGATAGCGTGAGCCCGAATCGGGCAGAATCACCACGATCAGACGCTCATTTGGGCCAGGTCCATTCCCGCGCACCAGGCCTTGAGCGTAACTGATCGCCGCGGCCAGAGCCGCGCCTGAAGAACCGCCTGCGAAGATGCCCTCCTCTCTCACTAGCCTGCGGGCCCAGAGGAATGATTCCTTGTCGCTCACCCGGAGGATGTCATCAATCAGCGGAAGATCAAGAGTAGATGGCAAAAAGTCCTCGCCGAAGCCCTCCACCTTGTATGGCGTTGCTTTCACGCCTTCCGGGACACGGCCATTGTTCTTCCAGATATCCAAAAGGATCGAGCCTACCGGGTCCACGCCGATGATGCGGATGTCTGGATTCTTTTCCTTTAGATAGCGCCCCGCGCCGCTGATCGTCCCGCCCGTCCCCATGCAGGATACCAGGTCGGTGACCTTACCCTGGGTCTGCTCCCAGATTTCCGGCCCGGTTGTCAGGTAGTGACTGCGTGGGTTTTCCTGGTTATGATATTGGTTGGCCAGGATCGAGTTTGGGGTCTCGGCCACGATCTGCCTGGCGACATTGTAGTAGGAGCGAGGATCTTCGGGCTCGACTGCGGTGGGGGTGATCACCACCCTGGCGCCAAACGAACGTAAGAGCTGGATTTTCTCCTGACTCATCTTATCAGGCATGACAAATACCATGTTATATCCTTTTTTTGCACAGGCGATCGCCAGCCCGAGACCGGTATTGCCTGACGTGGACTCTACCACCGTGCCCCCGGGCTTCAGCCTGCCACTACGTTCTGCTTCTTCTATGATGTTGACCGCAATGCGGTCCTTGATAGAGCCGCCCGGATTAAAGAATTCCACCTTGGCATACAAAGAGGCCGGCAAGTTGCGTCCGATCCTCTGCAGGCGGACGAGCGGTGTCTTTCCAATGGTCGCCAGGATATCGTCATAAACACGCAGGGTGTCAGAAGGAGGTAAGGTGATCATGGCGCGCCTTTCTAATCGAGATTACCCAGCACAAATAAAAAACGGCTGACTGCTGGCTGAGATGCTTACTTATCAGCGTACGCAAGCATTGGGAGTTACACCCCCACATCACTGGCCAGATGACCAGAAGAGGTTGCGGGGTAGCTGATAGCCGCCTGCGTCAGTTAGCCGTTTCGACCGGAGAGTTTATCGACGGTTTTGTTTCGATCAGGTACGGTCACCCGAGGCAGCGGTCACAGCCCCCGCCCCAGACACATGCACGTGCGCATCCTTACTTCCCTGGACAGAATCATTGGCAAAACTTGAGAAATTCTAGGTATGAGTGGATATTCTTGTCAATAAGCATTAATGCCTATTCCTTACAGGCAGGTAACATTTGCTGGCATGTTCATTCATGACTCTCTGACTTCTACTTTTGTGCCTCCTGGCCAGGGAGCTATGAGATCGCCGGGATCTAAGGGGGGAGTGTCCATTGGAAAATCCATTTGGCATCCTCCGGACAGTCGTTCACACAGCCCGCGACATGGGTTCCCCAAAATTATTGTGCCAGAAGGTAGAGTGCACCGCCACCCCGCTGCCCACGAAGACCGACACCCAGCCGATGCCGGGCAGGTCCCATCCGCCGCCCGTAGTCCCGCCGCTCATGTGCAGCGAAACCAGCTTGCGCCAGATCGGGAAGTTGCCAATTGGGGTAGCCCATAAGTCTACCTTCTCCCCCACACAATTGTACAAAGCCCCCGAGGAAATGCGTATGAAATAGACCTCGGTAATACCCTCGTAACAGGAGAGCGTTTGGTATGTGATATCCACGATTACACGTTTCTCTTCGATCTCAGGGGCGATTGGAGCTATCTCCTCTGCAGTGAGCGGGCGAAAGGCTTCCGCCAGGCTCCACAGGATATCACCATATGAGCCATACTTCTCGTTCACGCGGTACCAGACCTGGGGTTCAACGTCGGTTCGAACCTGGTCGGCCCAACATAATCTGGGTGTAATACAAACGCGATGGCAAATCCAATTCCACCCGGTCTTTTAGCCCTGGGGAGCGCGGCGGGGGATTGTTCAGGTTCAAATCTATGTACGGAACGCTGACCTCCACCCACACCCCCGCTCCCAGGCTGGTATCTGGCAGGTCTGAAAGCGGCACGTTGGGAAGATTCCTCACAGGTTGAAGGTAAGGCGCCCAGATGTATCCGTCAGGCGTTTCCACCCAGCGCTGGTTGATGCGAAAAGGATTCTTTCCGGCAACCTCACACAGCCAAGAGACGATTGCGTCTTTGTAGATAACGCCGGTCGTCTGGCTGCCTACATCGGGACGAGCCTAGATTTCTACGTTGGCGATATTTACTCTCCCTAATAGCTCGTCATAGGGAATTCCGGTTGAACGAAATTTCGATTAAACAGCCCGAATGCCAGGCCGCTCAATCCCAGGGCGGAAAACTTCAGTGAATCTCTGCGGCTTATAGCTGACATCTTCCTGAACGTTGGGATGCCAGAAGCCCCGGCAGTTACCTCAAATCCCAAGCGAAGATCCGCTCTGGAACGTCAACGTCCCTGATCGTCAGAGTTAATTGGGTTGCGCCGGTCAAAATCGCCTTCCCATCTAGGCTGGCGGGGAACGAAAGCGTCCCCGAGACGTGATGCCCGCCGCGCGGCGCATCCCAACGATCGGCCTGTACCGTGAAATCGGTGTCTGTCGTCAGGGTGGCCAGGGCAGCCAGATCCATGCTCAGATCCACGGAGTGGGTTTCCAATGCCACTTCAAAGAGCAGCTCCTGGGCCTGTTCATCCAGAGCGATAGGCTTCACGATCACCACCACCGCGCCCTGATCGTCGGTGAGCTCTGCCAGCTGAGCTTCTGCAGGGTCGGCTACCTGTGTTTGCTGGATTTCGATCACCTGTGGGGGAGCAAGGATTGCTTGTGTGGGGGAGGCAGACGTGGGCTGGGCTTCTGCTTGGGCGGGAGCTATCACAGAATTTGTGCCACAGGCCGCCAGAAGCAGGCCAAGTGCCAGAAAAATAAAAATATGCCATGGTTTCATGGAGTCTCCAATGCCACCAGTGTCGCGAGCATGCGCATGGCTTTGTGCCGTTCTTTAAACAAGATGGCCAACATCACGGCAATCCCTAGGAGGGTAGTCCCCAATCCCACCAACATAAAGGCGATGCGGTGCTGCGCAAGGAAGGTCGCTGCGGCGGTCAGCCCCAGGATGGGGAGCACATCTGCGACGTGATGAGCACAGCAGGCCACCATGGCAAGGGTGGAGGTGGTACCGCCCGCGCCCATCATGGGCCCGCTGGGGCCTGTAGAAACCACCGGTACGAACCACCGCTTTTTCAGGATGGTGTAGAGCCCGGCCTGCACACCGAAGCCCAGGATGATTGGGAATACGATCCAGCGATCCTCCCAGAATAACTCGACGGCATGCTGCGGGCTTTCTGCCCAGGACACGATGCCAAAATAGAGCCCGGTGAGCAGCGCAGCGCCCATCAAGCCTGCAGCGACCGGTAGAAAGAATCGTTTTTGGTTTGACACCGTGGATCTACTCCTCGTAATCAGTATCAGGCGACATGTATTCATTATACCCACCTCCAACCCACCTGTCATGCGCCACGTGGCCTTTTGCAGGATGAGCAAATTTGCCTACCTATAGGCAATTTTGCCTATAGGCGGACCCGTCGGATTGCGCTATAAGTCACAGGTCATCGTATATATAATGTCAGGTGATATCTTCGTACTGGGAAAGATCTGGATGACCCGAAATAACCGTCTCTTATCGTTATCGTTTACTATGCTGTTGGCTATGTTTTCCGGTCTGTTGGCGGCGTGCAGCACAGAACAGGTGGACGGCAGCCATCAAAATCCTGCTCTGGCTTCCTTGAACGATATGCCAGCGGAGGTGAGGCGTGCACCCTCTGCGGTCAGGCAAGCCTATCAATTTGCGGTGGCCAATCCGGAGGTGTTGAAAGGCATACCATGCTACTGCGGCTGTGGGGCCATGGGGCACACTTCCAATTACTCCTGTTACGTCTCGGGTACGCAAGCCAATGGGAAGGTGAATTACGACACGCATGCATTAGGCTGTTCCATCTGCGTCGATATCACTCTGGACGCGATGCGCTTGCTCAAACAGGGGAAGAACGTGCCAGAAATCAAGGCTTACGTAGACCAGACCTACGCACAATATGGCCCTTCCAACATGCCCTGACCCAGGGAGCGAGATCATGATGCATAAATCGTTGTGCCGGGGGATTCCCGGCTGGCGTTGGATAGTGCTGGCCAGTCTGGCGCTTTTAATCACGGTCCTGCCAATCCCGGCCAACGCAAAGGCACCGCAAGCGCGAACGTTCCACGTTCAAGCCAGCCGGTTTTCATATCGCCCGGCTGTGCTCACTGCCAATCCCGGCGACCGGGTGACGATCGAATTGAAGGCGACGGACGTGGTACACGGCCTGGCCATCGACGGCTACAATCTTGAGACCACCTCCGATCCTGGCCAGACAGCCCGCCTGACTTTCGTAGCCGATCGGCGCGGCTCGTTCCGTTTCCGTTGCACGGTGACCTGCGGCAATATGCACCCTTTCATGATCGGCAGGCTCCAGGTAGGACGGAATGACCTGCTGTGGCGGGCTGCCGGACTGGCGATCCTGGCAGCCGCGGCTGGAGTATGGAAAGAGCGGAAGTGAACAGGCTTCAGGAAGTGACATGGAAGGGAAAGGTGCCACTGGCCGAAGGACTGCCCGCCTCCCCAAGGATACGAGCACCCCAGAAGCGAATAAACCTCGCCCAGGTAACCTGGTTTCGTCCCCTGCTGCTAAGCCGCTGGCCGCAATTCCTGATACGCTGCCTGACACTGGCCGGCTCCGTGTTTACCATCTTCGCCGGACTGTTCGGCTCGCCGGTGGGAAGCCACAACTTCGCCATCATCTTCGTCTGGATTGCCTGGTGGACTGCCCTCAAGCTGGCATTCATCCCCTTGGGCGGGCGCTCGTGGTGCAGCGTCTGCCCCATTCCCCTGCCCGGCGAATGGCTACAGCAAGGCGGGACGCTCGAAAAAAGAAGGCACCGTTTCAGCTTGAACCTGCGCTGGCCTAAACGACTGCGCGGCTCCTGGTTGCAGTCCAGCGGCTTCCTGTTGATCGGGCTGTTCAGTGCGGTCACCATGACAGATGCACGCGTTACGGCCTGGGTCTTGCTGGGCCTGTTCGGGCTAGCAATCGGTCTGAGTCTGACCTTCGAACGGCGCGCCTTCTGCAGCTACCTATGTCCAATCGGCGGCTTCAGCGGTATCTACGCCAAGACAGCCCCGCCGGAAGTGCGTGTGGTGGATGCATCGATATGTGTCAGCCATCGCGAGAAAACCTGTTACCTGAATTGCCCGTGGGGGCTTTATCCACTGGCGCTTCGGGACAGCTCTCAATGTGGCCTGTGCCTGGAATGCCTGCGCTCCTGTCCGCAAGACAACATCGCCATCAACCTGAGGCCATTCGGCAGCGACCTCGGCTGGTCGCGCCAGTCTGGCCGGCTAGACGATGCCTTCCTGGCCCTGGTGATGCTGGGGTCAGCGCTGGCCTTCGCAACCGTGTTCACCGGCCCGTGGGGCAGCCTGAAATCGGCAGCATTCGCTATCGGCTCACCGCCCTGGGGATTATATGCCCTGGGCTTCCTGGCGTTCAATCTGACATTGATGCCGGGGCTGTTTAGCCTGGCGGTGTGGATGGGATCCAGGTGGTCTGGCCAAAAGACCCAACTGCGGCGCGCCATTGGCAATCAATCTCAGGTTTTACTTCCCTTGGGCTTGTTTGCCTGGATTGCGTTCACGATTTCTTTCGCCTTTCCCAAGTTGAATACCGTCCTATCGGTGCTCTCGGATCCCCTCGGCTGGGGGTGGAATTTGCTGGGGATAGCAAACACGCCCTGGTCGCCAGATCTTTCGGGAATAAGTTCTATCTTGCAGGTCTCCATCTTGCTAGCGGGATTGTTTTGGTCTGCCAGCGTTGCTCAACGACTAGTAAAAGCGAGCGACCGAGGGAGCCTTCGACAAGCGTTGCCCATCCTGGCATTCTGCTTTCTCTTCACGCTCGCCATGTTCTGGTTGCTGGTTGGATGATCCATGAGCAAAGAATGGCTGGCGCGGAGCATCGTGATCGTCCTGGCAGTGGGTGCCATCGCCATCCCAGCAGTAGCGAGTTGGGGACGCAGGCATGGCATCGAGATTCACGCTCGCATGGCTGAAACCGGCGGCTGGACTCCGGAGAGCCTGACCGCCGTGGTCGGCGTGCCGTTGCGTTTGCGGCTGACGTCCGACGATGTGATCCACGGCTTCGCTATAGGTCAAACAGACCTGCCTGTTGTGGATGTGATACCGGGTGAGTTCAGCGAGGTCACCTATACCTTTGACCGCCCGGGCAAATACACGTTTTACTGCACCCGGTGGTGCGGAATCAATCACTGGCGCATGCGCGGCGCCATCGTGGTGAGTGGGCCAGGAACGAAACCGGATATTGCGAGGCCTCCGCTGTACGTCAGCTTGGGGCTGGAAATCGACGCCCGGAACCCGGCTGATGTGGTTCCCGTGCAGAAACCCTCCTCAGCCCGTGGCGCCTGGCTTGGAGCGACCATCCCCGCTGCCTACCTAAGCCGGGATTATTACCTCGCACACAGCCCGCTCGAGCTCTGGAAAGCATTGCGAGATGAGCCCAACCTGCGCAACTTCTCTGACCAGGATATTTGGGACCTGGCAGCCCTGGTCTGGAAATCCAATGCCACACCCCAGGAATTGAAAACCGGCCAGCAGCTCTACGCGACCAACTGCGCTGCCTGTCATGGCGAGAGCGGCGCCGGCGATGGCGTGTTTGCCGACCAGCTTGATCGACCCAAGAGCGGCGAGCACGCTGAAATGCGAGCCGGAGAGATGACCACTCGACCGGCGGGCTTCACCGCTCCCCAATCGATGCTCTCCGCAAGCCCGGCCCAACTTCAAGGCAAGATCATCCGTGGCGGCATGGGCACCGGCATGCCTTATTGGGGTCCGATATTCACCGAAGAACAGACCTGGGCATTAGTCGCTCATCTCTGGACATTCCAATTCGATCTGGAGGATCGCCCATGAGCCAAAACAAATCCAAGAAAATCCTGAGAAAGCAGAAAAAGGGCAGCACTCGCTGGGCGCCCCTGTTATTTGTGGTGGGTGGTGTGCTGCTGACCATTTTCGCAATTTGGGGTTTGCGCGATAAATCCAACGCCAAAGCCACCATCGAGGTGACGGGCATGCCGTCTTTGAAGGTGGACAAAGAAAGTGTAGACCTGGGTAATGTAAAGCTGGACAAGCACGCAGAGGTCTCTTTTGAATTGACGAATGTTGGCGATCAAACCTTGAGATTTGCAGAGGAGCCGTACATCGAAGTCGTGCAAGGATGCTGACCGCCCATACCAGCCATCGGTTCGATGGTCCTCAAACCAGGTGAGAGCACGACCCTATCCATGCAGTTCATGATGCACGCTGGGATGGATGGCATGCACAATTTCCGTGTGCATTTACCCAGTAACGATCCCCAGCAACCAGACCGCACCTTGACCGTTCTGTCCAATTGGGTGCCATGAGCTAATATGCCTGCGGCTGAATACGATAGATGGCGCTAGGTATTCCGGGGGTGAAACTATATACTGAACTAAGATGAAGATCCAGTGTGGAGCTGAAATATGAGTGACACATTCCTTAACCTGGAGCAGCCATGCGACGAGGCAATTGCCTGGGTAATCCGCCAGTGTAACGATGCTGGCTTGCAGGCGCTGCGCACGTTCGACTTGCAGGTGGCTCGTCTTGCCCATACTGAATGTCCTTGCCCTCACCACGGAACCGATCGGTGTGATTGCCAGATGGTCGTCTTGTTGGTCTATGGTGATCAATTCCAGCCCATCAGCCTGGTGGCCCACAGCCACGATGGAAAAACCTGGTTTTCGCTGATCAATACCCCCCAGCAGAGGGCAGAGGCACGCCTAGAAGCGGCCATACGTCAGGCGTTGATGCCTCAGGGAATGACGTCAGGAAATCAGGCTCTCTGGTCACATGCAACATGAAAAGGCAGGAGTCATAACGCGTCTGCGCTCCGCCGAAGGTCATCTCGGAGCGGTGATCGGTATGTTGGAGGTCGGCGTGCCCTGTGAACAGGTCCTCCACCAGCTCATCGCGGTGCAAGCCGCTATTCGCATTGCCGGAACAAGGTTGCTCGTCTGCCAGGTCGAGGCCAGCGCAGGTGTTATCGTCCACAGCCCATGCCCTGAAGAACGGATCGCAGAGCTAAATCGATTGGCCAATCTATGCCAGACCATGATGAAATCTCCTAAACTCGGCAGGTAATCCCATTATGTCAGATACCTCATTAACCCTCTCATTGCCCATATCGGGTATGACCTGCGCTTCGTGCGTATCTCACGTGGAAGGCGCCCTCAAAGAACTGCCCGGTGTCGAAAACGTAGTCGTCAACCTGGCAACCAACAAGGCCAGCCTGGCCTATGACCCTGAACAGGTCGGGTTGAAGGATATGCAGCGTGCTGTCGCAGACGTTGGGTATTCCATTCCAACTACCGAGATCACCCTCGACGTGCGCGGAATGACCTGCGCCTCGTGTGTGGCGCACGTGGAAGGCGCGCTGAAAGAATTGACCGGCGTCCAGGAGGCGATCGTCAACCTGGGACTAGGCACCGCCCGGGTAACCTATATCCCCGGAGTCGTGTCTACGACCACGATGAAACGCGCCGTGCGCCAGGTGGGATACGAAGCCAGCGAGCGCAGCGAGGGCGCGGATGCATTGGATCGCGAGCGCCAGGCGCGCGAGGACGAAATCAAAAGCCAGGGACGCAACCTGGCTATCGCCGGCAGCATCGGCCTGATCGTCATGATCGGCACTTTTTACGACATGCTTGGACCTCTGAAAACCTTCGTTCCGCAGTTCCTCTCATACAAGTGGGTGATCGGCTTGCTCACCACGCCCATCGTACTTGGACCGGGACGGCAGTTCTTCACCAATTCCTGGCGTAGCCTGAAACACGGGGTCACCGACATGAATCTGCTGTATGCCACCGGCATAGGGGCCGCGTTTGGCATTGCATTGATCAATACCCTCTTCCCCAAAGCCGGTTTTGGAGGAGAAGGGGCCACCTTCTTCGAAAGCGCGGCTCTGCTGACCAGCTTCATCATCCTGGGGCGTTGGTTGGAGGCCCTCACCCGCGGACGCACGTCGGAAGCCATCCGCAAGCTGATGAAATTACAGCCCAAGGTAGCCTGGGTGATCCGGGAAGGTGCGGGCAAAGAACAGGCTGAAGAAGAGATACCGGCGGACGAAGTGGAGATTGGCGACCTGATATTGGTCAAGCCAGGGGAGGGAATCCCCGTCGATGGGACAGTGGTCGATGGCTATTCGGCAGTGGACGAATCGATGCTGACCGGCGAGAGCCTGCCGGTGGAGAAGTCAGCCGGCGACAGCGTGATCGGCGGCTCGCTGAACAAGACCGGCGCCTTTCGATTCAGAGCCACCAGGGTAGGCAAAGACACCGCACTGGCGCAGATCATCAAGCTCGTCGAAGACGCCCAGGCCAGCAAGGCTCCCATCCAGAAAATTGCCGACTGGGTGGCCGGGCACTTCATCCTGGGCGTGCACATGCTGGCGATTATCGTGTTCGTCTTCTGGTTCTTCATCGGCTACCAACGCTTCTTCGATCCGAATTCCAGCTTCATCCTATCGCACTATACCCTGGGAGAGGTCGGCGTGTTCGGCTTTTCCCTGCTGCTTTCGGTGACGGTGCTGGTGATCTCCTGCCCATGCGCCGTGGGGCTGGCCACTCCCAGTGCAATGATGGCCGGCACCGGAAAGGCTGCTGAAAACGGGGTCTTATTCAAAGGCGCGGAAGCCATCGAAAACGCCAGCAAGCTGCAGACTATCGTGTTCGACAAGACCGGCACGTTGACGAAGGGCGAGCCATCCGTCACAGATGTGATCGTCGATTTGGGATTGATGGTTGATGATTTTCCTGCCCAATCAGCAATCTTCGATCGACAATCATCAATCTTGAGGTACGCGGCTATCGCAGAGAAAAACTCAGAACACCCGCTGGGGGAGGCGATCGTGCGCGGCGCGCAATTGCGCGGCCTCGAGCTGGGAGAGGCGGAGTCTTTCAACTCCATCCCCGGACACGGCGTCGAGGCGCTGGTGGAGGGCAAGATCGTGTTGCTCGGAAACCGCAAACTGGCGCATGAACGTGGCGTGGATTTCACAGCGCTCATGCCCCAGGCAGAAGCCCTGGAAGCCAATGGCAAGACCGTGATGTTCGTGGCAATCGATGGGCATCCCGGCGGGTTGATCGCGGTGGCGGATGTCCTGAAGGACCAAGCCGTCGAAGCCATCCGCCGCCTGCATCATCTTGGCATCGAGACGGCCATGATCACCGGCGACAACCGCCGCACCGCTGAAGCCATTGCCCGGCAGGTGGGCATCGACCGCGTCTTGGCAGAAGTGCTGCCCCAAGACAAGGCAGAAGAGATCAAAAAGCTGCAAGGATTGGGGAAGAAGGTCGCCATGGTCGGCGATGGAGTCAACGATGCACCAGCACTGGCCCAGGCTGACGTCGGCATGGCGATCGGCTCAGGAACCGACGTGGCAAAGGAAACCGGCGACGTGATCCTGATCAAAGACGATATCCGCGACGTGGTTGTGGCGTTGGATGTGGCCAGGGCTACCATGCGCAAGGTCAAGCAGAACCTGTTTTGGGCATTCTTCTACAACACCCTGAGCATCCCGCTAGGCGCAGGATTATTTTACCCGCTGATCTCACTGGTCATCAGTCCAGAGCTGGCCGGACTGTTGATGGCAGTCAGCTCGATTACTGTTACGCTGAATACACTGCTTTTGAAAGGTTTTAAACCCTCCATCCGGCGCAACGAAAGATCGGGACCGGAAGCAGGCCAGCCGAAAGCCCAAATGACTCCAGTGGCTGCGAGCAGTGATTAAATTGGCGAGGTTTCGGATGGAACATGAACAAGTTGAGCTGGAAGTGGCGCGGCGCAGCGCCCTGATCTATCTCCCAATAAGTCTGGGGGTTGCCCTCCTGTTCTTCCTGGCTGCCAGCCTGATTGGCAGCAATCCTCTGGTAGCCCGGATCGGTGGGGCGGTGTGGGTCTGGTTGATCAGCCTGATCGTCAGCATGCCGCTGGTCACTAACCGTGTCAAGAAGAGTGGATTGAAAAAACAGACGCGTTGGATATTGGAAAGATGGAAATAGGCGCCGCCCGAGCGCCGCACCTTGAATCGCAACCAACGCTCCTGGCTGCATCCTGCCCCCCCCAATCCAGAGGCAGCGCAATGGGTAGAACCTGTAAGCGGCTCGAGCATCCAGTTGGTGAAATGAATGAAAGGCGGGTATGTCGACGCCGCCATGTCATTGCGCGGATTGGAATCCTGGTTTAGCCAATTCCCATAGTAGAATCCAATGGTATCATGAGGATTTTGACGCATGACCAAATCATCTACTCCCATCCGTGTCTTGATCGCCGATGACCACGTGATCGTCCGGGCCGGGATACGGCAGGTCCTGGATCACGCGAGTGACATCCAGATCGTAGCTGAGGCCAGCGATGGCGAGGCTGCCCAGGACCTGATCCAGCAGCACCAACCCGATGTCGTCGTCCTGGACATTCAAATGCCCAAAGCAAGCGGCATCGAAGTCACCCGTTGGGTGCGGGCCAATTTGAAGAACGTCGGAGTGCTCGTGCTCACCGCCTACAACGACGACCCATACGTGATGGCTGTTCTTCAGGCCGGGGCCAACGGCTACGTGCTCAAGACTGCCTCGCCAGAAGAACTCATCCAGGCCGTGCGAGACGTAAACGAAGGGAAATCGGTGTTGGATTCTTCTATCGCACAAAAATTAATGACCCACCTGTTCAGCGCTGCAAAGACCCCAATCGTTGAAGATCTTACCGAGCGCGAACTGGAAGTGCTATCCCTGGCTGCAAAAGGCTATACGAACAAAGCTATTGGTGCCCAATTAGGCATCAGCGACCGGACGGTGCAAGGCCACTTGGCGCATATCTTCGACAAGCTACAGGCCGGCAGCCGAACAGAAGCCGTCATGCGGGCAGTATCCATGGGTTGGATCTCCCAGAACATCGGCACCATCACCGACGAATAAGCCCAAACGATGTCTCGAAATGTGATAATTCTCCTTTTTTTCGTTACCGCGCTGTTTTCGGCATGTACTAGCATCGCGACCGAAACGCCTGCCGATGAGGTTAACGAGCGGCAATCTCCCATCCCTGAAGAAACATATACAGACATCACGATCGCCGAGCTGCAAACCATGCTGGCGAACAAAGATTTCATCTTCGTTAACGTCCACATCCCTTTCGAGGGAAACATCTCCGGTACCGACCTTTCGATCCCCTATGACGAGATCGAGAAGAATCTGGACCTACTGCCAGCCGATAAGGACGCCAGGATCGTGCTCTACTGCCGGAGCGGCAGGATGAGCAGCATTGCCGGGGAGAAGCTAGCCAGTCTGGGTTATAGCAATGTATTCAATCTGGAGGGCGGAATGATTGCCTGGGAGCAGGCCGGCCTGTCCCTGGAAAGATAGTGCTGGATCGAAGCCACATTACAGGTGGATAAATGGAACCTCAACCGGTTGAAAATCAGATTCGCTCAAGGGCGGCGATCACCATCGTAATCCAAACCTGGGTTACTCCCATCGTGGGGGCCTTAATGTTAGGCATTGGGCTGCTCGCCGGCTATTTCGGTCGGCCGCTGCTGGCATCCCAATCTCCCTCAAGCGTGGCTTCATCAAGCGTGGCATCCACGTCGGACGCCTCAGCCAGCCCTCAAAATCAGGCTTCTGATCCTGAAGAGCTGATGGCGTTCGTGGTGGGCCAGACCCGCCATTTTAAAGGCGATCCCAACGCTCCGGTCACCCTGATCGAGTTCAGCGACTTTCAATGACCGTACTGCAGGCGATTTGCCACTGGCGCGGGGCGCCAGATCGACGCAGAGTACGTCCAAAACGGCGTGGTGCGCTTCGGCTACTGGCACTTTGCCTTTCTGGGGCCCGAGTCGCAGTGGGCAGGCCAGGCCAGTGAGTGTGCCGCCGACCAGGACGCATTTTGGCAATATCACGATAGATTATTCGACAGCCAGTCCGGTGAAAACCAGGGGGCGTTCAACAAAAAAAATCTAAAGCGCTTTGCTGCTGAGCTAAGACTGGATACAAAAGCCTTCGATGAGTGCCTGGATTCTGGCAAATACACCTCAATTGTTCAGAACGAAACCCAGGCCGCGCAGGCCATGGGTGTGCGTAGCACGCCTACCTTCCTGATCAATGGCAAGCCCGTGGTTGGTTCCCAGCCCTTCGAGATTTTCCAACAATACATCGAGGCAGCCAATGGCAAGTGAACCTGCAGATAACGTGAATCAGGCGATCCTTTCTCCGGCCAATCCCTCGCTCAGTCTCCGCATCAGCACCTTCCTTCACGCCTCGCTGTTCGTCCTGGGTTTTTCATTGGTCTTCATCGTCGGATGGGGTGGGGCTGCATCCACCGCAGGGCAGTTGTTCGGCCAATATAAGACGGTCATCGGACAGGTGGGAGGCGTGGTGGTCATCGCTTTTGGACTGGCCACGTTGGGGATCTTGAAGATTCCATGGCTCTATTACGATACGCGCCCCGAGTGGAAACCAAACAAACGGAATGGCATCCTCTCCTCAGGACTGATGGGCGTGTTCTTCGCTGCCGGCTGGACGCCTTGCATTGGCACGACACTGGGTGCCATCCTTACCCTCGGATTCAGCCAGCAGACAGTGGGTCAGGCAATGGTGCTGTCCAGTGGATACGCCTTGGGCCTGGCGCTTCCCTTCCTGATGATTGGATTGGTGATGGATCGAGCGTTCAGCCTGGTTCGCCGGCTGCGGCGATACCAGCGCGGCATTCAAATCTTCAGCGGCGTTTTCCTGATCGTCATCGGGGCGATGCTGCTCAGCGGACGCCTGACCATGATTGCGATTTGGGCGCAGCGCAATGGATATTTTCTCGACCTTCCCCTTGGCGGGGCAGCCGTGCCAAGCTATTTGATCGCCATCCTGGCCGGGCTGATTTCATTCCTCTCGCCCTGCGTGCTGCCGCTTATCCCAGCCTACGTAGGTTACCTGAGTGGGCAGTCAGCCCAAAGCGTCCTGAAACATAACAGCGGTTGACATAGCATGTTGAGAGACATGTTGCGTGACCGCCGGCGGTGGACCGCCCTGACGCTGATCGTGCTCGCCATGGGGGTAGCCTGGACGTTTGCCTCCCACGCGCCAATCGCGGCCTCCCTGGCCAGCCCGCGCCAGGGCTCCCCGGCTCCTGATTTCACCCTGGATCTGCTCGGAGGAGGGGAGATCAAGCTGTCGGATCTGCACAGCAAGCCAGTGCTGGTCAACCTGTGGGCTTCCTGGTGCCCGCCCTGCCGGGCGGAGATGCCGTCCATCCAGAAAGTGTACCAGGACTATAAAGACCTGGGGCTGGTCGTCCTGGGCGTCAACACCACCAACCAGGATAGCGAGGCCGACGCGGCTGCCTTCGTGCGCCAATATGGATTGAGCTTTCCCATACCACTCGACCGGGATGGTTAGATGAGCGTGCGCTATCAACTCCATGGATTGCCGACCACTTTTTTTATCGATCGTGAAGGCATCATCCGCTCGGTGGTGGTGGGCAGGCCAATGGGCGAAGCCGTGATACGCTCTAAAGTGGAAGACTTGCTCATAGAGACGCCCTGATGCTCCCCTATTTGCGCCTCGGCCCATTTTTATTGCAGCTTCCCCTGCTGGCGCTGCTGCTGGGAGTCTGGATCGGCTCAACCCTGGCGGAAAAAGAAGCCACCCGATTGAGATTTCCTTCCGGCATTGTAAACAATATGGTCTTCACAAGAGGCCTCTCGGGCAGGCAGGCAGCGGGATCGACTTTTTACTCGTGGTAGCGCTTTCCTCCGCAGCGCGTGTTTTCCTGGAAGCGTTTCGAGGGGATAGCCTGGCTTTGCCAGGAGGTTTCTGCGCAGCGCAGGTGGTTGGCCTGATCGCACTGGCGATCGTCTCGTACACGATGAGGGCGTGGTCCCATTCACCATTTCAAAATATGAGCAAAGGTGCTTGTGCATTTATACGACAGATGGCGCTAGCCTTTTCCTTGTCTGGGGCCTATACTGAATTTGCTGAAATAGAGCCCCATGTACACCTGCTCATTCACCTCATCCGATCATGAGACTGAATTTGTGGCCTGCCTGTTGGAAGCAGCGCACAATATTGGCCAATGCGACAACGAAGCCAATTGGGTAAATATTTACGTTGCGCTCAAGTCCAAACCCATGGTGATCTTGACCGGGCTGGAAGGGAGCGAAAAGATCGCAACCGTATAATGCCTTGCGCGCATCCTCATGGGCGATTGCGCTCGCTGCCAGATGATGGTGGGGCATCCCTGGACCTTCGGGAAGAGCGAAAACCTGGCAATGTTCACGGAGGTGCACACGCGCAACACCACCGAGAAACTGCTCGGGCTTATTGAAGAGGCCTGGCTTCCCGAAAACGCGCGGCGAGTCTTCATCGCATGCCTGACTCGCATCAGTCCGGCTGAGCTCTTGGCTTTCTTCACTGAGGTCGCTGAGCAACTCGGGCATGGCCAACTCGTGAGGCTTGGAGACCTGCATTTCTCCGAACCCATTCCCTTTCCACCCAATCTCTTCTTGATCGGGACAATGGATACGCTTGATTTCGATTGGTGGGACCACGGCCTGCTGTCAAAGACCACGATCGTCCAATGGCCAACCGCCGTAGCTTTGTCTCCTGCCTCTCCTGACGAAACCACCCTGCCTTGGGAAGGCGGTTTTCTCCGTTCTTGTGTCCGTCACAAACAGGTCGTCTATAACAAGGTGCACTTGCTCTGTTGCAAACATTGATTGAATGTGGTAAACATGCGTCATGAAACCTCGAGAAAGCCGTTACGTCAAAGTTGCCCGCATCGCCTATCACCTCACCCAACAGGCGCTGCCGCGCTATTC
>Ga0073934_10001594_pt1 | contig 52978 bp, 45 predicted proteins | sample LarsenN4metaG_FD_76834 | JGI IMG/M metagenome (GOLD analysis project Ga0073934, IMG submission 76834) | Hot spring sediment bacterial and archeal communities from British Columbia, Canada, to study Microbial Dark Matter (Phase II) - Larsen... ...
CGCCTGCGCTCGAAATGGAGCGCACGATGAACGGCCTTCGATTGGCGGGACGGCAGCTCGCACGCTATCCGACGTTCAGCGCCGTCGTGATCGCGACGCTTGCCCTCGGCATCGGCGCGAGCACGCTGATCTTCAGCGTCGTGGACGGCGTGCTTTTCAAGCCGTTGCCGTACCCGGATCCGGAGCGGATCGTGCGCGTGCTGCAAGTCAACGAGAACGGCAGAGTCAGCGAGAACCTCTCCCTCGCCAACTTCACCGACCTCGAAGAAGAGACGCGGTCGTTCTCCGCGCTCGCCCGCTACGCGGCCGGCGTTCAGCCCGTGTCGGGCGGCAGCGAACCCACGCGGGTCCAGACGGCGAGCGTCTCCGGCGATTTCTTCGATGTCGTCGGGATTCGACCGGCCTTGGGCCGAGCCTTCGTGCCGGACGAGCTCGACGTCGGCGCAGCACCGGCCGCCGTCGTGAGCCACGCTTACTGGCAACGTTACTTCGGCGGCGATCCCGCGCTCGGCGCGCGCACGCTGAACATCGCCGATCGCGCCTACTCCGTCGTCGGCGTCATGCCTGCCGGCTTCCACTATCCCGACGGCGCCGACATCTGGACTGCCGCGGAGCTCTGGCCGCGCGAGGAATCGCGAACCGCTCACAACTGGCGCGCCGTGGGCCGACTCGGCCCCGGCGTGTCGCTCGAGCAAGCGCGTGCCGACGCGAGCACCGTTGCACGGCGCCTGAAGGCGGAATACGGCGAAGACTCTTGGATGGTCGACGCAGCCGTCGCTCCGCTGCACGACGTTCTCGTGAGCAGTGCGCGGCCGGCGCTGCTCGTTCTTCTAGCCGCCGTCGCCTTGTTGTTCATCGTCGCGGCCGCGAACGCCGCGAACTTGATTGTCGCGCGCGCTCGGCCGCGAGCAGGAGCTCGTCGTTCGTCGTGCGCTCGGTGCCGGACGGCGGCACCTCGCGCGCCAGTTCTTTGCGGAAGCGCTGCTGCTCTGCGGCGTGGCCGCCGCGCTCGGGCTCGCGCTGGCCGCGTGGGGTGTCGAGGCCGTGGTGCGGCTGGCAGCGGATCGGCTGCCGCGCGCGGAGGCCGTCGCAATCGACTGGACCGTGCTCGCCTTTGCGTGTGCGCTCGCGGTAGCGACGGCGGCCGGCTTGAGCTGGCTGGCCGCGGGGCGAGGGAGCTCCGCCCGCGTCGCCGTGCGGTACAACCAGCGCAGCGGCGGCGCGCCTCGGTCGCCGTTGATCGAACGCCTCGTCGTCGCTCAGATCGCGTTGGCGCTGCTGCTCGTCGTGGGTGCGACGCTGCTCGGCCGGAGCTTCGTGGCGCTGACGAACGTCGACCCCGGCTTCCGCACCGAAGGCCTCGTGTTCATGGACGTATCCGCGCCGTGGCCCGAGAGCCGCACCGAGCTCGAGCCGCTCGTGCCGTTCTATGACGGGCTGATCGAGCGCTTGCGCGCGTTGCCCAGCGTCGCTGCCGTGGCGGGCGTCTCGCTGCACCCCGGGGCCGGCGGCGGATGGGACGGCACGCCCGTCACACAGAATAGTCCCGAGGAGATACGAAGCTTCGCGGACTTGGCAGCCGTGGCCGCCGATCCCGGGCGTTCTGCGCGCGGCACGGAGTACCGGCTCGCAAGCGAAGACTATTTCGCCACCGCCGGCATTCCGCTGTTACGAGGCCGGGCGTTCGACCGCGGCGACGGCCCGGACGCGCAGCGCGTCGCCATCGTGAGCCGCTCGCTCGCCGAGCGCCTGTGGCCCGGGCAAGACGCGCTCGGCAAGCTCGTTCAATTCGACATGGGCGGCGATCTGCGGCCTTCGACGGTCGTCGGCATCGTCGGAGACGTTCGCGACTACGGCCCCGACCGGGAACCGCGGCCGACGTTTTACGCGCCGTACCGCCAGCGTCCGTGGAGCCTCACGATTTTCGAGATCGTCATCCGCACGCCGAATGCCGCGCTCGTCGTGCCCGCGGCTCGTGAGATCGTGCAGCAAATGAATTCGGCCATCGTTCCTCGGTTTTCGACGTCCGAGCAGGCTTACGCAGCGCGGCTCGCGCCGCGCCGGCTCAATCTGATCCTGCTCGGCGTGTTCGGCGGCACTGCTTCGCTGCTCGCGCTCGCCGGCATCTACGGCAGCATGGCTTTCCAGGTCGCCCGGCGTACCCACGAGATCGGCGTCCGCATGGCGCTCGGCGCGAAACCGGCGCGCGTGGTTTCAATGGTCGTGCGGCGCAGCTTGCTGCTCGCGGGGCTCGGCGTAGGCGCCGGCCTCGCGATCGCCCTCGCTGCTTCGCGGCTCGTCGGCTCCCTGTTGTACGGAATCGCACCGCACGATCCCGTCTCGTACGCCGTCGGTGCAGCCGGGTTGCTGCTCGCCGCCGTCGCAGCGGGCTTGCTTCCGGCCCTGCGCGCGGCGCGCGTCGATCCCGTGACCGCGCTTCGGAGCGAGTGAGCACCGCGATTCCTTGCGCGTCGTGAAGATCGGATCCGCGCGGGTAGCGAAGCGCGCGGGCGTTTCACCCCTCACGCGAGGCGTGTAGCTTGGGTGGATGGCCAACCGCACGTCGTTCGACGTCGCCGTCATCGGCGCCGGTGCCGCCGGGGGTCGCTGCCGCGGCGGAGCTTTCCGCGCGCGACGTGAGCGTACGTGCTCGAGGCGCGCGACCGTGTCGGCGGCCGCATCTTCACGCGCCGCGAGCCCGATCTTCCCGTGCCGCTCGAGCTCGGCGCCGAGTTCGTGCACGGCCGATCGCCGGCCACGCTGACTTGGCTCGCGGGGCGCACGCCGCTCATCGACGCGCCGTATAGCCGCCCCAAGCGCCGAACGGCGTATGCTTTGTTCTAGCATCACTCCCGCGACGGGACTCGCTATTCGTCGCGCAGCGCTTCGACGGGATCGACGCGCAGCGCGCGCCGCGCCGGGCCCGCGACGACGAGCAGCCCGGTCAAGACGATGAACGCCTCGGCCGCCGGCAAGATCCACGGCAGCGGCCGCCCGCCTTCCCGAAGCTCGAAGAGCGCCGGCGACACGTAGTGATCGAGCAGCGCCGCGCCGACGGCGCCAATGCCCGCCGCGAGGGCCACGGGAACGAGCACGCGCCGGAAGAGCGTGAAGACCAGCGTCAACGGTTGCGCCCCGAGCGCAGAGCGAATTCCGATCTCGCGTCGGCGCTGCACGACGGCGAACGCGAGCAACGTGTAGACGCCCGCCGCCGACAGGAGCAGCACGCCGAGCATCACACCAGCGAGCGCGGATGCCACACCCGTGTCTTCGAACCAGAACGCCTCGTAGGCGCCGTCGTCCATCGTCCTGATCGGATCCACGCGTAAATCGGCGTCGAGCGCTGCGGCGATCGTGCGAAGGCGATTCGCGAGCTCCGGCAGAAGGCCCGACGCGGCGTGGATCGCGATGGTCAACGTCTCTGGCTGGTCTTCGCGGGCCGGCAGGACGCTGTCGGCGCGCGCCAGCGGCTCGTAGAACGTCGGGCGGCCGCCGCGCGCCGAAAAATCCTCGACGACGCCGACGATCTCGAGCCACGGAGCGGCGGGCGGCAGCCCGGCCGCGTCGGGCGCGGGAGCCGGCCGGATGCGGCGACCGAGCGGATTGCCGTGCCCCAAGAGGCGGCGTGCGAACGTCTGATTCACGACGATCGAGCGCGATCCGGGCGGCGAATCCGTGGCATCGAAGTCGCGGCCCGTCAGGAGGCGGATGCCGAACGTGTCGAAGAACGCTTCGTCGACGCGGTTGAACGTCGCGCCCACGACGGCCGCCGCGCGCTCGCTGCCGGCGGCGCCGTCGATCTCGATCCGCACGTCCTGCTCGCCGCTCGGCACGGCTTCGGCGACCGTGACCGAAGTGACGCCGGGCTCGCCTTCGAGCCGCCGAGCAAGCTCTGCGCGCAACCGGCCGAAGCGCGCGTCGTCGACGCTCGCGCCTTCCAAGGCGAGCCGCGCGACGAGATACTCCTCGGGCGCGAAGCGCGCGCCCGCGACGGCCGGCCCCGATATCGCCCAAGCGAGCTCGGCGACGAGCGGCACCGTCGCGGCCGCGAACGCCACCTGCACCACGACGATCGTCGTCCAAAGCCGGCCGAGACGCGGCGGTGCTCTCGTGGCGAGGGCGTGCAGGCTCGCGAGCCGGCCGCCGCCGGTGGCGCGCAGCGCCGGAATGGCGCCTGCGATCAAGGCCGCGACGACGGCCAGCGACGCGGTATAGCCAATCGTGCCGAAGGAGAACCCGAAGTCGTACCAGAAAGGTGCGCCGCCGAATACGGCGCGCACGCGCACGTAGTCGACGAGCTTCGGGGCGAGGAAGGCAGCCAGCGCAGCGGCGCCGGCCGCCAATACGAGGATCTCGATGAAGATCTGCGCGACGATGCGGGCGCGCGTAGCGCCGAGCGCCGCTCGCGCGGCGAACTCGCCCTGGCGCGCGACGGTTCGCGCGTAAATCAGGATCGCGATGTTCGCGCACGGCGGAAGCAACACGAGCGGCACCAGCAGAGGAAAGAGCAACAGGATCGCGAGAGGCGGCTCCCCGATGAGGCCGATCACGTACGGAACGACGCGAGGCTCGATCGCTTCGCCGGCGTCGCCGCGCGCCGTCGACTCGTCGAGGCCGACGGCTCGAATCTCCGCATTGGCGCTTTCGAGCGTCGCACCGGGAACGAGGCGGCCGAACGCGACGACGGCGCCCTGCCCGTCTGCCGACCAGTTCGTCCAGTACTCGTGACTCACCGGGAAGCGAAAGCCCTCGGGCATCACGCCGACGACGGTGTGCGCCACGCCGTCGAGCTCGACGGTGCGGCCGAGCGCGCCCGTGTCTCCCGCGAACTGCGCCTGCCAGGCGTCGTAGCCGATCACGACGACGGGTGGAGCGCCCGGCGCTTCGTCTTGCTCGAGCAGCGCCCGGCCGAGCAGCGGCTGCACGCGCGCTACGCGGAACCCGTTAGCCGTCATCTGCGCGGCGGTGACCGGAACCGGAGCGCCGTTCGGCGGCGTGAGATTGCCGGCGAAACGCCGAAACGCGCTCACCTCCTCCACCGTGCGCAACGTGCGCCGCCACCGCTCGAAGTCGAGCACGGACGCGCCGCGCCACGAACGCGCGACGGGATCCCACGGCTGCAGGACGACGACTCGCTCGCCTTCGTCGAGCGGCAAGGTGGTTCGGCCAGCGATCTGATAACCGTGGAACAGCGCCGCTCCGAACGTCATGGCGCCCGCCATCGTCAGGCCGCCGATCAGCGTAAGCCCCAAGTGCTTGCGAAGCATGCGCACGCCGAGCTTCACGTCCAAGGCGAACGTGCCGAGCCCAGGCAGGCCGCGCTGCACTCGCATCGAGTCGATCGCGTTGTCGGCGCAGCCGAACCGCACGCGCGCGAGCCGCCGCGCCTCTTGCGGCGAGTGCCCCTGCTGCCGCAACTCCTCCTCGGCCAGCTCGAGATGCGCGTCGAGCTCGCGCCGTAAGTCGTCGTCGGCGCGGCGCCTTCTGATCGTGCCCCATAGGCGCAGAGCCCATTCGCGAAGCTCGGGCCATTGCACGCGCGCTCTCACGGCTGCGGCGCGAAGAGCTGATCGATGATCGAGACCATGCGGTCCCAGCCGCGCTTCTCGGTGGCGAGCCCGCGCCGGCCCGCGGGCGTGATGCGGTAGTAGCGCGCCTTGCGGTTGTTGCTCGTGACGCCCCACTCGCCTTTCACGAAACCGCGCTGCTCGAGCCGCATCAGCGAGGGATAGAGCGTGCCCATGTTGAGTTGTAGCGTGCCGCCGGAAACTTGCGCGATGCGTTCGGCAATCGCGTAGCCGTGCTGCGCGCCGAGCGACGCGAGCGTCTGCAGCACCATGAGGTCGAGCGTGCCTTGCAGGACGCCCGCCTTGCTCTGAGCTTTATTGGCCATGCCAATAGAGTCGGCGTTCTTAGTTTGGATGTCAAATGGTGCGTCGCTCGCGACGGCCAAGCGCCCTGCCGGGGCCCGTTGGCCGTGCCGCCGTTTGCTACTACCATGGTCTCAAGGTCGATCGCGCCTTCCGGAGGGAACATGACGCCTCGAAGCGGCCTCTTCGTCGCCGCCGTGCTCGTTGCGGCTCCTGCCGCCGCTCACCACGGGATCGGCACTTTCGACACGCGGCAGGAAATCGCGATCACGGGCATCGTGACCCGCGTCGATTTCGTGAACCCGCACGCGTGGGTCTATCTCGACGTGACGGCAGAAGACGGCACGGTCACGCCGTGGCGCTGCGAGATGCGCTCGGCGACCACGCTGCGCCGCTCTGGCTGGTCGCCCGAGATGTTCGAGCAAGGCAAGCCCGTCGCGATCACGGGCGCGCCCGATCGTAACGATCCGCGCTCCTGCTATCTCTCGACGATCGTGTTTGCCGACGGCCGCTCGGCCGACCGCTATGGGCAGCTCTCCGCGGCGCCGGCGCCGCGCGTCGCCGCCGAGCGCCCGGCGCGCCTGCCGTCGGGCGAACCGAACATTTCCGGCGATTGGGCACCCGAGCAGCTCGTGATGACGGACCCACGGGGCCGCGGCGGCGCCCTCGTCCCACTCTCGCAAGCGAACAACTTCGAGCCGGGCTCGAATACGGCCGAGAACGCGCGCCAATACCGCACGCGGGAAGTCGCGCTCACACCGGCCGGCCAGGCGGCCGCCGATGGGTTCGAGACGTACAACCCCGAGCACAACCCCCGAATGCGATGCGAGACGACGAGCATCGTCTTCGACTGGACCTACGACGGCGCGGTCAATCGCATCACGCAAACGGCCGACACGATCACGCTTCAGTACGGCCAGCTCGGCTTCACGCGCACGATTCACATGAATGTCAGCGAGCATCCGGCGAACCTCGAGCCATCGCGCGGCGGCCACTCCATCGGCCGGTGGGAAGACGACGTGCTCGTCGTCGACACGGTCGGCTTTGCGCCGGGCGTGCTGTCTCCGCCCGTCATGCACACCGATCAGCTGCACGTCGTGGAGCGCTTCTCGCTCGATCCCGCGGGACCGACGCTACTGCGTAGCTACACGGCCGAGGATCCCGTCTACTTCGCCGGCGCGTACAGCGGCAGCGACATGCTTTCGGTTGCCGACGTGGCGTATTCGCCGGACGAGTGCAACGGCGAGCTCACGTTCCTCGACTACTCGAAGGCGGCGCGATCGCGGCCCGCGCAACCCGAGCCGCCGACGCCCGCGAAGCCCTGGTGGAAGTTCTGGGACTGACGCACCGGGTCAACCCAGCGCGCCGCGGTAGAACAGGTACATCGCGGCCGCCTGAACGACATGGTAAAGATCGTTGTGATTGAAGCTCGGGTGCAAAGCGACGCGCAGGTACTGCACGCCGGCTGCCGCGGCCGACACCGCGATGCCGGCTAGCAGCCAGCCCGCGCCTGGGGCGCCGGCGCGAAAGGCGTACAGCGAGAGCGCGGCGAGCAGCAGCATGGCGAACGCCGTGTCGTAGATCACGAAGCGAAACTCGTCGTGCGCGAGCATCCACGCGAGGTATGCGATGAGCACGGCCCCGGCCGCCGCGACGAGCGCGAGGCGCGCCGGTCCGCGCGTGTAGGCCACCGCCGCTCCCGTCGCGATGCAGAAGCTGAAGACGCCGACGGTCCACGTCGTGACCTTCCACAGCACGTAGAGCGTGCCCGGCGAGAGCACGAGCGCGAAGCCGTGATACGTGCCGCCGGCCGCCGCGGAAACCGCGAGCGCCGTGAAGCCGATCGCGTGCACCGCTACGGCCGCGCGGCCGCGTGCGCGCCGCCACAGGGCGAGCGCGAGCGCGGCCGTCACCGCGGCGAGCAGGTAGTCGGTGAGCATCGTCGAGACTTCGGTGAGCTGCATCGCTCACGCGCTCGCGCCGAACATGTCCCGATAGTGCCGGTACCAGTCGCTTTGAAACAGCTCGTACGGATCGTACTGCCGCTTGAGCCGTAGGAATTCGGCGAACTGCGGATAGCACGCCTCGACCTGCGCCCGCGTCGCGTGCCTGTGATACGTGGGGTAGTAGCGGCCGCCGTACTTGAGTCCGAGATCGATCAGGCGCCGGAAAGCGTCCGCCGAGTGGGCGATACCCGCCGGCGTGTGCTCGACGTGCAGGTTGAAGATGATGCACGCGTACGATTCCTTCGCCCACGCGAGGAAGCACTCATCGTCGCGCTCGATGAGGCGCACGGTGCCGTAGATGTTGTGCACGCCGTTGCGCCGGCAGTCCTCGGCCGCATCCGCCATGAACGCCGCGAGATTGGGGCGCCGCACGTAGATCTCCGTGATCATCTCCGTCGCGCGCTGCACCGCGTTCGAGCGCCGGTCGAGCTCGTCGTGGTAGTCGGCGGGGTAGATGCTCATCTGGTGCGTATCGGACCAGTAGAGCTGTCCCGACGTCGACAGGTAATAGCTCGAGTACCGGTCGAACGCCGCCCGCTCGTCGGCGTGCGCGAGATACAAAAGCTCGCGCCAGTTCTCGTCGGACAGCTCGCGCTGCGCTTCGGGCATCGGGGCTTCCGGGGATACGGGCCGGTAGCAGGAAAAAACGCCCCTGCGGAAGAAGTCCGGCGACTCCTCGTCGATCGAGTATTGAAAATCCCCATAGAGATATCCGTCGGCGATCCGCCGCTCGAACGCGGGCATGACTTGCGCGACGTCGATGACTTCGACGACACGCTCGAGCTTCACGCGCGGCGCGAGCTTGAGCCGCACGGCATAGATGACGCCGAAGAGACCGTAACCGCCGATCGCTAGCTTGAACAGCTCGGCGTTCTCCGTGCGGCTGCACTCGTGCACGTTGCCTTGCCAGTCGATCAGCACGAACGATTCGACGTCGCCGATGATCGGCTTCATCGTGAGGCCGCGGCCGTGGGCGTTCGCCGCGAGCGTTCCGCCGAGCGTCAAGCGGTCGCCGCCGGTCTGCTTCTGCGCGATACCCCATTGCCGCGATCGACCTTGCTGCTCGCGCAACAGATGCTCGACGAGCTCCGGCCACTGAATGCCGGCCTCGGCCTCGACGACGCCGCGCTCGGCGTCGAAGCCGAGCACGCGATTCAAGTGCCGTGTGTCGAGCAAGACGCCGTCGCGGAGGAACTGCTGGCCACCCATCGCATGCCGGCCGCCCGCGATCGACAAATGCCGGCCTTCGTCGCGCACGGTTCGCAACAAACGTCGAACGTCGTCGGCCGACTCGGAGGTTTCGATGCGCCGGACACGCGTCTCGTTGAGCTTCGAGTGCACGTCGTTGACGAGCAGCGAGCTCGGTTCTTCCTGTGCGAAAAGCCGGCGAGGCGGCGACAGGGCTGCAAGGCCGAGCAACTCGAGAAACGCTTTGCGTGTCAGCATACGCGCCTGCTTACCCACCGTCGGCGCCGCCATGTTAGCCGAGCATCGCTCCGCGGCGACGTGCGCCAGTCCCGCTTGTGCTTGCGCCGTCCTATCGCCGCGTCACGCCGCTGGCTCGACCGGCTCGCGACCGAGCACGAGCAGCACGACGCCGGCCATGATGACGCCCGCCGCCAGCCACTCGAACGGCGTCACGGTCTCGCCGCCGAGCAAGATGCCGAGCGCGAGCGCAATCACGGGATTCACGAACGTGTAGCTCGAGGCGAGGCCGGCGCTCACGCGCGAGAGCAGCACCATGTAGGCGTTGAACGCGAGCAGCGAGCCGAACACGATCAGATAGACCCACGACCAAGCGGCCAACGGTTGCGGCGGCCACTCGGGGCGCTCGCCGACTGCGAACGCGACGATGAGCAAGAGCAAGCTGCCGCACAGCATCTCGCTCGCAAAGCCCATCGCGCCCGGCGCGAGCGCGAATCGGCGCTGCGAAAGCACGCTGCCGAGCGACCAGCTGAGGCACGCGACCGTGATCGCTGCAAGTCCGGCTCGCGACGCCGTGAACGCCTCGCCTTGCACGAGCATGAGAACTCCGGCGAGGCCCACGACCATGCCGACGAGCTCGAGCCGCGCCGGCTTGACGCCGAACGGCAAGTTCATCGCCGTGATGATGATCGGAATGATCGCGATGTACGCCACGACGAGCCCCGACGCCACGGTCAGCTCCGAGTAGGCCGTCAAACCCATTCCCGTTACGAGCATCAACGCGCCGACGATTGCGGCGTTGCGCCACTCGACGAGCGCCGGCAACTCGCGTCCGCGCAGCTTCAGCCACACGATGAGCAGCAACCCGGCGACAAGAAAGCGCGAGCCCATTTGAAAGAACGGCGGAAAGCTCACGAGCGCGAATTTGATCGCGAGATACGTGGAGCCCCAGATGAACCAAGTTGCAGCGAGGCAGGCGAGCAACAGCGGCGATAAGCGCACGAACGTCTCCCAAGGGCCACGCGAGCTTACTGCTTCGCGAGCGCGTTCTCACGCACACGGGTGAATCGCGTGTTGACAGTCCTTTGGCGCGAGCGTAGATTGCGCGCCCCTATGAATATGCATCGCCACTTTTTGCTCGCAAGCAAAGCGATAACACGACGCGCGTTATGCGCCGCCTCGTTCATCGCCGATGCGCGACCGTCCATCGATTGCAGGCCATTGAGCGGCCGCGGCGATCACGGCCTCGCTTTGCCTGAAGCAAGAGATTCGATCACGTAGCCTTTCGATTCGAGGTCGGAAGGCACGCATGGCCTTCCGACCGGGCTCAAGAGACGCCCCGGTTGGTTTTGCCACCCGGGGCTTTTTTTGGCCTCGGGTCGACGCGTTCTCGAAGGACGCGTCGGCTCTTTGACAATGCGGGTTACTCGATGCCGGCGGCGCGTCAGCCGATGCGCCGACGATGCGCGGGCGCACGTGCGCCCGAAGGTTCGAGTCGAAGCAACCAATCGAGTGATCCCGCGCAAGTTTCGCGTCTTGCACGTCATCGCAAGAATTCGCGGCCCGAGCGTTCGTACGTTCGGCCGCTCGACGGCGAGCCGTCGCCGTCAAACCGAGGTTGGGACAGCCGTAGGTCGTTCAAAGGCACGGGCTCGCAGCACCGGCCGGCGCGCCAACGCTATCCATCGCACGGTGTGTACCGAGCGCACTTTGGCCCTCAGCCGCCACAGTGGAACTAGCTCAGTGGAAAGAGCAACGAGCTTTTGACTCGTGTGTCATGGGTTCGACTCCCATGTTCCTCACCTGGCCTTGAAAGCCATCGGTAAGCCGAAAGGCTGTGGTTCGACTCCACCCGCGGGCGACGGTATCGCTCAATCCCGCGATGACTCCCCGTGTTGCGCGTCGCGTCGGTTCGCTGCGGCGAATCGATGAGGCGTCGCGGCACAGCACGGCAGGAGCCGGCGGCCGGAAGTCCGCTTCGCCCGGTTCGTGCCCGCCGCAACGTTGTCGCCGCCGGCTCTGCGGAGCTCCAGCGACGCGCCGCGCGGCCGGTACGGATTCGGCGGCGCGGTGCCTGTCGTCCGCGCCTCTCGTGTGGGTGTCATCGCACCATTTTTCAGAAAAGACGCGAAACGTTTTCGTTCGAAGTGAAGAAGGAGAAGAAGGAGGTAGATGTCATGTTCATCGTTCGTAAGTTTCTAGTGCGCAAGCACGAGCGTGCGCTGCTCTACAAGAACGGCGACTTCGTGCGCTTCCTGCTCCCGGGCGAGCACTACGTGCTGGACCCGCTGAAGCGCATGACGGTCGAGGTGTTCAACATCGCCGTGCCGCTGTTCGAGCACCGTCTCGCGGACTTCTTCCTGAAGGAGTACGCGGCGGACGTCGCGCGCCTCTTCACCGTCGTCGAGACCGGTGCGGACGAGGTCGCAACGGTGTACGAGAACGGCCGCTTCGCGGGCGTGATCGGACCGGAGCGCCGCGCGCTGTACTTCAAGGGCATCGTCGACGTGACGGCCGAGATCGTGAACATTGGCGTCGCCTTCGAGGTGGCGCCGCGCATCGCGAAGGCGCTCGTGGCGGACGTGGGCAAGAACCGTCTGCGTATCGACGCGAACGCCGTCTACGTGCGCGAGGTGCCGGATGCGCACGTCGGCGTGCTGTACGTGAACGGCAAGCTCGTCCGCGAGCTCGAGGCGGGTCTGCACGTGTTCTGGAAGGTGAACCGCGGCATCGCGGTGAACATCTTCGACAAGCGCGTGCAGACGCTGGAGGTGAGCGGCCAGGAGATCCTGACCAAGGACAAGGTGGGTCTGCGCATCAATCTGACCGCGAACTACCAGTTCGAGAACGTGCTCACGGCCGTGCAGGCCGCGAAGGACCCGCTGGACTTCCTCTACAAGGAGATTCAGTTCGGTCTGCGAGCGGCGGTTGGCACGCGCACGCTCGACGCGCTGCTCGAGGACAAGGTCGCGATCGACCGCGTCGTCTTCGATCACGTGCACGGCAAGTTCGCCGAGCTCGGCATCCGGGTGCGCGGTATCGGCGTGAAGGACATCATCCTGCCGGGCGACATGAAGGACATCCTCGGCAAGGTGGTGGAGGCGGAAAAGGTGGCTCAGGCCAACGTGATCCGCCGCCGTGAGGAGACGAACGCGACGCGCTCGCTGCTGAACACTGCGAAGGTCATGGAGAACAACCCGACCGCGCTGCGCCTCAAGGAGCTCGAGGCGCTCGAGAAGGTGACCGAGAAGATCGGCACCCTCTCGGTGTACGGCGGTCTCGACGGTGTTTTGAACGAGCTGGTGCGTATCAAGCGCTAGGGGTGCCCCGGATGGAAGTCCGGGGCACTTTTTGGCGCCCGCCGGTCCGTCCATTCGCCGAACTCCCCGCTGCTGGGCTACGCGCGCTTTCGCGGTCTCGGCGTATTCGTCTAGGCTCGGGCGCTACCTCGCGACAAGGTGCAGCATGGAAATCTACGTGAGCACGGACGTCGAAGCCGATGGGCCGATTCCGGGGCCGAACTCGATGTTGAGCTTCGCCTCGGCCGCCTACACCGCGGACAAGAAGCTGCTCTGCACGTTCAGCGCGAACCTCGAAACGCTGCCGGGCGCGTCGCCTGATCCGAAGACGGCAAAGTGGTGGGCCACACAGCCCAGGGCGTGGGCTGCTTGCCGGAGCGATCAGCGCCGTCCCGAGGATGCGCTGCGGGAGTACGCCGCCTGGCTCAAAGCGCTCCCAGGAAAGCCCGTCTTCGTCGGCTATCCGGCCACGTACGACTTTCTGTTCGTTCACTGGTATCTCATGCGCTTCGTCGGCGACAGTCCTTTCGGTTTTTCCGCTCTGGACATCAAGACCTACGCGATGGCCCTGCTCAAGAAGGAGTTCCGCAAGACCACCAAGCAGCACATGCCCGCGCGCTGGTTCGATCCGCGCCCTCACACGCACATCGCCCTCGACGACGCCATCGAGCAGGGCACGCTGTTCTGCAACATGCTGGCCGAGAATCTGGGCCGCGCGGCGCACGACGCCGCGGCGCACGACCCGGCACCGCCTCTTCTGGAGAGGCTCGAACAGATCGTCCGAGCCGATACCCGCCTCATGCAACTGCTGAACGTTGCGCGCACGGCGAACCTTCCGCAGTGGCGACTCGGCGGCGGGTGCATTTATCAAACCGTCTGGAACGCGCTAACGAATCGGCCGGCGGGTTTCGGCATCAACGACTACGACCTCATCTACTTCGACGACGCGGATCTCTCCGAGGAAGCGGAAGCCGCCGTCGAGAGCCGGATTCGCGCCGCGCTACCGGCCTTCCCCGCGCCCGTGGAAGTCTGCAACCAAGCGCGCGTGCACTTGTGGTTCGAGAGCCATTTCGGGCTCCCCTACTCGCCGGTCGCGTCCGCAGATGAAGCCATCACGCGCTATGCGTCCACCACGCATGCCGTCGGCGTGCGGCTCACGCACGACGATCGCTTGGATGTTTTCGCTCCGTTTGGGCTCGACGACATCTTCGGCATGATAGTAAGGCCGAACCGCGCGCTGCCGAACAAAGCCACCCACGACAAGAAAGCGGCGCGCGCTCGAGCGATATGGCCCGAGCTGCGAGTCATTCCGTGGGACTGACGGGGTCATGAGCGAAGAACGCCGGCAAACGTCTCCGCCGCGATGCGTCTTGCGCAAGAAGTGCGACGCGCCGGAGCGGAGCGCCATGGGCAACGTGCGTCACATCGGCAGCGTAACCAGGTCGCGAAACGACGGGAACGTCACGGCGGCACGACAGCGAGCGCTCCCGCCGGCACCCTCGCCGGCTCGATCCGGCGGCAGAAGCGATACTCGTCGCGCCGAGCTTTCGCTATCCTGCGGAACGACACAGCGGGGGGAGCTCGCATGAGACTCGCACATTGCGCCCGGTCGGCCGCGGCCTTATGGATCGTCATGGGCGGAGCCGGCCAAGCCCAGCCGACGCAGATCGGCGTGCCGGTGCCACCGTTGGGCGACGGCCCGTGGGTCTTCGATACGGCCGAGCAGCACAAGGTACGCGTCAGCGTCGTGACCAAAGGTCTGTCGCACCCGTGGGCCATCGCGTTCCTTCCCGACGGCGGCATGCTGATCACGGAGCGCCCGGGTCGCCTACGCTTCGTTCGCGACGGAGTGCTGGACCCGCAGCCCATCTCGGGTTTGCCCGCGATTCGGACGGACGGTAACGGCGGATTGATGGACGTTGCGCTTCATCCGCGGTTCGAACGCAACGCTCTCGTTTATCTCACCTACACGAAGCCCGTCGGCAACGGGATGGGCGCGCCGGCGCTAATGCGCGGCCGGCTCGAAGGCCACGCGCTCGTCGACGTGGAAGACCTTCTCGTCCCGGACTACTACGAGGGGAACTCGGGTTTGAACGCCCGCGTCGTCTTCGGCCGTGACGGCAAGGTGTACATGTCGACGGGCGGCAGGTCGCAAAACGACGTCGTGAACGTCGCACAAGATCGCATGAGCCTGCGCGGCAAGATCCTGAGTCTCGACGACGACGGCTCCGTGCCGCCCGACAACCCGTTCGTGGGCCGCGAGGGCCATCGGCCCGAGATCTACTCGCTCGGCCATCGCAACCAACTCGGCCTCATCGTCCATCCCACGACCGGCGAGATCTGGCAACACGAAAACGGCCCGCAAGGCGGCGACGAGATCAACATCATTCGCCCCGGGCGCGATTACGGCTGGCCGGAGGTGAGCTTCGGACGTGACTATTCGGGGCGACGCGTGTCCGAGCATCCGACGCGAGAGGGCATCGAGCCGCCGCTCGTCGTGTGGGTGCCCGCCATCGCCGTCGCCGGAATGGCCGTCTACACCGGCGACCGGTTTCCGGCGTGGAAAGGCAACGTCTTCGTCGGCGCGATGATGGAGGGACGGATCCCGGGCACGGGCCATCTGCAGCGCGTCGTGTTCAACCGGAACATGGAAGAAATTCGACGGGAGTCGATGTTGCGGGAGCTACGGCAACGCATCCGCGAAGTGCGCCAAGGGCCCGACGAGTTGCTCTACTTGCTTACGGACGAAGACGACGGCGCGCTGCTGCGCCTCGAGCCGGCGCCCTGATCGACGGTACGGATTGAAAGCATGAGTGCATCGGCTACTTCCGCTGTAGGCGCGACGCAGCGCGCGTTCAAGCCCTCGTTCTTCTTTTGGATGACGCTGCTGATGGCGTTCTTCGTTTTCAGCGGTTTCGGCATGACCTACTTGTTCCCGCTGGCGAGGGGGACTTTTCCGCCGGCGCCGCCGATCGTGCATCTGCACGGGATCGTGTTTTTCTCGTGGATGATCCTGCTGATCGTGCAAGCCGCGCTGATCGGTAGCGGCAACGTGACGCTGCACCGCAGTCTCGGCACGTATGGCATCGCGCACGCCACCGTGATCCTCTACACGGGGGCGTTGATTCAGCTGCTCGGTATCTCGAGGAGCATCCGCAACGGCGGCACGGGGCCGTTCGATGCCGGGTTCCTCGGTCTCATGGCCGTGGTGGGTTTCGCGCTCCTGTTCACGCTGGCCATTCGCAACGTGCGTAAGCCGGAGGTGCACAAGCGGCTGATCCTATTCGCGATGCTGCCGATCTTGCCGCCCGGCGTTAACCGCTTCTATCAAGTTCCGTTCGGTCTCGACTATATTCCCGTGCTGCCGTTGTACGTGACGCTCGACTCGATGGCCCTAGCCATTCTCGTGCAGGAATGGCGCAGCACGGGCAGGATCGGCAAGTACTCCATGATCGGAGCCGGCTTCATCTTTCTGCAGAGCCTCGTTCACGTTCCGATCGTTCACTCGGACTGGTTCCTCGAAGCCGTGCGCCACGTCGCCGGCATGATTCGCTACCGTTGAGGTTCGCCCGCCCTGCGAGCACGCGTGGCTATCCCGTGTTTCGCATGCCCGCGGCGATCCCGTTCACCGTCACCAGCAGCGCATCGAGCAGGCGCTGGTCGGCGCCGTCATCGGCGCGCAACCGCTTCAGAAGGTCTACCTGCACGAGGTTGATCGGGTCCACATAGGGATTGCGCACGTCGATCGAGCGCCGCAGCACGCGATTGTGCTCGAGCAGCCGGTCGTGCCCCGTGATTCGGCGCACCACTTCGGTCGTCTGCGCAAGCTCCTCGCGAAGCCGCGTACCGAGCGACGCGAGCGGCCGCGGGACGAGTCGCTCGTCATACTGTGCGTGAATCGCGGGCGACGCCTTGGCGAGCACCATCTCGATGAGGTCGACGGTGGCTTGAAAAAACGGCCAGCCGCGGTACATCGCGGCGAGCTCATCGAAGACGCCTTCGCGTTCCGCGGCCGTGAACGCCGCCGCCGCGCCGAGCCATGCCGGCAGCATCAACCGCACTTGCGTCCATGCAAACACCCACGGGATGGCCCGCAGCGTTTCGACGCCGCGGCCCGGCGCCCGGCGAGCCGGCCGGCTGCCGATCTTGAGGAGCCCGAGCTCGGGCTCCGGCGTCGCCATGCGAAAGTACTCGACGAACTCCGGATCCTCGTACACCGTCCGCCGGTATGCGGCGCGCGACGCCACCGCGAGACGCTGCATGCGCTCGCGCCACGGAGCCTTTGGCTCGGCGTGCTCGAGCAGGCTCGCCTCGAGCACCGCCGTCGTGTAGAGCTCCAGCGTGCGGTGCGCGATGCCGGGCAGACCGAACTGCGCGTCGATCATTTCTCCCTGCTCCGTCACGCGCAGCGTGCCGTTCACGGAACCCGGCGGTTGCGACTGGATGCCGACGTGCGTCGGTCCGCCGCCGCGGCCGATGCTGCCGCCGCGGCCATGGAACAGCGTCAAGCGCACGCCGCGCTCGCGGCACACGCGCACGACGTCCTCCTGGGCACGATAGAGCGCCCACGCGGCCGCCAGTCGGCCGCCGTCCTTGGCGGAGTCGGAGTAGCCGATCATCACTTCCTGCCGGCCGCGGATGCGCTCGCGATACCACGGCACGTCGAGCAGCCGCGCGAGCGTGGCGCCGGCATCGGCCAAGTCGTCGACCGTCTCGAACAGCGGGACGACGCGCAGCGGCGGATCCACGCCGGCCGCCGCCTGGAGTAGCTCGACGACGAGCACGTCGGAGGCGCGCCGCGCCATGGAGATCACGAATGCCCCGAGCGATGCGCGAGGAATACGGGCCGCCGCGCGCAGCGTCTCGATCACGTCGCGCTCCGCGTCGGCGAAAGGGTCATCGAACGCGGCCGCGATGCGCCGCCCGCCGTCTCGTAGGTGCTCGAGCAGGAACTCAAGCCGCGCCGGCTCGTCGCGCTCGAGAAAAGAGCGCTCGCCGATGCGCGCGGCGAGCGCAGCGAGCGTTGCGTTCAGCCGTGCGGAATCCTGGCGCAGATCGAGCCGCACCAACGTGAGACCGAAGCAGTCTAGCCGGCGGCGAAGATCGAGCAGCCGGCCGCCCGCCACGATGCCGGCGCCGGTCTCCTCGAGCGAGCGGCGGCAGAGCTCGAGCGCCTCGCGGAGCTCCGCCTCGTCGCAGTACGGTTGGACGTGCTCGGTGGCCGGCTCCTCCGCGTTCGCCAAGCGCCGCTCGATCATGGCGCGTGTGGCTTCCAGGCGGCGGCGCACGTCGGTGAGCAGAACGCGGTACGGCTCGTGTGCGCTGCCCGCACGGCGGGCGAGCTCCGGGCTTCCACTGCGAAGCGAGAGCTCCGCGCGCAGCAAGCCGATTTCGCGCGCATACAAGTCGGCGGCCATCCAGCGCGCGAGCAGACATGCGCGGTCGGTGACCTCCGGTGTGACATTCGGGTTGCCGTCGCGATCGCCGCCGATCCAGGATCCAAAGCGGATCGGCGCCGCCTCCACCGGCAGCGCCTGGCCGCAGGCGTCGTGCAGCGCGCGTTCGAGCGAGCGAAGGTATGCGGGCACCACGTCCCAGAGCGTCTGCTCGAAGACCACGAGCCCCGCCTTCACCTCATCGAGCGGCGTGGGACGCTCGCGCCGCACTTCGTCCGTTAGCCACAGGGCGGCGATCTCGCGCCGCAACGCGTGCTCGACCTCCTCGCGTTCCGGCGCCGTCAGGTCGGCGCGATCGCGGTCGGCGAGCAGGTCGGCGATGCGACGGTGCCTGCGCCGCAGCGTCCGACGCACCACCTCGGTGGGGTGCGCCGTGAGCACGAGCTCGATCTCGAGCGAGCCCACCGCATCGCGAAGCCGCCGGGCATCGATACCCGCGGCGCGCAACCGGGCGAACGTGTCCGCGAACGACGCGCGCTGCGGCGGCGCCGCCGTATCGCGGAGATAGGCGCGCCGCCGCCGAATGCGGTGATGCTGCTCCGCGATGTTGGCGAGCGTCAGGAAGTGGGCGAACGCGCGTGCGACGGGCACGGCGCGCTCGACTTGCACGGCTTGGAGCGTGCGGTCGAGCGTGGCGAGCGCGGCGCCATCGCCTTCGCGCGCGCGCTTCGCGAGTGCACGCACCTCCTCGACGGCCGCGAACAGCGCCTCGCCCTCGATCGCTCGCAGCGTGTCGCCGAGGAGCGTGCCGAGCAGCCGGACGTCGTCGCGCAGCGGTTGGTGAGGGTCGGCCGTCATGCCCCAATAGTAGCGGTCATACGGCGGCTGCGTCGGGTGGATCGTCGACGGAGCCTCGATAGCTTAGGTCGACCCATTCATGCCGTTCGCCCGTGCGGCAAGGTCATGTGCGCGAGTAGAATCCACGCGCGACACCCGACTCGCCATCGAGGGGCATGGCGAGCGCTGGCGGCGCTCTGCGACGAGGGTCATTGCTGTGAAGGTCTGCGCGGCGCAGTTATCGGTGGAGGCCGGCAAGATCGAGCGAAACGTTCGGAAGCACGTGGCGCTGATCGACGTCGCCGTATCTCATGAGCCGGACCTGATCTATTTTCCGGAGCTGTCCCTAACGGGCTACGAGCCAAAGCTCGCCAAGGATTTGGCAACTGATGCCAATGACCGCCGCCTGGACGTGTTCCAGGAGCGTGCCGATCGGGGGAACGTGGCCATAGGTGTGGGAGTCCCGATAGGCTCTGCCGACGGCACCCGAATAGCCATGGTCGTTTTTCGGCCGCGCAACGAGCGCATGACGTATGCAAAACAGCAGCTGCATGCCGATGAATTGCCGTTCTTCGTCAACGGCGAAAAGCAGCTGATCCTGTCGATGGGTGGCCACGCCCTTGCGCCGGCCATCTGCTACGAGTCGCTGCAAGTGAGCCATGCATACGCGGCGGCTCGAAGCGGCGCTGACATCTACCTCGCGAGCGTCGCGAAGTCGCAGCGCATGGTCGCGAAGGCCTACGAGCACTATGCGCAGATAGCGAGGAGTCACTTCGTAGCCGTGCTGATGGCGAACTTGGTGGGACCTTCCGATGATTTCGTGAGCGCAGGCCAATCGGGGGCCTGGAATGGCTCGGGGCAGCTCGTCGTGAGCATGAGCGACAAGGCGGAGGGCTTCGTCATGTTCGACACGTCGGCTCGCAAGGGCGTCGTGGTGACGATATGAGCCGAAGAGAATCGTGACGAACGACCCCGAGCCTATGCCCGAGATCATCGGAATCGACCACATCTATCTGACGGTCTCCGACCTCGAAGCGTCGGAACGGTTCTACGACCGCGTGATGATCGAGGTCCTCGGCTTTAGAAAAAACCGATTCATTATCGCAGGCGACCCGCACGTCCAGTACTTCAACCGCCACTTCGGAATCGCGCTACGGCCGTCCCGCATTCGCGCACGGCACGAACCCTACTCGCCTGGTCTTCATCACCTCTGCCTACGCGTGGATTCCGAGGACGACGTTCGCGCCGTGGCAGATCGCCTTCGCACGCTTGGAATCGCCGCAACAGAGCCGGAAGTCTATCCAGAGTACGCGAGTGACTATGTCGCAACGTTCTTTCATGACCTCGACGGCATTCGCCTCGAGGTTACGAACTATCGGCAGGAACGGCGACAGCGACATGACAGCTGGTAGTGCGGTGACCAGCGGCTCTGTCCTCTCGATCAGGCCGCTCCGGATGATTTGCTCCCACCGATGTCGCAGACGTGCCGCAAGGTTCTCGTAGACCTAGCCGGGCAGCTGCACCAACGACGTCTTGCTGAAAAGACTACTCCCCACTTCCCTCCTTCCCCGGACTGGTCTCGTTAACCTCGGTGCTTGTGGAGCTATTGATAGCTCGTAGTGGCGCAGCTTTCGGCGGGTCATCGTCGATGCCGTTCTTTCAGCGACGAAAGCTCGAACTTCTGAGTTTTTCTCGTATCACCGCCAACTTACGAGCCGCGCGGGACGGCAACGGCAGCTTGGCGCGCCCGGAGAGACTCGAACTCCCGACCCTCAGGTTCGAAGCCTGATGCTCTATCCAACTGAGCTACGGGCGCGTGAGCGCGATTGTAAAGGAGCGAGAGCGCAGAAGTCCCCTTCGATGCGCGGCGGCGGCATGCCTGTCAAGCCCTGAGTACCGGTTACCAGGAAGGACTGGATCGGGCGCCAAATCGCGACGGCTTCGCACCATGGAGAACGCACGCGACGTCGGCCGTCGCGGAGAGCGGCCGCGTGCGGCGCACCGAGGACCCAGCGAACGGGCGACGGCGTGGAACTGGCTTGGTGGGAGAGCTCCTTTATTCTTGCGCATCGCGGGGACTATGGCATTGCACGCGTTCGGCAGCGGCGCGCATGCCGACGTCGTGTGGTCGTCACCACATGGCGCAGCACCTGCCGAGAGATTGATCGCGCGAAGCGCGCTCGGGGAAACGTCTAGCCGCCGCGGCCGCCGAAGTTCACGACCTCGGTGCCATCCTCGAACGTGGCGCGCTGCAGCGTGCCGCCGGGCTCGCCGCTCTTCAGCGGCCAGACGACGACTTTGACTTTCTGGCCGGGCTCGAACGTCCGCTTCGTCCAGCCGCGCCGCCCCAAGAAGTTCGGGCTCATGCCTTCGAGGCCCCACCGCGTCGTGGAGCCGTCGGCGTTCGTGACGTTGATCCACAAGAACGTGTGCGGGTTCGTCCACTGGAACTCGACGACCTCGCCCTCGAGCTCCTTGTTCGTCTGCATGTCGAACACGCTGAACGAATGATGCGCTTGCGCGTTCGCCGTCCATGCCGCGAGCGCGATGATGCCGATCACGCTGCCGAGCACCATGGCGACATCGCGCAACGAGCGAGTGCGGCTACGGCGATTCGACGTTTTCATACGAACGTCACTCCTCGAAGCTCAAATCGATGCCGGCTTTGCCGTCATCGGTCGTGAAGTTCCTGTTGTTCTGCTGGCAGACGTACTCGGCGAGCGTCCAGTCGCGGTGACGGCCGTAGGCCGCCGTGCGGGTCCACGGCTTCGTGAGCGCTTCCGCGTCGTGAACCGTGGTTTGCACTTCGAGCCGATCCGGCGCCGCGAGGCGAAACCGCTCGACGATGCGCATCTTATCGCTGTGGCGTTGGCCCTGATTGCCGAGCGACGTGTCGGTCGTGAAGCCGACCGTGTCGACGACGAGCGTGTCGCCCTCCCAGTGGCCGATCGAGTGGCCGTTGAACGTGAGGTCCGGATCCTCGGGATGCTCGCGGCCGTCCGTGAAGATCTGGCGCCATTGGGAGTACGCCTCGATCAGAATCGTCACCTTGCCCGGCGTGAACAGAATCTCGATCGGGTACGGCTGCGTCATGATCGACGGCATGCCGTTCGGCACGCAGTTCGCGGCGGGGCCGTCCTCGATCTCGCCGCGCTGGACGGCTGCCTGATACGCCTCGAGCTTCGCTGCGTACTCCGGCGTGAACGCGGGCGGCTCGCCGGCGCCGCGCGGCCCGCCGCCGAACGTGATTTCCCACAAGCCGCCGAAGTCGGGCAGCTTCGCGATGGATTCCCAGGTGTCGCCCTGCGGGCCTGATTCTTGCGCGGCGAGCGGCGCGGCGGTGATGACGGCAATGATGGCAATCGACCAAGCGTGGCGCGGCATGCTTCCCCCCTTGCCTGGTTATACACTAGCACCGCCGAACCTAGGCAGTCTGGAGAATCTTCGAGGCTCATGCTCGAGAACGCCGAATGGGCGCCCGCTTCGTCGTGGCTCGGCGGCGCGCTCGCGCGCTTCGCCGCCGACAACGCCGAGCTCGCGCCGCGCACGCGCGCGGTGCTCGACTCCTTTATCAGCGAGCCGGCGCGCCACGCGCGCATGCTGAACACGCTGTCGCTGCTCGAGCACATGGGCAGCCACAAGATCATGGCCACGCAGCGCTCCGCGGCGATCGATCAGGCTACGTTGAAGCACGTCGCCGAAGAGGCGCATCACGCGTTCTTCATGAAGCGTCAAGCGGAAAAGACGGCCGAGCGCGCGCTCGAGTACGTGCAAGCGGACTTGCTGGCGCCCTCCTCGGCGCGCATGTACTTCCAACGGCTCGAAGGCGCCGCCGTGAAGGCGCTCGGGCCGAAGCGCAGCGCGCTCGCCGCTTATCTCTACATGTCGACGGTCGTCGAATTCCGCGCGCTGTGGTTCTACGAGCTGTACCAGCAAGCGCTGAACCGCGCGCGGCACGCGCTGTCGCTGAAGCGCGTGCTCGGCGAGGAGCGTGCGCATCTCGCCGACATGGCCGCGCGCCTACAAGCCGACGGCGACGACGGCGGCGCTCACGCCGCAGAGTTGTTGCACATCGAGAAACTTTTGTTCGCCCGGCTGCTCAGAAGTCTCGAGCGCGAGGTCGACTCCACCCACTAACGAAGAGGCTCTCCCATGGCGACTTCCCTGTGCCGTAACGCCCTCCTGTTCGCCGCAGCTTGGGCTTTGCTCGCACCGGCGCTCGCGCAACCGCCCGCGGCCCCGGACGCAGCGGCCCAAGAAAAACCGCCCGAGAAGCCGAAAACCGTCGAGGAAGTGCTGAAGGACAGCGACCGCATCGACGGCCTCTTCACACTGTACCGCGACCGCAAGACCGGCGATCTGCGCCTGGCGCTCACCACCGACGAGCTCGGCAAGACGTTTCTCTATTTCACGTATACGGAGAACGGCGTGCCGGCCGCGGGGCAGTTCCGCGGCAATTTCGGCACGGACCGCGCGCAAGTCGTTCGAATCAGCCGCTACTTCGACCGCGTCGAGTTCATCATCGAGAACACGAATTACTACTTCGATCCCGAGAAGCCGATCTCGCGCGCGGCCAACGCGAACGTGAGCCACGCCGTCGCGGCCGCGCTCAAGATCGAAGCCGAGGACGAAGCGCAAGGCCTCGTCGTCATCAAGGCCAACGATCTGTTTCTCACCGAAGCATTCCACCGCGTCAAGCCGCTGCCGAATCCGGACCGCAAGCCGCACGAGGTGTTCACGCTCGGCAACTTGAACGTGGGCAAGTCGAAGATCCACGAGGTGCGCAACTACCCGAGCAACACCGACGTCATCGTCGAGTACGTCTACGACCACGAGCAGCCGTACGTACGCGGCGGCGACGAGGTAACGGACCCGCGCTTCGTCAGCATGACGGTGCAGCACTCGCTGATCGCGGCGCCGGAGGAACCGTTCGAGCCGCGCTTCGACGACCCGCGCGTCGGCTACTTCACGGGCGAGATCACGGACTTGAGCTCGACGGACGTCACGCCATATCGCGACGTGATCACTCGCTGGAAGCTCGTGAAGAAGGATCCGGCGGCGGCCGTCGCGGAGCCCGTCGAGCCTATCGTCTTTTGGATCGAGAACACCACGCCGATGGAGCTTCGGCCCATCATCGAAGCGGCGGCGCTTCGCTGGAACGAGGCGTTCGAGAGCGCCGGCTTCCGCAACGCGCTCGTCGTGCGCACGCAACCCGACGACGCGGATTGGGACGCCGGCGACCTGCGCTACAACGTCATCCGCTGGGTGTCGTCGCCGAGCCCGAGCTTCGGCGGCTACGGCCCGAGCTTCTTCGACCCGCGCACGGGGCAGATTCTGGGCGCCGACATCATGCTCGAGCACATCGTCATCGCCGGCAACTTGCGCGAAGGCCAGGTGTTCGGCGCGCCCGAAGCGTTCGCGCTCGCGCCGGCCGACGACCCCGCCCGCTGTTTCGCCGGCTTGCTCGCGCACCGCGAGATGCTGTTCGCGAACGCGGCGCTCGAGGCGCTCGGCGCGGATACGGCCGAAAAGCAGCGCTTGCTCGAAGAGTTCATTCACTTCCTCGTGCTGCACGAGATCGGCCACACGCTGGGTTTGAACCACAACTTCCGCTCGAGCCACCTGCACTCGCTCGACGAGATTTTCGACACCGAGCGCACCTACGAAATGGGCCTGCACGGCTCGGTCATGGACTACCCCACCGTGCCGTTCCCGATGCCCGGCGAGCCGCGCGGGCAATACTGGACGACGCGCCCCGGCCCGTACGATCACTGGGCGTTGACGTTCGGTTATTCGCCGGCCGCCGCGGATCCCGTTGCGGAGCAGGCGCGGCTCGAGCAAATTCTCGCGCGCTCGACGGAGCCCGCGCTCGCGTTCGGCAACGACGCGGACTTGATGCGCGCGCCCGGCGTCGCGCTCGATCCGCGAGTGATGTTCGACGACATGACGAGCGACCCGATCGGCTTCGCGCGCCTACAGATGGACGTCGTCGAGGCAACGGCGCCGATGTTCTTGGAGCGGCTCACGCGCGACGGCCGGTCCTATCAAGAGCTCTTGAACGGCTTCCAGACTGCCGCGAGCCGTTATCGCGACGCGGCGCGATCCGCGTCACGCTACGTCGGCGGCGTCTACGTCGACCGCGCCATGGTGAACCAGCCCGGCGCCGGCGCGCCGCTGACGCCCGTGAGCGCCGACGACCAACACCGCGCGTTGCAGCTCCTCCGCGAGCGCGTATTCGCGCCCGACGCCTTCGCCGCGCTCGCGGAGCCGGCGGACCACCTGCTCGCGCAGCGGCGCGGCTTCGATCACTTCGGCAACACCGAGGATCCGAAGCTGCACGCGTTCGCGCTCGACACGCAAAAGGAGATCCTCGATCACTTGCTGCATCCCGTCGTGTTGCAGCGCCTGACGGACACGCGCCTCTACGGCAACGAATACACGGCCGGCAACCTGCTCGTGGAGCTCACGGCAGCCATTTTCGTCGACGATCTCGACGACGAGGTGAATACGTTCCGGCAGAACCTGCAGGCCGAGTACGTGCAGCGTTTGCTCGCCATCGTCGATCCCAAGCCCGACAACCGCTACGACCACGTAGCGCGCGCGATGGCGCTCGACCGGCTGCGCTGGATCGACGCCGAGCTCGCTCGCCGTCGCACGAACGACGCGGAAACCGCGGCGCATCGGCAGCACGTTCGCTACCGCATCGAGCGCGGGCTGGACGGGCCCAGTGCGTAGCGTCGGCAGCGCGGCGCCGGCGGGCCGCACGCCGGGCTCCGGTGTCGGCACGGGCCGCTCGGTCGCGGGGCACGCGCGAGCGCTCGCGTTCGTCTTGGCGCTCGCAAGCTTTTCGGCCGAAGCCGACGTCACCTCGCGCGTCATGCGCGTGGCCGATACCCGCGTCGAGTACAAGCTCGTGCTACCCGACGGCTACGACGCGGCGAAGACGTACCCCGCGATCCTCGTCTTCGGCGGCGGACCGCAAACGATGAGCACGATCGACGGCGCGCTCGAGCGCAATTTTCGCGCCCTCGCCGAGGAACGCGGCTACATCGTGATCGGCCCGGCGGCGCCGAACGGCGATCTCTTTTTCTACGCCGGCGACCGGATCTTCCCCGAGTTCCTCGACAACATTCTGGCCGCGCACCCGATCGAGGGCGGCAAGTTCCACGCGGCCGGGCCTTCGAACGGCGGTATCGCGGCGATGCACGTCGCCGCAAAGCATCCGCAGTACTTCTGGTCGGCCACGGCGTTCCCCGGCTACCTGTGGCAGCCGTCGGAGGCGAAGCTCCGCGCGCTCGAGGGCATCTGCGTCTACCTCTACATCGGCGAGAACGACGACTACCGCTGGCACGGCGAGATGGAGCGTGAGGCCGACTTCTTGCGCTCGCGCGGCAGCGTGGCCGAGTACGCCGTGGAGCGCGGCCAGCCGCACCGGCTCGAGACGCTCGCGGGACCGGGCGCGAGCCGGCTGTTCGACGGGTTCGAAACCTCTAGGCGCGGCTGCACGCGCGCGCCCTGAAAGCCACCGGCCGTAGCCCCTAAACCGCGCTTTCTTGCGTGCCGTCGGGCGCCTTGCGCGCCGTCGGGGGCCTTACGCGCCCTTGAAAAACCGCCACCCCATCCCTAGAAAAATGGCCGTCTCGCGGGCCCCTCGAAAAGGCCCGCTCGAAAGAGCATACGCAAGGAGGATGATGACTTATGGCACTTGTCAGGTACGAACCGTGGGGTATCGGGCAGCTGCAGAACGAGATCAACCGCCTGTTCCGCTCGTTCGGCGATTGGGACTCGAGCGGCGCTACCGCGGGCTGGGTTCCGCCCGTCGACATCTACGAGCATGACGATCGGTTCGAGCTCTACATGGACCTCCCCGGCGTCGAGCCGTCGGCGGTCGACGTCACGCTCGAAGACGGTGTGCTGACAGTCAGCGGCGAGCGCACGCACTTCACCGGTCCGCGCGACTCCAACGACCGCGGCGAGCTGCGCCGCAACGAACGCGGCGAAGGCCGCTTCTATCGGCGCTTCGTGTTGCCGGACACCGTGGACGCCGATCGCGTGAAGGCGACGAATCGCCAGGGCGTGCTGGAGCTCACGATCCCGAAGCAGGCGAAAGCGCTGCCGCGGCGCATCAAGGTCGCGGCCTAAGCGCAGAACGAGCTCGATATCTCACTGGAGCAATGGACGGTTGGGGGGCGCATCGCCCCCCAAACGGCCAGCTATTGCCGGAGGAACCGTAATGAGCAGTTTGCAACAAGTTCGCGAAGGACTGACCAAGGCTTGGGACACGATCACGGTCGGCTGGCGCGAGCTGCGCGAGCTCGCCGGCGACGCGCTGACGCGCTTCAACCCGCTCGCGGCTCAAACCGTAGCCGAAGAGCGCGCGGGGACTCGCGGCGCGCGCTGGGGGTTGCTCGCTGCCGAAGTCACGGATTCGAACGGGACCATCGAAGTCACGCTCGAAGTGCCGGGGCTCGAACCCGGGGATTTCGAGGTCGAAGTCCAGGGCGACATCCTCGTCGTCCGCGGTGAGAAAAAGGTCTCGCGCGAGGAATCCCGGGGCCATTACTATGTGATGGAGCGCGCCTACGGGCGATTCGAGCGGGCGATCAAGCTGCCCGCGCCCGTAGACGACATCACGGCACGGGCGCGTTATCGACACGGCGTGCTCACCGTGTCGCTGCCGAAGACCGCCGGGGCGCGAGGACGCAGGATCGCGGTTGAAGAGCGCTGAAGCATGACCGACGCCGATGAATAGTCTCGTACGACAACGCTCGCTGATCGTCGCACCACTCGCCGCGCTGGCGCTCATTGCGCCGCGCGCGAGCGCGCAAGAGCCGGCAGAGGAGCCGCAAGAGCAAGGCGCAAGCGCTGCACAGGAAGGGCCGCAACCGCGCATCACGCTGATCGAGCTGACGCCGCACATTGCCGTCAACGACGCTGCCACGCTGATCGAAGCGGAAGACTACGCCCGTGCCATCGAGCTGCTCGACGGCTTCATCGCGAACCAGCCGGAGCCCGTGCCCGAGGCCTTCTATCTGCTCGGTGTGGCGCATTACAAGCTCGGCGACGCCGCGAAGGCGCTGCCGCCCGCCGAGCGCGCCGCGACGCTCGTGGACGACCCGCCGACGAGCTGGCTCGAGCTCGTCGCTACGTTGTTGAAGCAACGCGAGGATTACCGCGCCGCCATTCCGTGGTTCGAGCGGCTCATCGAAAAGGAGCCCGGCAACCGGCTCTATTGGCTCGAGCTATCGCTCGCCTACGAGAACGTCGGCGACTACGAGCACGCGCTCGCGACGATGCGGCTCGCGCACGCGGCCGGGCTTCTCTCCGACGACGCGGACTACCGCAGGCTTTCCGACCTGCTCGTCCATCAAGGCGTTCCGCTCGAAGGAGCCGTCGTGCTCGAGAAGGCCATCGACGATCAGATCGTGCGCGCGGACGAGGCCGCGTACACGAAGCTCGGCACGGCATGGTTCATCGCCGGCGAGTTCGACGAGGCCGTCTTCCCGCTCGAGAACGCCGCACGCCTCGCCGACACGGGCGACGGCTACGTGCGTCTTGCGATGGCACACGTCGAGCGGCAGGACTGGGCCGCGGCGATCGCGGCGCTGCACGCCGGCATGGGCCGCGGCTCGCTGAGCGACGAGGGCCGCGCGAACCTGCTCATGGGCGTCGCGCTCTACGCGCAAGGCAAGTTCCTCGAGGCGCAAGACTGGCTCGCGATGGCCGCCGAAGAGCCCGCGCATCGGCCGGCGGCGGAAAGCTACCTCGAGGCCATCGCGGCGCGCACGGCCGCCGCGCGATAGCGCCGTGCACGCGATAGCGCCGCAGACGGCGCTTCGCGCACACCGCGATAGCGTCGCAGACAGCGCTTCGCGCACGCCGATCGCCGCCGAAGCGCATCGCGGCGCGCGCCTAGGCGGCGCCCCGCTCGTGCCGAGTGTGCGCGAGGGGGCGACGAGCCGTCGCGTCGCGGATATGAAGCAGCGTCTCAACCGTCCCGTTTTATACGAGTCAGCTCGTCGACATCGATGAGGTCTTTGTTCCGTCCGGACGCCTTCTTGTTCTCTAGCAGGTCGTCGAAGCCGATGAAGGGAACACGGAGGCCGTCGAGATCGATCTCGAGCCGGTTGGCATAGGCCGTCGCGAAGGCAACACCGTCAATACCGGTAAGTACTTGGATCTTGTTCGGCTCTCGGCCTATCTCGATGACCGAATCGGCCTGCCTGAAATCGGCTTCCGAAATACCGAGCTGGCCAAACCCGAAATCCTCGAAGACGCGCTCGAGTCGCGACGCGTTGTGTCGATCGATAGCGACGAAGATATCGATGTCGCCCGTGTAGCGTGGGAAGCCGTGGATGCCTACGGCGTAACCCCCGACGACGACGAACTTAACGTCGTGATCGATGAGTAACTTTAAGAACTCGCGGAAATTCTTGTTGAGCATCCTCGGCGAGGCTCGGATTGCTGATGAGCTCGACCGCGCGAAATCGGTCGAGGTAGCTGCGCTCCCGCCAGCCACCGCGATCCGCGCGATCGGGATCGTGCAGGCGTCTCTTTCTAACCGGCGGGGCGTTCATGGCCGCTTCTCTGATTGCGGTGCATTGTACTCGCGGGGCAAGCGAAAATCCCGCCGCCGCGTGCCGTGAAGTGACACGGGCGACGCCGCGACGGAGCACATCGCCGCGTTGAAAGGGCTGCGCCACTACTACGCGGGCGAAACGCGAATCACGGACAAGAGCATGGAGATCCTCGGCGGCATGGCCTCGCTCGAGGAAGTCGAGCTCTCGGCGTGCAAGGGGATCTCGAACGCGGGGCTCGCGCACCTCGCGAAGCTGCCGCGCCTGCGCAAAGTGTCGTTCGACGCGACGGCGCGCGTGAGCCGCGCCGCGCTGGCGCTGTTCCCGCATGACGTTCGTGTGGATTTCTGGACGTAACGCCCGCTAGCGGCAGTCCCGGCCCGCCGTCCATGCCCGTGCCAACGGTCGGCACACGGCGCGACGTGCAGCGTTTGCAGCGGCCGCGCCGAGCGCAGCGTGATGATCTCCGTGCCATCGGGCGTGCCCGGCACGCGGCCGTTGCCGCCCGGATAATTGTTGTCGAGACCGACGAGCAGCGTGAACGGATCGACCGGCGTCACCGACTCCACGGATTGCAGAGGGAAGTCGAACTCGTCGGCCGGAATCTCGGCGAGCGGCGCATCGATGTCCTTTGGATCGTCGATATGGAGCAGGTCGACGAGCAGGCGTTTCTCCAACAGGCCCGTGGCGCGATCGACCTCGCTCAAGTCGAAGAGATAGAGCTTCTTCTGCCGCGGAGGATTGGCGCCGCTCGGCGGACCCTGGAAGTCGCCGCGCTCGATGATGATGTAACGGTCGCCGGCGACGTGCGTCATGTCGAACTCCTCGCCGACGCGTCGGAGCATGCCGGCGGACGAGCGGCGCTTTTGCAGCGGAACCTAGAACTTCTCGGACCAGGGGCGAAGGTCGATCTCGTGCGTCCAGGCGCTCCGGCGCTGACGATGCAGCGCGAGATACGCTTCCGCGATGGCGTCGGGATCGAGCAGCGAGTCCGGCCCGCGCTCGCCGAGCAAGTGCGCGTAGCGCTCCGAGCGAATCTGGCCGTCGATGACGACGTGCGCCACGTGGATGCCCTTCGGCCCGAACTCGCGCGCCATGCTCTGCGCAACGGCGCGCAGGCCGAACTTCGGCGCGGCGAGGTTCACGAAGCCCGCGCCGCCGCGCAGCGACGCCGTCGCGCCCGTGAAAAGAATCGTTCCCGCGCCGCGCTCGAGCATGCGCCGCGCGGCCGATTGACCGACGAGAAATCCGGCGAAGCAGCCGACGCGCCAACAGCGCTCGAATTCGGCGGGATCGGTATCGAGCACGCCGCCGCGCACGAAAGTGCCGGCGTTGAAGACGGCGACTTCCGTCGGGCCGAGCGCCGCAGCTTGCTCGAACACGCGCTCGACGTCGGCCGGCTTTGTCGCGTCGCACTCGACGTGCACGACGCGGGCGTCCTTGTCTTCGAGCCCCTTCAGCTTCGAGGCCGAGCGCGCGGCCGCGACGACGGCGTAGCCTTCCTTGGCGAACGTGCGAACGAGCGCGGAACCTAGCCCCGGTCCGACGCCGACGACGACGGCGGTCTGAGTTGGCATGGCGATCTCCTTTCAGCCATTCCGATCGCGTCCTTCAATGTAGCAGCTCGTCGATCCCGGAGCGGTATTCCTGCGCCGGTCGCGCGCCGACGTAAACGCGCTTCACGCCGCCCTGCGCAAACAGCATGACGGTCGGCACGGAGCGCACGCCGTACCGCGCGGCGAGCTGCGGGTGATCGTCGATGTCGACTTTGGCGACCGTAACGCGATCCGCGTAATCGCTCGCGAGACCCTCGATGACGGGCGCGACGGCGCGGCACGGGCCGCACCAGGCCGCAGTGAAATCCACGACGGCGGGGCGCTTCGACTCGAGCACGACGCGCTCGAAGTCGGCCTCGTTGACGGTTAGCAATGCCTTTCGTTCCTGTTCCATTTCAGTCACTCCTTCCTAATCCCATCGCAACACTTGCGTTAGCGGCTCACGCCGTCGGCGCCGGCGCGGCTTCCCAACCGCCGCCGAGCGCCTTGTAGATGAGAACGACGGACGCGTTCAAATTCGCCTCGGCCGCGGCGACCTGGTCCTCGGCCTCCAACAACGTTCGCTCGGCGTCGAGCAGCCGCAGGAAGTCGAGCGCGCCCTCGCGATACTGGATGCGCGCGAGCTCGGCGGCCCTGCGCGACGCCGTCGCCTGCTCGAGCACCGACTGCAGCCTTTGCCGCTCGGTGCCGTAAATCGCGAACGCGTTCTCGGTCTCCTCGAGCGCGCGCAGCACCGTGAGCTCGTACGCGGCGAGCGCGGCCTCGGCGCGCGCCTCGGCCACGAGCACGCGCGCGTACGTGCCGCGCTCGAAGCCGGCCCACGACAGCACGGGCGACAAGCTCCACGCGCGGCTCGTCGACTCGCCGAGCTCGTCGGCATCGCCGGCGACGAAGCCGATGAGGCCCGAGAGCGTCAGACGCGGGAAGAGATCCGCCTTCGCAACGCCGATACGCGCCGTGGCGGCCGCGAGCGCGCGCTCGGCAGCACGGATGTCGGGCCGGCGCTTCAGCAACGCGGCCGGCGAATCGACGGCAAGCGTCGTCAGATGCGGCGCGACCTCCTTGAACGCGAGCTCGGCCGCGAGCGCGCCGGGCCGCTCGCCGAGCAATACGGCGAGGCGGTTCCCGGCGATCGTCTCCGCCGCGACGAGCGGCGGAATCGTTGCCTCCGTGGCCGCAAACCGCGCCGCCGCGCTCGCGACGTCGAGCTCGCTGCCGCGGCCGAGCTCGAGCCGGACACGCGTGAGCTCGAGCGTCTCGCGCTGGTAATCGAGATTCTGGCGCGCGACGCGCAGGCGCTTCTGTGCGCCGCGCAGCTCGACGTAGTTGCGCGCCACCTCGGCCGCGACGAGCACTTGCGCGTCGTGCAGGTCGGCCAACGCGGCGCCGGCCTCGGCACCGGCCGCCTCGACACCGCGGCGCACGCGGCCGAAGAGATCGAGCTCCCACAGGGTCGAGAAGCCCGCGTCGTAGCTCTCGACTTCGACGCGGTACGCCGTCAAACCGGGCTGCTGCCCCTTGCTCTCGGAGCGCGCGATCTCGGCGGTCACGCCGGGCCAGCGGTCGCGGCGCGCGCCGCCGAGCACGGCGCGCGCTTCTTCGACACGCGCGAGCGCGATCCTGAGGTCGAGGTCGTCCGTCAGCGCGCGCTCGATCAAGCTATCGAGCACGGGGTCCCGGAACTGCTCCCACCACGCCGCCTCGAACGGCTCCTCCGAGACGCCGGCCGTTTGCGCCGCGACGAACGGCGTCGCGGCGCTTTCCGGCGCGCGGTAATCGGGCCCGACGGCGCACGCGCCGAGCAGCGCCGCAACGGTCACCAACAACGGATATCTCATCTGAATCGCTCCCTAAGGAATCAACGCGGCCGCGATCGAATTCATGTCGCTGGTCGACGCACGCTCGGCCGCACGCTCGCGCGCGTGGCCCGCGAGCCGCTGCACGAGCCAATAGAACACGGGGGTCAGCACGAGGCCGAAGACCGTGACGCCGATCATGCCTGCGAACACGGCCACGCCCATCGCGTGGCGCATCTCGGCGCCGGCGCCGTGCGCGAGCACGAGCGGCACCACGCCGGCCGTGAATGCGATCGACGTCATCAGGATCGGCCGCAACCGCAAGCGCGCGGCGTCGATGATCGCGTCCCACGTGCTCGCGCCGGCCTGCTCGCGCGTGCGCGCGAACTCGACGATCAAGATCGAGTTCTTCGCCGCCAGGCCCACGAGCACGATGAGGCCGATCTGCGTGAAGATGTTGTTATCGCTGCCTGCGAGCCAGACGCCCGCGATCGCGGAGAGCAGCGTCATCGGCACGATCAAGATTACGACGAGCGGCAACGTCAGGCTCTCGTAGAGCGCCGCGAGCACGAGGAACACGAGCAGCACCGAGATCGGGAACACCCAGAGTCCCGCATTGCCGGCGATCTGCTTTTGATACGTGAGCTCGGTCCACTCGGCGTGCATGCCGTTCGGCAGCGTGGCTTCAGTGAGCCCCGCGATCAGCGCCTCGGCCTGGCCCGACGAATATCCGGGCGCCGGCCCGCCGTTGATCTCGGCCGACGGATAGCCGTTGTAGTGCATGACACGGTCGGGTCCCGCGGTCTTCTCGAGCGAGACGAACGACCCGAGCGGCACCATCTCGCCCGAGTTGTTGCGCACCTTCAGCGAGCGAATGTCCTCGGGCTCGAGCCGGAACGCCATGTCCGCTTGCGCGTTGACCTGATACGTGCGCCCGAAGCGGTTGAAGTCGTTCACGTAGAGCGACCCGAGATACACTTGCATCGTGTCGAAGATCTCGGAGAGCGGCACGCCTTGCGCCATCGCCTTGTCGCGATCGACGTCGGCGCGCACTTGCGGCACGTTCACCTGATAGCTCGAGAAGAGGCCCGTGAGGCCCGGCGTTTGCCAGCCGGCGCCGACGATCTTCTGCGTCTCCTCGTAGAGCGCCTCGTAGCCCAGGCCCGCGCGGTCCTCGATCTGGAGCTTGAACCCGCCGATCGTAGAGAGCCCCTGGATCGGCGGCGGGGGGAAGATCGCGATGTACGCGTCTTGGATCGCCGCGAACTTCTGATTCAGCGAGGCCGCGATCTCGTTCGCGGAGCGCGTCTTCACGAAAGCAGGATCCTCGAAGTCGCGCAGCGCGACGAAAGCGATGCCGACGTTCGGCGCGTTGACGAAGCCGTTCACGGACAAGCCGGGGAACGCCACCGAATGCGCGACGCCGGGCTCGGCCAGCATGATGTCGGTCATGCGGCGAATGACCTCTTCCGTGCGGTCGAGCGTTGCGGCTTCGGGCAACTGCGCGAACGCGACGAGGTACTCCTTGTCCTGCTGCGGGATGAAACCTTCCGGCACGCTCCTGAACCCGAGCCACGTCACGCCGATGAGACCGACATAGACGATGGCGGCCGCGGCGGCGCGTCTCAGCGTCTTGCCCGTGAGCCAGACGTAGCGCTCGGCGAGCCGCTCGAAGAGGCGGTTGAACGGGCCGATCGCCCAGCCGAACGCGAAATCGATCGCGCGCTGAAAGCGGTCCGCCGGCGCGCCGTGCGGCTTCAGCAGCAGTGCCGCGAGCGCCGGCGACAAGGTGAGCGAGTTGACGGCCGAGATCACGGTGCTGATCGCGATCGTGAGCGCGAACTGTTCGTAGAACTGCCCGCTCAGGCCGCTGATGAACGCCGTCGGCACGAACACGGCGATCAAGACCGCCGAGATCGCGATGATCGGGCTCGTGACCTCCTTCATGGCCTGCTTCGCCGCCGCGAGCGGCGCCAGGCCGCGCGCGATGTTGCGCTCGACGTTCTCGACGACGACGATCGCGTCGTCGACGACGATGCCGATCGCAAGCACGAGGCCGAACAACGACAGCGCGTTCAGCGAGAATCCGAATAGGTGCATCACGGCGAGCGTGCCGACGAGCGATACGGGCACGGCCGCAAGCGGGATGATCGACGCGCGCCACGTGCGGAGAAACAGCACGACGACGAGCACGACGAGAATCAGCGCCTCGAACAGCGTCTGGACGACGGCGCTGATCGACTCGCGCACGAACACGGTCGGGTCGTAGACGATGCGGTAGTCGACGCCCTCGGGGAAATCCTGCTTGAGCTCCTCCATCTTGGCGCGGACTCGGTTCGAGACGTCGATCGCGTTGCTCGATCCCGGCTGCTGATAGACGGGAATCGCGACGGCCGGCTCGTTGTCGAGCAGCGATCGCAGCGCGTAGGTGCTCGCCCCGAGCTCGACGCGCGCGACGTCCTTGAGCCGCGTGATCTGGCCGCGCTCGCCGCTCTTGACGACGATGTTCTCGAACTCCTCCTCGGTGACGAGCCGCCCTTGCGTGTCGACCAAGAGCTGGAATTGCGCGGCACTCGGCGCCGGCGGGCTCCCGAGCTGGCCCGCGGCCACCTGCACGTTCTGCTCGCGGATCGCGCGCACGACGTCCGTTGCCGTCAAGTTCAGCGCGGCGACCTTCTCCGGGTCGAGCCACACGCGCATCGAGTACTCGCCGGCGCCGAACACTTGCGCGTCGCCGACGCCGTCGAGCCGCCGCAGCTCGTCGCGCACGCGCAGCGTGGCGTAGTTCGACAGATACAGCATGTCGTAGCGATCGTCGGGCGACACCAGGTGCACGACGAGCGTGAAGTCGGGCAACGACTTTTCCGTGACGACGCCGAGCCGCTGCGTGACCTCGGGCAGCTTCGGCAGCGCCTGCGCGACGCGGTTCTGCACGAGCACCTGCGCCTGGTCGAGATCCGTGCCGAGCTCGAACGTGACGTTCAGCGTCATCAAGCCGTCGGCCGTCGATTGCGACGACGTGTACAGCATGTCTTCGACGCCGTTGATCGCCTGCTCGAGCGGCGACGCCACCGTCTCCGCGATGACTTGCGGGTTCGCGCCCGGATACATCGCGCGCACGACGACGGTCGGCGGAACGACTTCCGGGTATTCGCTGATCGGCAGCAGCCGCAGCGACAGCGCGCCGGCGATGAAAATGATCGCCGACAGAACGCCGGCGAAAATCGGCCGCTGGATGAAGAATTGCGAGAAGTTCATGGCTAGCCTCAGAACGCTGCCGTGATCGAGGGGTCGTTCGCCTCGAGCTCGAGGCGCGCGAGCGCCGGGGAGTCTTGGTGCATGTCGACGCGCGTTTGCGCGACGGTCACGCCGGGGCGCACGCGCTGCAGGCCGTTGACGATGACCACGTCGCCGGCTTCGAGACCGCTGCGCACGACGCGCAAGCCGCCGACGAGCCTGCCCGTCTCGACGGGCCGGTACTGCACGGTTCCCTGCTCGTCGACGACGAACACGAAGCGCTTGCCGAGATCCGTGCCGATCGCGCGGTCGTCGACGAGGGCGGCGCTGTGGCTCGAGGGGCTCACGAGCCTCATGCGCGCGAACAGTCCAGGCGTGAATCGCCCGTGGCGGTTGTCGAGCACGGCGCGCGCGCGGATCGTCCCGTGCTCGGGGTCGACCTGGTTGTCGACGAAGTCGAGGCGCGCGACGTGCGGGTAGCCCTCTTCGTTGATGAGGCCGACGTGCACGACGCTGCGCTCGGCAGCATTCGGCTGCCGCACGTGCTCGAGGTACGTTTGCTCGTCGACGTCGAAATAGGCGTAGACGGCATCATCCGAGACGATCGTCGTGAGCACGACCGACGCGTCGACCAAGTTGCCGGCCGTCACGATGGCGCGCGACACGCGGCCTGCGATCGGCGCCGTGACGCGCGTGAACGAAAGATCGAGCTCGGCCTTCTCGAGCGCCGCGCTGATCGCGGCGAGCTGCGCGGCCGCGACGCTCGCGTCGGCGGCGTTGCGCTCGAGCTCCTCTTTCGACGTCGCGTTGCTCGCGAACAGGCGCTCGGCGCGGTCCCGGTAGGATTCGGCGAGCTTCAGCTGCGCTCGCGCGCGCTCGCGCTCGGCCTTCAGACGGTCGACTTCCGCCTTGAACGGCCGCGGATCGATTTGATACAAGAGGTCGCCTGCCGCAACGCGCCCGCCTTCGGAGAAGTGCACGGACTCCACGTAGCCGCCGACGCGGGGCCGGATCTCGACGCTTTCCGTAGCTTCGAGGCGGCCCGTGAAATCGGCCCAGTCGCGGAGCTCGTGGACGGCCACTTCGGCCGTCGTGACTTCCGGCGCCGGGGGAGCCGGTGGGGGGTTGCCCGCTTCGCCGACGCTGCAGCCGACGAGCGCGAGCGGCAGGACGAGTGAAAAGAAACGTGAGACCGTACGGCCCTGAATCCGAGGAGACAACATACAAAATCCTTTTCAGTCAAATGGTTGTTCGTCTTGCGACTGAATCGGGATGGCACCGCTCGAGCCCTCGCGTATTTGTGACTCGAGTGTTACTATACCGTTCAGTAACATCATGGACCGGCACGATACTTACCGGTAAGTAACATGTCAACACCCGAGTTGAAAGTTCATCCGTCGCCGTTTGCGGCGATGGGGCCGTGCGATGCGGGCGCCTGCGCGCGCGATCGGCTGTTCAGTGCCGCGATCGATCTCTTCTACCGGCACGGCATTCGCGCCGTCAGCGTCGACGCGATCGCCGCCGAGGCCGGCACGACGAAGGTCACGTTCTATCGCGTCTTCGAGTCGAAGGACGATCTCGTCGTCCAAGTGATCGAGGAGCAGTCGAAGCGGTTCTGGGAATGGTGGGACGCGATCGTCGCCGACCATCCCGGCGAGCCGCGCAAGCAGATCGAGGCCCTCGTCGACCGCTTCCGCGACGACATCATCGGCGAGGAAACGTGCCGCGGTTGCGCCGTCGGTAACGCCGCCATCGAGATCGGCGACGATCATCCCGCGCGCGCCGTCATCAAGCGCCACAAGCTCGAGATCGCACATCGCCTGCGCGAGCTTTGCCGGCAGATGGGCGCGCGACAGCCCGACGTGCTCGGCGATGCGCTGAGCTTGCTCTTCAGCGGCGCGTTCGCCGCGCGCCTCACGTACGACGGTCGCGAGCAGATCGCGAACGTATCGGCCGCGGCCACCGCCCTGCTCGACTCGCCGGCGCTCGGCGCGCCGCAGCAGTAACCGGCGCGGAGGCGCCTCGGCGAGCAATCGCGGCCGAGCGCATCGGCGGCGCCGCGCCTTTGTCGGCATTCCTCGTTACTTCGTCAACGAAGAACCCGCGCACTTCCTATCGGCCTTGGTACGCGGCCTCGAGCTTCGCGATGTCGAACTTGACTTGCCGCAACATCTCGTCGGCCGCGCGCTTCGCCTTCGCTTTGTCCCGGTCGGCGATCATCTCGCCGAGCACGGCCGGCACGATCTGCCAGCGGAGGCCGTAGCGGTCGATGATCCAGCCGCACGCCTGCGGCTTGCCGCCGTTCTCCAAGATGGCGTTCCAGTAGCGATCGAGCTCCTCTTGCGAGTCGCAGTTGACGAGGAACGAGACGGCATCGTTGAACGAGTCGTGCTTGCCGGCGCTGATCGCCATGAACGCCTGGCCACACAGCGTGAACTCGACGACGGAGACGGAGCCCGGAGGGCCGGCCGGCGACTCGGCGGGCAACGTCGTGACGCGGTCGACGCGCGAATCGGGGAACACGCTGGCATAGAACCGGGCGGCCTCTTCGGCTTCCTGCACGTACCACAAGTGCGGAACGATCTTTCGAGCGGTGGATTGGCTCATGACGGTTTACCTCTCCGTTCGAATGAAGCGACTATTTGCGGCGGCCTTGCCTCGCGGCCGGTCCGACGGCCTACGTGGTCTTATCGAACGAGTGCGGCCGATTTCGACAGCCGAGTCGAGTCGATGACGCCCCATGGCGCTAGGCGAGGAGGCGGTCCGGCGAGCCCGGGCAAGCGGCAGGCCGTGACGCGCTAGAACCGGAACGTGTAGCTCGCCTTCGCGACGACGTCGCTTGCGAAAGTGTGGAAGCGGTTGTCCTCGTCGAAGTCCTGGAGGTTGTGATTGACGACGAAGAAGAGCTCGCGGCCGGCCTCCGGGATCCAGTTCAGGCGCAGGTTGAGCCCCATGACCTCGCTGACGTTGTCGTACTGAATCAGGTTCGTCCACGAGAGCTTCGACGAGAACACGACGTCGAACGTCGTGTTGACGATGCGCGTCGAGAACTTGCCGCCCGGGATCGGCAGGTCGATCTCCTGGATGTTGAAGCCGACGCCGGTGCGAAAGCGCGGCGACGGCGCCCACGTAAGGTTGCCGAACGTGCGCACGCGGCCGCCGTTGTAGAAGGCGCCGTCCGTGCGCGCGATGCGCCCCGAGAAGCGCCGGTGCGCCGAGAAGCCGAGCTCGATGCCGTGATCGGCGAACGAATACTCGCCCGCCGGAATCAGCACGCCGGGCCGAATCTCGAACGGCGCGTCGAGCATCTCTTTCTCGAAATTCGAGCGCAGATACAGCATGTCGTTCTGGCGCGTGTGCGCCTGCAGCGGGGTGAGCCCGATCCGTTGCGACTGCAACCGTCCGTCGAGCCCCTCGATGCGCTGGCCGTCGAGATTGAAGAACAGCGACTGCCAGCGGCCCGCGGCCGGGCGGTGCGTGTAGGCGAGCTGCCCCGCATAGTCGCGAACGTCCGTCCGGCTCGTGAAGCCGAGCGCGGGGTAGAAGTTGGCCTCCACGCGCCGCGTCGAGAACGCGCCGCGAAACCCGTTGTTGCTCGGAATCGAGAAGCCGAGGCCCGCGGCCGTGTCGTCGCCGTCGGGCCGCGCCGGGTTCGGCGCTTCGCCGGCCAGCCACTCCGTGTCCGTGGCCTGATACCACGCGCCGGCCTCGATGGTGCGGCCGCCGGGCAAGCGCGAGTTGCGATAGAGCACGTCGAAGCCCGCGAGCGAGTTGTCGCGCGGATTCAGCGGATCGCCGTCCGTGAACACCATGCCGACGGTCGATTCGCTGCCGATCCCGGCCTTCGCGCGCACGACGGAGAGAGTCGTTTCGTCGACGGCCGCACGTGGGTTGTCGTGCTGGCGGATCGACAGCGCGCCGAGCTCGAACCGCCCGGCGCGCCCGCTGACCTTGCCGCCATAATCGAGATCGACGGGCTCGCCGAATGCGCCGAGACCGATGCGGCGCGAGAAGAATGGCCGTGCGTTCTGCCGCTCGGCGTTGCTCAATGCGCCCCCGCCGTCGGACGCGCCGATGCGCCCGAACTCGAAGATGTCCGAATCGCGCAGGAAGAAATCGCGCTTCTCCGGGAAGAACAAGCCGAAGCGCGTGAGGTTCACTTGGCGATCGTCGACCTCGGTGGCCGAGAAGTCGGTGTTGAACGTGAGCGATGCGTTCAGCTGCGGCGTCAGCTTGTAGAAGAGATCGAGAGACGGCTCGAAGTCGTCGTCCGACAGGTCGAGATCGGGCTCGACGACGACGGTGGCGGGATCGTCCGTGTTCAGCGTGCGACGATTCACGAGGCTCGCGCTCGGCACGATGTCGAGCCCGATGCCTTGATTCAAGCCCGACAAGCCCGTCATGCGCCCGGCCGTGCTCGGATCCCAGCGGCGGTTCCGCGAGACCCATGCCATGTCCTCGTTGCGCGTCTCTAGGCTCCGCGAAAAATTGAGGCCCCACGTGTCGCTCGCCGGATCGAACGACAGCGATTTGAACGGGATCTCGTACTCGGCCGTCCATCCACCTTCGAAGCGCTGCGCGCCCGCGAACCAGATGCTGTCCCAGTCGCTGTAGTACTCGGACACGTTGCGATACAGACCGTCGAACCGCACGCCGTGCGCGTTCAAGCCGAAGAAGTAGCCGCCGCGCTGCGTATTGAACGGATCGAGCGTCACGAACAGCGAGTCTTCTTGCGTGATCGACGCGCCCTGGCGCATGACGTTCGCCGTGATCTCGCCGGGCGGCGTGTAGATGCGCGCGCCGACGTAGAGCGCATCGTCGTCGTAGAGCAGATAGATCTCGGTGCGCTCCGACGGCGGCGCATATTCGACGGGGTTCACTTGATGCAGGTCGTCGATGCGCGCCGCGTTGGCCCAAGCGGCGTCGTCCAAAGCGCCGTCGATGACGGGGCGCACGGCCGTGTGCGCGATCTGCACCGTCTTCTGGCCCGGGTCGCGCGGCGCGACACCTTGCGCCGCGCCTGCGCCAGGCAACGTGGCGGCAGCAAGGGCGACGACGACGGCGCTTGCGAGTCTCATTCGATTTCTGATTGCCGGCTCAGGAAACCGGGAACGATACCCGAAAGACGCCACGGTGGGCGCGAGCATCATCCGCGACGCGCTAGAGTTTTCCGAAGCGGTTCCGGCGCCCGCGGGTTCGGGCTCACCGATTCTCCGAAGCACGCCGTGCTGCGAGTCAGGCTCCGGCGTCGGCGGGACCGGTCACGATCGCCGTGCCCGCTCGACACGCGCGCCAATCCGATCCAGCTCTACCAGCCGCCGCGGGATTCTCGAGCGCGAACGGCCCGGCGCGCGCCGCGCTCACGGCGTGGCCGGCTCTTCGACGATCACCTGGAGCGTCCACCGAAGCGCCTGCTCGTAGATCGCGTCGAGCGAAGTACGCGGCGTCGGACCACAGCTTCCTCCCTACTGCCGTGGCGAAGCAGGATCACGAAGCTGCGTGACATCGCAGTGACACTATTCTTTCAGTTTCGCCACTGCTTTCAGTCGAGCCACGGCGGGAAGCCGAACGCGCGCAGCGCTGCGAAGCGCTCGAGCAGCCAGTGCCAGGCGGTATGGCCCACGATGACGGCGATCACGATACCGCCCACGCGCGCATCGACGTAGCGGAAAACGACGTTCAACGCGGGCACGATCACGACGAGCACGAGCAGCTGCCCGAGCTCGATGCCCACGTTGAACGACAAGAGCGACGTCAACACATGATCGCCGGCGAACTGCAACGTGCTTTGGAGCGCGAACGAGAAGCCGAAGCCGTGCACGAGCCCGAACCCGAAAGCGATCGGCCACCGGGCGCGCGGCGTCGAAAAGACGACGTTCTCGACGGCCATATAGACGATCGACAGCGCAATCAGCGTCTCGACGAGCGGCGGAAACCAAAGCGCCATCGGAGCGAGCCCGTAAGCTGCCCCGATCAACGTCACCGAATGGCCGGCCGTGAATGCCGTGACGATCCACACCAGCGCGCGCAGCTGCCGCCGGAACGGCACGACGAGGCAGAGCAGAAACAGCAGATGATCGGCGCCATCGAGGATGTGCTCGAAGCCCTGCGCGAGGAACCGCAGCATCGACTGATGCCAACGCGGATCGAGCGCGACCACACCGCCGTCGCCTTCGATCTGGAACACGCGCTCGACGCCGGTCGCGCCGATGAAGCGTACCGCGTTCACGACGCGCATGCCGAGCCGCTCGGTGCGTGCGCGCAGCGAGAACAGCGAGCTTGCGCTTTCGATGGGCGCCTCGAGCTCGACGTCGAGCAGCGCCTGTTGCCATGGCAAGTCGAGCCCGGCGGGGAGCGGCGGCGCGCGGAAATGGGCGAGCGCCGAATCGTACTCGGCGAACGAGCGATCGCTCGGGATCGACGCACGCACGTTGACGATCGCGAGCGGCAACCGCCGCTCGCCTTCGTAGAGCTCGAGGTTGTCGGCGAGCCAAAGCTGCGCCGCGTCGCGGAGCTGCGGCCCGGCGCGCGGCACGTCGAGGTAGCCTGGCCCAACCGTCGGGAACGTGACGTCTTGCATCGCCTCGAGCGGCACGCGAACGAGCAGCCGCACGCGGTCGCCTTCGGGCCGCACGAGCATACGGACCGTGACGTCGCTCGGCACCTCGTGCGCGCGCAGCGCCGGCTCCGGCGAGGCGGCCACCACGGCAAGCAACCACACTAGCCGCCGCAAATCGTCAGTGCCTCGTTCCCGTTCTTCGGTGGCCCCAATTTCCGCTATTATCGGCGGCAAGAACAAGCCCTAGCGGCGTAAGACGATGAGGCGCGGGCAGGGAATGCGCGCGGTAGAGCAACGCAGGGGAGCGGCTGCCGAGCGCGCTTGCGAGGGCCGTCCCTAGGGCGGTTGTCGAGAGCAGTTGCAGAGGGGCCGTCTCGAGAGCGGTTGTCGAGAGCAGTTGCCGGGGGGAACCATGACTCGTCGAGCCCAACTTGTCTTCGTCATTTCGACCGGCGCATTCGTCGCCGGCTGCGACAATGCGGCTGCACCGGCAGCCACGGCCGCCTCGCAGGGCACGCCCGCGGCTGCCGCCGCGCCGTCGCCCGAGTTCGGGGCGGCCGGCGTCGCGCCGCGCTTCGAGGTGGATCCGTTCTGGCCGAAGCCGCTGCCCAACCACTGGCTGCTCGGCTCGACGATCGGAGTTTCCGTCGATTCACGCGACCACGTCTGGATCATCCATCGCCAGCAGTCTCTGAACGCGGAAACAGAAGCGAGCGCCGGCATGAACACGCCGCCCGGCACCTGCTGCACCGCGGCGCCGCCCGTGATCGAGCTCGACGCGGCGGGCAACGTCGTCGGCTCTTGGGGCGGACCCGGCGAAGGCTACGACTGGCCCGCGTCGAACCACGGCATCACCGTGGATCACATGGACAACATCTGGATCGGTGGCAACGACGTCAAAGACGCGCACGTCTTGAAGTTCTCCCGCTCGGGCCAGTTCCTTATGCAGCTCGGGAAGCCGGAGCAGAACCAAGGCAGCCACGATCCCGTGAACTTCTGGCGCGTCGCCAAGATCTCGATCGACGCCGAGGCGAACGAGGCCTACATCGCCGACGGCTACGGCAACAAGCGCGTCGTCGTCATCGACGCGACGACGGGCGAGCGCAAGCGCTATTGGGGCGCCTACGGCAACCCGCCGGACGACGCCGATCTCGGCCTATACGACCCGGCCGCGCCGCCGGCGCAGCAGTTCCGCAATCCCGTGCACTGCGCCGAGCCGTCGCGCGACGGTTTCGTCTACGTCTGCGACCGCGTGAACAACCGCATTCAGGCGTTCCGCAAGGACGGCACGTTCGTGAGCGAGCTGCGCGTCGCGCCCGAGACGCGCGGCGCCGGCTCCGTGTGGGACATTGCGCTGTCGCACGATCCGGGACAGGCCTACATCTATCTCGCCGACGGATTGAACGAGCGCGTTTACATCATCCATCGCGAGTCGATGCAAATCTTGACGAGCTTCGGCGACGGCGGCCGGCAGCCGGGGCAGTTCTTCGGCGTGCACAGCATAGCCGTGGACTCGCAAGGCAACATCTACACCACCGAAACCTACGAAGGTAAGCGCGTGCAGAAGTTCGCGTTCCGCGGCCTTGCGCCGATCCCGGGCGAGGCGCAAGGCGCCTTGTGGCCGCGTTGATCCCCGCCCGCGCGGGCCGGTGCAAGCGAAGCACCCCTAAGGCCGCGATGACGCCACCGAGCGCGAGCCCATCCGACGCATGAGCGCCGTTCCAGAGCAGAAGACCGCGGCCGTACGCGTGCTGCGCATCGTCGTGTGGCTATCGTTCGCGGCTGCGTTCGCGTTCCTGTACTACCGCTACTCCGACAAGGATTTCGCGACGGTGGCCGCGACGTCCGCATGGACGGCTTACGCTCTCTACCTCGCGGTCGGCGCGGTTCGCGGTCTCGCATTGATTCCGGCGACGAGCGTCGTCGTGCTCGCGATACCGCTTTTTCCGCCCGTGCCCTTGTTCTTGCTGACGCTCGTCGGCATTGCGATCTCGTCCGCCACGATCTACGCCTTTGCAGGCTCGCTGAAGCTCGGCGAGTACTTCGAACGGAAGCACGCGAAGCACACCCAGCGCATTCGAGCGGCGCTGCAAAGGAATCCGACGGCCATCGTCGCGGCGTGCAGCTTCCTGCTCGTGGTGCCGACGGACCTCGTTTGCTACGTCTGCGGTGCCCTCAAGATCTCGTTCCCACGGTTCATGACCGGCGTGCTGATCGGCGAGGGCGCGATTTGCGGCGTCTACATCTTTGCCGGCAGCAGCCTCCTCGATCTCGGCGAGCGCGTGCTCAGCGCGGCGTTGTAGCGTCGTCCGAGCGTCGTTATAGTCCATAACTAACGATGACCCGCGGCAGGCGAGGAGCCAAAACCGGCATGCGCATGGGTTTGTTGACAGTCGCGTTCGCATTCGCGGCGACGGCCGCGCTGGCGCATCACTCGGCGCCCGTCTTCTACAAGGTCGAGGAACGGATCACGCTGACCGGCACGGTCACGGAGTTTCGCTTCACCAACCCGCACGCCATCTTGAAGTTCGACGTCGTCGGCGAGAACGGACGAACGCAGCACTGGACGGCGGAGACGACCTCGCCCTCGATCCTGCGCCGCCGAGGCTGGAGCCAGCAAAGCTTCGCTCCCGGCGAGCAAGTGAAGCTCGAAGGCATGCCGTCGGTCGACGGCAGCTACCTGATGCGGATCACACGGGCGTTTCGCGCCGACGGCACCGAGATCGGCGTGCCGCCCGGAACGAACAACTGATGCGCAGGTTCGTCGAGCGTTCGATACTGATCGCGTGCTGCGCGCTGGCGCCGCTCGTGGCTGCCGCGCAGGCGCGCGACGGCCACGGTATCGCCGGTTTCTGGTCGCTGACCGGTGCGATGGTCCCACGGCGCCCTCCGATACCGGCCGAGACGGAGTTGATGGCGCACTTTCCCGAGGATGCCGTCGTGCTCGCGGACGCGGGCGCGACCGAGTTTCCGCCGGGGGATTACGGCGGCCTCCGAATCCACGAGGCGCTGCGCGAAGCCGCCAAGAGCTACGACCCCGAGCAACAGACGACGGTGTCGCTGACGTGCCGGCCGCCGGGGCTCATCTACTCGATGCAGGGCCCCTTCCCGATCGAGATCTTCGAGGGCCGCGATCTCGTCGTCATCAAGCTCGAGTACTTCGATCTCGTGCGCGTCATCTTCATGAACGAGACGGAGCATCCCGACGACTGGCCGCACTCTCCGACGGGACATTCGATCGGCCGCTGGGACGGCGACACGCTCGTCGTCGACACGGCGAAGCTGACGGCCGGCACGCTGTTCAACAACGGCGTCGACTACACGGAAGACGTGCACCTCGTCGAGCGCTTCCGTCTCGCCGATCCGAACCGACTGATCGTCACGCAGCAGTTCGAGGACCCGGGCTCGTTCGAAGGCACGGCGGCCCGAGTGCTCTCGTTCACGCGCGGGCAAGATCACGTCTATCCGTACGACTGCGACCCGGCGTACGGACTTTCGATCGACTCTCGCGAAGGACCCGGTGCCCCCTGACGGCGGCCGCTCGGCAGCGAACCGCTCCGGTCGTCGAGCCGGGCCCTTTCGCCGGTCGGATGCCGCGCTTGAGTAAGGCTATCGTTTCGTCAGCGGCGCGAGCACCGTAGCCAACTTCAACGGCGCGCGTCCCGTCAGTTCCTCGACCGCATCCGTGCAGCTGTCCATGTAGCCTTCGCGGATCGAGCGGCCGAACGACGCGACGAGCTCGGCGCCGTACCGCAGATGGTCGTCGCCCGTCGCGCCGCCGACGAGCGTTGCGATGAGCTCCGCGTCAGCGAGCGCGCGGGCGCGCACGGGCCGGCCGCCAAGGCGCGAATAGAGCGCGGCCAGATCGTCCGCCGTGAATGCCTCGCCGCCCGTGACGTCATAGACGGCGCTTTCGTGCCCGCTCCCAAGCAACACGGCGACCGCAGCGGCCGCGCAGTCCTCGCGCGCAACGTACGCGACGGCGCCGCTTCCGCGGTTGTGGACGAGCACGCCCGTCTTGAGCGCCGCCTCGGCCTCGGGCAGCTGGTAATCCGCGTAGAGACTGTTGCGGAGCACGGTCCACTCGAGGCCGCTCTGCATCAGCGCCTGCTCGGTGGCGTAGTGGCTCGGCGCCACGACGGCCGGATTCGGCGGCGCCGGCTTCAAGCCCGACGTGTAGATCACGTGCCGAACGCCGGCTGCCTTGGCCGCCTCGAGCGCCGCCCGATGCTGCGCCGTGCGCCGTTCGAGATCCGTGGCGCTCACGAGCAGCAACCGCTCGGCGCCCGCGAACGCCGCGCGCAGAGTCTCGGGCTTCGCGAAGTCCGCATGCCGCACCGTGATGCCGCGCTCGGCGAACGAGGCGAGCGCCGCGGGCGTCCGCGTGGTCAGGATCACGTCGTCCGGCACGGCTCGCGCGAGCACGAGCTCGGCGACGCGCCTCGCGAGCCGACCCGAGCCTCCCGTGATCGCTATCTTCATCGGTCGGGCGCACCGGCCGCGGCGTCGAGCCGGGCCGGTGCTTCCCTGCGGACGTTGTGGAACTGCACCGTCATCGCCGGTAGTCGAACGTCAGCGTCGCGCGTTCCGTTAGGTTCGTGTGACCACGCCGAGCGCATACCCCGCACCGCCGGGGCCCCGGCACCGACGAGCAACGCCGACATGGCCGAAGCCAGCGCGCCGCGCGCGAGCCGATCGATGCGTGATGATTGAGATTCCAAGATCGAGTCCCCCTCTGTAGTGCGTGCCGACCGGTCTCGAGAGCGAACGGCGACCGCCGGCCGCCGTGCCGCTCGTGAGGGAGCGCCTGCATGTCGCCCTTCGGCGCGCGAACCCCGCGCGCTCCGTCGTGAAGTCACTGAACGATGATACGCCGGCTTTGATCGGTCGCGTTTCAACAACAACCGGTGTGCGGAGCACCCTGAACGCGGCGGAAAGCCCGTCGCGGCGCCATTTCGAAGCGTCATGACTGGTCGAACAGATTGTCGCGCGCCTGTCCGCGGCGTCGCGGCTCGCCTCGAAGCGACTTCGTGCCGCGCGCTTCGTCGCGCTTGGTCGGCGGCGTCGCGCGACCTTATTCTGGCGAGCCATGAGTGGAAGGTGAACGAGGGCCATGCGGACTAAAACAATCTCGATCTTGTCGATCGCGACCGCGGCGTGCGGCTACATCCAGTGCGTCACGGCGCAGACGGCTGTCACGGCCGGCGAGCTCGTGGTCGAGCCGCCGACGCTGATCTCGCTCGGCTTCGAGTGGTACATCGAGGGCGACGTGGACCGCGACGCGGCCGTCGCCGTCGCGTACCGCCGCGCCGGCGAGCGCGAATGGCGCGAAGGCCTGCCGCTACTGCGCGTGCAGAACGAGCGCACCTACTACGTCGAGACGCTCTACTACACGGCGCCGAACATGTTCGCGGGCAGCCTGTTCGAGCTCGACGAGGGCACCGAGTACGAGGTGCGTTTCACGCTCACGGATCCCGACGGCGTGAGCGGCGAAGCCGAGCGAACCGTGCGCGTGCGCACGCGCGACGAGCCGGAGCCTTACTCGGGCGGCAACACGTACCACGTCTACCCGTTCGGTTACCAGGGGCCCAGAGAGGAGCCCGCGTTCACGGGCCTACTCGCCGCGTACTACAAGAACGCGCTCGGCGGAGATTGGAGCCGCGCGGCGCCGCCGCGCGTCGAGCCCGGCGACACGATCCTCGTGCACGCCGGGGTCTACAAGGACTTCGACCGCTTCAGCTACAGCCACGAGATCCGCACGCAGTACGGCACGTGCTGCGGCACGCCGTGGGACGGCACGTTCTATCTCACGCAGGACGGCACGCCGGAGCGGCCGATCGCGATCAAGGCAGCCGGCGACGGCGAAGTCGTGTTCGACGGGGACGGCAACAACGTGCTGTTCAACGTCATGGGGGCCGACTACACGTACTTCGAAGGCATCACGTTTCGCACCACGAATCTCGCAATCGAGGCGGGTCAGAAGAACATCGCCGGCGCCGCGGGTTTGACGGTGAAGCGCTCGACGTTCGACGACGTCGGCGTAGCCATCCATAGCGACTGGTCCGGCTCGAACAACTTCTACATCGCCGACAACGTCATGAACGGCCGCAACGATCCGACGTACCTGATCGGTTGGTTCGGCATCTGGCCGTGGAATCAGGTGGACGGCTTCCTCGAGAAGCAGCGCATGAAGTCGTACTACGCCGTCGCGATCTACGGCTCGGGGCACGTCGTGGCGTACAACCGCGTGACCAACTTCCACGACGGCATCGATCACGCCACCTACGGCATGCCGGACGACTGGCCGAACACGCCGCGCCACCGCATGCCCGTGTCGAACGACTTCTACGGCAACGACGTCTCGAACGTGCACGACAATTGCTTCGAGACCGACGGCGGCATGCACAACATGCGCGTATTCAGGAACCGCTGCTTCAACTCGGGTGTAGGCGCGATGAGCCCGCAGCCGATCTTCGGCGGGCCCGTCTATTTCATTCGCAACGTCGTCTACAACAGCGTCTATGGCCCGCTGAAGATACAAGCGGATCCTTCCGGGATCCTCGTGTACCAGAACACGTACGTCGGCGAGATTCAGCAGATCACGCCGGCGTCGAACATGCACTTCCGCAACAACCTGATCATGGGACAGGGCGCGCGGCCGCTCCTGCTCGCGGTCGACACGCACACGCCGTGGAGCTCGTCGGATTACAACGGCTTTCACGTCAACGCCGACGCCGAGCTCTCGTTCCAGTGGAACTCGCCGCCGGCGGGTGGGCCCGTCGACTACACGTCGCCGCGCGAGGTGCGGCGGTTCAAGACGCTCGCGGAGTATCAGCGCGCGACGGGCCAGGATGCGCACAGCCGCGAAGTGGACTACTCCGTGTTCGTGAACGCCGCCGCGCCGGACTTCAGCGACCCGACGCGGCTCGTGTCGCCCGACGAAGTGGACTTGCGGCTCCGACCGCGCTCGCGCGCCGTCGATGCGGGCACCGTGCTACTCGGGATCACGGACGGCTTTCGCGGCGCGGCGCCCGACCTCGGCGCGTACGAGCAGGGCGCGGAGCTGCCGCACTACGGGCCGCGGCCGACGCGCTAGGCCGCGAGCTCGTCGCGTTGGTCTTCGAGGAACGGGCGGTCGATCTGCTCGGCAAGGTACTCGATGTCGCGCCGGGTGACGCCGCACTCCGCGAAGTGCTTGCGCCAGCCGGCGACGGCGCGCGCGACGCGCCGCACGGCGGCGCGCGCCTCTCCGTCGTCGAGCGCAAAGAGCTCCGCCATCGAGAGCGCGTTCGCGAGTGTCGAATCCGCTTCCTGCAAGCCGACGCGCATCTGCTGAAACCCGAGCGCTTGGCCGGCGGGCAGCACGTCGTACGCCGGCGACAGCTCGTATTGCTGCCGGTCGTCGACGAGCACGGCGTGGTTCTTCTCGTGGTCGTCCGTATTGTCGATCAAGATGTTGAACACCATGCGGCGGAAAAGCTCGCGCATGTCGCCGACGTTGCGATCCGCGGCCGTCACACCGCGTCGCCGCAGAAGCTGCGCGAGCTCGGGGTACCCGTAGCGCTCGTTCGCGGCGCGCAACGCGACGTGCGCCGTGAGGCTGTGAACGCGCTTGCCGCCCTTCTTCCGGTCGAAGCGCTTGATGGCGACGGCGTGGCCGCCCGCGACGGGGATCGGCTTCGTCGCCGCCGTGCGAATGCCGGCCTTGCGCGCCAGCGTCATGGCCGCGTGCTCGACGAGCGGCGCGTCCACAGCGTCACCGGCGGCGAATTTCACGACCCATTGCTCGCCGTCGAGGTCGAGCAATCCCTTGGGTCGCGCGCCGCCGAGCGTGACGCCCGGAGACAAGAGCCGGCGATCCTCGTCGCCGACGCGGTCGCCGTCGAGCACTTTTTGGACGAGCTCGTGCATTCGCGCTGCGTCGGCAAGCATGGGCAACGGGCCGAGACGGCGCGGCGCGTACCCTTCGGCCGACGTCGAAACGCCGAGCGCGCCGAAACGATCGTCGCCGGCAAAGTACAGATACTCGAGAAGCGATAAGCGCGGCGGCTTGTCGATGAAGCGAATGAGTCGTTCGCCCCAGCGATCGGGCCGTGCGTCGTCGACGGCGCCGACCGCCGTTTCCGGCGTCGCCGGCAGAAATTCCTGGCCGATCAGCGGCAGGTCTTCGCTCAGCGGAAACCCGCTGTCGAGCCAGTCGTCGGCGTATTGCAGCGACACGCCGCGCGTCGTGCGAATCAGATGGAGGGTGCCGATGAGCCGCGGCGTACGCGGATCTTCGAGCCACCAAAGGTGGAGTCGATCGGACGGCTCGTAGGCCGTGGCGCTCATGCTGCTATTTGCCCTGCTGCGCACTCGCTGCTATTTGCCGTGGTGCGCAGTCGGCGCCCGCGGCGTGCGTGGCGCGCGCCGGCGGAGCGCGCTGCGCACGTCTCGCTCGAGCGCGCCGAGGTCCGCCGCCGGCGCAGCGAGCTCCGGAATCGCCGCGGCTCTGCCGATCAACCACAACGACGTGGCGTAGATGCCCGCGGCGACGCCCGGGTCGCCGCGCTCGAGGCGAATCAGCGTGGGAACCGAGACGCCGAGCCGCTTCGCCCATTCACGCTGCGACTCGCGGCGGCGTACGCGGGCGATGGCGAGGTTTTCGCCGAGGCGCACCAAGGCCTCCGTGACTGCCGGCGGCATCGTTCGCAGGGCTTTAGGGCTCTTGGGCATAACAAAGATATTAGCAAAATAGGTGCTTTAATCAATTCTATTTTATCTATGATAGCGTGTTCAGTACGCCGACACCGCCGTCTTGCCTGGATGCCTTATGCTTTGGTGTGGCGACGATGCGTGTAGGCGCGAAGCCATGGCTTTCTACAACGTCGCTGCGCCTAAGCGGCGCGTGAATTTTTGTACCACGACGCCGTCGTAGTCGCGGCCGTCATCGAGATCCGCCGTCAGCAACACGTCGCATGACAGCATCCGGGCGGCTTCGATGATCGCCGCATCCGAGTACGAGATCGCGCAACGTGACTTCGCCGCGAGCGCGGCTCGCACGAGCGCCACGTTCGTTTCCTGAACGGGAAAGCGCAGACAAGCTTCGATGAGAGAGCTCGCCTGCTCGTGCGTGATGCGATCGGGCTTCGTTGCACGTATCAACCGCTCGTGGCGAACCGCTAGATTCGATGGCAGCGAACCGAGGCGCCGAGAGCGCTCGAGAGCCGCTCGAGATCGTCGGCGTCGCTCGTCACGACGAGGTCCCCGCGTGCGACCGCCCCGGCGACGACGACTGCGTCGACGACGTCGCGTGTGCCCGAGCGCGCGCAAACGACGCCGGCCGCACGCGCTCGCTGCTCGTCGAGATCCTCTACGACGCAGCCTTGCAGGAAACGAGATAGCGCGGCCTGGGGTCCGCCGCGCCAGGCCTGGGCGAGAACGGCGGCCGGCACGACGGGCCGCTCGCCACGCCGCAGCGTGCGCGCGTGAAGAGCCCACAACTCGCGCCGATCGGCTTCGGCCGCGAGCAAAGCACCGGTGTCGTAGGTTATCCCCATCGTCATCAGCGGCGCGCGGGCGCGGCTTTGCGCGCGGCATCCAGAACGGCGTCCGCTGCCGCGATCTCCTCGGCGGTGAAGGCGCCGTGCTGGGCCTCCCACTCGGCCACTGCGGCCAGGCCGTCCTCCACCGCGAGCGCGTCTTTAGCAGCGCGATTCAACCACGCCGAAAGGCTCAGGCCATGCCGCTCCGCGCTCGCGGCCGCTGCCTCGGCCACGCGCTCATCCAGAGCGATGCTGAGCTTCTTTACTCCCATATCCAGCATGGTAGCACCGGCTTCCTACCGGACCAACCGAGCGAGCGACCTGGGGCGGTCAAGGAGGGTACTTGCCCAGTGGTTTGATGCCGCTGGTGAATCTGCCGCGATCAAGCAGATTTGGGTGCGCGTGCTGGGCGGTGAACAGCCCAACATATTGGTCTGGAAAGCGCCCGACGAGCGCATCGTGAAGCTCGTTGCGCTGCATCGCCAACACGACGGCGGCGACCACGAGCGTGCTTGCCGCTGCAAATTGCAGCCCCACTAAGCCCGTGCGAATGCGTGCAAGCGCATCTCGCGCGCCATGCACGCTGCCCGCAGCCGCGCGCCGCACGCGCGCCGCTACCAACGCCGCGTACAGTCCCGCCGCAACCGTCACGCTGCACAATGTGGCGGCCAAGAACGCGATGAACCATGGCTCGGATGAGGAAATCTCGAGCGACAACGAGAGCGGCGCCGTAAATAGGCCTGCCAGGGGAACGACCGCGGCTAGCCCGAAGTTCCCCCCGATTTCCGGTGCCGGAGGTTGCTAACCTAGCCTTCGCTACTCGCCGCTGAACGAAGCCGATCTTCGGTAGCCGGCGGGCGTAAGGCGCTGATCCGCCACGCGGCGGATTTCAAGAG
>Ga0073934_10001595_pt1 | contig 52970 bp, 50 predicted proteins | sample LarsenN4metaG_FD_76834 | JGI IMG/M metagenome (GOLD analysis project Ga0073934, IMG submission 76834) | Hot spring sediment bacterial and archeal communities from British Columbia, Canada, to study Microbial Dark Matter (Phase II) - Larsen... ...
AGCAGGATCGACGGCTTTTGCAGCAGCAGCCGGGTCAGCGCGATGCGCCTTTTCTCGCCGCCGGACAGGTTTTCGACCGACCAGTCGGAGGGCGGGCAGCGCAGGGCCTCCATCGCCACCTCGAGCTGGTTGTCGAGGGTCCAGCCGTCGACCGCGTCGATCTTCTCCTGCAACTCGCCCATCTCCGCCATCAGCGCGTCGAAGTCGGTGTCGTCCCGGGGATCGCCCATTTCCGCGGAAATGGCGTTGAACCGGTCGACCATGTCGGCGACCTCCCGGGCGCCGTCCTTCACGTTCTCCAGCACATTCTTGCTCGGGTCGAGCTGCGGCTCCTGGGGCAGATAGCCGACGGTAACGTTTTCCCCCGGCCAGGCCTCGCCCGAGAACTCCTTGTCGATGCCGGCCATGATCTTCATCAGCGTCGACTTGCCGGCGCCGTTGGGGCCGACGATGCCGATCTTGGCGCCGTGGTAGAATTGCAGGTTGATGTGGCTGAGCACCGGCTTCTGGGCGCCGGGAAAGGACTTGGTCATGTCCTTCATGACAAATGCATATTGGGCGGCCATGGGGTCGCGAACTTCCTTCAGGAGCGGGATTTCGCGGCGCGTTTAGGGGAAGCGGCGCCTAGGGTCTAGTCGCGGCCGACCATCTGCACCGCGTCGGCGAAGCGATAGTCCCTGAACCGCTCGCGCAGGGTGCGCTTGCTGAGCTTGCCGGTGGCGGTGTGGGGCAGCTCGTCGACGAACTCGATGGCGTCGGGAAGCCACCATTTGGCGACCTCGCCGGCGAGATGCTCGCGGATCCGGCCTTCCGAAACGTCCGAGCCCGGCGCCCGGACGACGACCAGCAGCGGCCGCTCGTCCCACTTCGGGTGCGGAATGCCGATGGCGGCGGCCTCGGCGACGCCAGGGCAGCCGACGGCGGCATTCTCCAGGTCGATTGAGCTGATCCACTCGCCGCCCGACTTGATGACATCCTTCGACCGGTCGGTGATCTGCAGCGTGCCGTCCGGGTGGATGGCGGCAACGTCGCCGGTGTCGAACCATTGCTCGGCGTCGGTCGCGTCTTGCTCTTCCTTGAAATAGCGCTTCACCACCCACGGCCCGCGGGTCAGCAGCCGGCCCGAGCTGACGCCGTCGCGGGGCAAATCGTTGCCGTCATCATCGACGATCTTCAGCTCGACGCCAAAAACAGACCTGCCCTGCTTGCAGCTATAGTCGATCTGCTCCTCTTCGCTCATCTGGTCCCAGCGCGCCGGCGGGGCGCCGACGGTGCCAATCGGCGACATTTCCGTCATCCCCCAGGCGTGGCCGACCCGCACGCCGCGGTCGCGGAACCATTTGATCATCGCCCGCGGCGCCGCCGACCCGCCGATGGTCACCATCCGGAGGTCGCCGAGATCCTCGCCGGTGCGCTCGATATGCTCGATCATGCCCAGCCAGACGGTCGGCACGCCGGCGGAGTGGCTGACCTTCTCGTCGCGGAACAGCTCGCACAGCTGTTGCGGGCGATAGTCCGAGCTCAGCACCAGCTTGCAGCCGGTCATCGGCGCCGCCCAGGGGATGCCCCAGGCATTGGCATGGAACATCGGCACGATCGGCAGGACCACCGCTTGCGCCGACAGGCCGAAGCAATCGGGCGCCGCTTCGGCCATTGTGTGGAGCATGGTCGAGCGATGCTCGTAGATCACGCCCTTGGGATTGCCGGTGGTGCCGCTGGTGTAGCACAGGCCGCAGGGGTCGCGCTCGTCGCCGTCATGCCAGCGGTAATCGCCGTCCTCGGCGCCGATCCAGCCGTCGAACTCGTCCTCGAAGCAGATGAAATGCTCGATCGTCGTCCATTGCGGCTTCAGTCGCTCGACGATTGGGGCGAAAGCCTTGTCGTAGAGCAGGACGCGGTCCTCGGCGTGGTTGGCGATATAGGCCAGCTGCTCGTCGAACAGCCGCGGGTTGATGGTGTGCAGCACACCGCCCATGCCGCAGGCGCCGTACCATGAGGTCAAATGGCGGATGCTGTTCATCGCCAGGGTCGCGACGCGGTCGCCGGGCCTGATGGCGAGCCGTTCGAGCGCCTGCGCCATGCGCCGGCCGTCGCGGGCGACTTTGGTCCAGTTGGTGCGGACAATCGTTCCGTCGCCCGACGCGCCGACGATTTCCTGGCTGCCGTGCTCGCGCTCGGCATGATCGACCAGCCGCATGACGCGCAGCGGCCAGTCCTGCATTGCCCCCAGCTTCATCGCCTGATCCCCCGCCAAACGGCAATGGGCATCATGCCATGTATGGGGCCAAGCGCAAGTGGCCGGAAGCAAAGATTAAATTGCTGTTAGAACGGCAGCTTGAAACCGGGCGGCAAGGGCAGGCCGGCACTCATCTTCTGCATTTCCGCTGCCGCCGCCTGGTCGGCCTTGGCCCTGGCGTCGTTGAGAGCGGCGGCAACCAGGTCCTCGAGCATGGTCTTTTCCGACGGCTGCAGCAGGCTGTCGTCGATGCTGACGGCGATGATGCGGCCCTTGGCCGACGCCCGGATCTTGACCAGCCCTCCGCCGCTGGCGCCCTCGACCTCGACCTGGTCGAGATTGTCCTGTGCCTTCTGCAGCTCGGCTTGCGCGTTCTGCGCCATTTCCATGATCTTGTTGAGGTCGAGGTCGGGCATGTCAGGCACCTTTCGAGAAGGATTCAAGGGTGGCGTCCGGGAAGCTCTCCATGACGGCACGGACATTGGGTTCGTCAAGGACGGCGGCGCGCATCCTTTCCTCGGCGATCAATTCCTGCTGCTGGAGGGACGGCTCGCCCCCCTGGTCGGTGAAGTTCACCGTCCACCGGCTGCCGGTGACCTCCTTGAGCGCGGCGGCAAGGTCGCGGGTCCATTCGGCGCCGAGCGGACGCAGGGGCTTCAAGACCAGTTCGCCGGGCGCAAAGCTGACCAGGCCGACCTGGTCGTGCAGTTCCTGCGAGAGGATGTGCCTGCCGGAGGCGTGCAGGGCATCGACCAGCTCGCGGTAGCTGGACGGAGCGGCGGGCCCGGGCGGTTGCGGGGCAGCCGGCGCCGGGCCGGGCGCAGCCGATGTCTCGGCGCCGGACAGCCTGGCGACCAGCGCCGCAGGGTCCGGCAGGTCGGCCGCATGGATGAGGCGCAGGAGCGCCATCGCCGCCGCTTCCTGCGGTTCGGGCGCCGAGGCGATGTCTCCCAAGCCCTTGAGCAGCATCTGCCACAGGCGGTGAATGGCGGCCCAGTTGAGCTTGGCTGCCCAATCAGCGGCGGCGGCCCGTTCCTCCTCTGATTGCAGCGCGTCGCCCGCCGCTCCGGCCTTGGCGCGAGTGACGCTGTGCAGCGAATCCATCAGGCCGCGGACCAGCGAAGTCGGGTCGATGCCCAGCGCATGCGCCTCATCGAGCTGGGCGAGTGTGGCGGGCGCATCGCCGGCGAGGATGGATTCGAGCAGGCGGCGGATGCGGCCGCGATCGGCCAGGCCGAGCATGGTTCGCACTTCGGCGGCGGTAACACGGCCATGGCCGTGCGCGATCGCCTGGTCGAGCAGCGACAGCCCGTCACGCGCCGATCCCTCGGCGGCGCGGGCGATGACTCCCAGCGCCTCCGGTTCGACATCGACCTTTTCCGCTTCCGCGACCTTGGCGAAATGCGCGGCAAGCTGATCGGAGGGGATGCGGCGCAGGTCGAAGCGCTGGCAACGCGACAGGACGGTGACCGGCACCTTGTCGACCTCGGTGGTCGCGAACAGGAACTTCACATGCTCAGGCGGTTCCTCAAGAGTCTTTAACAAAGCGTTGAAAGCGTTCTTGGAAAGCATGTGGACTTCGTCGATGATGTAGATCTTGAAGCGCGCCGAGACCGAGGCGTATCGCACCGCCTCGATGATCTCGCGGACGTCGTCGACGCCAGTGTGGGAAGCGGCGTCCATCTCGATGACGTCAATGTGCCGGCCCTCGGCAATGGCGACGCATGGCTCGCAAACGCCGCAAGGCGTGATGGTCGGACCGCCCTGCCCGTCCGGGCCGACGCAGTTGAGGGCTTTGGCGATGAGACGCGCGGTGGAGGTCTTGCCGACTCCGCGCACGCCGGTCAGCAGGAAGGCGTGGGCGATCCGCCCGCGCTGGATGGCATTGCCAATGGTCTGGACCATGGCGTCCTGGCCGATCAGCTCCTTAAAGCTTTGCGGGCGGTACTTGCGGGCGAGCACGCGGTACGGAGAGGCCGTGGCCAGCTTTTGCGGCTCCTCGGGCAGGTCGAGGCCGAGGCCAGGCGATTCGTCGTCGTTCATCGGGGACGGTTCTAGGACCTTACCTTCGTCATTGCGAGACGCGCAGCGCCGCGGCAATCCAGCTGGATTGCTTCGCTTCGCTCGCAATGACGGAAGGGTGGAAGCCGACGACCCGGGGCGGAATCACTGTGGCTGCTTCCTTCCGGATCTGACCAGGTTGGCGACAGCCCCGTCCGCCGACTTCCGAGCGCGCATATGGGGAAGGATGGCATTGCTGGCAAGATCGGCCTTCATTGACCATTCACGCAGGCTGCTGGATGGCCGGAGAACAGGGAGCGGAAGCCGCATGCCATTTGCCATCGTGATTGCTGCCGCCCTCGCCTTCGCCAGCCAGGTTGACAGCGAGCCGCCGATTACCGTCACGGGCCGACCCTGGGCGCCGTTCATCAGCCCGATGGGCGAGCCGTTCCGCGCCCGCTCGGCCGGCGACGATCCCCTGGCGCGCTGGTTCCACCAGGCCGATCACAACCGCGACGGCCTGCTTACCGCCGCGGAGATGCGCACCGATGCGGTGCGCTTCTTCCGGACGCTCGACAGCAACCAGGACGGCGAGATCGATCCCGAGGAGCTCGCCGTCTACGAAACGCAGGTGGCGCCGGAGGTCCAGGTCAACTCGCGGTGGAAGCGCCCGCCGCAGGCCGTCGCCGGGGCCAGCAGGGACCGGTGGCGCGAGGACCGGAACGTCGATGGCTACCAGGTCCACGGGCGGCAGGGCGCCGCCCGCTATGGCCTGCTCAACCTCCCCGAACCGGTGGCCGGCGCCGACGCGGATTTCGACCGGGGCACGAGCCTCGACGAATTCCAACGGGCTGCGCTCCAACGGTTTCAGTTGCTCGACCGCAGGCGAGCTGGCCAGCTCACATTGGCCGAGCTCGCACCGCTGCTGCCGACCCGGCCTGGCCGGGGAACGGGCGTCAAGCGCCCCAAGGATGCGGGCGATACGCGCGTTGGCCTACCGTTCCCGTCGGGGAACTAGCGGCCCTGCCAATTGTGGGAACCGCCGGGCATCTTGACCGTCAGCGTATCGAGATCGTCGCTGAGGGTAATCTGGCAGGCCAGGCGCGAGGTGCGGGCGACGCCCCAGGCGAGGTCGAGCAAATCGTCTTCCTCCTCGCTGGCCGGCGGCAGCTTGGCGAAATCGGCGGGATCGACGATGACGTGGCAGGTCGAACAGGCCATCTGCCCCTCGCAAGCGCCCTCGAGCGGCTCGCCGGCCGCCTGGGCGATATCGAGCAGCACCGATCCGGCCGGCGCGTCGACTTCCTTGTCGAGGCTGCCGTCGACCTTGAGGAACCGCACCCTGGTCACGCCGCGAAACTCTCCTGGCCGCGGGCGGCGGCGTCGATCCGGCGGCAGGCATCGACCAGCTCCGCCTCGCTCGTGTAGCGGCCAAAGCCGAGGCGGATGCTGCTGCGCGCCTCGCGGTCGCTGAGGCCGAGAGCCCGCAGGACATGGCTCGGCCGCCCGGAGCCGCTGGCGCAGGCCGAGCCGAGCGAAAAGGCGATATCGCGCAGGTCGCCGATCAGGCGGGAACCGTCGAGGCCATCGCGGCGGATGTTGATGTTGCCGCGATAGCGCCGATTGAGGGAGCCATTGACGCTCCACCCGGCCCCAAGCACTTCCATCGCCAGGTCCCAGAGCCGCGCGACATAGGCATAGTCGGCCTTCTGCCGCTCCATCGCCAGCTTCGCCGCCGCGCCGAAGCCGACGCACAGCGCCGGCGACAGCGTGCCGGAGCGCAACCCCTGCTCCTGCCCGCCGCCGTGCAGCAGCGGCGCCGGCGGCGGCACACCCTCGCGGATCCACAGGGCGCCAATGCCCTTGGGCCCGTGGACCTTGTGGCTGGAAATGGCGAAAAAGTCCGGGCCACCCGGCATTTCCATCCGCCCATAACCCTGCACGGCGTCGCACAGCATCCATGCGCCCTTGTCATGAGCGAGCCTGGCGAGATTGGAAACCGGCTGGATGACGCCGATTTCATTGTTGACCAGCATCACCGTTACGAGGGCCGTCGCATCATCGATGACCTCACGAGCCTGGCCCAGGTCGACAAGGCCATCGGGGCCGACCGGCAGGCGGGCCACTTCGACCCCCTGCCCCTCCAGCCATTCGGCGCTGTCGAGCACCGCTGCATGCTCGGTCGCCACGGTGACCAGCTTGCGGCGCGGCGAGGCTTCGAAAATGCCCTTCAGCGCCCAGTTCAGCGCCTCGGTGGCGCCGCTGGTGAAGGCGAGGGTCCCGGCAAGCGGGAAGTGCGCCGCTACCTGCGCCCGCGCCACTTCGATCGCGGCCGCCGCCTCGCGGCCCCAGCGCGAGGGACTGTGCGGGTTGGCGAACTTCTCCTCGATCCACGGCCGCATTGCCTGCGCCACTTCCGGCGCGACCGGTGTCGTCGCCTGGTAGTCGAGGTAGATCATGCCGCCTGGCGCTGCCGCTCGGCGATCCGCCGCCATTCGGCCAGGAACGCGTCGACGTCGGCCTCGCTGGTCGACGGCCCGAAGCTGATCCTCAGGAAACTCGACGCAATCTCAGGGTTAACCTGCATCGCCTTCAAAACGCGGCTTTCCTTCATCGCCCCGCTGGCGCAGGCGCTGCCCATCGACACGGCGAAGCCGGCGAGGTCGCACTGGACCAGCAGGCCGCTGCTCTGCGCTCCGGGCAGCGCGACCGCGCCGATGTTGGCGATTCGCTCCGCTTGCTCGGCGATGACCACCCCGCCAGCCGAGCGGACGCCATCGTCCAGCCGGCGGCGAAGCTGAGCCAGCCGCGGCATCGCATGCGCGAAAGCGCGCGTTGCCAGGGCCGCCGCCATGCCCATGATGCCGGGCAGGTTCTGGGTGCCGCGGCGATAGCCTTTTTCCTGGCCGCCGCTGGCCTCCAGCGTGCCAAGGTCGCGGACCAGCAGCGCGCCGATGCCCGGCGGGCCGCCGAACTTGTGGGCGGAGATGGCGATGAAGTCGGCCTCGGGCAGCGGCAACTTGCCCGCCGACTGGGCGCAATCGGCGAGCAGCAGCGAGCCGGCGGTGCGCACCTTTCGGGCAATCTCGTCGATCGGCTGGATGACCCCGGTCTCGTTGTTGACCTGCTGGATGGCGACCAGCGCCGGCCCCGCGGCGACCAGCGTGTCGAGCGCCGCCATGTCGACCAGCCCGTTGCGGCCGACCGGGATGACCCTGGCTGCCTCCCCCATCGAGGCCGGGACGATGTCATGCTCGGTGGCGAGCATCGCCCGGCCCGGGACCCGGGCGCGCTTGCCGGCGATGGCCACCGCCTCGCTGGCGCCGCTGGTGAAAATGACGTCATGACGCCAGCCCAGCACGTCGGCGAGGCTTGCGCGGGCATCCTCCAGCGCCTTGCGCGCCGCCCTGCCTTCGCCATGCGGCGAGGACGGATTGGCCCAGACGTCGAGGGCGCGCGCCATCGCCTCGCGGGCCTCCGGCAGGACCGGCGTCGTCGCCGCATGGTCGAAATAGATTCGCTTCATCGCACCCCAGTCGCGGATTCCAGCCGATTGCGCTTCACTCTGCCGCGCCTATATACGCTCCAGCCCGTTTCCGCCCACCCTCCTTGCCACGAGCCACCATGCCCGAAGTCATTTTTCCCGGTCCCGAAGGCCGCCTCGAAGGCCGATTCCACCCCGCACCGCCGCGGGCGCCGGTGGCCCTGATCCTGCATTCGCACCCGCAGGCCGGCGGGACGATGAACAACAAGATCGTGCAACTGCTCTACCAGACGTTCGTCCGCCGCGGCTTTGCCACCTTGCGCTTCAACTTCCGCGGCGTCGGCAAGAGCCAGGGGACGTTCGACAACGGCATCGGCGAATTGAGCGACGCGGCATCCGCGCTCGACTGGGTCCAGCAGATCCATCCCGAGGCGCAGACCACCTGGGTGGCAGGCGTCAGCTTCGGCGCCTGGATCGGCATGCAGCTGTTGATGCGCCGGCCGGAGATCAAGGGCTTCATCTCCATCGCCCCGCCGGCCAACATGTACGACTTCTCCTTCCTCGCCCCCTGCCCGTCCTCGGGAATCATCATCCAGGGCGAGGCCGACGAGGTGGTGACGCCGCTCGCCGTCCAGAAGCTGGTCGACAAGCTGAGGACGCAGCGCCACATCACCATCCACCACGACACCATCCCCGGCGCCAACCACTTCTTCGCCAACGAGCTCGACCTGCTGATGAAGAGAGTCGACGGCTATCTCGACATGCGGCTGGAAAAAGACCTGAAGCGGTAGGCGCCTGTTCGTCACCCCAGACTTGATCCGGGGTCCACCTGCCTTCCTTGCACGGAGAAAAAAAGATGGATCCCGGCTCGGGGGCCGGGATGACGTTGCGTTAGACCGTCCAGACGAGGACGTTGCCGACCAGCACCATGGCGGCGACGATCATCAGCCAGCCCTGCCTGGCATGTTCGCGGCCGGTGATCAGGCGGATGCCGCCGGCGGTCAGCAGGAAGGCGGCGATCATGGCGATGGCCAAGGCGGTCGAAGCAATCGTTCCCATTTCCATCCCCGCTTTCACTGAAACTTAACCGGGCCTGCGCCACTATCGCCTTCCATGAGCCCGGACCAGCAGCAGGCGCGCCTTGACGAGGCGTTCGAGCGGATCGAGGAAACGATCCTGCCGTGCATCGCCATGATGCTGGAAACCCTGCTCGACGCCTCGGCCGGGCTGGCCGAGACCGATCCCAAGGCGCTGGCGGCCGAACTGCAGACGCTGGCCGCGGAGCTCGAAGAGCTGACCCAGGCGGTCGAACGCTCCAGCCCCGCCCATGTCGAGCCGGGCGAATACCGCACCGCCGTCGCCTAAGACACCAGGCGCGCGTGCAGCGCCGGGTCGATATTGCCGCCTGACAGGATGATGACGAGGCCGTCGCGAGGCTCCACCTTCCCGGCGAGCACCGCCGCCAGGGCCGCCGCGCCGCCGGGCTCGACGACCAGCTGGTGATGCTGCCAGGCCCAGCGCACCGCCAACGTCACCTCCGCATCCGACACCGAAACGACGTTCGCTTGGCGCTCGCGCAAGATGCCAAAGGTGATCGGCGACACGCGAGGGGTCTGCAGCGCGTCGCACAGGGTGGCTGGCGCATCCTTGCCCACTGGCAGGATCTCGCCGGCCTCGAGCGAGCGCTTCATGTCGTCCCAGCCCTCCGGCTCTGCGCCGATGATGGGGCACTCGGGGCAGGCCAAGGCGATCCCCGAGGCGAGGCCGCCGCCGCCGACCGGCACGACGATCGCCGTCGGCCGGGGCTCGTAGAGGTCGGACAATTGCTGGAGGATCTCGAGGCCGACCGTCCCCTGCCCGGCGACGATCGCCGGGTCGTCGAAGCTGGGCACGACGACGGCGCCCTTCTCGGCGGCCAGGCGGGCGGAAATCTCCTCGCGGCTCTCGCTGCGCCGGTCGTAGAAGACGATTTCGGCGCCATGGCTGCGGGTGTTGTCGATCTTGATCGCCGGGGCGTCGGCCGGCATGACGATGGTCGCGGGGATGCCGAGCCGCTCGGCGGCGATGGCAACGCCCTGGGCGTGGTTGCCGGACGAGAAAGCGACCACCCCCGCCTTTCTCTCATCGGCACTAAGCTGCATCAGCCGGTTGGTGGCGCCGCGCAGCTTGAATGCGCCGCCGGTCTGCAGGCACTCGCATTTCAGCCAGACCCGCGCGCCGTCGATGCGGGCGCCGATTAGCGGCGTATGCTCGACCGCTTCGTCGATGCGGGCGGCGGCGGCCAGGACATCTTCGCGTGTGACGGCTGCGGACAAAGGCAACTCCTTGATATTACGATATTTCCGTCGAAACGTTGCCATTTGGGGACAAGTTGCCCCCGAACGGCGCCCCGAGACCCAAATTTCCTTTACTTGGCGGACCCCCACACATATATCGCGCTGCGCTGCCCCATGGGACTTCCAACCGCAAGGCAGCTTTGTCTCGAACTACCAGTTGGAGGTCCCTTGAGTTGCACAAGCATCATAGCGCGCTGGGGCTAGCTGCCGCCCTTCGACCGGCCCAGCCGGTCACGCTTCTTCGTCCGCACGCCGCACGGCGCGCCGCCCGCTTCTTCGTCGAGAAGTTTCCGGGCAAGTCGCTCTATGCCGTGAAGGCCAATCCTTCGCCGGAACTGCTGCAGATCCTGTGGGATTCGGGCGTCACCCATTATGACGTCGCCTCGCTCGGCGAGGTGCGGCTGGTGGCCGGCACGCTGCCGGAGGCGACCCTGTGCTTCATGCACCCGGTGAAGGCCGAGGAGGCCATTGCCGAAGCCTATTTCACCCATGGCGTGAAGACCTTCAGCCTCGATACGCTCGACGAGCTGGAAAAGATCGTGCGCGCCACCAACGGCGCCGCCGACCTCAACCTGCTCGTGCGGCTGCGCGTCAGCTCCGACCACAGCAAGCTCAGCCTCGCCGCCAAGTTCGGCGCCGAGCCGATGGAGGTGAAGGCTTTGCTGCAGGCCGCCCGCCAGGCGTCGGACGCGCTCGGCATCTGCTTCCACGTCGGCAGCCAGGCGATGAGCCCGGCGGCCTATGCCGAGGCCATGGAGCGGGTGCGCGAATCGATCGTCCAGGCAGCGGTCACCGTCGACATCGTCGATGTCGGCGGCGGCTTCCCCTCGACCTACCCGGGCATGGAGCCGCCCCCGCTCAAGGCCTATTTCGAGGTCATCCACAATGCCTTCGAGGCGCTGCCGATCTCCTATTCGGCGGAATTGTGGTGCGAGCCCGGCCGCGCCCTGTGCGCCGAATATGCCAGCGTCATCGTCCGCGTCGAGAAGCGCCGCGGGGCGGAGCTCTACATCAACGATGGCGCCTATGGCGCCTTGTTCGACGCCGCCCACATCGGCTGGCGCTACCCGGTCAAGCTGCTGCGCGAGACGGCATCGCGGGCGCGGCCTTTGGCGTTCAGCTTCTACGGGCCGACCTGCGACGACCTCGACCATATGGCCGGGCCGTTCGACCTGCCCTCGGACGTCAAGGCCGGCGACTATATCGAGGTCGGCATGCTCGGCGCCTACGGATGCGCCATGCGCACCGGTTTCAACGGCTTCGGGGTCGAGGACCGGGTGATCGTCGACGACGAGCCCATGGCCTCGCTCTACGGCGGAGAAAGCCGCGTCGCGGCGCGTTCCAACGTCGTGAAGCTGTAATTGATTTCGTGTCCCTGCGAAGGCAGGGACCCAGTTAATCTTTAAGGAACTGGGCTCCTGCCTGCGCAGGAGCGCGGTTCGCATTGGAGTAGCGAATGACCACCGATACGCTGAACAAGGTCCAGGACACCGAGGCCCTGGTCAACGACACCCGCAAGGCCGAGCTGCTCAAGAGCGTGGTCGAGCATATCGACATCACCTCGTTCGACGCCCGCCCGATCGTCGAGGCGATGGGCAAGATGAGCTTCACCAGCCGTGACCTCGCCCGCGCCGCCGGCATCTACAACCAGATGCTCGCCGACCCCGACTGCTCGGTCTGGCTGGTGATCGCCGGCTCGACCTCGGCCGGCGGCTGCATGGACCTCTATGCCGAGCTGGTCCGCAACAACATGGTCGACGCCATCGTCGCCACCGGCGCCGCCATCGTCGACATGGATTTCTTCGAGGCGCTCGGCCACAAGCATTACCAGGCGCTGGAAATCCCCGACGACGACACACTGCGCTCGCTCTACATCGACCGCATCTACGACACCTATATCGACGAGGTGGCGCTGCAGGATTGCGACTTCACCATCGGCAAGATCGCCGACAGCCTCGAGCCCCGCCCCTATTCGAGCCGCGCCTTCATCCGCGAGATGGGCAAGTGGCTGAGCGAGGGCAACGGCAAGAAGGACAACAGCCTGGTCAAGCTCGCTTTTGAGCATGACGTGCCGATCTTCTGCCCGGCCTTCACCGATTCATCGGCCGGCTTCGGCCTCGTCAAGCACCAGGCCGACGCCATGAAGCGCGGCGGCCATTACATGACGATGGATTCGATCGCCGACTTCCGCGAGCTGACCGACATCAAGATCAAGGCCGGCACCACCGGCCTGCTGATGATCGGCGGCGGCGTGCCGAAGAATTTCGCCCAGGACACGGTCGTCTGCGCCGAGATCCTCGGCCACGAGGACGTCGAGGTGCACAAATATGCCGTGCAGATCACCGTCGCCGACGTCCGCGACGGCGCCTGCTCCTCCTCGACCCTCCAGGAAGCGGCGAGCTGGGGCAAGGTGTCGACCGCGCTCGAGCAGATGGTCTATGCCGAGGCGACCTCGGTCCTGCCGCTGCTGGCGTCCGACGCCTATCACCGCGGCCACTGGAAGACCCGCGCCAAGCGCCGCTTCGCCAAGCTGTTCGAATAGGTTGAACGGCGAGATAAACTGACGCACTCTCCCCCTCATTCCGGGGAGAGGACTAAATGACTTACAGCCCAATATTGATTCCGGTCGTGGCGCTGGTCGCCTGGACCCTGCTCGTCATGCTGTGGATGCTGGTCACGCGCCTTGGCGAGTTCAAGCGGCTCGGCGTCAATTTCGATAACATCCCAGCCGGCTCGCGCGGCGTCGACCTGGAGGGCAAGGCCGAGGCCAGGGCCCAGTGGAAGAGCCACAATTACAACCATCTGATGGAGCAGCCGACGATCTTTTATGCGATCGCCATCACTCTGGCGCTGATGGATTTCGGCAGCGGCCTCAATTACTGGCTGGCCTGGGGCTATGTCGGTTTCCGCGTCATCCACAGCCTGATCCAGTGCACCGTCAACGTCGTGCGTTACCGCCTGCTGGTGTTCGGCCTGGCGTCGGCGTGCCTGTTCGGCCTTGTGCTCCATGCCGGCCTGAAGATCCTGCACGATTGCGGGCTCATCGGCTGAAGCAGGCGGCAAGCTCGATGTGCGTCGACCAGCGGAACTGGCCGACCGGCCGCACCCAGTCGAGCCTGTAGCCGCCCGCGGCGAGGATCGCGGCATCACGGGCGAAGGTCGCGGGGTTGCAGCTGACAAAAGCGATGCGCGGTACGGCTGAAGCCGCCAGCTCCCTCGCCTGCATCTCGGCGCCGGCGCGCGGCGGGTCGAGGACGACGGCGTCGAAGGCGGCAAGCTCCGTGGCGTCATAGGGCCGGCGGTAGAGGTCGCGGTGCTCGACGGCGATCGGCCGGCCGGCCCGCCGCGCCGCCGATCGCAGGGCCAGCACTGCATCCCGCGAGGCTTCGGCGGCGGTCACTTGCCCGTCCAGGGCCAGGGCGAAGGTGCCAAGGCCGGCAAACAGGTCAAGAATTCGTTGCGAGTCCCCCACCGCCTCGCGGACAGCGTGCACAAGCGCCGCTTCGCCATCCTCCGTCGCCTGCAGGAAGGGGCCCGCGGGCAGCGCCACGGGCACGCCGGAGAGGGTTATGGTTGCTGGCACCGGCTCGAACCGGGTTTCCGCGCCATAGCCGTCATCGAGGCTGATGCGGGCTAGGCCCAGCCGCTGGCCGAAGTCGGTCACCGCCTCGGCGGCGTCCAGGCCATCGGCGGAAACACCGGCAAGCAGCAGGTCGACGCCCTGGTCCGCCAGGGTCAGCCCAATCGCGGCAGCCGACCGGATTCCCACTGAACCGCCGAGCAGCTGCCGCAAGGGCTCGATGAGGGCAAACAACTCGGGCCGCAGGACATGGCATTCGCGCATGTCGACGATGCGGTTGGAGCGGGCGGCGTTGAAGCCGATGACGATGTTCCTGCCCGCCCTCATCGCCCGCAGCGACGCTCGGCGGCGGCTGCGCGGCGGCGACAGATGCGGCTCGCGGATTTCGGCCTGGAGCCCATGCTGGGCCAGCGCCCCGGCGACCCGGTCGACGAGATAGACACGATAGGCCGCGTCGGTGACGTGCTGCAGCTGGCAGCCGCCGCATTCGGGGAAGTGGCGGCAAGGCGGCGGCTGGTGATTGGGGCCGGGCTCGACCGTCCCGTCCTCGCGCAGGCGATCGCCGGGTGCGGCCAGCGGCGCATGGCGACCGCCGGCGGTAACTCCGTCCCCGCGGGCGGCGATGCGGACGATTTCGTCGCTCACCGGCAGAGCGCAAGTGCCTGTGGCAAGGCCTCGGCAAGGTCATCGGCGATCATTCCCGGTCCGGCGATCTCGGCGGCGCGGCCGTGTAGCCAGACGGCGGCGGAGGCGGCGTCGAACCCGTCCATGCCGCGCGCCCTCAGCGCCGCGATCATGCCGGCAAGGACATCGCCCGTGCCGGCGCTCGCCAGCCAGGCCGGGGCCGGGGGCGCAAATCCCAGGCGGCCGTCGGGCGCCGCGACCAAAGTGTCCGGGCCCTTGTAGACGACGACCGAGCCGGACCGTTCGGCCGCGGCGAGGGCGCGATCGGCCTTGCTTCCGGACAGGTCGCCGAACAGGCGGATGAATTCTCCTTCGTGGGGAGTCATGACTGCGTCATGGCCCCGCAGACGCTCCGGCTCGCCGACATGACCGATGGCGTCGGCATCGATCACCACCGGGGCCTTCGCGGTCAGCGCCAGGGTTAAAACCTGCGGGATATCGCCCATGCCCGGGCCGACCAGCACGCAGCCGATTCGCGAATCCTCGAGCGTCGCCGTGTCAGTCTGGACGATGGCCGAGGGGAGATTGTCGATGCTGCGCGAGGTGCTGACCCGGACGTAGCCGGCCCCTGCCCGTGCCGCCGCCTTGGCAGCGAGCGCGATGGCGCCGGGCATCTTGCCGGACAGGGCATGGACCAGCCCGCGGCTGTACTTGTGCGCGTCGGCCGCAAGCGCCGGAAGGGCCGGCGCATGGATTTCCCGCCAGAGGGTTTCAGCGGCGATACCGATGTCGGCCAGCACCAACCGGCCCATGCGATGCATGGCCGGCATCAGCCGGTGCGCCGGCTTCATGGCTCCGAAGGTAACGGTAAGGTCGCAGTCCGGGATGAGCGACAGCAAGGCGCCGCTGTCGGTTTCGACGCCGCTCGGCAGGTCGCAGGCGACGGTGATCCGGGAACGCTCGGCGAGATCGAGCAACCGCCCGGAAACCTCGTCGGCAAGCGGACGCGACAGACCGGTGCCGAACAGGCAGTCGACCAGCACCGCGGCAGGCTCCGCCTCCGTCCATGCCTCGACCCATCCACCCCATTCTTTGCGGGCCCATTCGGCGGCGCCGGTCGCCGGATCGGCAAGGGCGGCAACACGGACCGGGACCCCGCGCTTGCGCAGGTGCCGCGCCGCGACATAACCGTCGCCGCCATTGTTGCCGGGCCCGCACAGGACCAGGACGGGCCGATTTTCGGCATATTGCCAGACGGCCTCGGCGAGAGCTTCTCCGGCTCGCTCCATCAGGGTTTCGACGCTCGTGCCGGCATCGATCGCCGCTTGCTCGGCATCGCGCGTCGCCTTGGCGGTCAGGATCGGGCGGCCGGTCATGGCGCCAGCGTCTAGCGCAAATGCGACGCCTGATGCCACCAATGCCCGGGGGCGGCCGCGGCGGCGGCGTCGCGCGCACTCTCGCTTTCGAACAAGGCGAAGCAGGTGGCGCCCGAACCGGACATGCGGACGAAATTGGCGCCCGCCCGCCCGCGAAGCCAATCGAGCACCTCGGCGATCTCGGGAACGAGGGCGACGGCCGGCGCTTCCAGGTCGTTGCGACCCTCGCGCCAGTCGCCCAGCGGGCCGCGGTCGACGCCGTCCCACCCAGCGAAAACCTCTGCAGTCGATAGCGGCATGCCCGGATTGACCAGCAGGACCGGGGTGTTGGCGATCGCGGGATCGTCGAGCAGCTGCAGCTCATCCCCGGCTCCGCTGCCCCGCGCGCTCATGCTCAGCAGGCAGGCCGGGACGTCGCTCCCCAGTCGCGGCGCAGCCGCAGCCGCATGGGCTGGATCGACCTTCCACAACCGCGTCAGCAGCCGCAAAGCCGCCGCCGCATCGGCGGAGCCGCCGCCGATGCCGGAAGCGACCGGCAGCCTCTTCTTGAGATGCAGCGCAGCGCCTGCCTCGATGCCCGCCGCTTCGCGCAAGGCCACTGCAGCCGTCAGGACGAGGTTTTGTTCGTTGGAGAGGTCGGCGACGAACGGGCCAGAGACCGCCAGATTGAGGTCATCCGCCGCTTCCGCCTCGACCAGGTCGCCATCGGTGCAAAAGGCGAAAACGGTCTCGATGGCGTGGCGGCCGTCGGGCAGCCTCCCGCGGACGTGCAGCGCCAGGTTCAGCTTGGCCGGGGCCGGCTCCGAGTATCGGATCAAGGCGCCGCCGTCGCCGGGCTCAGGCCGGTATCGATCTTCGCCTGGATGCGCGCCTTGTCGGCGGCCTCGGCATTGACCAGCGCCGCGCGCCAGGCGAACCGCGCCTCGTAGCGCCGCCCGGCACTGTAGAGCGCGTCACCGAGATGCTCCTGGATTTCCGCCTGGGACGGGTCGGCTTCGGCGGCGCGCTGCAGCGTCGCGATGGCCTGCGGCAGGCGCCCGCGCTTGTATTCCGCCCAGCCCAGCGAATCGGTGATCGAGGCGTCGTCGGGCCTGAGCGCGCTCGCCTTGCGGACCATGGCCTCGGCCTGGTCGAGGTCCTCGCCGCGCTCCAGCTTGCCGTAGCCGAGGAAGTTGAGGAGCATGGGATTGTCGGGGCGGTCCTTGAGCGCCAGCTGGAGCTCGGCCTTGGCTTCGTCCCACTTGCCCGCTTCCTCAAGCGCGCTGGCCCGGTAGAGCCGGAGCATCCACGGTTCGTCCGAACCGGCGGCAGTGGCCGACAACTGGATCGCCCGGCCATAGGCCTCGGCCGCCGCGGCGAAATTCTTCGCCTCGACCTGGACGACGCCCAGGCGGGCGTAGGCATCCGGCCCCGGCCGGGCGGCGATGATTTCTTGCGCCCGGCGCAGCGCTTCCTGCTGGCGGCCGGAATCGATCAGCATGCGGATTTCCGCGTCCTCGGCCTGGCTGGCGAACGGATCGGCCGGGTCGATCCCGCGCAATATGTCGAGCGCGTCAGTCGGCCGGCCGTCGTCTTCCAGCAGCAGCGCAAGCAGGATGGCGCCGGAGCTGTTGTCCGGATTGGCGTAGCGGGCGACCTGGGCAAAGGCGATCGGCAGGCCCCTGTCCTGCAGCCGGCCGAGCGCCAAGGCCATGCCGACCATCAGTTCGCCAAAGGCCTTGGAGGCGGAATCGATCGCCTGGCCGCTCGGCTTTCCGGCGGCGATGCGGGCTCGCCCTTCGGCCAGAGCATAGCCCTGTTCGTCGAGCATTTGCAGCGCGGTGACGCGGTCGCCGGCGGCAAGGAATCCGTCGGCCAGGGCGAGGCGCAGCCGATCCGCCCGGCCACCCGCCGCCGCGACCGCGGTCTTGGCGAAAGGCGCCGCGTCCTGCGGCCGCTTGAGCTTCAGGTAGAGGAAGGCGCGCTGCTCACTGAGATGGGCGGCAAGCGCGCTACCAGGCGTCACCTGGGCAAGCGCATCGAAGGCCTTGGGATTGCGCCGCTCCGCCAGCGCCCAAGCCTCGACGAACGGCGCCAGGAAGCTGGAATCGATGATCCCTTCCTTGGTGCGCAGGATCTCGACAGCGCGCTTGTCGCGGCCGGCACGCAGCTCGTCGGCAACGATCAGCAGCCGCAGGTCGAGCGGGGTCTGGGCGATCGGCAAGCCGCGGCCGAGCTGCAGCGCCAGCCGCATGTCGCCCGCGGCAATCGCCCCGACGATGGCGCGGCGCCTGAGGCCCATGTCTTCGGGCCGTTCGCGCGACAGATTGGCGAACAATTGCGCGGCGCGTGCCGGGTCGCCGAGCGCATCGGCGGCCCTCGCCGTGACGTAGGTCGAAAGCTCTTCGGCCCCGGCAGCCGGCGCCGACGCCGAAGCGGGCACAGCGGCGGCGAGTCCGGCGAGAAGCAGCGCTCTCATCCTACATGTTGGGGTAATTGGGGCCTCCTCCGCCTTCGGGTGTCACCCAGTTAATGTTCTGGGTCGGGTCCTTGATGTCGCACGTCTTGCAGTGGACGCAATTCTGGGCGTTGATCTGCAAGCGCGGCTTACCGCCTTCCTCGACGATCTCGTAGACGCCCGCCGGGCAATAGCGCTGCTCGGGCGCGTCGTAGAGCGCAAGATTGACGGTGATCGGTACCTCGCCGTCCTTGAGCGTCAGGTGAACCGGCTGGTCTTCCTCGTGATTGGTGTTGGAAATGAACACCGACGACAGGCGGTCGAACGTGAGGACGCCGTCCGCCTTGGGATAGGCGATCTTCTCGACATGCTCCTTGCGCCGGAGCGTCGTGTGGTCGGCATGGTGCTTCAGCGTCCACGGCAAGCCGATGCGGAAGAAATTCAGCCACATGTCGAGCCCGGCATAGAGCGTGCCCAGCACGCCGCCCCAGCGGGCGACCGCCGGCTGGACGTTGCGGACCGCCTTCAATTCCTTGCCGACCCAACTCGATCGCAGCGCCGGCTCATAGGAGGCCACGACATCGTTGCCCCGACCAGCCGCAATGGCCTCGAACAGTGCCTCGGCGGCAAGCATGCCCGACTTGATGGCGGTATGGCTGCCCTTGATCCGTGGGACATTGACGAAGCCGGCGGAGCAGCCGGCCAGCACGCCGCCGGGGAAGGCCAGCTTCGGAATGGCCTGCCAGCCCCCTTCGTTGATCGCCCTGGCGCCATAGGAGACGCGCTTGCCGCCATCGATCTCGCGGCGGATCGCCGGATGGGTCTTCCAGCGCTGGAATTCCTCGAAGGGCGACAAATAGGGGTTGGAATAGTCGAGGGCGACGACGAAGCCGAGGGCGACCTGGCCGTTCTCCTGGTGATAGAGGAAGCCGCCGCCCCACGCGTCATTGAGCGGCCAGCCCTGGGTGTGAATCACTCGCCCAGGCTGATGCCGGTCAGCAGGAACGTCCCACAATTCCTTGATTCCCAAACCATAAACCTGCGGGCCAGACTGGTCACGGAGGCCGAAGACCTCGGTTAGCCGCTTGGTCAAATGCCCGCGCGCGCCCTCGGCGAAAACCGTATATTTCGCGTGCAGCTCCATGCCTGGCTGGTAGTCGGCGCGGCGGGTGCCGTCGCGGGCGATGCCCATGTCGCCGGTGGCCACGCCCTTCACCGAACCGTCGTCGTTGTAGAGCAACTCGGCAGCGGGGAAGCCCGGGAAAATCTCGACCCCCAATTCCTCGGCCTGGCCGGCCAGCCAGCGCGTGAGGTTGCCGAGGCTGCAGGTGTAATTCCCTTCGTTCGACAGGAAGGGCGGCATTGCCCAGTGCGGCAGCTCCCACTTGCGCTTGTGGCCCAGGACCCAATGGAGGTTGTCGGTGACCGGCACCCCGACCGGCGCCTGCCGTTCCTTCCAGTCCGGGATCAGTTCGGTGAGGCCCTTGGGGTCGATGACCGCGCCCGACAGGATGTGTGCGCCCACCTCGCTGCCCTTTTCGAGCACGCAGACCGACAATTCCCGGCTTTTCTCGTTCGCCAGTTGCTTGAGGCGGATGGCGGTGGCGAGCCCGGCCGGGCCGGCGCCGACCACCACGACATCATAGTCCATCGAATCGCGATCGCTCATCCGGCAAGCCTTTCCGTCGCGCCCCGGGCGCGCTTCGACCGCCCCTGCCCTGCCAACTCCTTGACCGTGCCGTCAACTGTCGAGAAGGTGGGAAAATGGACGGGGAGAGGGATTATAACAGCCGCGAGCTGGCGGACCTCCTGGAATGGTGGATCGATTCCGGTGTCGACGCCGCCATCCATGAACAGCCGCGCGACTGGCTGAAACCAGCGGCAAGGCCCGCTGCGGCGGCCGAACCGGCGCTGGCAGCCAATGTCGCCGAGCCGAGCCACGAAACGCTGGCCGAGTTGCGCGACTGGCTGGCGAGCAGCGTCCAACTGCCCCTTGCCACGACGACGGCGCGGCGGATCCTGCCCCATGGACCCGAAGAGGCGGAGGTCATGCTGCTCGGCGACGCTCCCGCCCTCGAGGATTTCGCCAGCGGCCAGCCGATCGGCGGCGAGGCCTGGACCCTCACGGTCAAGATGCTCGCGGCCATCGGCTTCAAGCCGAACGAGGCTTACAGCGCGTCCCTGTCCTGCTTCCACGCGCCCGGCGCCCGGATGAGCGAGACGGACCGCGCCGCCTGCGCCGAAATCGCCCGCAAGCACATCGCCCTGGCGAGGCCAAAGCGCCTGCTGCTGCTTGGCGACGGCCCCTGTCGCGCCCTGCTCGACCAGCCGCTGGTCGGCGCCCGCGGCCATGTCCACAAGGTGGAGGGCGTGCGGACCGTCGCCACCTTCCACCCGCGCTGGCTGCTGCAGCGCCCAAGCGACAAGGCCAAGGCCTGGTCGGACCTGCTGCTGCTGATGGAGGACGGCGCTTGATCCGCCTTGCCGTCGGCGTCCTGCTGCTTGCTTCTGCCGCGCCGGCCCTTGCCCAGGACGACCCCCTGGCCCCGCTGCCCGTGCCGGAACCCGAGGAGCAGGGCCCCACCGAGCCTGCAGTCGCGCCGCCGCCTGCCCCGCCCGTCAACAGGCCGGTCGTCGTGCCCAGGGACTGGCGCGGCGTGTTCCAGGCGATTCGCGCCGGCGACTGGGCCAGCGCCCAGGCTGGCATAGCGGCGCTGCCCGACGACGTTCTGAAACCCGTCGCCCAGGCCGAGTTGCTGACCGCCCGCAATTCGCCGCGTGCCGAGCTGCAACCGCTTCTGGCGCTGCTCGGCGACGCGCCCGACCTGCCCCAGGCCCGCCAGCTGCTCCGTCTGGCCCTGGCTCGCGGTGCAGTGGAAGCGGAGCTGCCGGCGGTGCCGGTGCCGGCCCGCATGGTGCCGCTGGGCAGTGCGCCGCGGCGTCATCGCTCCCTACCCGTCCAGGGCGACCCCGCGGCCGAGGCTCTGCGTTTGGCGCTTGAGCCTCTGGTCAAGTCCGATTCGGCCGATGAGGCCGAAGCCCTTTACGTCCAGGCGCAGCCGATGCTGACCCCTGAGGGCCGCGCCGAAGCCGCCCAGCGGGTGGCCTGGATCTATTACGTGCTCGGCCGCGACGCCGACGCCCGCCGGGTGGCCGAGACGGCGAGCGAGGGCGCGGCCGGCGAATGGGTCAGCCACGCCAACTGGATCGCCGGCCTCGCCTCCTGGCGGATGAATGATTGCCAGTCTGCCGCGCGCCATTTCCGGGCGGTCGCCACCGGCCGGTCGGAGACCGAGCTTGCCGCCGCCGGCGCCTATTGGGCGGCTCGCTCCGAACAGGCGTGCCGCCGCCCGCAGCTGGTCGAGCCCCTGCTCCGGGCCGCGGCGCGTTCCAGCGAAAGTTTCTATGGCCTCCTCGCCCGCGAGACCCTGGGCATGGAAAAAGCCCTGGCCGGAGGACCGTTGCCGGCACCCGGGCGGATTGAGAACTTGCCCAACGTCCGGCGGGCGCTGCGGCTGGCCGAGATCGGCGAATATCGCCTGGCCGACGAGATGTTGCGCCACCAGGCGGCGATCGGCCCGGCATCCGACCACCTTGCCTTGATCGCGCTCGCCAAGCGCATCGACTTCGCCGGCGTCCAATATTGGCTGGCGCACAATGGCCGCCCCGGGGTGCGCGTGCCGGGCTTCGCCCGCTTCCCCTACCCTCGCTGGCAGCCGACGGGGGGCTGGCGCATCGATCCCGCCCTCGCCTTCGCCCACGCGCGCCAGGAAAGCGATTTCCGCCCCGGCGCGGTCAGCCCCGCCGGCGCTGTCGGGTTGATGCAGGTGCGGCCCGGGACGGCCGGCGATACCGCCCGAGCGCGCGGCACTGCGCTTGGCGATCTCACCCACCCGCCGACTAACCTTGAATATGGGCAAAGCTTCATCGAACTGGTGCGCTCCAACCCGGCGACCCAGGGCCAGATCCTGAAGGTCATCGCCGCCTACAATGCCGGCCCGGTGCCGGTCAGCCGCTGGAATTATATCAACCACAAGGGCGATCCATTGCTGTGGATCGAAAGCCTGCCCTATTGGGAAACCCGCTATTACGTGCCCGCGGTCCTGCGCAACATGTGGGTGTACCAGCAGATCGACGGGGCACCCCAGCTGAGCCTCAAGGCCCTCGCCCAGCACCAGTGGCCGTCTTTCCCCGCCAGGCGCCGCTAGCCCTTACGCATCCGAAACGTCGGGAACGGCCGTCGCGTCGCGAATGTTCGGATGCGCGAACGGGGATGAGGAGGCGTGACATGTATATTGGTATCGGCGGACTGATCCTGCTCATTTTGATCCTGATCGTCCTGTTTTAACATCGGCAAGCCCCGCGTTCGTTCTTGATTTGTTCTAAAGGCAGGCGCATCATGCACCAATGCCGGTGGAGTCGATCAAGGGGCGCGGGGCGACCCGCAACGCCACGCCGACGCGCTTCAATCTGAAGGAGCGGCTGGTCGAGGGCGAATGGCTCGACCAGGTCGAGGCGCTGGACGGCGTCCCGCGGCGGCGGACGACGGTGACGATCGAAAAGCCGCGCTCCATCCTCACCCGCAACTCTTCCCCGGACCTCGGTTTCGACCGCTCGATCAACGCCTATCGTGGCTGCGAGCATGGCTGCATCTATTGCTTCGCGCGGCCAACCCATGCCTATCACGACCTGTCGCCCGGCGTGGACTTCGAAAGCCGGCTGTTCGCCAAGCCGGACGCCGCCAAGCTGTTGCACGGCGCCATTTCCCGCCCCGGCTATGATTGCGCGCCGATCGCCATGGGGACGAACACCGACCCCTATCAACCGATCGAGGAACAATGGCGCATCACCCGCTCGGTCATCGAAGTGCTGCTGGAAACGCGTCACCCCTTCACCATCACGACCAAGTCCGACCGGGTGCTGCGCGACCTCGACCTGCTGGTGCCGGCAGCCAAGCTGGGAATAGCCGCGGTGGCGATCTCGGTGACCTCGCTCGACCCGGCGATCTCGCGGACGATGGAGCCGCGGGCGCCCTCCGGGCGCAAGCGGATCGAGGCGATTCGCCGGCTCAACGAAGCGGGCGTCCCCTGCCATGTCGCCATCGCCCCGGTGGTGCCGCAGGTCACCGACCATGAGCTCGAGCACATCGTCGAAGCCTCCGCCGCCGCCAGGGCATGCGGCGGTTTCTACCTTCCCGTCCGCCTGCCGCACGAGGTCGCGCCCTTGTTCCGCGCCTGGCTCGACGAGCATTTCCCGGACCGCGCCGCCAAGGTCATGGCGACCATCCGCTCGCTGCGCGGTGGCCGCGACAACGATCCCAACTTCTTCTCGCGCATGCAGGGCCAGGGGCCATGGGCCGACCTGTTGCGCACCCGCTTCGCAAAGGCCGTCAAGCGCTATGGCCTGCCGCAGGCGAAGTTCCCGCTGCGCCGCGACCTGTTCGTGCCGCCGGAGGGCGCCCAGATGCGCCTGCTTTGACCATTTGTCGAAGGAGGCGATGACATTGCCGCTCGCGCTGGCTAGGGGCAAGCCATGTTCAGGTCCGTCCTCGCCTTGCTTTGCGCCGCAGCGCCCGTCCCACTCCTTGCACAATCGGTCGGCCCGCCCGTCGATCCGCAGGTTGCAGCGCTGCGCGACGCGGCGCTGGCGGACGATTATGCCTGGGACATCGTCGAGGGCCTGACCACGGAAGTCGGCCCGCGGCTTGCTGGCACGCCCGCAGAGGCGCGGGCGCGCGCCTGGGCCGTCGCCAAGCTGTTCGGCCTGGGCTTTTCCAACATCCGCGTCGAACCATTCGAACTGCCGGTCTGGGTCCGCGGCGAGGAAAAAGCCGAGATCGTCGCGCCTTTCCCGCAACCGCTGGTCATTACCGCGCTTGGCAACAGCGGCGCCACTCCGCCGCAGGGCATTGTCGCTGAGGTCGTCGGCTTCGACAGCATGGAAGAGTTTGCGGCATCGCCGGCCGAGGCCGTGCGCGGCAAGATCGTCTTCGTCAGCCACGCCATGCCGGCGAACCAGGACGGATCGGGATACGGCCTTTTCGGTGCCCCGCGCCGGCAGGGACCGACCCTCGCCAGCAAGCGCGGCGCCGCCGCCATCGTCATCCGTTCGATCGGCACCGACCACCATCGCAACCCGCATACCGGCGTGCAGGAATTTGCCGACGGCGCTGCGCCGATTCCCGCGGGGGCGCTGTCCATTCCCGATGCCGAACAGCTTCAACGCATCCTCAAGCGGGCGCGCGGCCCGGTGACGATGCGGCTGACCATGACCCCGCGCAACATCGGCGTCCGCCGTTCCGGCAATGTCATTGCCGAATTGCCCGGGCGCGATCGGGCCGCCGCGCCGATCCTGGTCGGCTGCCACCTGGACAGCTGGGATCTCGGCACCGGTGCGGTCGATGACGGCGCCGGCTGCGCGATCGTCGCCGCCGCCGCCAAGCGGATCATGGATGCCGGGCAGCCGCTGCGCACCATCCGAATCGTCTGGTTCGGGGCCGAGGAGGTCGGCCTGTTCGGTGGTCTCGATTACCAGAAGAAACACGGCGCCGAGCCGCATTACGCCGTTGCCGAAAGCGATTTCGGCGCCGACCGCATCTGGAAGGTGGACAGCAAGCTCGGCGAAGCGCGGAAAGCGGAGGCGAAGGCCCTGCAACGGGCGCTGGCGCCGCTCGGCATCGTCCCGGGCTCGCTGACCGAGGCCGACGGGTCCGACATCGGCCCGTTGATCGCGGCGGGTGTCCCGGCAGTCGGCCTCAACCAGGACGGGACCCGTTATTTCGACCTGCACCACACGCCGGACGACACGCTGGACAAGATCGACATCGCCCAGCTGCGCCAGAACGTCGCTGCCTGGACGGCAATGCTCGCCATATTGTCGGGCGGCATTGAACCGGAACCGAAACCATTGCAGCGCAAGCGGCGTTGAACCGGCGAAGGAGATAAGTTGATGCGCATTCTATTCGCACTGCCGTTGCTGGCCCTCGGCGCCTGCCAGGTCACCGAAGACGACAAGAACGACCAGGTGACCGTCCAGTACAACCAGGACCTGGCCGAGAATACGGCCGCCGATATCGCCAATGGCGCCGAAGAAGCCGGCGAGGCGATCGCCAACAGCGCCGCGGAAGCCGGCGCGGCCCTGAAGAACGTCGATGTCGACGTCGATGTCGACACCAACAAGGCCGACAACGCGAATTGATTTTGCGCCCCTGCTGCGCCGCTGTTACGAGGCCCCGGGTCGGGGAGTGGCGCAGCCTGGTAGCGCATCTGCTTTGGGAGCAGAGGGTCGCAGGTTCGAATCCTGTCTCCCCGACCATTGTGATGTCCGGCCTCGCTTGTCCCCCCCCGGACAAGCTCCGGGCGGCCATGGTGGGGCCTGTAGCTCAACGGTAGAGCCGGCCGCTCATAACGGCTAGGTTGGAGGTTCGAATCCTTCCGGGCCCACCATCACCGCTTCAGCGGCAGGCTCAAAGTGAACTCGTCGTCGCCGATGTCGAGCGCGCCGCCGGCGATTCCCACCAGCCCGTTGACCAGCCGCAGCGAGAAGCCGAGGCCAAGCAAGGTGCGGTCCGCCTCGCCGATCGTGAATTCCGGGTCGAGCAGGTCCTCCTTGGCCGCCATCACCGTTGCCTTCGGGCGGGTGATGCTGACGGCGCACCGCTGGCGTGCCTGGCAAACCCGTACCGACAGGCGCTCGCCGCTCGCCGTCGCGCTCAGCACGGCGTCGGCAAAGCGCCGCAGCAGCCGTTCGATCAGCTCGGCATCGAGCGCGCAACGGCCTAGCGAACCGTCGGTGTCGAGCTCCAACGCCACGCCCTGCCGGGCGGCGCGGGCCTGCAGGGTCTCGGTAAAGCCGGGAAAAAAGGCCTTGAGATCGGTCCCCGCCCCCGGCCGCGACCGGGCCGATTGCAGCCGCGCAGCGAAATCCAGGTCTTCGGCGGCTTCGAGCAGCGATCGGGCGTTGGCGACGATTTCCGCCGCGCGCTCGCGGTAGCGGCTGTGCGCCGGGCCGAAATACTGGCCGTCGATGATCTCTGCGAAACCGATGATGGCGTTGAGCGGGGTCTTGATCTCGTGGATCATTTCGCGAAGCGAATCATGGTCGGGCGACGCCGCCGGGCCCGCCTGTCCGGCAAGCGGCGACGCCGGCGCCTCGTCCTCGGCCTCCTCGCGGCGGGCGACGCCGCGATAGCCGATGAACCGGCCGTCGTTCGGGCTGAAGGCGGGAACGCCGCTGATCACCCATTGGCCGGCCAGCGGCCCCTCCTCGCCGAGCTCCAGCACGCAGTCGCGAAACGGCGCGCGCACTTCGAAGGCGCGCTCGACGCAGTCGTCGACGCCTTCTTCCGGGTCGGCGGCGGCAATCGTCCGACCGACCAGCGGCCCGCGTGGCGCCCCCTCGACCCAGTCGATTTCACCGCTGGGATTGCATTCCCAGCGGAACAGCGCCGGCGATCCGGCGGGCATGACGGGCTGCCGTGAGGCGCCCGCTGCCCGTTCGCGGCTGGAACGCAAACGCTCGATGCGCGCGACCACCTCGCTGATCGAGGGGACGTGATCGCTTCTTGGAGGCGGCCTTGGGGGTGGCTCGGGCTCCGGCTGCGCCGCGGCCGGCTCGGGCGGGAGAGCGGGCTCGGGCGGCGCCGCCGGCGCCAGCGTGTCGAGGAACGGACGGACTTCCTCGGACGCCGAGGCGCGCAGGGCTGCGACGCTTTGCGCGTCGAGGCTGGCGGCGGCGAGCAACGGTGCGGCCACCGCCAGCTTGTCGGCGGCGAACAATTCGAGGAGCGTCAATGGCAGCGAAAGGCCGGCGATGGCGCGGGCGGTGGCGGCCCGCAGGGTCTCGCCGACCTGCGGTCCATCGGCGCGGATCGCGGCGATTGCACCGGCGACCAGGGCCGGGTCCCCCTTGCCGCCGGAACGGGCGACGAGGTCGACCAGCTGCCGCCAGCGGATCGCGCGATCACGCGGCGATCCGACGGGCTGGGCAAGCACCGTGGCCAGACGATCGTCGAAACGCACCTTGAGGTTCACTCCCGCCAGAGCTGATTTGGCGACGAGCCTGTATCCAGGGCGGACGGGCGCGATAGCGCGTCGGCGTTAACTATCCCGCTTTGGCACAGGCAAAGGGAGCCACGAAAAAGGGCGCCGGATCGGCCCGGCGCCCTCCTCCTTTGGGTCCGACTGGCCTGGTCAGGCCTTCCCGTTGACCCAGATCAGCCAATATTTCGCGGTGTTGGCATGGGCGCCCGTGACCGCGTTCAGCGCGGCCGTCGCACCCGGCTTGTCCCCGGCCCGCGCCAGCGCCATGCCCAGGCGCAGGTTGGCAAGGTTGGAATCAACGCCGCCCTTGGCTGCCGCCGCCTTGAACAAGGGGGCGGCTTCGGCAAAGGCGCCAATGCCGTAAAGGGTGTCGCCGGCCTCCATCGCCGCCTTGCCGGAACCGCCGCCCAGTGCGGCCTTGGCGGCAGCGTCGATGGCCGCCCGCGATGGCGCCCTGGCCAGCTTCGGGGCGAACTGCTTGAACGACGTCTTGTTGACGTCGATCGCCTTCCTGGCGGCGGCATCATCGATGACCGCCTTGGCCTCGTTGAGATAGCCCCGGGTGACCAGTTCGCTGACGTAGCCGAAATAATCGCCTTCGCCGTTCAGGGCGTTGGCCGCCCGGGCCAGGCGCATGACGTCGATCTTGGCATCGCCCTGCAGGCCGTTGACGTCGCGGTAAATACGCAGCGCGTCGCGCCAGTTGGTCGGGTTGGGATAATCGGCAAGCCATGCGCGCGTGATCTCGACTGCCGCCGGCGACTTCTGGTCATAGGCAATGCGCGCCGCGAACTTGTATTCAGCCTCCTTCGGCATGACGCCCTTGGCCTTGGCCGCGGCGATGCTCTTGGCCATCAGTCCGACGGCTTCACCTCCGCGTCCCTGGGCGTCACGGATGCTGGCGAGCATCTTGAGCGCGTCGCCATTGCCGGCGTCGACGGCCAGGGACTGCTCGAACGCGGCTGCCGACTGATCGAGCTGCTTGGCGTCGTAATAGCGCTTGCCGAGGTTGTTGTAGCGCGCGACCAGGTCGGCCGTTTCGGCGCCCCCCGATGCCCGCAAGGCGTCAATGCCGGCCCGCATCCCGGCCAGGTCGCCGGCGTCGGTCGCGGCTTTCGTCTGGTAGATGGCGATGACATATTTGTCGTCGTTGTTCTTGGCTGCTGCCTGGGCCGCGGCCAGCTTCGCCGGGATGTTGGCCGTGTCTTTGGCCCCAACCGCGTTCTGCAGCTCGATGATCGCCTTGCGCGCTTCCTTCGAGATCTCGACCTTGCGGCCGGTGCTCAGCTTGTCGGCCTCCGTCTTGGCCTTGGCCTCCGCTTCGCTCTTGCTGCTGGCGCTGCCGGATTGGCCGCGAATCGTTGTCTGCGTGTTCTTGGTCTGCTCGATCGGCTGCGAAACGGCCGGCGTTGCCATGGCCAAGCCAGCGATCGCAGTCGCCAGCGCAAAGGTTGAAGTCCTCATCATTCTCCTCTCCCGCCCCAACGGGCCCGGTTCAGTCCAGTGAACAAAAATGCGCGCCGGGCCATAGACCTAGCGGCGCGCTGCTGCCAACCGCTTTGACGGTTTCGGCCTGAACCTCGATTGAACCTGCCGCCGGCCCTCGCGTGCGCACGCGCGCGGGGTGGCGCCATGCCGGCTTATCGGCTAGGCCGGATTCGCGGGGCGGGGAAGCCCGTCCCCGCGCGTCATGTATCCCTTTTCAAAGCAGGAATTCCCTTGGCCACGACGCCCCCTGTCGACGACCGCAGCGACGACAACAGCCAGCCCCCGGCCGGTAGCAGCGACATCGCTCCCATCTCCATCGTCGAGGAGATGAAGACCAGCTACCTCGACTATGCGATGTCGGTCATTGTCGCCCGGGCGCTGCCCGACGTGCGCGACGGCCTGAAGCCGGTTCACCGCCGCATCCTGCACGCCTGCCAGGAAGCCGGCTACGTCGCCGGCCGGCCCTACCGCAAGTCGAGCCGCATCGTCGGCGACGTCATGGGTAAATATCACCCGCACGGCGACAGCGCGATCTACGACGCGCTCGCCCGGATGACCCAAAACTGGTCAATGCGGGTGCCGCTGATCGACGGCCAGGGCAATTTCGGCTCCATGGACCCCGATCCGCCGGCGGCGATGCGCTACACCGAAGCGCGGCTGGCGAAGGTCGCCAATTTCCTGCTCGGCGACATCGACAAGGACACGGTCAACTTCCAGCCCAACTACGACGCCTCCGAACGCGAACCGCAGGTCCTCCCCGCCCGCTTCCCCAATCTGCTGGTCAACGGCGCCGGCGGCATTGCGGTCGGCATGGCGACCAACATCCCGCCGCACAATCTCGGCGAAGTGCTGGCCGCCTGCCGCGCCTATATCGACGATCCGGCGGTAACCACCGAAGCGCTGATGGAACATGTGAAGGGCCCGGACTTCCCGACCGGCGCCGTCATCCTCGGCCAGTCCGGCATCCGCAGCGCCTACACCACCGGCCGCGGCTCGATCATCCTGCGCTCGCGCTACACCATCGAAGAAGGCCGCAATGACCGCCGCTCGATTGTGCTGACCGAAATCCCCTACCAGCAGGGCAAGAACGCGCTGGTCGAAAAGATCGCCGAGGCAGCCAAGGACAAGCGGGTCGAAGGCGTTTCCGACATCCGCGACGAATCCAACCGCCTCGGCGTGCGCATCGTCATCGAATTGAAGCGCGACGCGACGCCCGAAGTCGTGCTCAACCAGCTGTGGCGCCACACGCCGGCGCAAGGCAGTTTCCCGGCCAACATGCTGGCGATCCGCGGCGGCCGTCCGGAAACGCTGACCCTGCGCGACATCATCGAAAGCTTCGTCAAGTTCCGCGAGGAAGTGATTACCCGGCGCTCCAAGCACGAGCTGCTGAAAGCCCGCGAACGCGCCCACATCCTGCTCGGCCTGGTCGTTGCCGTCACCAACCTCGATGAGGTGGTGAAGCTGATCCGCGGCTCGAAGACACCGGCCGAAGCGCGCGAAAAGCTGCTTGCCCGCGACTGGCCGGGTGAGCAGATCCGCCCCTACATCATGCTGGTCGAGGCGGTTGAGCCGCAGAAGGCCGGCGCCAAGTATCGGCTGTCCGAAGCCCAGGTGAAAGCGATCCTCGAGCTTCGCCTGCACCGCCTGACCGCGCTCGGCCGCGACGAAATCGGCAGCGAGCTGGAAGGCCTGGCGACGACGATCAGCGAGTTGCTCGAAATCCTCGGCAACCGCCAGCGCCTCTACGATGTGATGCACGAGGAGTTCGACGAGGTCGAGGCCGAGTTCGCAACGCCGCGAATGACCGAGCTCGGCGCCGCCGCCGACGGCATTGAGGACGAAGACCTCATCGAGCGCGAGGACATGGTCGTCACCGTGACCATGACCGGCTACATCAAGCGCACGCCGCTGGCCCTGTTCCGTGAGCAGAAGCGCGGCGGCAAGGGCCGCTCGGGTATGTCGACGAAGGACGAGGACGCGGTCACCGAGCTGTTCGTCACCGCGACCCACAATCCGGTATTGTTCTTCTCCAACCTCGGCCGGGTCTACCGGATGAAGGTCTGGCGCCTGCCCGAGGGCGGGCCGACCGCCAAGGGCCGGCCGATGGTCAATTTGCTGCCGCTGGCGGAGGGCGAGACGATCTCGACCGTCCTGCCCTTGCCCGAGGACGAAAGCACATGGGGCGGGCTGCACATCATGTTCGCCACAGCCCATGGCACGGTTCGGCGCAACAGCATGGACGCGTTCACCAACGTCCCGACTGCCGGCAAGATCGCGATGAAGTTCGCGGTTTCCGACAGTGAGGACGGCGACGACAGCGAGGAAGGGGGCGATCCCACCGACCGGCTGGTCGGCGTCGAGTTGCTGACGGAAGAGGATGACGTCCTCCTCGCCACCCGCCAAGGCAAGGCGATCCGCTTCAAGTCGACCGACGTCCGCGAATTCCAGAGCCGGTCGTCGACCGGCGTGCGCGGCATCCGCCTCAAGGACGGCGACGAGGTCATCTCCATGTCCATCCTGCGCCGTGTCGGCACCACCCAGGAGGAGCGCGAGGCCTATCTCAAATGCCCGCCGTGGCGGGACCGCGATGATGTCGAGTGCACGCTTCCCCCGGAACGCTATGCCGAACTGGCCGAGAAGGAACAGTTCCTTCTGACCATCACCGAGAATGGCTACGGCAAGCGCTCGTCCACCTATGAGTATCGCCGCACCAACCGCGGCGGCCAGGGCATCACCAACATCGATACCTCGGAGCGCAACGGCGGGGTCGTCGCCAGCTTCCCGGTCAATCCGGGCGAGCAATTGATGCTGGTCACCGACCAGGCGAAGATCATCCGCACCACCGTCGCCGACATCCGCATCATGGGCCGCAACACGCAAGGCGTGACCATCTTCCGGGTCGCCGACAACGAGCATGTCGTCAGCGTCGCCAGGATCGACGAAAGCGACGAAGAGGAAATCGAGGTCGAAGGCGACGGTGAAGCGGTGCCCGACGAAGGGGCAACCGCCGGCAACGACGAGCTCGATCGCCCCGCCGATCCGCCGCAGGACTGACCGGCCGGTTCAACAAACCGTTCGTCGAAACCGGACGAGAAGCGTAAGGAACGGGCGAGCGACGACACTCGTTGGCTGATGGACCATTTCTTCGGAGGACCCATGCCACTTCCCAACCAAGCCCTCGTCTTCGTTACCGACGGCCGCAAGATGCTGTTCCTGCGCAATCATGGCGACGAGAACCAGATTGACCTGCGGACCGAGGCGCACGACCAGCGGGAGGACCGCAAGGACCGCGAGATCAAGACGGACGGTCCCGGCACCAACAAGCAGAGCTTTGGTTATGGCCGGCCGGCGCTCGGGGAGCCCGATTTTCACCAGCAGGACGAGGATCGCTGGGTCAAGGACGCCGCCGACAAGTTGAAAGAGCGGGCCTTGCGCAATGACTTCGACGCATTGGCCATCATCGCGCCGCCCAAGGCCCTGGGCGTGCTGCGCAAGGAGTTGCACAAGGAAGTCGAACGCCGGGTCGTGGCGACCTACAACAAGGAAATGACCGACCGGCCGATACCGGACATCGAAGACCTGCTGGTCGGCGAGGCCGCGCCGCCGGCCTGACCGGCAACCGACTGCACACGCGAAACGTTGCACCTCCGGATTGATCCAGGAGGTGTCCGATGAAAAATCTTGTTGCGTTTGCCTGCCTCGCCCTGGCCGCCGGCGCTGCCGCGGCCCAGCCTGCTCCCACGGTCCAGGTTTCGCCATTAAGTCCCGGCAGCGCCTTGCTAAGCCTGTCGGCAGAGGGCCGTAGCGAGCGAATCCCGGATCTCGCGGTCTTTTCCGCCGGTGTCGTCACCCACGGCGTCACCGCGTCCGAGGCGCTTGGCGCCAACAGCCGGCAGATGGACCGGGTGATCGCTGCTTTGAAGCGCTCCGGCATCGCCGACCGCGATATCCAGACGTCGGCGATCAGCCTCAACCCGCGCTGGAACAACCCCGAAGCCGAAGCGCAGCGCATCGCCCGCGAGACCCGCCAGCCCTATGTCCCGACCAACGAACCGCCGCGCATCATCGGCTATGAGGCCCGCAACAGCGTCCAGGTCCGCGTCCGGCGGCTTGGTGAAATGGGCAAGATCATCGACACGCTGGTCAGCGCCGGCGCCAATGAGGTGAACGGCCCCTCCTTCACCCTCGACGACCAGAAAGCGGCGATGGACGAGGCTCGCACCGAAGCCGTGGCCGTTGGCCGAGAGCGCGCCGAGCTCTATGCTCGCGCCGCCGGCATGCGGGTCGTCCGCCTGCTGTCGATAAGTGAAGGCGGCGGCTATTACCCGGTCCAGCAAATTTTCGTCACTGGCTCGGCGCGCGGCGAGCGTGGCGGCCCACCGCCGCCACCGCCGGCACCGGTCTCGCCGGGCGAACTGACCCTGGGAGTCAGCCTGTCGATGCAGTTCGAGATCGCCCGCTAGCCACAAACGCAAGCCGGGCATGACCAATGGCCAGTGAAGGGCTATGGGGCGGCCCCATGTCCTTCGACATCCACATCATCGGCGGCGGGCTGGCAGGATCGGAGGCGGCCTGGCAGCTGGCCGAGGCCGGCTTGCACGTCCGCCTGTCGGAGATGCGCGGCGGCGGCGACACGACGCCGGCGCACGAGAGCGACCGGCTGGCCGAGATGGTCTGTTCGAACAGCTTCCGTTCGGATGATGCGGACAACAATGCCGTCGGCCTGCTGCACCAGGAGATGCGGACGCTGGATTCGCTGGTGATGCGGGCGGCCGACAAGCATCGGGTTCCTGCCGGCTCGGCGCTGGCGGTCGACCGCGAGGCGTTCGCCGCCGAGGTCACGCACGCCCTCGAAAATCACCCCAACATCACCATCGTCCGCGAACGCGTCGACGCGCTTCCCGACCATCCGGCGATCATCGCCACCGGCCCGCTGACCGGTTCGGCGCTCGCCGCCGCCATCGCCGCCGAAACTGGCAACGACGCCCTCGCCTTCTTCGACGCCATCGCCCCAATCGTCCACCGCGACAGCGTCGACATGTCGATCTGCTGGATGGCCGCGCGCTGGGACAAGGGCGGCAAGGACTACATCAACTGCCCGATGGACAAGGCCCAGTATGAGGCCTTCGTCGCCGCATTGAACGCAGGCGAGAAGACCGAGTTCAAGGAGTGGGAAAAGGACACGCCCTATTTCGAGGGCTGCATGCCGATCGAGGTGATGGCGGAGCGCGGGGTCGAGACGCTGCGCTACGGGCCGATGAAGGGCGTCGGGCTCGACGACCCGCGCACCGGCCGTTGGCCTTATGCCTGCGTCCAGCTTCGCCAGGACAATGCGCTCGGCACCCTGTGGAACATGGTTGGCTTCCAGACCAAGCTCAAGCATGGCGAGCAGGTGCGCATCTTCCGAACCATTCCGGGCCTGGAAAACGCCGAGTTCGCGCGGCTCGGCGGCATCCACCGCAACAGCTTCATCCGCAGCCCCGAGCTGCTGGACCGGGAACTCCGCCTCAAGTCGAAGCCTTGCATCCGCTTCGCCGGCCAGATCACCGGCTGCGAAGGCTATGTCGAAAGCGCCGCCATCGGCCTCATCGCCGCCCGCTTCGCCGCCGCCGAGGCCGAAGGCCGTTCATTGCCGCCGCCCCCGGTCGAAACCGCACTCGGCGCGCTGTTGGGTCACATTACCGGCGGCGCCGACGCCGAGACTTACCAGCCGATGAACGTCAATTTCGGCCTGATGCCGCCGCTGTCAGGCCCAAAGGCAAAGAAGGCCGACCGGAAGAAGCTCTATACCGATCGTGCGCGTTCGGCGCTCAAGGAATGGCTTGCCGAGGCAGCGCTCGAGCCGGCCTAGCAGCTGCACCTCGCCTTCCTTTTCGCCGGCTTGGGCGCGGTGGTGGCATATTCGGCCGGGGTCAGCCAGCCGGAGCGGTCGCCGTCGGCGCCGCGGAACTTGTCGATGGTCTTCACCGCCCATTCCTCGAAGCTGAGCACGCCATTGCCGTTGACGTCGAGCTTGGCGAAGGCCTTGCGCCGCGGCTCATAGAGCTCGGCGGCGGTGATGCGCCCGTCGTCGTCCTTGTCGGCGCGGGCGAAGCGCTTCTGCTCGCGCGACTTGGGAGTGGCTTCGGGCGGTTCGGGCAATGGTGCCAGCTCGCCCGCAGCCTGCGGCGGCGGCGGCATGGGCACCGCTTGCGCCTGGTCGGGCCGTGCCTGCCAGAACAGTACGGCGCCGATGATGAGGAGAAGGACGGAAACAAGGCCAGCCAGATAACGCGCCACAGGGCACCTCCCGAGGAGGAGCGATCCGGCATTCGGGAAACTATGTCCGAAATGGACGCATTGCAATCAGGCGAGGCGGCCGAACAGCCGATGGTTCATCAAGGCCAGGGCGCGGCCCGGAGTGCCTTCGGGTTCGATTGCCGGCAGCCGGCGAAGATCCCGCGCCGCCAGCCTCGCCAGCATGGTCAGCGGCCGCAGGCGACGGGGAAAGCGGTGGCCGGCGATGCGGTGCATCTCCGCCGTCGGGAAAGCCATGATCGCCCGCCCGTGCCGGGCGGCGCTGGCGATCCCATAGAGTCGCCCTGCGGCGGCCAAGAGCGGATCGGTGGCCCCGAGCAGCCTGTCCCCGATGGCGAAAAATCGGGCGCCCCGTTCGCCCACCTGCGCCGCCGCCGGCACCGCTTCGAGCAAGGTCGCCCACCCCTCTTCCAGCCCGGCGAGGTCGGCGCCCGCAATCCCGCGCGGAAGGAGTTCGGCAGCGGCGGCAGCGAGCCGCGGCTCGGCCGGAACCTTGCCCTCGTCCAGTTCGTGCAACCGGTCGCGCCACCAGGCGAGCTTGATCGCCGCCAGCGCCGGCTCGGTCGCCTTGGCGACGACATCCCCCATGGCGTCATCGATGGCCAGCAAGGCATCGAAGGCTGGCCGCAACTCTGCCGGCCAGTAGAGCCGGACGAGGTCGCGGTCCGTGACGTCAGCGATAGGAAACCGCCTTGGCCGCCTTGACGACGTCGTCGGCCTTGATCAGCGCCAGCTTCTCGAGATTGGCGGCATAGGGCAACGGCACGTCGACATTGGTCACACGCAAGACCGGCGCATCCAGATCGTCGAAGCCTTCCTCCATGCACAAGGCCATGATCTCGCTGGCGATCGAGCAGGTCGGCCAGCCTTCCTCGACCACCACCAGCCGGTTGGTCTTGGCGAGGGACGTCAGCACCGCCTGCTTGTCCAGCGGGCGAAGGGTGCGCAGGTCAATGACCTCGGCCTCGATCCCCTCGCCGGCCAGCGTCTCGGCGGCCTGCAAGGCGACCCCGACGCCGATCGAATAGCTGACCAGGGTCACGTCCCTGCCCTCGCGCACGACGCGCGCCTTGCCGATCGGCAGGACGTAGTCGTCGATCTGCGGCACCTCGAAGCTCTGGCCGTAAAGCAGCTCGTTTTCGAGGAAGACGACCGGGTCCTCGGAGCGGATGGCGGCCTTGAGCAGGCCCTTGGCGTCGGCGGCGTCGTAGGGCGCGATCACCACTAGGCCGGGAACGGATGCGTACCAGGGCCCGTAATTCTGGCTGTGCTGGGCGCCGACGCGGCTGGCGGCGCCGTTGGGACCGCGGAAGACGATCGGGCAGCGCATCTGGCCGCCCGACATGTAATTGGTCTTGGCCGCCGAATTGATGATGTGGTCGATCGCCTGCATGGCGAAATTGAAGGTCATGAACTCGATGATCGGCCTGAGGCCCCCCATCGCCGCGCCGGCGCCAAGGCCGGCGAAGCCATATTCGGTGATCGGCGTGTCGACGACCCGCCTCGGCCCGAACTCGTCGAGCAGTCCCTGGGTCACCTTGTAGGCGCCCTGGTACTGGGCGACCTCCTCGCCCATGACGAAGACACGCTCGTCACGGCGCATCTCCTCGGCCATGGCGTCGCGCAGTGCCTCGCGCACAGTGGTCGGGGTCATCGCCGTGCCTGCCGGCACGTCCGGGTCGGCGGCGACGCGCGGCGTCAACTGCTTAGTCCCCGTATCCGCCTTGGGCGCCGGAGTCGGCTCGGCCTGCTGGTCGGACGGCCGCTGGGTCACTTCCGGCTCATGGCTGGGCGCCGGAACATTGGCCTCGGCCTGCTCGCCCTCGCCGCCCATCAGCGCGATCGCCGTCCCGACCTTCACCCCGTCCGTGCCCTCGGGGACGAGGATCTTGGCAATCGTGCCTTCGTCGACGGCCTCGAACTCCATGGTCGCCTTGTCGGTTTCGATCTCGGCCAGAACGTCGCCGGCATTGACCGTGTCGCCTTCCTTGACCAGCCACTTGGCCAGGGTGCCCTCTTCCATGGTCGGCGACAGGGCCGGCATCTTCAGCTCGATCGCCATCAGTAGGCCTCCACCAGCACGTCGGTGTACAATTCGGCCGCGTCGGGCTCCGGCGCTTCTTCAGCAAACTTCGCAGCTTCGACCACGATATCCTTGATTTGCTTATCGATTGCCTTGAGCTCGTCCTCGCTCACGCCCATCGCCTGCAATTCCTTGGATGCATGGTCTATGGGGTCGCGGCCCTCGCGATAGGACTGCACTTCCTCCTTGGTCCGGTACTTGGCCGGGTCGGACATGGAATGGCCGCGATAACGGTAGGTCAGCAGCTCGAGAATGATCGGGCCCTTGCCCGAGCGCGTCCATTCCAGCGCCTCCTCGGCGGCGCCGCGCACGGCGAGCACGTCCATACCGTCGACCTGGATGCCGGGGATCTGGAAACTCTCGCCGCGCTTGTAGAAATCGGGCTCGCTGGCCGACCGCTCGACACTGGTGCCCATGGCATAATGGTTGTTCTCGATGGCGTAGATGACCGGCAGCTTCCACAGCTCGGCCATGTTGAAGCTCTCGTACACCTGGCCCTGGTTGGCCGCCCCGTCGCCGAAATAGGCGAGGCAGACGCCGCCATCGCCGCTGTACTGGTGCTTGAAGGCGAGGCCCGTGCCCAGGCTAACCTGGGCGCCGACGATGCCATGGCCGCCGTAAAAGCCGTGCTCGACCGAGAACATGTGCATCGACCCGCCCTTGCCGCGCGAAATGCCGGCTTCGCGGCCGGTCAGCTCGGCCATGATCACCTTGGGGTCGATGCCATAGGCCAGCATGTGGCCATGGTCGCGATACCCGGTGATGACGCTGTCCTTGCCGACGGTCATCGCCGACTGCAGGCCGACGGCGACCGCTTCCTGGCCGATGTAAAGGTGGCAGAAGCCGCCGATCAGGCCGAGCCCGTAGAGCTGGCCCGCCCGCTCCTCGAAGCGGCGGATGAGCAGCATCTGCTTGTAGAAGTCGAGCAGTTGGTCCTTCGACGCCTCGAAGCGCTTCGGCTCAGCCGGGCGCTCGCGGTTCGACGGTGGCGAAGCCGCCGCTTTGGCACGGTTTGATACAGGCGCCGCGGGCTTGGCGGCGGCCTTCTTGGCGGTTCGCGCCACAAGTCTCTCCGGTCACTGACTGTCGTTGGCGGGCCGTATAGGATTGCCGGGCCAAGGCGGCAACCGGTCAGAGTCCTACTCGAGCGGCAGGATCACTTCGTCCGGGCGAACCAGCCCCAGGTCCTTGCGGACCATCTCGTCGGCAAGGTCGGGATCGGCCTTCTTCGGGTTGAGCAGCGCCGAGCGATGCCGCAGCCGCTGGCGCTCCGCCTCAAGGCTGGCGAGCTCGGCTTTCCGGACCTGCAGGTCGCGGTGGTAGCCGCCCCAGGCGAGAAGGCCGTTGGGCCCGGCGATGGCGTGACCGGCGAACGTCCCGACGACGACCAGCGCCAGCGCCGGCAGCGCGACGCGGCGGACTAGTCCCAGACGGCGGTTGGCCCCTCCCATTCCGGTACAGAATCAGAAAGTCGTTGCCGAATCAAGGGGATTCGCTTGGATTCTAGCGTTTCAGGGCCGCCTTGCCCGCAAAGCGCGCCGAATCGCCCAGCTCTTCCTCGATCCGCAGCAACTGGTTGTACTTGGCCGTACGGTCGGAGCGCGCCAGGCTGCCGGTCTTGATCTGCCCGCACGACAAGGCGACGGCGAGGTCGGCGATGGTCGAATCCTCGGTCTCGCCAGACCGGTGCGACATGACCGCCGTATAGCCCGACGACTGGGCCAGCCGCACCGCCTCGATGGTCTCGGTCAGCGTGCCGATCTGGTTGACCTTGACCAGGATCGAATTGGCGATGCCGTCCTTGATGCCCTGGGCCAGGCGCTTGCTGTTGGTGACGAACAGGTCGTCGCCGACCAGCTGGATTTTCGATCCCAACTTGTCGCTCAGCACCTTCCAGCCGGCCATGTCGTCCTCACCCATGCCGTCCTCGATCGACACGATCGGATAGTCGGCGGCCAGCGACGCCAGGAATTCGGCATTCTCCTCAGGCGACAGGCTCAGCCCCTCGCCCGTCATCTCATATTTGCCGCCCTTGAAATATTCGCTCGCTGCGCAGTCGAGCGCGATCATGACGTCGCCGCCCAGCGTGTAGCCGGCGTCGGCCGTCGCCTCGCCGATCAGGTCGAGCGCAGCCCGGGCCGAGGCAATGTCGGGGGCAAAGCCGCCCTCGTCGCCGACCGAGGTCGACAGGCCCTTGCCATGGAGCCTGGCTTTCAGCGCATGGAAGATTTCCGCGCCGCAGCGCAGCGCTTCGGAAAAGCTGTCAGCCCCGACCGGCATGACCATGAATTCCTGGAAGTCGATCGGGTTGTCGGCATGGGCGCCGCCGTTGAGGATATTCATCATCGGCACCGGCAGCAGGGTCGAATCGACCCCGCCGACATAGCGGTAGAGCGGCAGGCCGCGGGCGTCCGCGGCCGCCTTGGCGACCGCCAGGCTGACGCCGAGGATGGCATTGGCGCCGAGCCGGCCCTTGTTGTCGCTACCGTCGAGGTCGATCATCGCAGCGTCGATCTCGGCCTGGTCCTCGGCCTCGAAGCCGACGATGGCATCGGCGATCTCGCCATTGACCGCCGCCACCGCCTTGTCGACGCCCTTGCCGCCCCAGCGCTTCTTGTCTCCGTCGCGCAGCTCGACGGCCTCATGCGCGCCGGTCGAGGCGCCCGACGGGACCGCGGCGCGGCCCAGCGATCCGTCTTCCAGCGTGACGTCGACCTCGACCGTCGGATTGCCGCGGCTGTCGAGGATGGAACGGGCGTGAATATCGACGATCGCGGTCATGGGAGTCGTTCCGGTTCCGTGTTATTGAGGATCGGCCTCGCGTCTATCGGCGCGGGGTCAGGCGCGCAACTTCCGCCTTGAACGCAGGAACGGCGACGCCACATCGGGGGTTCTTCGGGGGAGAGAACAAGGAGGACTGTAATGGCGGACCAGAAAGAACTTCCCGAGGGCACCGACAAAGTGATCGCGGGAGCAAGCGTGACCAGCGAGAATGAGGAGCAGATGATCGTGCGTGAGCCAAGGGCGCGGGACAAGATGCTGGAGAAGGTCAAGGAAGGCCGCGGCAAGCTTGCCGGCCAGGCGGCAGACAAGACCCGCGGGCTGGTCGGCCAGGGGCTGGAACGTTCCAGCGAAGCGCTCGCCAACGTCTCCAAGCTGGTCGGCGATACCGCCACCGGCCTCGATGAGCGGCTCGGCGAGGAATATGGCGACTATGCCCGCAAGGCGGCTGGCGCCATCGAAGACGTCGCCAACAGCCTCGCCTCCAAGGATCCCGACGAACTGATCGAGGACACCCGCAATTTCGTGCGCAAGAGCCCCGGCGTGGCCCTGGCCGGCGCCGCCATTGTCGGCTTCGCCCTGGCGCGGCTGGTCAAGAGCGGTTTCGACGACGCCCGTGACCGGGTGCGCGGCCGGAACGACGAGGCCTGATGCTCAAGCCCGCCAAGGAGGCGCAGGAGCCTGAAGACGAGCGGCCGATCGGCGAGGTGGTCCACCAGCTGATCGACGAGGGCAAGGCCTATGCCAAGGCGGAATTCGACCTGGTGAAGGCCGAGGCCCTGGCCAAGGCCGCCGGATTCAGGATTCCCGCCATCCTGCTGTTCACGGCGCTGCTGTTCGCGCAGGCGGCGGTAACGGTGCTGGCGGTGACGGTCGCGCTGACGCTGGCGCCGATGATCGGCCCGCTCGGCGGCGGGCTGGTCGCCGTGTTGCTCGCCGGCGGCGCCGCCGCCTTGCTGGCCTGGCAGGGGCTGGAGAAGCTCAAGGGGGCGAAATGACAAACCCCCAGATCGAAGCCGCCCGGATCGAGGTCGAGCGCTCCAGAGCGCAGATGCTCGACACCGCCAAGGAGCTGCAGCGCCGCCTCGAGCCCGGCAAGCTCACCCGCGACGCCTGGCAGAGCGCCAAGGAAAAGGGTGCCGATTTGGCCGAGGACGCGGTCGATGCGGTGCGCAAGCGGCCCTATGCCGCCGGCGGCGTGGTCGCGGCCATCGCCCTGTTCATCGCCCGCGAGCCGGTGAAGGAATTGTTCGGCAAGCTGACTGACGCCATGACGTCAAAAGCGCCGCCGAAACCGAAGTCGAAGAAAAAGACGAAAATGGAGGACGCGTCATGAGTAACCGTAACACCCAGACCCCGCGGACCAAGGCGATCGAGGCCTATGACCAGGCCCGCCGCAAGGCCGCCGGCGGCATCGACGAGGCGCCGTTGCTGGCGCTGGCCGGCGGGCTCGCCGCGGGCGCGGTGCTGGCCGCCCTCATCCCCGCCTCACGCAAGGAGCGCGAATTGCTCGGCCCGGTCGCCGACCGCATCAAGGACAAGGCCAGCGACGCGGTCAGCGCCGCCAAGCAGGCCGGCCAGGCGCGGCTCGACGAACTCGGCCTGACCCGCGACAAGGGCACCGAGACGCTGCGCACCATCGTCGAGGGCGCCGGCGACGCCGCCAAGGCCTCGGCGGAGGCGGCGGTGGCGAGGCTGAAGGGCGAAAGCGAGTCTCGCTAAGCGGCCCGATTTGGTGCTAGCAAGTCGGCCATGAGCAAGCTTCACCTGGTATTCGGCGGGCGGGTCAAGGACCCGCAAGGGCTGGATTTCGTCGATCTCGACAAGATCGACCTCGTCGGCCTGTTCGACAGCTATGCGGCCGCCGAGGAAGCCTGGCGCGGCGCCGCCCAGCGCACGGTCGACGATGCCGAGATGAAATATGTCGTCGTCCACCTCCACCGGCTGCTGGAGCCTGACGCCGACGGCATTTCCCGCCCGAAGGCGAACGCCTAGGCCTTGCGGTAGCGCCAGATCAGCAGCGGCTTCTGCAGGATCACGCCGGCAAGGAAGCCGCCGACATGGGCGCCGGTGGCGACCATCACGCCCTGCATGTCCATCAGGAACGCGGTCATCCATTGCAGGATGACCCAGGCGACCAGTATCCACAGGGTGTTGAGCGCCCGGTTGAGCCGGAAATTGCGCACGATCGGCCTGGGCCGGCTGAAGCTCATGGCGAAGGCGCCGACCAGGGCGCTGATCGCTCCGCTCGCCCCTACCATCGGGTAGTTCGCCATGGGGTCGAGCGCATATTGCCCCGCCGCCGCCGCATAGGCCCCGGCGATGTAGAGCAGGACCACCGGCCCCGGCCCAAGGACCCGCTCGACCTCCCGCCCGCACCAGACAAGCAGGAGCAGGTTCATCACCAGGTGCAGGAAACCGGCATGGACCAGGGTCGCGCTCAATGGCGTCAGCCAAACAGGCAGCCAGGCATCCGGCACGTCCAGGCCCAGCCGCAAGGGGATAAACCCTAGCTGCAGCGTAGCGGTCTCGGCGGCGCCGCCCAGTGTGATGATCAGGAAGGCGGCAACCGTGAGCGCCGCAAGGGCCAGGGTCGCGGTAAGCTTTGGCCTCACTTGAACTCGATCTTGGCGATCTCGTAATATTTCTCGCCGGACGGGGTCGTGACCTCGATTTCCTCACCCTTCTGCCGGCCGATCAGGGCGCGGCCCAGGGGCGAGTTGTAGCTGATGCGCCCGACCCGGGCGTCGGCTTCTTCCTGCCCGACCAGCTGGTACTTCACCTTCTTCTCGTCCTCGTCTAGCAGGGTGACGGTGGCGCCGAACACCACCTTGTCGCCCGACAAGGTGGCCGGGTCGATGATCATCGCCCGGCTGAGCTTGTCCTCGAGGTCGGCGATGCTCGCCTCGACCTGGCCCTGGCGCTCCTTGGCGGCATGATATTCGGCATTCTCGCTGAGGTCGCCATGGGCCCGCGCCACCTCGATCGCCTCGATGATGGCCGGACGCTCCTCGACCTTGAGCCGCCTAAGCTCGGCACTCAGCAGGCGATGCCCCTCGGCCAGCATTGGCACCTTGTCGCTCGCCATTGCATCAACCCCTTCAAATCAAAGCCCGGTCCCGGCGCCCGGCTGGATAGCGGCGCTGCCCTGGGTCCGTCGTGGCAGGAAATTATCGTTCGGAGGCGGAATAATAGGATTGGAGCGACCTAACTTCAAGCGCGTGGCCCCTGAGCGCGCCGATCGACCTCGCCGCCGCCAGGCTCGCCGCCGCGGTGGTGAAATAGGGCACCTTGCGATTGAGCGCCGTCGCCCGGATCGAAAAGCTGTCCTTCAGCGATTGCCAGCCCTCGGTGGTGTTGAACACCAGCTGCACCTCGCCGTCGGTCAGCTTGTCGACGATGTGCGGGCGCCCCTGCGCCACCTTGTTGACGCGTTCGATGGGCAGGCCCTGCTCCGCCAGGTACGCGGCGGTGCCGCCGGTGGCGATGATGCGGAAGCCGAGCTCGGCCATCAGCCGGGCGGCCGGCACGATATTGTCCTTGTCGCTGTCCTTGACCGAAATGAAGACGGTCCCCCCGTCGGGCAATTCGACCCCGCCGCCAAGCTGCGACTTGGCGAAAGCGATATCGAAATTGTCAGAAATTCCCATGACTTCGCCGGTGCTCTTCATTTCCGGTCCCAACACCGGGTCGGTGCCCGGGAAGCGCAGGAAGGGAAAGACCGATTCCTTGACGGCGATATGGCGAATGTCGCGGTCGATGGGGTCGAACTCGGCGAGCGAGGCGCCCGCCATCACCCGCGCCGCGATCTTCGCCACCGGCCTGCCGATCGCCTTGGCGACGAAGGGGACGGTGCGGCTTGCACGGGGGTTGACCTCGATCAGGTAGACTTCCTCGCCCTTGACCGCGAACTGGATGTTCATCAGCCCGCGCACGTCCAGCGCCAGGGCGAGCGCCTTCGTCTGTCGCTCGATCTCGGCCAGCACCGTCTCCCCCAGGCTGTAGGGCGGGATCGAGCAGGCGCTGTCGCCCGAATGGACGCCCGCCTCCTCGATATGCTGGAGGATGCCGGCGACGGCGACGTTGGTGCCGTCGCAGATGGCGTCGACGTCGACCTCGACCGCGTCGCGCAGATAGCGGTCGATCAGTACCGGCGAGCTGCCCGACACCGCCACCGCCGTGGCGATGTAATGGTCGAGCTGGGCCGGCCCGTCGACCACCTCCATTGCGCGGCCGCCAAGCACGTAGGACGGCCGGATCAGCACCGGATAGCCGATGCGCTCCGCCACCGTCAGCGCCTCCTCGCGGCTGCGGGCGATGCCGTTGGCGGGCTGCAGCAGGCCCAATTTGCCCACCAGCCGGGCGAAGCGCTCGCGGTCCTCGGCCAAATCGATGCTGTCGGGCGAGGTGCCGAGGATCGGCACGCCGGCCGCCTGCAGTCCCGCGGCGAGCTTGAGCGGCGTTTGCCCGCCCAATTGGACGATGACCCCGGCCAGCTCGCCCTTCTCCGCCTCGCGCTCGACGATCTCCATCACGTCCTCGTGCGTCAGCGGCTCGAAATAGAGGCGGTCGGACGTGTCCGGGTCGGTCGACACCGTCTCCGGGTTGCAGTTGACCATGATGGTCTGGAAGCCGGCGTCCTTGAGCGCGAAGGCGGCGTGGCAGCAGCAATAATCGAACTCGATACCCTGGCCGATGCGGTTCGGCCCGCCGCCGAGGATGATGACCTTGCGGCCCTCGGTAACCTCGGCCTCGTCCTCCGCCTCGTCGAACAAGGGGGCCTCATAGGTCGAATAAAGATAGGGCGTCGCCGCATCGAACTCGGCGGCGCAGCTGTCGATGCGCTTGAACACCGGGCGGACGCCGAGGCGCAGCCGGTGCGCGCGCACTTCCTCCTCGGTCACTCCGCCGGTCAGGCCCTTCAATGCGTCGTGGACGATGCCCGACCCGTAGGCCGCGACTTCGCTCATCTCGCGCTCGACATTGGCGGAGCGCAGGGCGAGCTGCGCCAGCCGCGCGTCGGAAAAGCCCATGCCCTTCAGGCGCCGCATGCCGGCGGCGTCGCGCGGCAGGCCCTCGTCGCGCAATTGCTCCTCGGCGGCGACGATCTCCGCCAGCCGCCCCAGGAACCAGGGGTCGAAGCCGGCCAGCTCGCGGATGCGCTCGATGGTGAAGCCCTGGCGCAGGGCCTCGGCGGCGACCAGCAGCCGGTCGGGCGTCGGCGTCGACAGGGCATTCTCGAATTCGGCCGGATCGGCGCCCATCAGTTCCTTGACCCGGTCGAGGCCGGTCAGCCCGACTTCCAGCCCGCGCAGCGCCTTCTGCAGGCTCTCGGCGAAGCTGCGGCCGATCGCCATCACCTCGCCGACCGACTTCATCGCCGTCGTCAGCGTGCCTTCGGCGCCGCGGAACTTCTCGAAGGCGAAGCGCGGGATCTTGGTGACGACATAGTCGATGGTCGGCTCGAAGCTCGCCGGGGTGGCACCGCCGGTGATGTCGTTGGCGATCTCGTCCAGCGTGTAGCCGACCGCCAGCTTGGCGGCGACCTTGGCGATCGGGAAGCCGGTCGCCTTCGACGCCAGCGCCGATGACCGCGACACCCGCGGGTTCATCTCGATGACGACCATGCGGCCGCTGGCGGGGTCGATGGCGAACTGGACGTTGGATCCGCCGGTCTCGACGCCGATCTCGCGCAGCACGGCGATCGAGGCCGTGCGCATGCGCTGATATTCCTTGTCGGTCAGGGTCAGTGCCGGGGCGACGGTGATGCTGTCGCCGGTGTGGACCCCCATCGGGTCGATATTCTCGATCGAGCAGATGATGATGGCATTGTCCGCCTTGTCGCGGACCACCTCCATCTCGAACTCCTTCCAGCCGACCAGGCACTCGTCGATCAGCACCTCGGTGGTCGGGCTTGCCTCCAGGCCCGACCGCACGATCCGCTCATATTCCTCGCGATTGTAGGCGATGCCGCCGCCGGTGCCGCCAAGCGTGAAGCTCGGGCGGATGACTGCCGGCAGGCCGACGAAGTCGATCGCCTCGACCGCCTCGGCCACCGAATGGACGATCGTCGACTTCGGGCTTTCCAGCCCGATGCGGTCCATGGCGTCGCGGAATTTCTGCCGGTCCTCGGCCATTTCGATGGCCGCGGCATTGGCGCCGATCAACTCGACTCCCAGGCGTTCCAGCGTCCCGTCCTTGTGCAGCGCCATGGCGGTGTTGAGCCCGGTCTGCCCGCCCATCGTCGGCAACAGCGCGTCGGGCTTTTCCTGCTCGATGATCTTGGCGACCACAGCCGGCGTGATCGGCTCGATATAGGTGGCGTCGGCCAGCTCCGGGTCGGTCATGATCGTCGCCGGATTGGAATTGACGACGATGACCCGGTAGCCCTCTTCCTTCAGCGCCTTGACCGCCTGCGACCCGGAATAATCGAACTCCGCCGCCTGGCCGATGACAATCGGTCCCGCGCCGATGATCAGGATGGAAGAGATGTCGGTGCGCTTAGGCATGGGTGCTCACATGAAAAGGTGGAACCCCCTCACCCCAACCCTCTCCCCGCCTGGGAGAGGGAGTGATAGGCTGGCGCGCGTCAAAAGCCCTCTCCCCAGCGGGGAGAGGGTTGGGTGAGGGGGTGCAGCGTTGGGAACGAAGAAACTCACCCCCCTCGCCCGCAATCTGCGCCGCAACCAGACCGAAGCCGAAAAGCGCCTCTGGTGGCACCTGCGCAGCCGCCAGCTCGAAGGTGCCAAGTTCGTCCGCCAGGAACAAATCGGTCCCAACATCGCCGACTTCGCCTGTCGTGAGACGCGCCTGGCAATCGAGCTTGATGGCGGGCAACATTCGCCCGAAGCCGACGCGTCGCGCACGCAAACCATCGAAGCTTTCGGTTACCGCATCCTCCGTTTCTGGAACCATGACGTGCTGGAAAACACCGAAGGCGTTTTGGAGGTCATTCGACGAGAAATCTTGCTGGCTCGAAATCACCCTCTCTCCCGGGGGGAGAGGGAGGAGCCGCGAAGCGGCGGAGGGTGAGGGGGTACTGCGCCAGGGATCAGGCCGCACCCCCTCACCCCGACCCTCTCCCCGCCGGGGAGAGGGAGCAAGCATGACCCCGGCCCTCATTCGCGCACCCAGTCGACGGCGTCGATGAACACCGGCTTCAACCCGTTCTGCTTCGCCCATTGCTTGACGCAGACCTGCTTTGCGGCGGTGGGGTTGGCCTCCATGATGAACAGCAGCTTCTTCTCCTCTTCGTCCTGCGCCAACTGGCCGAGCGCGAAGCCGCACGCGGTCGCCGCGCTGTTCAGCTCCGCCTCGCTATGCATCCGCGCCGTCGTCGCGCAGGCGGATAGCGACAGAGCGGCGATCACGAAAAGGCCTCTCACCGCATCATCCCGACGAACTTCTCGAACAGGTAGAAGCTGTCCTGGGGGCCGGGGCTGGCCTCGGGGTGGTACTGGACGCTAAACGCCGGGCGGTCGGTGAGCTCGATCCCGCAGTTGGACCCGTCGAACAGGCTGACGTGGGTTTCGACGACATTGTTGGGCAGTCCGTCGCGCTCGACCGCGAAGCCGTGGTTCATGCTCGTGATCTCGACGCGGCCGTCCTCCAGCCGTTTGACCGGGTGGTTGGCGCCGCGGTGGCCCTGGAACATCTTGGCCGTCTTGCCGCCGACGGCCAGCGCCAGCAGCTGGTGGCCAAGGCAGATGCCGAACAAGGGCTTTTCACTGTCCAGCATCTTGCGGATGACGGGAATGGCGTATTCACCGGTCGCCGCCGGGTCGCCCGGGCCGTTCGACAGGAAGAAGCCGTCGGGCTCATGGCCCATGACCTCGTCGAAGCTGGCGGTTGCCGGCAGGATCGTCACCTTCGCCCCGGCCTCGACCAGGTTGCGGAAGATGTTGCGCTTGGCGCCATAGTCGATGGCGACGACGTGCGGCCGCTTCGGATCGTCGCCACCGATGCGATAGCCGGCGCCCAGCTCCCACTTGCCGCCGCTCCATGCCTCCAGCTGGTCGCGGCTGACCTCCTTGGCCAGGTCCATGCCCTCCAGCCCCGGCCAGTCGGCCGCCTTTTTCTGCAAGGCGGGGATGTCGAACTGGCCGTCGGCGCGGTGGGCGATGACGATGCTCGGCGGCCCTTCCTTGCGTACCAGCCGGGTCAGCGCGCGCGTGTCGAGCCCGGCCAGGCCGATGCGGCCATTGTCGCGCATCCAGGTCGGGAAATCGGTCTCGGCGCGGAAGCTCGACGGGCCGGTCACCGCCTCGCGGACGATGCAGCCCAGCGCATGCGGGTCGGCGGCCTCGACGTCCTCGGCATTGGCGCCGACATTGCCGATGTGCGGGAAGGTGAAGGCGACGACCTGCCGGGCGAACGACGGGTCGGTCATGATCTCCTGGTAACCGGTCATGGCGGTGTGGAAGCACAGCTCGCCGACCGCCTCGCCTTCCGCTCCGAACCCCTGCCCCCAGGCGACGCGGCCGTCGGCGAAAACCAATACGCCCGTCGCCCCGTCCGGGACTTGCGCAGGCGTGGCGGCAGGGTCGGCCAAGTCGGCTCCTTGAAGGCGGGTTTCAACGATGTCGCTAAGCCACAGCCTTTGGGCCGAGGAAGCCTGCAGGTCAACGCTGTAAAAGCGCGAAAACCACCGCTACATCTGGCCTTTTCCGGCGAATGGAGAGCATCGGGCGATGATTCGCGATGACATCAAGGCTGCGCTGGTCGCGGCGATGAAAGGCGGCGACAAGGCGGGGACGCAGACCATCCGGCTGATCAGTTCGGCGATCAAGAACCGCGACATCGAGCTGCGCACGTCGGACAAGGCGCCCGACGACGACTTGCTGGTGACCGAGGTGCTGCAGAAGATGATCAAGCAGCGCCGCGAATCGGTCGAGCTCTACCGCCAGGGCAATCGCGAGGAGTTGGCCGCTGCGGAGGAAGCGGAAATAGCTGTAATTGAACGCTTTCTGCCGGCGCAGATGGACGATGCCGAGGCCAATGCCGCGATTGCGGCGATCATCGCCGAAACCGGCGCCGCCAGCATGAAGGACATGGGCCGGGTCATGGCGTTGGTGAAGGAGCGCCACGCCTCGTCGATCGAGCCGGCCCGCGCCAGCGCCCTGGTGAAGGCTGCCCTGGCCTGAATCAAAAAGGCCCCGCCGCCCGAAAGCGACGGGGCCTCGTTGAATTTAGACGCTTATGCGGTGGCTTTCTTGCCGCCTGCCGCGCCGCCGAGGCCCGGAATGCCTTCGACCGCCAGGCCATAGAAGCGGATGGCGAGCGCCGTGGCCACGGCACCGGCCACGCCCAGCTGGAGATTGGCCGTGACGGCGGAAAGCTGTTCGCCGATCGCCGGGATATGGGTGAGCGCGGTGCCGAGGATTGGCAGCGCGATGACCGTCACGCCGGCCAGCACCTGCCGTTCCGCCGGCAGCGTGATGCCGGCGATCAGGCCGAGAACGACGAGCACAAGCGCAACATCGAACATGCCGAGCGCGACGAAGCCGGCGACGACGGCAAGCAGGATGTAAAGCGTGCGGGCAAGCCCGCTGATCATGTTCAACATATGGATCCCCTCCCAAATGATCCGACCCGGCGGTCTGCTGCCGCCTGGTTTCGGAACCGCACCAGACTAACTGCAAACGCCCGCATTCAGGAGCCAATTTAATCCTTGCTAATCAAGCCGTAGGGGGCAGCGTTAAATTTTCACCCGGCGAACCGGGCCGATCCGGCGCGCGACTCGGTTGAGCGCCAGGGGTGGACGCAGTATCGCTGCCGGAGTGACGCTTTCCCCTGCATGGCTGGACGAACTTCGGGCGCGGACCTTGCTGTCGGCGGTGATCGCGCCGTCGGTCAAGCTCATCAAGGCGGGCCGCGAGTACAAGGCCTGCTGCCCCTTCCACAGCGAGAAGACGCCGAGCTTCACCGTCAACGACGAGAAGGGCTTCTACCATTGCTTTGGCTGCGGGGCGCATGGCGACGCCATCCGCTTCCTGACCGACGCCCGCGGCCTGCCCTTCATGGACGCCGTCAAGGAGCTCGCCGCCAAGGCTGGGATGGACGTCCCCGCCCCCGACCCGCGGACGCGCGAGAAAGCGGAGCGCTCGGCCGGCCTGCACGAGGTGATGGAGGCGGCGAACCGCTGGTTCATCGAGCAGCTGGACGGGGTCGAGGGCGGCGCGGCCCGCGCCTACCTCAAGGAACGCGGGATTTCGGAGGCGACAAAGCGCAAGTTCGGCTTCGGCTTCGCCCCCGACGCGCGCGGCAAGCTCAAGGCGACGCTGGCCAGCTTCGGCAACGACAAGCTGGTCGAGGCCGGGCTGCTGATCCAGCCGGAAGAGCAGAAGGAGCCCTATGACCGCTTCCGCGGCCGGCTGACCTACCCGATCAAGGACCAGCGCGGCCGGGTCATCGCCTTTTCCGCCCGCATCCTCGGGCCGGGCGAGCCGAAATACCTCAATTCCCCCGACACGCCTTTGTTCGACAAGGGCCGGAGCCTGTTCAACCTCGACCTTGCCAGCCCGGCCAGCCGAAACGCCAGGCGCATCCTGGTGGTCGAGGGCCAGATGGACGTCATCGCCCTCGACCAGGCCGGCATCGGCGAGGTCGTCGCCCCGCTCGGCACGGCGCTGACCGAGGCGCAGCTCGAGCGGCTGTGGCGGCTCGACCCCCGGCCGATCTGCTGCTTCGACGGCGATTCGGCCGGGCAGAAGGCGGCGGTCCGCGCCGCTTTGCGCGCCCTCCCCCATTTGAGCCCCGAGCGGACGCTGCGCTTCGTCGCCTTGCCCGCCGGCCAGGACCCCGACGACGTCGTGCGCGCCGGCGGCAAGGCGGCGTTCGAGGCGCTGCTGGACGAGGCCGTGCCCCTGGTCGAGCGGCTGTGGCGGGCCGAGGTCGAGGCGGCGCCGCTCGACACGCCCGAGGCCCGCGCCGGCCTGCGCCAGCGCCTGCTCGACCACGTCTCGGCGATCGCCGACGGCAACGTCCGCCAACTTTACCGCGACGAATGGATGGGCCGCTTCGATGCCCAGTTCCGCCCGCAGCAGGCCGAGCGCCGGCCGTTCGTCCCGCGCGCCCAATGGCTGAAGAAAGGCGGCCGGTTCGTGCCCCCCGAGCCGCCGGCGTCGCAGGCGGCGCGCGCCATCGGCACGACCGGCATCGACCGCGCCACCGCCTCCGCCCTGCTCGCCGGCTTCGTCAATTACCCCGAGGCGGTGAGCGAGCATGTCGAGGCGCTGGCCCACCTGGCGCTGCCCGACCGCAACACCGCGGCGCTGCGCGACCGTCTGGTCGACATCGCCACCAGCGGCGGGGCGCTTGATCGTGACGCCCTCGCCACCATATTGGCCTCAAACGGAGCGGCGGGCGGAACGGCCCCCGGCTCCGCCATGGGTTTTTCCTTCACCCGCCGCGATAGCGACCCGGGCCGCGCCAGGCAGGACCTGGCGGCCGCGGTCGAGATCATCGCAGCGGGCCAGGAGGTGGAGAAAGCGCTGGCCGATGCAACGGAACGGCTCAAGCGGGATTTCACCGACGAGGCCTATGGCGAACAGCAGCGCCTGATCGAGGCGAGGCAGGGATTGAAGGACAGGCTGGCGTCCCTCGCCAGCAGCGATTAAGCGGCGAGTTAACATGGCAAAGAATGAAACCCCCGAAATCGAGGCCGAAGGCGGCGATGCGCCGCTGATCGACCTCAACGATGCCTCGATCAAGAAGCTGATCGCCCGCGCCAAGAAGCGCGGCGTCATCACCTATGACGAGCTGAATGAGGCCCTGCCCCAGGACCAGATGAGCTCCGAGCAGATCGAGGACATCATGTCGGCGATCAGCGAGATGGGCGTCAACATCGTCGAGAACGCCGAGGAGAGCGACGACGAGGAGGAAAAGGAGGCCGAGCCCGAAGAGGAGGTCGATCCCCTCGACGACGGTGGCCCCCGCCCCGCCGCGGCGGTCAAGAAGGAAGCCGTCGACCGCACCGACGACCCGGTGCGCATGTATCTGCGCGAGATGGGCGCCGTCGAGCTGCTCAGCCGCGAGGGCGAGATCGCCATCGCCAAGCGCATCGAGGCCGGCCGCGACACGATGATCTGGGGCCTGTGCGAAAGCCCGATCACCTTCAACGCCATCATCGAATGGTCGCACAATCTCAACGAAGGCACGATGCAGCTGCGCGAGATCCTCGACCTCGAGGCGATGCTCAGCAAGGGCCCGACGGTCGAGCAGATCGTCGCCAGCGAGGAGGGCGAGGAAGGCGAAGGCGAGATCAGCGAGAAGGTCGCCGGCCCGACCATCAAGGAAGAAGAGGACATCGTCGAGGAGGCTGCCGCCGACGAGGAAGACGAGATGACCGAGCGGCGCACGCCGCGCCCCGTCGAGGAAGAGGACGAGGACAACACCCTCTCCCTCGCCCAGATGGAAGAGCAGCTAAAGCCGCTGGCGCTGGAAAAGTTCGCCCAGATCACCTCGGCCTACAAGAAGTTCGCCAAGCTGCAGCAGGCCCGCCTCGGCGCGCTGGGCAGCGGCGCCGCCTTCGACCCCAAGGACGAGAAGAAGTACCAGAAGCTGTCGGAAGAGCTGACCGGCCTGGTCGAAAGCGTCCAGTTCCACGCCTCCAAGATCGAATATCTCGTCGACCAGCTCTACGCCTACAACCGCCGCTTGACCGCGCTCGGCGGCCAGATGCTGCGCCTGGCCGAGCGCCACCGCGTGCCGCGCCGCGCCTTCCTCGACAGCTACATGGGCAATGAGCTGGACGACCAGTGGCTGAAGCGCGCCGCCGGCACCGACAAGAAATGGGCCGCCTTCGCTTCGGCCGAGGCCGACACGGTCGAGCGCATCCGCGGCGAGATCGCCGAGATCGCCCAGTCCACCGGCATGGCGCTCGGCGAGTTCCGCCGCATCGTCAACCAGGTGCAAAAAGGCGAGCGCGAGGCCCGCATCGCCAAGAAGGAAATGGTCGAGGCGAACCTGCGCCTCGTCATCTCCATCGCCAAGAAATACACCAATCGCGGGCTGCAGTTCCTCGACCTCATCCAGGAAGGCAACATCGGCCTGATGAAGGCGGTCGACAAGTTCGAGTACCGCCGCGGATACAAGTTCTCGACCTACGCCACCTGGTGGATTCGCCAGGCGATCACCCGCTCGATCGCCGACCAGGCGCGGACCATCCGCATCCCGGTGCACATGATCGAGACGATCAACAAGCTG
>Ga0073934_10001596_pt1 | contig 52938 bp, 50 predicted proteins | sample LarsenN4metaG_FD_76834 | JGI IMG/M metagenome (GOLD analysis project Ga0073934, IMG submission 76834) | Hot spring sediment bacterial and archeal communities from British Columbia, Canada, to study Microbial Dark Matter (Phase II) - Larsen... ...
CGCATACCCTCTGGGGGTATCATCCAGTCACGAGAGGCCATGGGCCGACCGTGACATGATCTACCTCGACCACGCCGCCACCACGCCGCTGCACCCGCAGGCACGGGAGGCCATGCTCCCCTACCTGGGCGAGCGCTTCGGCAACCCGTCGGCCACCTACGCCCTCGCCCGCGAGGCCGCCGACGCCATCGATTCCGCGCGCGCCGCCGTCGCCCGCCTGCTCGGCTGCCGGGCGACCGAGGTCGTCTTCACCAGCGGCGGCACCGAGTCGATCAACGCCGCCATCAAGGGCGTCGCCTTCCAGCAGAAGCTCGCGCGCGCCGGCAACCACATCGTCACGTCGACGATCGAGCACCACGCGGTGCTCCACACGTGCCAGTACCTCGAACGCTTCGGCTTCGACGTCACCTACGTCCCCGTCGACCGCTTTGGCGTCATCGACCCCGACGGCGTCGCCCGCGCGATCACGCCCCGCACCGTGCTCGTCAGCATCATGACGGCAAACAACGAGGTCGGCACGATTCAGCCGGTGTTCGAGATCGCGTCCGTCGTCCGCGAGCGCGCGCAGGCGCTCGGCAAGCGCATCCCGTTCCACACCGACGCCGTCCAGGCGCCGAACACGCTGCCCATCCGTTTCGCCGACCGCGGCGTCGACCTGCTGAGCCTCGCCGCCCACAAGTTTCGCGGCCCGAAGGGCGTCGGCATGCTCTACGTGCGGCGCGGCGTGCCCTTCCTCGCGCAGCAGAACGGCGGCGGCCAGGAACGGCAGCGCCGCGCTGGCACCGAGAACGTCGCCGGCATCGTCGGCGCGGCCGAGGCGCTGCGCCTGACCCAGGAATCCCTCGAAGCGGACAGCGCGCGCATCCGCGATCTCTCCCACCGCCTGCGCGACGGCGTCGTGGAGCGCATCAGCGGCGTCGTGCTCAACGGTCACCCGGAGCAGCGCCTCGCGAACAACGTTAGCCTCAGCTTCGACGGCGCCGACGCGCAGGAGCTGCTGCACCACCTGGACGAAGCCGGGATCGCATGCAGTGCCGGCGCCGCCTGCGGCGCGACGACCATCGAGCCGTCGCACGTGCTCCTCGCCATGGGCATCTCGCTCGAGCAGGCCGCCGCCACGTTGCGCTTCAGCCTCGGCCACGACACCGCCGCCGACGATGTCGACTACCTGCTTGACACGCTGCCGCCGATCGTCGAGCGCTCGCGCGCCGCGCGCCTGCAGGCCGTCACCTGACCGCACGATCGCTGATATCATCGACGCATGGCGGCTCGGCGCTGGAGCTTCGTGGTGCAGGACGCGCGCGGGCGCAGGCATCGCGGCGCCGTCACATGGTCCGACGCCCTCGAAACGCCGCTCCGTGCGCCCGGACCGCCGCGCGCGTTCCACATCGCCGTCGTGCGCGTTGATCCCGGACGCATCGCCGTCCCGCCGCGCGTCGCCGTCTGCGTCCCCGCCCGGCGCCCCATGCACGTGATCGAACCCGAGACTGAGAGCCCGCCGCTCCCCCGCCGCATCGACGAGCTGACGCTGCCGCTCGCCCTCATGCGCGAGTACGCGCAGGGACGCATCCTCATCGCGAACGAAGGCCTCATCGCCCCCGGCGACGTCTTTCCTCCGCACGCAGACCGCCCCCGCCTCGATCGCCTGGCGCGCGCGCTCGTCGAGGCGGCGGAGGCCGAGGCGTCGGCGCCCTACGTAGCCCTCATCCGCCGCGAGCTGACGCTGCCCGCGTCGGTGGACGCGCTCGCGGCGCTCGAGGACCGCCTGGCGCCCGCCGACCCGTCCGCGCGGCCGCCCGCGCGCGCTCCAGGTATCGTGCGCCTCGCGCGTGCTGCACGCCGCCTGCGCGACGGCGGCGCCCCCGACACGCCGCTCGAACAGTTCGCCGAGGACCTGCGTTTCCTCCGCCTGTTCGACCCCGACGAGCCCTTCCCGGTCAGCGCGCTCGACCGGCTGCTCGGCGATGTCCGCGCCGAGCCGCTCAAACGCACCCGCGCGTCCGCGAAGGTCGTGCCCATCTCGCGTCGACGGAAGCGCACGTGACGGGCCTCCTGCGCAGGCTGTTCGGCGGCCACGACCCCGATGCGAAGGAACGCGACTGGCGCATCCGCCTCATCGTCGGCATCGGCAACCCCGGCAACGAGTACGCGAACACGCGCCGCAACGTCGGCTTCTGGCTCGCCAACCGGCTCGCGCGCCGCCACGGCATGGAGTTCGACACCAAGACCGCCAGCTACCTCCTCGCCGAAGGCGAGATCGACGGGCATCGCGTCGCCATCGCCAAGCCGCGCACGTTCGTCAACGCCAGCGGCGAGGCCGTCGTCAACCTCATCCGCCGCCTCAAGCTCGATCACGCGCAGGAGATGCTCGTCGTGTCCGACCACATCGACTTGCCTCCGGGCAAGATCCGTCTGCGGCGCAAGGGCGGCGGCGGCGGCCAGAAGGGCATCGCCGACATCATCGCGAAGACGAAGACCGACGAGTTCCCGCGGCTGCGCATCGGGATCGGACGACCCGTCGTCGACGGCAAGCCGTCGTGGGAGCCGGAGGATGTCGCCGAGTGGGTCCTCTCCGACCCGACGCCCGAGGAGCGCAGGCTGCTCGACGCCGCCGTCGAGCGCGCGATCGAAGCCGTCGAATGCGCCGTCCGCGAGGGCATCGAGGCCGCGATGAACAAGTACAACCGCGACGATCCACGCGAAGCGATCGACTGAAGGAGGGAGACGCATGAGAGCGCCAGACATCGTCCGCCTGCAGCTCCGTCTGTGGCACGCCGTCATCGACGAGATGCTGCGCGGCATGGAACACACCATCAACGACCGCATACCCGGCGCCAACATCGTGTCGATGGCCGCCATCTACGCGCACGTCGTCATGGCCGAGGATGTCTTCGTCCACGGCGTCCAGGCGAAGCCGCCGATCTTCCAGTCGGGCCACTGGGAGGCGAACACCGGCGTCCCGTTCATCGGCAGCCCGCCGACGATGACCGAGGAATGGGCTGCGCGCGTGCAGATGGACCTGTCGCGCTTCAACGATTACGCCGCCCTCGTTTACGCCGATACAGAGTCATACCTCTCGAGCGTCCCCGACGACGCGCTCGACAGGCCGCTCGGCCAGGCTGGCTTCACGCTCGGCTACGTCCTCGCCAACGTCATCGGCGCGCACGCCCCCCAGCACGCCGGCGAGATCGCCGCCCTCAAAGGCGTCCGCGGCGAGACCGGCCTCCCCGACCTCCTCAAGATCGCGCAGTCCCTCCCCGCCGACCTGTAACTACAACGACGCAAGTCCCAGCCCGGACGAACAGCAGACAACAGACAACAGACAACAAACTTGCCCCGGCCACGCACTCCATCTTCCATCGTCCATCTTCCATCCTCCACACTAGAGCCCTCCATCCTCCAGTCGGCCAACCATGCGATACTAACGCCACTTCACGAACAGGAGCACAACGATGCGCACCGGCACCTTCCGCGGCTTCGAGGTCGCCATGCACGACCCCGGCATCGCCGTCATCACCATGAACCAGCCCGAGCGTCTCAACGGCATGACGCAGCCGATGAAACGCGACCTCGTCGAGACGATCGCGCAGGCGCAGATGGCGGACGATGTCCGCGTCGTCGTCATCACCGGCAGCGGCCGAGCCTTTTCCGCCGGTGACGACATCACCGGCCGCCCGCGCACCGGCAGCGGCGTCGAAGCGCTCGCCCAGGACATCCCCGGCGGCCACCGCGACGCCATCGGCACCTACGAGGGCCTGCGCTGGATCTCGCAGCCCCTCAACGTCGCCATGCGCGGCCTCGACAAGATCTCAATCGCCGCCATCAACGGCGTCGCCGTCCAGACCGGATTCTCGCTCGCGCTCTCGTGCGACTTCCGCATCGCCTCGGCCGACGCCCGCATGGGCAGCGCCACGCTGCGCTTCGGCCTCATGCCGGACGAGGGCGGCCAGTACCTGCTCGTGCAGCTCCTCGGCGTCGCGAGGACGATGGACTTCCTCATGCGCAACCGCCTCGTCCACGCCGATGAGGCGCTGCAGCTCGGCCTCGTGCACGAGGTGACGCCGCCCGACCAGCTCATGCCGCGCGCGATGGAGCTCGCCCGCGAGTTCGCCGCAGGGCCGCAGGTGGCGATGCGCTTGCTCAAGCGCTCGATCTACAACGCCGCGCACCAGACGCTCGAACAGGCCTGCGACGACATCGCCGCGAAGACGGCGATCACCGACCACCACCCCGACGCGCGCGAGGGCGTGCGCGCCTTTCAGGAGAAGCGCAAACCGAACTTTGCCTAGCGACAGCGGGCTACTTCGACGCCGCCCGCTCCCGCATGCGCTGCCCGACCATCTGGTACGACACGGGCTGCGCCGGCGGGTGGTAGCGCCCCGCCTGCACGTCGCGCCACAACCGCTCCAGCGCCGACTTGCGGAAGTAGGACGTGCCGCCCGCGATCTGCATCGCCTGCTCGACCGTTGCGATCGCGTTCTCGACGACGACCTGCCGGCATGCGATGCCGATGGCGACCGCGCCCTGCATGTCCTCGGGAAACTCGGCGAGTTGCGCCGCCGCCTGGTCGCGCACCGACACGGCCGTCATGTACGACGTCTCCATCTGCCCGATCATCACGTCGGTAAGCGCCTCGTCCCGGAAGCTCGTGTTGCGCCCCTTGCCCAGCGACGCGTAGGCCTCCGCGCGCGCCTCCTCGGCGATGCCCAGGTACACGCTCGACGCCAGCGGCAGGAACCAGCGCATGACGTTCGCGAACTCCGGCGCGCTCACCGGCGACGCCGTGGGCAACCGCGCCCCCGCCGCCGTCTCCGGCACCTTCACGTTCTCGAGCACGACCTCGTGGCTGACGGTCGCCCGCATGCCCAGCGTGTCCCACGTCGGCTCGACCCGAACGCCATCCGCCTTGCGCGGCACCGCGATCACCACGATCTCACCCGTCTCTGCGTCGAGCGCGTTCACGCGCAGCATGTCCATGCCATCAGCCTGTGACACGAAGTACTTGCGCCCGTTGACGACGTAATGGCCGTCTTCGCGCACCGCCGTCGTCGGCGTCGTCCACGCGCCCGCGACGATCGCTTCAGCGCCCGCCGACGCCAGCACGATGCCCTCCTCGGCTACACGCCGCAGCGCCGCCTCATTCAGTCCCTTCCGGCGGTAGCCGTCGGCGCCGGCGCCCACCTGGAACTGGTGCATGTTCACCATCAGCGCCGTCGAGGCGTCGCCGCGCGCCAGCGCCTGCTGCGCCCGCGCGATCTCCGGCAGTGTCGCCCCGAACCCGCCCAGCTCCTCCGGCACGAGCGCCCGCAGGTAGCCCGTCTGGCGCATCCGCTCGTAGTTCTCGGCGGGGAACTGCCCCAGCCGGTCGTATTCCGCGGCCCGCGGCCGGAACTCGTCCGCCAGCGCCTGCGCGATGCCGACAACGTCCGTCTTCGTGACCATGATCTCTCTCCTGTTCCTGGAGTTGTGCCGCCAAGGTACGGCGGCTCGGGGTTCCGGGGCCAGTCCAAAATGTGGCCTGGCTGCCCGCACGAGCGTATCCTGCGGTTGTGAGCGCCTACGGCCAGTTCTGCCCGGTCGCCAAGGCGGCGGAGGTCTTCGCCGAGCGCTGGACGCCGCTCGTCATCCGCGAGCTGCTCTGCGGCAGCCACCGCTTCAACGAGCTTCGCCGCGGCGTCCCGCTCATGTCCCCGACGCTCCTCTCGCAGCGGCTCAAGACGCTCGAGATGGCCGGCATCGTCGAGTGCAGGCGCAGCGAGAGCGGCGTCACCGAGTACCACCTGACACCCGCCGGTGAGGAGTTCCGCCCTGTCGTCGAGATGCTCGGCATGTGGGGCCAGCGCTGGGCGAAGAAGGATGTCCGCCCCGAGGACCGCGACCCCGCCCTCCTCGTCTGGGACATCCACCGCCGCCTCAACGTCGACGCCTTCCCCGACAAGCGCACCGTGGTCGGGTTCCACTTTCCGGATGCCGTGAAGGAGAAGCGCTACAGGTGGCTCGTCGTCAACGACGGCAATGTCGACGTCTGCCTCGCCGATCCCGGCTACGGCGTCGATCTCGTCGTCCGCTCCTCCGTGCGCGCGATGGTGGACGTCTGGATGGGAGACCGCCCGCTCTCGGACGCGCTGCGCTCCGGCGCCATCGTGTTGGAAGGCCCGGCGAAGCTGCGCCGCGCCTTCCCGTCGTGGCTGCAGCTCAGCCTCTTCGCGCCCGTCGCGCGCCCGCCCGCCCGCGCCTTCTAGTCCGCGCTCACCCGCTCGACGACCCACGCCGCGATCGTCTCCTGCACGTCGCGCGCATCGTCGAGGTTCACGTGCGTCACCGGCTCGACCGGCTGGTCCGGCAGCCGCGGCTCCTTCGGCGCCACCGACGACGTCCGGTCGGCGTTCTCCACGTTCGCCTGCGCGATCGGCTCGCCGTGCCAGCCTTCGCGCAGCTGGTACACGTTGAGGAGCGGCGTCCGTAGCGGGATCGCCGTCGCCGGGCGGTCGTACAGCGCCGCCGTCCGGTCGATCAGCACGCCGTAGATCCGGTCGCCGAATCGCCCCTCGAGCGCCGCCGTCACCTCCGTCACGATCACGCCGCCGTGGCTATGCCCGATCAGCACGGCGCGCGCGCACGGCGCCTGCTCGAGGCGCCCGGCAACGTGATGCGCGATCCACTGCTCCATCCGCGTCTGCGGCAAGTCCGCGCCGAACACCGCCGACGAGGCCAGCACGGGCGCCATCGCGATGCCTGCCGCCTCCGCCCGCGCGGCGATCTCGTTGACCGAGCCGAGCAGCCCCAGGCTCACGCCCGACTTCGGGTCGTGGAGGTCCGTCCCGCCGCCGCCGATTGCGACGACCAGCAGAGGCGGCGCGCCACCGTCGCACGCGAACGCATCGGCATCGGCCTCCCCGGCGAAGAAGTCGCGCCGCTCGTCATCCGGCGCGCACGGCTCGGCGATCACGATCTCGAGTTCCTCGTACGCCGCGTCGTCGGCGCCCGTGATCCGGCCGTCACGGTCCGAGTCGAGGCAGGCGATGCGGATCGCCTCGCCGTCGGCGGAGGGCTCCAGGCCCTCGGGCCAGGTATCGGGGAGGAAGCCAGGCGGCGGCACCGGCTGAAACGGGTCAGGCGTCGCAGTCGGCCGTGGCGTCGACGTCAGGCTCGGCGTGAGCGATGGCGCGCCCGCGCTCTCGCCCGGGTCGGCGTCGGCGGACGGCTCACTGCAGGACACGAGGAGCAGCGCGGCGAACGCCGCCAGCGCCAGCGCACGGATCATTCAGCCTCGGCCGAACGATACCTCATGGTTGCCCGCGCGGGTATCCGCAGCGCCCGCGTGCGCACTGCCGGCAACCGCACCGACCGCGCGAGCATCGCCGCGACGAACACCACGTACACGGCGACGTGCAGCGCCGCAATCGCGACGGCGAAGTCCGTGCCCTGCCACTGCCAGAACTCGCTCGCGCTCGGCGGGTTGATCGCCAGCAGGTTGAGGAAGAACGTCGTCGAGAGCAGCGCGTATCCGGCGACGAACCAGCCCGGCGCGCGCACGAGCAGCGGCGCCGCGAGCGCGAACGCCGGGTAGAGGTAGCGCTCGTGCGTGCTCGTCGGCAGCATGTAGAACGCGAACACCATCGCCGCCGACGCCAGCAATAGACCGGTCAGATCGAGATGCCGCCGCAGGTACGCCAGCGCGACCAGCGTCGCGAGCACGCACAGCCCGAGCGAGAGCACCGCGTACGACACGTCGAAGCCGCCGAGCGAGAGCGCGATGTCGCTCGGCCCAGGATCCCCGCGCGCGTCGAGGATCGACCATCCGTTCCACGCGCCCTGCGACAAGTCGAGCGGCCACTGCTCGAACATGCGGTCGTACGCCTCGACGATGCGCACCGCGTCGCCGTGCAGCAGGAACGGCGCCAGCGCCGCCAGCGCCGTCAGTGCGACCGCCGCAACCCCGCGCGCCGACGCCACCAGCCCGAAGCGCCAGTACGTGAACGCCGCCAGCACCGGCACGACGACGATCGGCTGCGGCTTGAACAGGAACCCCACCGTCAGCAGCGCCCACGCCGCCATCACGTGCCCGCGCGCCAGCAGCACGGCCGCGCCGAGCATGCACAGCGTGATCACCGAGTCGATCTGCGTCCACCACATCGAGTCGTAGATGGTCGCCGGCGCCAGCACGAACGCCGCCGACGCGCCCGCCGCCAGCAGATTGCGCCGCGCCTCGTCGCCCGAACGCACGAGCCCCCGCGCGACGTAGAAGATCAGCGCCGCCAGCGCGAGGTCGCACATGAACGGCGGCACCTTCATCATGATCCGCAGCAGCGGCGTCCACAGTTCGTACTCGCCGTCGATCGCCCCGTAGATCGCGCTGATCGGCCAGAGGACGTAGTGGTAGCCGACGTTGTTGCTGTCGGCCGTGCGCAGGACGTTGATGAAGCCGTGCTCGTGGATCGCGCGCGACCACACCTGCCAGATCGCGGCGTCGCCGTTGCCGTAGACGTGCGTGTGCGACAGCCAGAACGGCATGCGGACGGCCGCGGCGAGCACGACAAGCAGGCCAGCGACCGTCATGGTCGAGCGCGGTGAGAGCTTCCTGCTCACACGACGATTGTACTCCGGCATCGACACCGCCGGCGCTGCTTCAACTTATGTAACCGCAGCGACGGTATGCGTCAGCCCGCCTTCCGGCGCTCCTCGCCGGTCTCGAGCAGGTCGTTGAACAGCTCGCGGTAGCACACCATCGCCTGCCTCAGGTCCTCCGTCGACGCCTCGCCCCGCTCCTGCGCCTGCGCGATCGTGTGCGCCCGACGGTAGTTCTCCACAACGTCCGCGTGGTCGACGGAGATGTCCGCGGCCCGCTGCTCGAACTCGCCGACCGGATAGCCGCGCGTCTGCATCACCTCAGTCACCAGCCGGTCCGCGTCACGCACGGCGCCGGCCGGGTCATCGACAAACTGCGCCTGCGTCGACATCCACGACTCCGAGAAGCGGTCGCAGTCCTCGCGCGAGAGCGGCTTGATGTTCAGCGCCTCGACGCGCTGCCGCCGCAGCGCGAGCTCCGACTCCGCCTGCTTCCGGCTGCCGCTGTCGCGCACTGCTCGCTCGTATTCCGGACCGAACGAACGCCGCAGCTCGCGCGATCGCTCGCGTTCCCGTTTCTGCTGCGCCGCCCAGTACATCATCGCCCCGATCGCCAGCACGGCCACCACCGCCACGACGACGATCACGGCCATCCACGTTGCATCCACTGCTTATTCCTCCTGCTTCACACAGAGGCACGTCGCTGTCATCGTGTCCGCGGACGCATCACGCGCCCTTAGCTGCGGCGACCGCCGCTCATATCAACGCTCTCCCAAAGACGCCCCTCCCGGGCAGCCTCGAGCCTGGAACCGCCAGCGGCCCCTTCTCGCTACACTCAACCGTGACCATCGACCAGCAGTTCCTCGACGGCGTCGAGCAGAAGCTCGCGGCACACTCCCCATCGCTCGCGGCCGAGTTCCGGACGGCGTCCGATGCACTCATGCCGGTCCTCTCGGAAGCCGACTTCCGCCAGTGGGCCGAGGAGGGTGTCGAGCTGGCCGGCCACTCCCTCCGCTCCTGGGAGGCCGCCATCGATTACTTCCGCGCCTCCGGTGACGTGCTGAAGATCATGACCTCGGCCGGCTTCCGCCGCTGGGCGCACGCCGCCCGCTCGCTCGCCGAATACTCGTCCGCTGTCGCGAGCGCCTACCTGCGCGCCAGCCCGGAGAGCGTCAAGTACCTCGACGAGCACCAGGTGGTCGAGTGGGCGGCCATGGGGCAGCGCCTCTACAAGGGCCACTGGAAGTCCATCTCGCTCGCCACCGTCTACTTCAGCGCCGGGCCGGGCCTGCTCACCACGCTCACGCTCGGCGAGCTGGCGCGCCTCGTCTCGCTGATCGAAAGCGTCGCCGAACGCTCGTACGAGCTGGCCTCCGCCTGCCTCGACGCCTCGCCGAACCTGTTCCGCTCGCTCGAGAAAGCCGACCGTGCGCCCTTCCTCACGCTCGCAGCCGCCGTCGGCGACGCATCGTGGGCCGACGTCCGCATCTGCTTCGAGCGCGCGCCCAACCTGCTCGCGCCGATCGACCCGACGGCCCGCAGCCGCTTCCTCCACCTCGCCGCGGAGGTCGCGCGCCGCAGCGGCCGCCACGCCTACTCGCTGTTCGCCGAGGGCGCGATGGCGCTCGAGTCCGTGCCTCGCGACAGCCATCACGACCTGCTCTCCATGGCCGAGGAGCTGGCCGCCGCATCGCCCACTGCCGCGATGGAGTTCCTCAAGAGCTCGCCGGAGGTGCTGAAGCGCATCCGCATCGCCGAGCTGGCGCGCTGGCACGAGGCCGGCCACCGCATCCTCGGTCAGAGCGTCGAGGGCGGCGAGGCGTTCTTCCGCCTCGAGTCCGGCAAGGGCGAGGAGGTGCTCCAGCAGCTCTCGTCGCGCGTCGAGCTGTCGCGCGTCGGCGAGGTGCTGCGCCTTTACTGCAAGGCGCTCACCGGGGCGAACGTTTCCATCCACCCCGTCTCCTACCTCGCCGAGAAGGGCATCGGCTGGGTGAGCGAGGACCGCCCGAGCACCGAGGGTACGACCGTCTACCTTCCTGAGTTCGTCGAGGAGTTCGTCGAGCGCGATCTGAACTTCTCCGTCTACAAGGTCTTTGCCACGCACCAGGCCGCGCACCTCGAGTTCGGCAGCTTCCTCTTCCGCTGGTCGCGCCGCGGCGCGCTCGTGCCGATGCAGCGCGACGAGCGCGAGCGTCAGCGCATCGAGTCAGGCGCGCAGCAGCCCCGCGAGCGCGGTCACCTCACCGACATGGAGCGCTTCTTCGACCTCTTCGACGACCGCAAGCTCGCTTCCGACCTCTTCGCCGTCGCCGAGGACACGCGCATCGACACGCTCGTCCGTCGCGAATACGGCGGCATTCGCCGCGCCTGGCAGCGCACGCAGGAGAACGAGCTGGAGACGCGCCGCCTGCCGAACGAGATGCCGCTGCGCGAGGCGCTCGTCGAGAACCTCATCCGCGCCAGCCTCGACGGCGCCGACACGATGATCTGGCCGAAGGCGCTCCAGCCGGTGCTGCAGCAGGCCCTCGCGACGCTCTTCCTCATGAAGGAGAAGGGCGCCACCATCGAGGACGCGGCCGAGACGGCGCTGCGCCTCTACGACATCGTTGCCCGCGTGCCCAACATCCCGCCATCCGACCTCGAAGGCTTCGAGTGGGAGACCGTCTCCGAAGAGATGATGCAGATGATGATGTCCGCCCCCGGCGACAGCGCGACCGAGGGCGAGGGCGTCCCCATGCCCTCCGGCATGGAGATGGAGTATGAGAGCCCCGAGCAGGTCGACTTCCGCGGCGACTTCAAGCCCGAACTGGTGCAGCTCCTCATGCGCCTCCGCCTCAAGGACGGCGAGGTCAGCCAGGATGGCGCGCTCTCGCCGCTGACGCAGGAGCAGCTGCAGGAGCTGTTTGAGAAGAGCGTCGAGATCACCGTCGGCGCCATGGCCGAGGGCGATCTCGCCTCCACCATGGGCCTCTTCCTCTCGAACCTCGAGAAAGAGGCCGGCACACCGATCGGCGACCAGCAGCAGATGGAGCTGAAGGACGGCACGCCCGCCGCCGGCGACGGCGCCGACGAGCAGGAGCTGCCCGTCGAGGTGAAGTCGTTCTACTACGACGAGTGGGACTTCCGCGCCGCGGACTACAAGCCCCGCTGGTGCCGCGTCCAGGAGCGCGTGCTCGATGAGGGCGACGCCGAGTACTTCGAGAAGACGCTGCGCGAGCACCACCAGCTCGTGAACGAGACCCGCCGCCAGTTCGAGCTGCTCAAGCCCGAGCTCTTCCGGAAGATCAAGCGCCTCCTCGACGGTGAGGAGTTCGATTTCGACGCCGTCATCGACTGGGCGGTCGAGCGCAAGGCCGGCACGTCGTACACCGACAAGGTCTACTGGCGCCGCAACAAGATCGAGCGCGACGTCGCCGTCGCCTTCCTCCTCGACATGAGCGCGTCCACCGACGAGGAGATCGAGAAGCGCAAGCAGAAGTACGCAGACGACGAGGACTTCGACGACGACCCACGCAAGTACTTCCAGTGGCTCGCCCAGCGCCGCGCCCAGCAGACGATCGCGCCGCCCAAGCGCATCATCGACCTCGAGAAGGAGAGCATCGTCCTCTTCATCAAGGCGCTCGAGACGATCGGCGACAGCTACGGCATCTACGGGTTCAGCGGCTACGGCCGCGACAACGTCGAGTTCTACGTGATCAAGGACCTGCCGGAGCAGTTCTCCGACAAAGTGACGTCGCGCATCGACAAGATCGCGCCCATCCGCTCGACCCGCATGGGCCCGGCGATCCGCCACGCGACGGCGAAGCTCGACTCATACGACGCCAAGGTGAAGATCCTCATGCTGGTCTCCGACGGCCGCCCGCAAGACCACGGCTACGGCCGCGACCGCACGGAGAAGGAGTACGCCATCCACGACACGAAGCAGGCGCTGCTCGAGGCGCGCCGCAAGGGCATCACGCCCTTCGCGCTCACCGTCGACAAGGAAGGCCACGACTACCTCGGCCAGATGTGCGAGGACATGGGCTACGAAGTCGTCGCCGACATCGAGCAACTCCCCCAGCGCCTCCCCACCCTCTACCGCCGCCTCACGGAGTAGCTGCCAGGCATTCTCGGATCAGCTCTCGCGCGGCACCCGTCTCCGGGGTTGCTGTTGCGACCGCCCTTGCATTGTCGAACCCATCAGGTCGTTTGGCGACGCTCAGGGACGGGCTAGGGACATAGATGGGCCGATCCCGTGGCCGCGTCTTCAACCTCCCCCGGGCTGCGAGTGTGAGGCGTTTGCGCCCGACTTCGACGTAGGCTTTATCAATCTCCGACCCAAGCGCTCGCCGATCGTGGAGCACGGCGGCAACCAACGTTGAGCCTACTCCCGCGAACGGATCGACGACTAGGTCGTTCGGCCGCGTGGTGCTTAACACCAGACGTTCGACAAGCTCAACAGGGAACTGACATGGGTGGATGGTCTTTTCAACATGGTTGTGCTTCACGTTCGGAATCAACCACACATCGCCCGGGTTCTTCCCCTTCGGGTTAGACGAGTACTCACCGTTTCGCTTCCCACGGTGGTACCTCTTCCCCGGATACTTTTGTGGGACTCGCACAGGGTCAACATCGAAGTAATAGGAATCGGACTTCGTGTACCACAGAACCACCTCATAGCGACCGGAAAAGCGGCGCTTCGCGTGTAGCCCATGCTCGTAGTGCCAGATGATGCGGTTTCGAAGCTTAAGACCGTGTTGTGCGAACTCGGCGTGCAGAACCAGGTCAAGAGGCAAGACCTCTCCCGGCCGCGGTATGTGGTTGCCCACTTGCCAACAGATGCTTCCCTCGGGAGCAAGGACGCGGACACAGTCCTCAATCACCGCTCGCTGTAGCTCGAGGTATGCGTCCAACGTCGAGCGGCGCTCGTAGGGCTTCCCATTGTTGTATGGCGGGGAGGTGACGATGAGCTGTGTCGAACGAGCGGGTAGGACACCGAGGAACTCGCGAGCATCAGTGAGAGCGAGGTGGAAGGCAGACTGACCCGCCAGGACGCGCTCGGCCCGTCGCTTTTCTACTGATCTCACGTTTAATCACTTTAGCAGACACGATCGCTCTGCGTCCACCCGACGAGGCGAAATTGGGTTTCTTCTCCTGGTCCAAATTGGCTCAATGGAATCCTTGACTGGACTCCATTAGTTGTGGCAAGCTCTTCTAGCACGGTTTAGGGCCCGGCGGACGGGCAAAGGAATGAAGCCGAGATGACACTGGCGACCAACGCGATCAAGGGCGAAGGAGCGAGCAAACGGTGGGAGGTAGACATTACCCCCGATCCGAGCCTTCTCAAGAAGACCGGTCAGCAGAACTACCGCATCCCTGACGCCATCGGCGAGCTCATCGATAACGAGATCGACGCGAGGATCACGGGGCGACACCTGACAGTTAAGGTTGCTATCCGAATGGGCAAGGATGCCTGCATCATCGTCGAGGGAAATGGCGTCGGCATGACCCTCGCCGAAGCAGAGCGCGCGATGCGACTCGCTCACTCGTCAAAGAGCGAGCAGCAGATTGGTGAGTTCGGTATCGGAATGAAGGCGGCCTGTACGAATCTCGGTCGCCAGTTTGAGATCATCACCTGCACGGAAGATGCCGAGTCGGCGATTAGAATCGCGTTTGATGAGGAGAGTTTCCTCAAGGCGAACCGTTGGGCTCTTGAGCTTCAGGAGGTCGCGAAGCCGTTCGACCACGGCACTCGCGTGACAATCCGCGAACTCAAGGTCAACATCTATGCGGGCCTTAAGGACACGCTGCTCGATAAGTTCAGCAGGATTTTCAAGCACTTCCTCCGAGATGGCGACGTCGAGATATTGGTGAATGACGAACCCGTGGTTCCCGAGGAGCCTGAACTCCTCGAGCAGTACACGAAGCCATTTGCCTTTGAAGTCCAAGGCCACAAGGTCACGGGCTGGTACGGGCTGCAGAAGCGATACTCGCAGACGGGGGGCTATGGATTCGAGCTTATCCGGAATAAGCGTGCGATGCTCCGCCATGAAAAGATCGGATTCAAACCGCACCCGAGACTTGGACGGCTTGTCGGTGAGATCCATCTTGACACCTTCCCGGTTGCGAACAACAAGATGGATTTCATCCGCGACACGGAGCTTTGGCGTGAGTTCGAGGAGACCTTCGAAGCGATAACGAGGGAAATCCGCGGCATCGCCGGCAAGATGGCGAGCCGGAAGCTCGACCCGAAGGACAAAGCGAGGATCGATGAAGAAACTGCCGCTGTTGAAGAAGCGCTCAACAGTAAGTCCTTCCGCCAGACGCTCTTTCGACGAGAACTCGACCAGGTGCTGAGTGAGGCTGAGGCCGAGGAAGGCGAGGAGAAGGTTATCGAGGTTTCGGTAGAGGACTACGCTGCCGACGGCGGAACAGGGCATGGGCGCGATGCCGGTCGGTCTGCTAACGGAAGGGAACGGCGGAGGAAGCGTGAGGAGCGAATCCAGAAGGTCAAGCCGTTTCTCCCTAACATAGAGCTCCAGCACCACGAGGTTGCCATAGGGGCTGACGCTCCGTACAAATCTTGGGATGTCGTCGCGACGAACCCCACGGTCCGTCTGCTTGTTGCTACAAACCTCGATCACCCAATGTACGGCGCGTATGGGGAAGATGTGGTGCTCTGGGTCAAGCACAACGTCGTGGAGGCTGCGGCTGAGTACCTGTGCCGAGAGCAGGGTATACGAGACATGCTCCTAATGAAGAGCGACATCTTAAAGCATGTCGGGCGGCTCAAGATCGAGGAGATTGAAGCGGCGCCTACGCTCAGTTGAACCGTGCATGAGCGTGACGTATGGGTAGCCTCACCCGTTGTGGGGCTACCCGGCCGTTCTTCGCACCTGCGTGCCGTACCCGACACAGTCGCATGGGGCCACCGCCGCTGTTCGGCATCATGCACGCACCGTCGCAACCACGAGCCGCTGCGCGCCGCCGAACCGCACGGCGCCGCGGCCGGGGAAGTACGTCCGGACCGCCTCACCCGGCCCGAAATGCTCGACTTCGCCGAAGCCCATGGCATGGAGCAGCGCTTCGATCTCCGCGGCTACGGCCGTGGCAACCCCCGCAGCACCCCCTCGGCCTCCGCCATCACGTCCGCCATGATCGCCGCCGCCGGCCGCACGTCGCGCACGAGCCCAGCTGACTGTCCCGCGTAGGCGGAGTGCGCGCGCGGTGGCGTCATGCGATCGGGCGACTCCGACAGGATCGCCTGGCGGTGCTCGTGCAGCTCCGCCTCCCGCCCGTGCCACTCCCGCGCGAACGGCGTGTTGACGCTGCGCCCGTGGATGCCATCGGGCCACTGCAGCCCGTCCATGATGTCGAACACGTCCGTCCATACCGTGTCGTCGGCCGTCGCCTCGATGATGTGCTCGCGGTGCCCGTGCGCCGGCGGCTCCGCCTCCTCCGCGCAGACGAAGCGCGTGCCCATGATCGCGCCCTGCGCGCCCAGCGCGAGCGCCGCCGCCAGCCCGCGCCCGTCCGCGATGCCGCCCGCGGCGAGCACGGGGATGTCCCCCGCGACGTCGACCACCTGCGGCACCAGCGCCATCGTCCCGACGCTGCCCGTGTGCCCGCCCGCCTCACCGCCCTGCGCGATGATCACGTCGACCCCGGCGGCGGCCGCGCGCTTCGCCCCCGCCACCGTCTGCGCCTGGTGCAGCACGACCAGCCCCGCGTCCTTCGCGCGCTTCGCGTGGTCGCCCGGGTCGCCGAAGCTCAGCGTCACCGACGGCGCGCCTTCTTCGATGCACACGTCGAGGAACTGCGGCGCCACGTCGAGCAGCCACACCCAGAGGTTGACGCTGAACGGCCGCGACGTGAGCGCCTTCGTCTCGCGGATCTTTTCGCGCAGCTTCTCCGGCCCCTCGCGGTAGATCCCGCCCAGCCCGCCGAGCCCGCCCGCGTTCGACACCGCCGCGCATAGCCGCGGGCTCGCCGTCCCGCCCGCCATCCCCGCGTTGCCGATGGGTACCTCGATGCCCAGGCGGTCGCACAGCGGCGTCCGAATCACCGCAGCACGCCGCCCTTCGCGTCGAGCGCGCGCGCGATCTCCGTGTCCGGCCCGAGCACGATCAGCCGGTCGCCGTCCTCCAGCCGCACGTCCTCCCTCGGCCCGACGATCAGCTCGCCGCTCGCCCGCTGCAGACCCAGCACGCTCACGCTCACGTGCTCGAGGAACTGCCGCACGAACAGCCCGAGCAGCCCCGAATCGCTCGAGACTTCGATCTCCGCGAGGATCTGGTCGCGGTTGCGCTCGACCGCCAGCGTGTCGAAGAAGTCGACGATCGACGGCTGCAGCGCCGACAGCGCCATGCGCCGCCCGCTGATGATGTACGGCGAGATCACGCGGTCGGCGCCCGCCCGCCGCACGCGCGGCTCGCTCTCGCGCTTCCCCGCCCGCGCGACGACGAACACCCGCGGGTTGAGGGCCTTCGCCGTCAGCGTGATGTACGTGTTGCCCGAGTCGGAGTCCGACGCCGCCAGCAGCGTCCGCGCGCGCATGACGCCCGCCTCCAGCAGCACCTCGTCCGACGCCGCGTCGCCCTCGATGACGAGATAGCCGGCGTCAAGGGCGCGCTGCAACGCATCGGGATTGTTCTCGACGACGACGAACGGCAGCTCACGCCCCGTGAACTCCCGCGCGATCTCCTCGCCCACGCGCCCGAACCCGCAGAGAATGTAATGGCCGGATAGCTGCCCGATGCGGCTCTTCATGCGCGTCCACCCAAACGCCGCGCCCAGATCGCCTTCGATCACCAGCGCCACGAACGTCGTCAGCAGGTAGAACGCCGTGCCGACGCCGAAGAGTACCAGAACCGATGTGAAGATCCGCCCGCTGGTGTCGAGCGGACGCACCTCGCGGTAGCCGACCGTCGTCACCGTCGTGATCGTCATGAAAAACGCGTCGAGAAACGACCACCGCTCGATCAGCATGTAGCCGCTCGTCCCCATCGACACCAGCGCCGCCAGCGCGAGCAGCCCCAGCGCGATGCGCACGCGTGGATCGGGCGGCCGTCTCCTGCTGATCATGCCTGATTGTCGAGACCGCCGATGCCGCGGGCAAGCGCGCCTTTGACACGCATGCCCCGGCGGTGAGAGACTCGTACCCGCACAGCCAAATGCACCGGCGGGAGGTCCATATGGCGCTCTTCTTCACCATCGTGCCCGAGTTCAAGCGGCTCGCCCGCTTCAGCTTCGGCAAGTACGACGGAACGCCGCGCGGCCCCGGCTGGGTCTGGCTCATCCCCTTCTATCACAGCTCGATGACCGTCGACCTCCGCGAGGAAGTCTTCGACGTCGAGCCCCAGACGACGATCACCAAAGACAACGCGCCCGTCACCATCGACATGCTCGTCTTCATGAAGGTGGTCGACCCCGAAGCGTCCGTCCTGCGCGTGCAGGACTACCGCCAGGCCGCGCGCGGCATGGCCATCACCACGCTGCGCGCCGTCGTCGGCGACATGGTGCTCGACGACGTGCTCTCGCGTCGCGAGGAGATCAACGCGATGATGCAGACGCGCCTCGACGAGGTCACCGACCGCTGGGGCGTCAAGGTGAACGCCGTCGAGATCCGCGAGATCCTGCCGCCGCGCGACATCCAGGAAGCGATGAGCCGCCAGATGTCCGCCGAGCGCCACCGCCGCGCCACCGTCACCGAGGCCGAAGGCGCGCGCCAGGCGGCCATCCTCAACGCCGAGGGCGCAAAGGAGGCCGCCATCCTCAACGCTGAGGGCGCAAAGCAGGCGCAGATCCTCAACGCCGAGGGCAATCGCCAGGCCGAGATCCTCAACGCCGAAGGCTTCGCGCTCGCGCTCGAGCGCATCTTCCAGTCGGCGCGCCAGGTCGACGACAACACGATGGCGCTGCAGTACCTCGAGACGCTCCGCGCGCTCGCCGCCGGCGACTCCACCAAGTGGATCCTGCCGATGGAGCTGACGCAGTTCCTCCAGCGCTTCGCCGGCGGCGGCGGCGACTACGGCCGCGTCCGCGTGCCAAGAGATGGCAGCCCAAACAACTGACCGCTGACCGCTGCGAGCCTACACGTCGTAGAACTTGCGCGTGTTCCCCATCGAGCGCGCCAGCCGCGCCTGCAGCATCGCCGCGATCTGCTGCAGGTGCATCAGATCGTGATACGCCCACTGGTGCACCAGGTCGTTGGCCGTGATCTCGCCTGCCTCGTCGTGGTCGCCCGCGCGCGCAAGCTGCTCGGCCCTCAGCGAGCGCAGCCATGGCACGTCGCGGTCACGCAGCCGCTGCAGCTCGTCCAGCAGTGACGCGACCGTCCGCCCCGCAAACCCGCCCTCGGCCAGCCGTCCCTCCGGGTCGATCGAGCGGATGAACGGCCGATCCTCGTCGATGATGCGCCGGATGCGCAGCGCGATCACGCCGTCGTGCGTGTCGACGAGGTGCGCCAAGGCGGTGCGCGGCGACCAGCCGCCCTCGCCCGCTTCGGCGACCGCGTCCGCCGGCAGATCCGCGAACAATCGCCGCGCCATGTCCGGCGTCCCCGCGATGATGGCCAGCGCCAACGGGTCGATCGCCGCGTCGCTCACTTCGCTGCCTTCTCGTCGCGCCACGCCGGGTACGACCCGAAGATGCGGAAAAACGCCGCCTGCTCGCGCACGGCGGCCAGCGCCTGCGCCACCATCAGGTCTTCACGGTGGCCCTCGATGTCGACGAGGAAGATGTACACGCCCAGCTCCTCCCCCGACGGCCGCGACTCGATCTTCGTCATGTTGATGCCGCGGTCGGAGAACTCATGTAGCACCCCCACCAGCGTGCCCGGCCGGTCATGCGCCACTGCGAACGCGATGGACGTCTTGTCGTCCCCCGTCGGCTCCGCCTCTTCGAGCGCCAGCGCCAGGAACCGCGTCTTGTTCACGCGCGAGTCCTCGATGTTCCGCTCGAGGATCTCCGCGCCATAGATCTCCGCCGCCCGCGCCGGACCGATCGCCGCCGCCTTGGGCGTCTTCACGGCGATCGCAACCGCCTCCGCGTTCGAGAGTGCCGCCTCCGTCCGCGCCTTCGGGAAGTTCGCCTGCAGGTAGCGCCGGCACTGCCCCAACGACTGCGGGTGCGAGTAGATGACTTCGATCTCGCCGCGCGATATGCCCGGCGCGGCCATCAGGCAGTGCTGGATCGGCAGGACGACCTCCGCGGGCACGGCCAGCGTAGCCCGGTGGATCAGCTCGTCGACTGTGTCGGTGACGGTGCCCTGCAGCGAGTTCTCGATCGGCACCACGCCCGCGTCGCACTCGCCCCGCTCGACCGCGTCCGCCACCGCCGGGATCGTTGGTAGCGGCAGCATCTCGGCGCCGTCGTAGAGGCGCAGCGCCGCCACTTCCGTGTTCGTGCCGGCTGGCCCGAAGTAGGCGACGCGCCTGATCGCGCCCACTAGAAGCTGCGCGCCGGCGGCGGCGCCATCAACGCCTCCCGCAGCGCTTCCTCGCTTTCGTGCAGCGTCACGACGATGACGGCGTCACCCGGATGGATCACCGTGTCCCCCGACGCGATGCGCGGCACGCCGTCCTCCCCGACGATCAGCGCAATCATCGACTGGTACGGCAGCATGATGTCCCGCACAGGCCGGTTCGCCACCCGCGAGTCCTCCGGGATGCGGATCTCCACCATCTCGAACCCGCTGCCCTTCAGCCGCATCAGCGGGATCAGCTGGTGCATCGGCAGCTCCGGCTCGATGTGCGCCATGATCGCCGACGTCGCGCTCACGGTGATGTCCACTTCCAGCTTCTGAAAGAGCTGCTCGTTGATCGGGTTGTTGATGCGCGCCACCGTCCGCGCGACGTTGAACCGCTGCTTCGCCACCTGGCACGCCACCAGGTTGTCTTCGTCGTCGCCCGTGACGGCGAGGAACATGTCCGCTCGGCCCGTGCCCGCCTTCTCCAGCACGGTTGCCTCGCAGCCGTCACCCTCCATCACGATATCGCCGAGATCGTCCGCGATCGCCGCCGCCGTCCGCGGGTCGATCTCGATGACCAGCACCTCGTGGTTCGCCTCCACCAGCTCCTTCGCCAGGTGGAACCCTACTTTGCCGCCGCCTACCAGGATGATGTACAAGACTGTCTCTTCCCCAGTCTTACTCGCCGTCCTGCGCGATGAACTCCCGCGCGATCTTGATCGATTCTTCGTCCGACGGCGCCTCGATGATGCGCTTCAGACGCTTCGCCTGCACGCGCGTCGGGTTGATCGTCCGCACGCCCATGTAGCGGTACATCTCCTCGCGCAGCGGGTCGAAGACGCGGCTCGCCACCACCTTCACACCGAAGATGTGCTTCGCCATCTGCGCCGCCATCACGTTGCGGTTGTCGCCTCGCGTCGCGCTCACCCAGACGTCCGCCTTGTCGACGCCGATCTTGCGCAGCGTGTCGATGTCGATGCCGCTGCCGACGTGCGTCCTCCCGGGGAAGTCTTCGGGCAAAAACCGGAACGCGCTCGGGTCCGTGTCGAGCACGAGGACGTCGTTGCCCTCGTCGGCCAGGTCCGCCGCGAGCGCAGCGCCCACACGACCGCAACCCATGATTACGACCTTCATCTCAACACGCAGTCTACAGGGCTACTCGCGTACGGGGTGGCGCCACAGCCAGACGCTGCACGGGGCCGCCCGCAGGACGTACTGCGTCAGCCGCCCCATCTGGTACTCGCCCATGGGCGACTTGTGCTCCGCGCCCATCAGGATCAGGTCGACGCCCCGCTCCATCGCCTCGTCGACGATCGCGTGGCCCGCCTCCCGTGCCTGCAACAACTCCCCTTCGATGCGAAAGTCCACCTCCGCCGCCGTCCGCTCCGCCCGCGTCAGGATCTCCTCTCCGGCCGCCGCTTCCTCCGGCATCTCGGCGTCGAGGGGCAGCGAGCGCCGCACCTCGATCACATGCACCGCGAAGACCTTCCCCTTGTTCTTCTTCGCAATGCTGCACGCGAGCGCCACCGCGTCCAGACTCGCGGGAGAGCCATCAACCGGAACGAGAATGGATTGGACGCCGGCCGTGGGGTCAGTGACAGCCAAGTTCGAAGATACTCCGTGCGGTCGCCTCGCGGCGAATCTGCAGGCGTCCCGCCATTATAGGAATGGCCCCCCATACCAGCAACAACGCCGGCTGCCCGAGCGGCGCAACCGCCACGCACTCGAAACGCGCCGCCCGTCAATTTTCCGCCGCGCCGGCCGAGACCTTTCACAGGGGAGAGTTCACGGGAACGGAGTCGATGACCGGCGTCCACGACCGCCCGTACCTGCAGGCGCGCGTCCGCGAAGAGCTCGAACGGGGCCGCCGCCACGGCAACCCCTTCGCGTTGCTCACCTTCGAGGCCGCGCCTTCCAACGATGGCCTGCCGATGGGCAAGCGCGTGCGCGCGGCGCTCGATGCCATCGCCCCCCAGCTGCGCGGCTCCGACGTGCTCGCGCGCGTCTTCGAGGACACGATCGCCGTGCTGCTCGTCGAAACGGATGAGCCCGGCGCGCGCGACGCGCTCCTCCGCCTGCGCTCCCGCGTCATGCTGCACGCCGGACGCTGGCACGCGACCATGCTCACTTACCCCGCACACACCGGCGAGATCGAACGAAGCACGCTGCTAAACGTCGCCTGAGTCAGGACCCCGGCTTCCAGGTCGTCCCCTGCGGTGAGTCCTCGAGCGTGATGTCCAGCTCCGCCAGCCCCTGGCGGATGCGGTCCGCCAGCTGGAACTGCTTCGCCGCCCGCAGCTCTGACCGGACCTGCACCAGCAAGTCGATGAACGGCGCCGCCTCGATCGCGCGCTCCGATTGCTCCAGTCGCAGACCCAGCACGTCGGCCAGCTCGAGCAGCAGCCCCTGCGCCGCCGCTGCCCCCCGCTGATCGTCGCGCGCCCGGTTGATCTCCTTCGCCAGGTCGAACAACACGGCGAGCGCCTGCGGCGTGTTCAGGTCATCGTCCATCGCCGCCGCGAACCGCTCGCGATACGCCCCCAGGTCGATGCCGCCGTCCCCGTCGCCGGACGGCGCGCGCGCCGCCGTGCGCAGCCGCTCCGCGCCGTGCTTCGCCGCCTCCAGCGTCTCCTCCGAGAACGTCAGCGGCTTCCGGTAGTGGGAGGTCAACACCCACAGCCGCAGCGCGTCACCGCCCACCGCGTCCAGCGCGTCGCGGATCGTGACGAAGTTGCCGAGCGACTTGCTCATCTTCTCTTCGCCCATCTTCACCCACGCGTTGTGCAGCCAGTACCGCACGAACGGCACCTGGCCCGTGAACGCCTCGGTCTGGGCGATCTCGTTCTCGTGGTGCGGGAAGATCAGGTCCTCGCCGCCGCCGTGGATGTCGATCTGCGGCCCCAGGTATTTCAGCGACATCGCGGAGCACTCGATGTGCCAGCCCGGCCTCCCTTTGCCCCAGGGGCTGTCCCACGATGGCTCGCCCGCCTTCGCCCCCTTCCATAGCGCGAAATCGGCCGGGTTTTCCTTCTGCTCGCCCGGCTCGACGCGCGCCCCCGCAAGTAACGACTCCTGGCTCCGGTGCGAAAGCTTCCCGTAGTCGTCCTTCGCCGACACGCGGAAGTACACGTCCGGCCACTCGCTGCTCGGCGACGGCGCCTCGTACGCGTACCCCTTCTCGATTAACCCGGCGATGATCTCGATCATCTCGGGCACCTCGCGCGTCGCGTGCGGGTACACGTCCGCGGGCAGCACGTTCAGGTCGCGCATGTCGTCCATGTACTGGCGGATGAACTTCTCCACCAGGTCGTCCGTGCTGATCCCAAGCCGGTTCGCCCGCTCGATGATCCGGTCGTCGATGTCCGTAAAGTTCTGGACGTGCTTCACCTTGTAGCCGCGCCACAGCAGGTACCGCTTCAGCACGTCGAACACGACGTAGCTCATCGCGTGCCCGATGTGCGACACGTCATACGGCGTGATGCCGCACACGTAGAGCGACACCGTGTCCCCCTGCGGCGTGAACTCTTCGACCTGCCGCGTGAGCGTGTTCGTGACGCGCATCAGCCGCCGATCGCTTCCCGGCTCGGCAGCGGCCGCGGCGCATCGTCGCCGTCATCTGGCGATGCGGCCGGCGCGGCCGGCGCGTCCGCGCGCGTGCGGTGCACGTGCGTCTTCTCGTCGGCGCTCCGCGCATCGTCGCTCCGTGCGCCCGGTGCATCGAGCTTCGCCTGCAGCGCGCGCAGCCGCTCCTCCATCTGCTGCACCTGCCGCTCGAGCGCGTCGATGCGATCCCACTCCGGGTCCGGCAGCTTCACCGTCGTGTCGCTGCCCGGATCGTGGAACGCCACCACGTGCCCCGGCACGCCCACCACCGTCGCGTTCGGCGGCACGTTCGTCACCACGACCGACCCTGCGCCGATGCGCGCGTTGTCGCCCACCTCCACCGCGCCGATCAGCTTCGCGCCGGCGCCCACCGTCACGCGGTTCCCGAGCGTCGGATGCCGCTTCGTGCGGTGCGTGCTCGTCCCGCCCAGCGTCACGCCCTGCAGCAGGTGGCAGTCGTCGCCGATCTCCGCCGTCTCGCCGATCACCACACCCATCCCGTGGTCGATGAACAGCCCCTCGCCGATGCGCGCGCCCGGGTGAATCTCGATGCCGGTGACGAACCGGCTGAAGTTGGAGATCAGCCGCGGTACCACCGGCACCCGCGCATTGTGGAGCGTGTGCGCCAGCCGGTGCAGCTGCCGCGCGTGGAAGCCCGGGTACGCCAGGATCACTTCAAGGGCGCCGCGCGCCGCCGGGTCGCGCTCACGCACGGCTTCGATGTCACGTCGGATCGATTTCAGGAGAGACATGAGGACCAGGTCCTCCTCCTACAGCGTTCTGTCTGGGGTGTCGGCGCGGAGTGGGGCGCCCGCTAGGCGGAGCACCCCTCGGGACAACAGCAGAGCGCCCTTCTGGGGACCCGGGCGCCAGTCGCCGAACCGTAGGAGGAGGCTGCTGTCATCTGCTCAATCCGCCGGCCAAAGCCGGTCATTCGTTCGCTTATCGTCTACTCTAACAGCACTACCGCGAAGGCGGCAATGCCCTCGCCACGCCCCGTAAACCCCATCCCGTCCGCCGTCGTCGCCTTCACACTGACCGCTGTTATGTCGATTCCGAGCGCCTCGCCGATGGCCCGCCGCATCCCCGCGACGTAGGGCGCCAGTCGCGGCTCCTCCGCCACCACCGTCGCGTCCACGTTCTGGATGCGCCACCCGGCGTCGCGCACTCGCCGCGCCGCCCGCTCCAGCAGCTCGCGTCCCGCCGCGCCGGCCCACCGCTCGTCACTCGACGGGAACATCCCGCCGATATCGCCCAGCGCCGCTGCCCCCAGGAGCGCGTCGATGAGCGCGTGCGCCACCGCGTCGCCATCCGAGTGCCCCACCAGCCCGGGTGCGTGCGGCACCTCGACGCAGCCGAGCATCAGCGTGCGCCCTTCGCCGAACCGGTGCGCGTCGAAGCCATGTCCTACCCGCATCAGCCGTCGATTGTATCCACAACCTGATCAACCGTCCTTCAGCGCTCGGTCGGCGCGAGAGACCTCACGTCATAAGTCCCGCCACAAGCCTTATCGTCGATCGCGCAAGCCGATATGCGGTCAACCCCGCGACTGCAATGGCCCGAAGTATTGACAGGCGCGACGGCCCGTCGTACGTTCGCCGCCATCAACCTCGGCCCAGCAGTTAGAAAGGGGAGCGGATGTTCACACGTACGGCCTGGGTCATCCTCACGAGGCAGCTGAGACCGCGACGGGCGCTCATGCTTGCGCTGGCGGCCGCGATGCTCGCGGCGGTGGCGTTGCCTGCGCAGCGCACCGAAGCCGGACCCGGATCCGGCCCGACCGCCATCGTCTCTCTCGGCGACAGCTTCATCTCCGGCGAGGCAGGACGCTGGAACGGCAACGCCCTCAACATCTTCGGCACCCGCAACGGCACCGACCGCGCCGCATCGTGCACCTGGTGGGGCTACTGCACCTACGACGCGCACCGTGTCTACGGATCCTCCTACGACAACGGCTGCCACCGCTCGGACGTCGCGACGATCAAGAGCGCAGGCATCTCCGTCCAGGAGCGCATCAACATCGCCTGCTCGGGCGCCCAGACGAAGAACATCTGGCGCGCCTCGCAGGGCGGCCAGAGCTATAAGGGCGAGGCGCCGCAGGCCGATCAGCTGTTCACTATCGCCCAGCAAAAGGACGTCAAGCTCGTCGTCCTCACGATCATGGCCAACGACGTCGGCTTCGCCGACCACGTCATCAACTGCACGGCGAGCTGGATCCTCGGCCTCGGCCCGTGCAACCAGGCACAGCAGGCCGCCCTCGAGGCCGACATGCCCGCCGCACGCGCCGGCCTCGCCAAGGCCATCGACGAAGTGCGCGCCGTCATGGCCGCCGCCGGCTACAGCCCGTCGCAGTGGCGCTTCGTCGTCGCCGGCTACGCCTCGCCCGTCCCCGCCGCGGCGAACGTCCGCTACTCCGGCAGCGACCGCTGGTGGGACGGCGGCTGCCCGTTCTACGACGCCGACTTCGACTGGGCGAAGAACGTGGCCACGCCCTACATCGTCGACAACATGCGCCAGGTCGCGGCGTCCAAGGGCGTGCAGTTCCTCGACGTGCGCGACTCACTCAACGGACACGAGTCCTGCCACAGGAACTCGTCGCTCGTCGGCTCGAGCGGCCCCAACTCCGTCTACCACGAGTGGGTGCGCTGGGTGAACACCGGCTGCTGTCAGGGCGACGCGCAGGAGTCGATGCACCCCAACGCCTTCGGCCAGCGCGCGATCGGCAAGTGCGTGCAGCTCATCTACGCGAAGACCAGCGGCAACTGGTCGTGCCGCAACACGGCCGGCCAGGGCTACACCGCGATGACACTCGTGCAGATACCGTAGTCACGCGCGTCCAGCGACACATCGCGAGTGCCCGGCGCCGGAAACGCCGGGCACTCGCGCGCTTCCCGCCGATCCTCCGAACGGGGACGCCGATCCCTTCCGCTATCATGTGCCCGGTCATGGACGACATCGAGGCATACGGACAGCTCCGCGAGCGCCCCCTCAGCACACCGCAGCCCCAGCGAGGCCGCCGCCCACGGACCGGCGAGGAGCCGGCCCCCGAACCCGTCCTCGCGCCGCCACGGAAGCGCTCGCGCTGGCTCCGCAACATCGCCCTCGCCGTCGTCGCCTACCTGCTCGTCTCCGCCTGCACGACCGTCCAGCCGATGCCCGTGCCGTTCACCGGCATGCGCGTCGCCGTGCCCTTCCCCGGCGGACCGTCGCTACTCTTTGGCCTGCCCGACCGCCCGTTCACGGTCGTCGTCATCGGCCTCGACCGCCGCCCGAGCGAGACCGGCCCCAGCCGCACCGACACCATCCTCCTGCTCCGCATCAACCCGGGCGAGAGCAAGGCGTCGTTCCTCAGCATCCCGCGCGACACGCTGATGGAGATCCCCAACCCCGACGGGTCGTGGTCGCAGGACCGCATCAACACCGCCTTCGTCTACAACTGGTCGTCCGACGACGAAGGCGCCGCGCCCCGCGCCGTCATGGCCGCCATCGAGCACAACCTGGGCATCAAGGTCGACCACTACGTCATCTTCGACCAGTACAGCGCGAAAGACCTCATCGATGCGTTCGGCGGCGTCACCGTCAGTAACCCGCGAGAGTTCGGCCAGGCGGACTACTCCGACGACGACATCAATGTAGTGCCGCAGCACTTCCCCGTCGGCGAGCTGCACCTCAACGGCTACGAAGCCGTGGCCTACGGCCGCATCCGCCAGGGCTCGACCGATTTCGACCGCATCGAGCGCCAGCAGCGCGTCGGCGCCGCGCTGATCGACAAAGCCGCATCGCCGCTGACCATCTTCCGCCTCCCCGGCGCCTGGTCCGCCTTCCGCGATACAGTGAAGACCGATATGAGCATGCGCCAGTCCGCCGGCGTCCTCTCGATGCTCAAGCGCGTCTCCGACGACGACCTGACGACGAAGTCGCTCGGCGACGCGGCCGTCTCCTGCAGGACCTGCAGCGCATCGATCCAGCTTCTGGATCCCGTGAAGACCGAGCAGATCATCGCCGAGGCGTTCGGCGACGCCGAGGCGGGCGCGCTGGCCGCGCAGCTCCTCGCCGCCGCCGGGGTGACCCCCTGATGTCCGACATGGAGAGCGGCGTCACCGTCGACTTCCTCATCCTCGCCGACGCCGCGCAGAAGCAGTCCGACAAGCTCTACATGCTCGGCGGCGGCTGGTCCGCCGTCTGGGCCGCCGAGTTCCCCGTGAACCACCAGCTCGCCGTCGCCGCCGGCATCCTCGTGCCGTGGATGGAGACGAACCACCGCCACCAGTTCCGCATCCGCCTGCGCGGTGAGGACGGCTCGAGCTTCGGCGAGCTCGGCGGCGAGTTCGAGCAGGGGCGCCCGCCTGGTTTGCCGCCAGGCTCGACGCAGCGCGTGATCATCACCGTCAACATGACCGTCCGCTTCGAGAAGCCGGTGGAGGCCGCCGCCGATCTCCTCATCGACGGCAACGTCGTGAAGACGGTGCCGTTCCGCGTCATGCAGCGCCCGAAGCGCTGACGCGCGCGCGCACGAACTGCGCGTTCGGTTACGCCGTCACCCGCCGCACTTCCTCGACGAACGCCGCGTACAGCCTTCGCATCAGCGGCGCGAAGTGCGGGCGCTGCGGCTCCAGCCGCTCCGGGTGCCACTGCACCGACACCACCCAGCGGTGCTGCTCGCTCTCCATCCCCTCGATCAGCTCCCGCCCCGCCGGAAGCGTGTCGTCGTCCGCGAACGCCACGGGACGCAGCGCGCTCCCAAGACCGTCCGGCAGCACCGCCTGATGATGGCGCGAGTTCATCTCCGCGCTCGTCGTGCCCAGCGCCGCCGCCAGCCGGCTGTCCGGCAGCACCCGCACGTCGTGCCACCGCGACGGATAGCCCTCCGTCCGGTAGTCCGCGCGATGCTCCCCGCTGTCGATGTGCTGCAGCAGCGATCCCCCGAACGCCACGTTCAACAACTGATGCCCGCGGCAGATCGCCAGCACGGGTACGTCTCGCTTGAGCGCTCGATCGAGGTACGCCAGCTCCGCCCGGTCGCGCTCGACCGACGTCTCTTTCACGCGCGGGTGCCGCTCGCTCGCGCCGTAGATGCTCGGGTCGATGTCGATGCCGCCGGTGAGCACCAGCGCGTCGATCTGCGCCGCGATCTCATCGACGCGCGCCGCGCAAGCCTCGTCGATGTCGACGATCTCAGCCCCGGCCTCGCGCAGCCGGTCCCAGTACCGGTCGACCGCCTCGCCCGGTACGTCCTCCCACCGCGTCACGCCGATGCGTGGCCGCTCCATGCGCCCAGCGTACCCCTCGGCGCAGCTCAGACGAAAATGAGAGGGCGCGACTCGTGCGAGTCGCGCCCGTACTAACGGTACTTGTATGAAGTTACTCGTCGAACTCGTCCTCGTCGTCCGCCGCCGCCTCGGCGTCGCTCGCGTCAAAGAGGCTGACGTCGCGCGTCTCGATCTCGGCCTCCTCAGCCTCGGGCTCCTCCCACTCCTCCGTCTCTTCGCCGATCTCCTCGTCCTCGTCGACGTCGGTGCGCACAAGCCCTTCCTTGATGTAAGGCCGCACGGCGATGTCGCCCGCCTTGCCCGCGGGGAACGACACCTTCCCCGCCTGCGTCGGGTGCTGGAACGTCTCCTTGATGATCACGCGCACGCTGTCCGGCGCGACGCTGGCGACCGCCGCTGCGTACTTGTTACCGCCCTCGATCAGCCGCGTCAGCCGCAGCGCCAGCTTCGGCTCGATGTCACTGATGTAGTCGCCCGAGGCCGTCTCGACCGTCAGCCTGCTGCCCACCGGCTTGATCGCCACCTCGTCCCCTGCCGAGAGCGTCGCCAGCAGCTTCATATTCTGAGGCCGCAGCGTCGTCACGCCCGTCTTGCCCATCTCCTCGATGAACAGGCTCGTGTCCACCTGCTGCGCCCTGTCCGGCTCGGCCTTCGCCTTCATCTGCGACAGCCGGTCCAGGTTCTTCCGGGCGATGCTGTTCGTGGGCTCGATCTCCAGCGCGCGCTGGTACGCCTCGCGCGCTTCCTTGATCTTCCCCACCTCCGACAGCGCCTTGCCCAACCGGTTGTACGCGTCGGCCTCCTCCGGGAACGTGGCCACGATCGAGCGGTTCGCGGCGATCGCCTCCTCCCAGCGGCTCTGCATCGCAAGCTGGATCGCCTTCTCGGTCAGTTGCCGCTTGGCGCGCGCTTTGTCCTGCGTTTCGTTCGTCATGTTTCCTCTGGGTACATATCGGCCTGGTGAAGCGTCAGGAGAGTGTAGGGCCCCGATCTGATCAGCACAAGCATCGTTTCGTTGCATTTCATGCAGCCGGCGGCTCATTGGCGCGATCCCGCCAGCCCGTTGCCGATCAGTACGTACTTTCATGCAACCCGGATCCTCGCCGGCAACGGCGGAACCCCCTATATTCACATTGTTATGACCACTTCAGACCCCTCCGTCAGCGAGACGATCGTCCGCGGCATCGTCGTCGGCGCCTTCCAGGAGAACTGCTGGGTCATCGGCAACCGCCGCACCCGCGAGGCGGTATGCGTCGACCCCGGCGATGAGCCCGACGAGATCCTCGCCATGGCGCGCGACATGGGCGTCAACATCAAGTTCATCGCCAACTCCCACGCCCACATCGACCACATCCTCGGCGTCGGCGCCATCCGCGAGGCCACCGGCGCCAGGTTCCTCCTCCACCCCGGCGACCTCGACCTCGCGCGCAACACCGCCCGCTCGGCGAAGGGATGGATGGGCGTCGACATCCCGAACCCGCCCGACCCCGACGCCTTCCTGGGCGACGGCGACTCGGTCGACATTGACGGCATCCAACTCAAGGTGATTCACACGCCCGGCCACACGCGCGGCAGCGTCTGCTTCTACGCCAACGGCGTCCTCTTCGCCGGCGACACGCTCTTCGCCGGCTCAATCGGCCGCACCGACCTCCCCGGCGGCGACTACGACGAGGAGATGGCCAGCATCTGCGACCGCCTGCTCGTCCTCCCGGACGACACGATCGTCCTGCCCGGCCACATGCAGCAGACGACGATCGGCCACGAACGCCAGCGGAACCCGTACGTGCGGATGGAGCTCGCGAAGCGTGCGGGCGCCTAGGTATCGTCTTCGCCTCCTCCTTGTCGCCGCATTCGCGCTTGCCGCCACGTTTGCGGTCGTCGCCAGCGCCTGCGACGGCGACGGAGACGAGCGCGAACGCCTCACCGTCTTCGCCGCCGCGTCGCTCACCGAGGCCTTCACCGAAGCCGCCGCGCGCTTCGAAGAGGATCATCCGTACGACGTCACCTTCAACTTCGCCGGCAGCCCCGCACTCCGCGCGCAGCTCGACCAGGGCGCGCAGGCCGACGTCTACGCCACCGCCGACGACGAGAACATGCAGGCTGCCCTGGACGCAGGCCTCGTCGAGGCTCCGCCGGTCACGTTCGCGCGCAACCGGATGGTCATCATCGTGCCGGCCGGCAATCCCGGCGACGTCCACCTGCTGCCCGACATCGGCACGCCCGGCCTCCGCACGGTGCTTGCCGCGCCCGACGTCCCTGCCGGAAGATACGCACGTGAAGTGCTCGACAAGATCGCCGCGGATGAGGGATTCGTGCCCGGCATCCGCGAGACCGTCCTCGCCAACGTCGTCTCTGAGGAGCCGAACGTGAAGGCCATCGTCACGAAGGTCCAGCTCGGCGAGGCCGACATCGGCTTCGTGTATGCGACCGACGTCACGCCCGAGATCGAAGATGAAGTGCGCGTGGTCGAGATCCCGCTCGACTATAACGTCGACGCCGCTTACCCCATCGCCGTCACGTCCGAGGCGGCCAATCCCGAGGGCGCGCAGGCGTTCGTCGACTTCCTCCTCAGCGACGACGGCCAGGATATCCTCGCGAAGCACGGCTTCGAGCGCGCGTCATGACAGCGATCGGCCGATCCGCCGCCGCCGCCTCGCGCCGTCACCGCCTCGGCCTCGAGTGGCTCTTCGCCGCGCCCGCGCTGCTGATGACGCTCTTCCTCGGCGTGCCCGTCGCCGCGCTCATCTGGCGCGCGCTCACCGGCGACCAGCTCGCGGATAACCTCACGACGGCGCTCGTCCTCGATGCGCTGCGCCTCAGCGCGATCACCAGCACCGTCACGCTCGTCATCGCGGTCCTCATCGGCACGCCGCTCGCCTGGCTGCTCGCCCGCCGCGACTTCCCCGGCAAGACGCTCGTCGACATGCTCGTCGACCTGCCGATCGTGTTGCCGCCCACCGTCGCCGGCGTTGCGCTGCTCGTCGCGCTCGGCCGCCGCGGCGTCGTCGGCGAGACGCTCGATGAAGGCGGCGTCCAGATCGCCTTCACCACCGTCGCCGTCATCTTCGCGCAGCTCTTCGTATCCGCGCCGTTCTACATCCGCACGGTGAAGGCCGGCTTCGAGGCGGTCGAACCCGTCTACGAGGGCATCGCCTCCACGCTCGGCGCGTCGCCGCTCCGCTCGTTCATCCGCGTGACGCTGCCCCTCGCCTGGCCATCGATCGTCGCCGGCGCCATCCTCTGCTGGGCGCGGGCGCTCAGCGAGTTGGGCGCCACGCTCATCTTCGCCGGCAACCTTCGCGGCGAAACGCAGACGATGCCGCTCGCGATCATCGCCGCCTTCGAGTCCGGCCGTTCGATCGAAGTCCCGATTGCGCTCTCCGTCATCCTCGTCGCCGCCGCGGCGATCCTCTTGCTGCTGCTCCGCGTCGTCGCGCGCACCGCCCCCGCCATGAGGTGAGCATGCTGCGCGTCGACATCGACCGGCGGATCGGCGACTTCCACCTGCGGCCGCAGTTCGCCGCGTCCGACCTCGTCGTGCTCTTCGGCCCATCGGGCTGCGGCAAGTCGCTGACGCTGCAGGCGATCGCCGGCCTTCTCACGCCCGACACCGGCCGCATCGAGCTGCCCGGCGGCCGCCTCGCCTTCGACGCCGCCGCCCGCGTCGATCTGCCGCCGCAGATGCGCAACGTCGGCTACGTCGTGCAGGACCTCGCGCTCTTCCCTCACATGACCGCCCGCCAGAACATCGAGTTCGGCATCGCCGCATGGCCCGCGCCGCGCCGCCGCGAGCGAGTCGCCCACCTCGTGTCGCTGCTCGGCCTCGAAGGCCTCGAGGACCGCCGCCCGCGCGAGATGTCCGGCGGCCAACAGCAGCGCGTCGCGCTCGCCCGCGCCCTCGCCGCCGAACCGTCACTGCTCCTCCTCGATGAGCCGTTCTCCGCGCTCGACGCCCCGCTCCGCGCCGTGCTTCGCCGCGAGCTGGCGTCGCTCCGCCGCACGCTCGACCTCACCACGCTCTTCGTCACGCACGACCTCAACGAGGCCTACACGCTGGCCGACCGTATCGTCGTCCTCGACGACGGCGCCGTGCTGCAGCACGGCTCGCGCGAGGAGATCTTCCGTCGGCCGGTGTCGCGCCGCGTCGCCGAGCTCGTCGAAGTGCGCAACATCATCCCCGGCGTCATCGACGCCTACCTCGAAGGCGTCGCCGTCGTACGCACGCCGTGGTTCACCGCGCGCGTCCGCGACCCCAACGCCCCGATCAGCGGCAACGTGTACGTCTGCGTCCGCCCCGAGCACGTGCTCGTGCTGCGCGAGGGCCACGAGCCGCGCCACGGCGACGTCGTGCTCGACGCGGAGATCGTCGAGGAGCAGGCGACCAGCAACAACCACCGCCTCTACCTGCGCGTGCCGCCCGTCGACGCCGACCTCGGCGAGCCGCACATCATCGAAGCCGACGTCCCCGCGCACCCGTATGAGGTGCTCGGCATCGCCTCCCGCCGCGACTGGCGCATCACGCTCGCCGCCGAGCACGTCACGCTCGTCCCGCGCGACTGACCTACGACTCGGCCATCTCCCGCAGATAGCGCCCGTACCGCTCGAGCGCCGCCATCGCCCGCACCGCGCGTTCCGGATAGTGATACGCCGGCACGTGCGACGCATCGAGCATCAGCCGCCCGCGCGCGACGGCGTCGCCCCCCATGTACACGCCCATGATGGGCTTCTCGTGCATCCGCGCCAGGTGCGTGATCACCCGCGACGTGCGCTCCGGCTCGGTCACCGCCTGCGGCGTCAGCAGCACGATCACGCCGTCGACATTCGGATCGTCGAGCGCCACCTGGATCGCGAACTGGTAGCGCTCCGACGGCGCGTCGCCCAACACGTCGATCGGGTTGTCCGACGCCGCCGCCGCCGGCAGGCCTTCCGCCAGCCGGTCCGCCGACACCGCCGAGAGCGTCGCCAGCATCAGCCCGTAGCGCGCCATCGCGTCCGCCGCCATCACGCCCGGCCCGCCCGCGTTCGTGACGATCGCGATGCGGTTGCCCGCCGGCGGCCGCAGGTACGAGAACGCCAGCGTGTAGTCGAACAGCTCGTCCATCGTGTACGCGCGGATCACGCCCGCCTGCCGGAACGCCGCATCCACCACCGCGTCCGACGACGCCAGCGATCCCGTGTGCGACAGCACCGCCCGCTGCCCGAACACGGTCCGCCCCACCTTCATCACCACAAGCGGCTTCTTCGGCGTGAGCGCGCGCGCCACCTCCATGAACCGCCGCCCGTCGGTGAACCCTTCCAGGTATCCGACGATGAGCCTCGTCTGCGGATCGTCCGCGAGATACTCAAGCAGGTCGATCTCGTTGACGTCCGCCATGTTCCCCAGCGACACGAACTTCGAGAAGCCCACGCCGATCGCGCGCGCCCAGTCGAGGATCGCCGTCGCGATCGCGCCCGACTGCGAGATCACCGCCACCTCGTAGCTGAACGGCGCCGTCTCCGCGAACGTCGCGTTCAGGTTGCCGAACGAGTTGATCACGCCCACTGAGTTCGGCCCAAGGATGCGCATGCCGCCCGCGCGCGCCCGCTCGACCAGCTCTCGCTCGCGCGCCGCGCCCTCCGCGCCCGTCTCGCGAAAGCCCGCCGTGATCACGACGGCCGCTCGCACGCCCTTGCGCGCGCACTCGTCGATCACCTGCGGCACCGCCGCCGCCGGCACAGCCAGCACCGCCAGGTCGACCGGCCCGGGGATCGCGTCCACGTGCGCGTACGCCGCCAGACCCAGCACCGACTCCGCGTTCGGGTTCACCGGATAGACCGGCCCCTTGAAGCGCGCGCGCAACAGGTTGTCGAGCAGCACGTACCCAAGCTTCTGCGGGTTACGCGATGCCCCCGCCACCGCGATGCTCTGCGGCGTGAAGAAGCAGTCGAGCGACGATGTCACCCGCCCATTCTATGGGCTATGCCCGCCTTGCCGCGCTGATGAGAATGAAGATGACGCTCAGTCGCGGCGGCGATGCGCGGCGAGGAACGCCAGACCCGCATCAGTCGCCGCCACCCCGAGCATGCCGCCGTCACGGGCGCATTTGACGAAGCCGAGATCGTGCGCGTCCTCCCAGATCGAGAGACGCGGGCACGACGTGCGCCACGCGCTCATCGCCTCGTCGTACGAGCGCGGCCTCTCGCACACCCACTCGAGAAGGTCGAGCACCAGCGACTTGTTGGCGATCTCGACGGTCTGCATGCCCCAAAAGATACCACCCGCGCGGCGCCCTCATTCGATCTCGGACGTCGCGACTTCCTCTTCGCCCGCGGAGTCACCGTCATTCCCTTCGACCGCCGCCTTCAAGTTCGCCAGCCCCTGCGCCAGCGCCAGGTGAAACCCCTGCTCCCGCAGCCCGAACGTCATGATCTTGAAGAATGTGTACTTCACCCCGAACGGCGTCAGCACGCCGATCACTTCCGTGTGCCCGGGCTTCGGCTCCAGGCGGTACGTCAGCCAGCAGGGGATGCCGCTGATCGTCACGCGCAAGTCCATCGACCGCGGCGGATCGCGCCGCAGCACTTCGAACACGTCGCCTTCGTGCTCGCGCGCGTCCGCGAGGTCGCGTTCGATCGCGGCGTAGATCTCGCGCGGCTCCGCGCGTATCGCGAACGCCTTCTCGATTGGCATCGAATCGCGCGTTGACACCGCCTGCTGGCGGCCAGCGCCCTCCACGGTGATAATACGCCGGTCACCGCGACCGTCACACACCGGCCTTCAAGGGGGATGATGCGGGCGCTATTCGCATGGATGGCCGGGGCTCTCGTCGCGCTGCTCGTCGCGTGCGGCGGCGACACCACTTCTTCGCAACCACAGCCATCAGCCACCCCATCCACTCGCGCCGACATCATCATCAAGCCCGATGAGGCGATGACGCTCGGCATCTCCGTCGCCCTCAGCGGCACGCAGGTGAACCTCGGCGCCGACATCGCCGACGCAGCCGAGCTCGCCGTCGCCGAGTTTGGCAGCGTGATCAAGGGCCGCCTTATCCGCGTGCAACGCATGGACGACGAATGCACCAACGCCGAGAAGGCCGTCAGCGTCGCGAAGGAGCTGCTCGCTGACCACACCCTCGTCGGCGTCATTGGCCCCATGTGCACCACCGGCGCGCAGGCTGCGAGCGACGACTACGAACGCGCCCTCATCGTCCACATGTCGCCGTCCGCTACGCGCACCGATCTGTCGAGCCGCGGCGAGCGCTTCTTCTTCCGCACGGCCTGGCGCGACGACGCGCAGGCCGAGCTGCAGGCCGCCCACGCCACGAGCGCGCTCGTCGCGAAGACCGCCATCCTCATCGACGACGGCGACCCCTACGGCCGCGGCCTCGCCGACGCCTTCGCCGCCGAGTTCGAGGAGCGCGGCGGCAGCATCCTCGCCCGCGAGCGCATCCAGCGCGGCACGATCGACTTCGGCCCCCTCGCGCGTCAGGTCGTCGCCGCCAACCCCGATATCGTCGTGTTCGAAGGCCTCAACCCCGAGGGCGCGCTGCTCGTCAAAGCCCTGCGCGACGGCGGCTACACGCGTGCCTTCATGGCGCCCGACGCGCTCTTGAGCGTGCGCGACTTCATCGAAACGACGGGTGCGCAGGGCGAGGGCGCGATCGTCACCGGCGGCCCCGTCCCCGATGAGTCGTTCGTCCTCCGCTTCATCGCCAAGTTCAACCGCCCGCCCAGCACGCCCTTCGTCCTCCAAGCGCATGACGCCGTGACGATGCTGCTGCGCGCCATCGACGCCGCCGCCCGCGAAGAGGCCGGCAACGTCGTCATCGACCGCGAGGCCGTCATGCAGACGCTGCGCGCCATGACCTACGACGGCCTCACCGGCCGCATCGCCTTCGATGAGCGCGGCGACCGCTCCGGCGAGACCGCACGCGAAGTCGGCCTCCGCATCTACCAGGTCCGCGCCGCCCGCTTCGAACCGATCGAATAACCCGACCGTCCGCTTTTCCCGCAATTTCCACGCCCTTTACAAATCTTTGGGGGAACCCGGCGCCGCCGGTGCGATGATCTCCCTAGGGGCGAGCAGCCTCGCCGGCGGTACGATAGCGGCGGAGACCACATGCCAACCGACACCATCGTCATCGTCGACGACGACGAGCACATCCGCGAGCTGACATCCGTCTACCTCGAAAAGGAAGGCTTCAGCGTGCGCTGCGCCGCCGACGGCCCCTCCGCGCTCGACGCGATCGCCCGCGCCCGCCCGAGCCTCGTCATCCTCGACCTCATGCTCCCCGGCATGAGCGGCTACGACGTCTGCAAGCAGCTCCGCCGCGACACCGACGTGCCCATCCTCATGCTCACCGCCCGCGACGACGACGTCGACAAGATCCTCGGCCTCGAGCTCGGCGCCGACGACTACGTCACCAAGCCCTTCAACCCCCGAGAGCTCGTCGCCCGCGTGAAGGCCATCGTCCGCCGCGCGCGCGGCCCGCAGCAACCGGACGGCGACGGCGTGATTCGCATCGGTGCGCTCACCATCGATCGCCAGCGCCGCGAGGCCCGCTGCGGCGACCGAGAACTGCAGCTCCGCACGAAAGAGTTCGACCTCCTCGCTACGCTCGCCGAGCACAACGGCATCGTCCTCACGCGCGAGCAGCTCCTCGACCGCGTCTGGGGCTACGAGTTCTACGGCGAGACCCGCACCGTCGACGTGCACGTGCAGCACGTCCGCGCGAAGCTCCAGGGCTCCGGCGTGAGCATCGCCACCATCCGCGGCGTCGGCTACAAGCTCGTCGAGGAACGCGCCTGAGGGCGCGCACCGTGTTCAACAGCGTCCGCTCGCGGCTCATCCTCTCGTTTGCGCTGATCGTCGCCGTCACGCTGCTCGCCGCGGGCGTCGCCCTCATCGCGCGGCTCACCGGCTACCGCGACGATCTCTCCGCCGGCACGCTGCGCCAGGTCGCCGCGCCCATCTACTACAACCTGACGCTCTTCACGCCCCGGCCCCAGAACCCGTCGCAGAGCGGCGCCGCCCTCCGCGCCGAGCTGGGCGCCTACATCGACGCGCAGGAGCGCGCCGGCGTCACCGTGCTCTTCCTCGACGCCTCCGGCCGCCCGCTCGCGGGCACCGCCGACGAAGCGTTGCTCGACGAGCAGTTCCGCGTGCCGCCCCCGCCCGACCGCGACATCGACTTCGCCGGGCTTCCCGAAGGCACCTACACCACCAGCGAGGGCGACGAGCTGCTCTACGTCACCGTCCCGACGCCGCGCTACATCCGCGCCCAGGACACGAGCATCCACGCCATCGTCGTCGCCCTCCCAAAGACCGAGCGCTCCGCCATCTGGGGCGAGCTCGCCCCGCGATTGTTCTTCGCCGGCATGATCGGCGCCGTCGCCGCTATCGTCGCCGCCGTGCTCCTCTGGGGGTCGATGTTCCGCGGCCTGCGCAAGGTCGCCGGCGCCATCCAGGCCGTCGCTGCCGGTGACTACGGCCAGCGTGTCCCCGAGTCCGGCCCAAGCGAACTGCGCGCGCTCGCCCGCGACGTCAACAAGATGGCCGACGCCGTCGAGGCCTCGCACAGCACCCTGCGCGAGTTCCTCGCCAACGTCTCCCACGAGCTGAAGACGCCGCTCACGTCGATCCGCGGCTTCTCGCAGGCGCTCGTCGACGGCACGATGGAGTCCCCTGAGGAACGCGCCCGCGCCGCCCGCGTCATCGACGCCGAATCACGCCGCGTCCTGCAGCTCGTCGGCGAGCTGCTCGACCTCGCGCGCATCGAGTCTGGCCAGCAGCGCATGCAGCTCGCGCCCGTCCCCGTCGATGAGCTGCTCGCGCACGTCCGCGACGTCTTCTCGCTGCGCGCGTCCGAGACCGGCGTGGCGCTGCGCGTCGACACCACGCTCGCCACGAGCGCACTCGCCGACTTCGACCGCATCGAGCAGGTGCTGGGCAACTTGCTCGACAACGCGTTCCGCCACACGCCGCGCGGCGGCAGCATCATCGTCGCCGCGCGCGACCGCGGCGACGGGTTCGTCGAGATCTCCGTGGCCGACAATGGCGAAGGCATTCCGCCCGACGAGCTGCCGCAGGTCTTCGACCGCTTCTACCGCAACGCGCTCGGCGAGCCCGAGATGCCTGGCGCCGGCCTCGGCCTCGCCATCGCGCGACAGATCGTCCTCGCGCACGGCGGCGAGATCGCCGCCTCCGCCGTCGATGGCGGCGGCACGCGCTTCACCTTCACGCTGCCCGTCGCGCCCGCAGCCGCTCCGTCGAGCGCTCCGGAACCGGCGCCGCGCCCCGAAGGCCTCCAGCCCGGCTGATCCGCCACGCGCTGTCCGCGCTCTCCTCCATCGCGCCGTTGCCGCGTAGCCACACTCGGGTAGCATGTCCGTACGAAAGGAGCGAGGATGCCCGTTCGTTCGCCGGCGTCGCTGCGCGTCCCCCTCAACCGACTGCGCCGCGCGGCCAACCCTGCGATCTTCAAGTTCAAGACCACCGCCGAGATCCCGCCGCTCGAGGGCACGGTCGGCCAGGACCGCGCCGTCCAGGCGCTCGACTTCGGCCTCAGCATCGAAGCCGAAGGCTTCAACGTCTTCCTCGCCGGTCCCACCGGCACCGGCCGCGAGACCGAGCTGCGCACCCAGCTCGAGCGCATCGCCCGCGAGCGCCCCGCCCCCTCCGACTGGTGCTACGTCTTCAACTTTGCTGATCCCGCCCGCCCTCGTGCGCTCCGCCTCCCGCCCGACCGCGGCCACCAGCTCGCACACGACATCGACGACCTCATCGCCGCCGTCCGCCGCGAGGTGCCGAAGGCGTTCGAGAGCGACGAATACGCGCAGCGCCGCGACCAGATCAACCGCGAGGTGCAGGCCCAGCGCGAGCGCATGTTCGAGGCGCTCCAGAAAGAGGCCACTGCCCGCTCGATGACGATCAACGTCACACCCATGGGCATCACCACCATCCCCGTCCTCGACGGGAAACCGCTCACCAAGGAGCAGTACGACCTCCTCACCGACGAGCGCCGCCACGAGATCCAGCAGCACACCGCCGATCTCGACTCGATCATCGCGCAATTCGTGCCTCAGCTCCGACGCCTCGACCGCGCCGTCGCCCAGCTCCTCGCAGAGCTCGACCGCCAGGTGATGATCGCCATCGCCTCGCCGATGATCGACGAGATCAAGCGCGACTACGCCCGCGAAGAGGAGGTCCTCGAGTACCTCGACCAGCTCCGCGAGGACATCGTCGAGAACATCCACGCTTTCCGCGGCATCGACGAGCAGGAAGGCGCCATCCCCGGACTCGCGCCCTTGATCCGCGAGAACCTCTTCAACCGTTACAAGGTCAACGTCATCGTCACCCACGCCGCGGACGCGCACGCGCCCATCGTCTTCGAGGACAGCCCCTCGTACTACCGCATGTTTGGCCGCATCGACTACAAGCCGCAGTTCGGCGCCATGACCACCGACCACATGATGATCAAGCCCGGCGCGCTCCACCGCGCCAACGGCGGCTTCCTCGCCGTGCATGCCCTCGACGTGCTCTCGCAGCCGCTCGTCTGGGAGACGCTCAAGCGCGCGCTCAACACGCGCCAGGCCCGCCTCGAAAACCTCGGCGAGCAGTTCAGCATCCTCCCCACCGCCACGCTCAGCCCCGAACCCATCCCGCTCGACGTGAAGGTGGCCATGATCGGCAACCAGCGCATCTTCACCGTCCTCCAGCAGGTCGATGAGGATTTCAAGAAGCTCTTCAAGGCCAAGGCCGACTTCACCATCGATGTCGCCCGCGACGAATCGACGCAGCAGGCGTATGCCAGCTTCATCGCCCGCCAGTGCGAAAAGCTCGGCATGCGACCCTTCGACCGCGGCGCCGTCGCCCGCATCATCGAGCAGAGCTCGCGCATGGCCGGCGACCAGGAGAAGCTCTCGCTCCGCCTGCTCGACATCGTCGACCTCCTCGTCGAGGCCGATTACTGGACCTGCGACGGCGGCAGTCCGGCCGTCACCGCCGAGTACGTCGATAAGGCGATCGAGCGCAAGATCTACCGTTCGAACCTCATCGAGGAGCGCATCCAGGAGCTGATCAACAACGGCACCATCAAGGTCGATACCGACGGCGCCGTCGTCGGCCAGGTCAACGGCCTCTCCGTCTACGACCTCGGCGACTACACGTTTGGCCGCCCCTCCCGCATCACCGCCCGCGTCAGCCTCGGCCGCGGCCAGGTCATTAACCTCGAGCGCGAGATCGAGAAGAGCGGCCCCTCGCACAGCAAGGGCTTCCTCATCATCAACGGCTACATCAACGGCAAGTTCGCCCACCGCCAGCCCCTCTCCTTCGCCGCCAGCATTACCTTCGAGCAGGTCTACGACGAAGTCGACGGCGACAGCGCCTCATCGACGGAACTGTACGCGCTCCTCTCCGCCATCACCGACGTGCCGCTCAAGCAGGGCATCGCTGTCACCGGCTCCGTCAACCAGCTCGGCGAGATCCAGGCCATCGGCGGCGTCAACGAGAAGATCGAAGGCTTCTACGCCGTCTGCAAGGCCAAGGGACTCACTGGCGAACAGGGTGTCATGATCCCGAAGGACAACGTCCGCAACCTCATGCTCAAGCCCGACGTCGTCGACGCGATCCGCGACGGCAAGTTCCACGTCTGGGCCGTCTCCAACATCGAGCAGGGCGTCGAGCTGCTCACCGGCATGCCCGCAGGCCGGCTCCGCAGGGACAACACCTACCCCGAAGGCACGCTCTTCCGCCGCGTCACCGACGCCCTCGAGGCGATGACGCGCCGCGCCATCGAGGTCAACCGCGCAGCGCAGCGCGAGTTGATGGCGCCCGCCGGCCAGCCCGCTGCGGCCGCGAAGCGCCAGAAGCCCGATGAAAACGGACGCCGCTCTCCGCGGCGCGCGCGCAAACGTCGTGAAGACGCGTAACGAGGTCTCCGCCGGCGGCGTCGTCTTCCGCGAAGGCCAGAACGGCGCCTGGCAGATCGCCCTCATCCGCACGCACGAAGGCCGCTGGCAGCTCCCCAAGGGCTGGGTCGAGCCCGGCGAGCCGATGGAGCAGACCGCCATCCGCGAGGTCCGCGAAGAGGCCGGTATCGACGCCGAGCTCGTCGCCCCGATCGACAGGATCGAGTACTGGTACAAGTCCACCTACGACCCCGAGCCCGTCCGCGTCCACAAGTTCGTCCACTTCTTCCTCTTGCGCTACCTCCGCGGTTCCACCGACGATCACGACCACGAAGTGCAGGAGGCGCGCTTCGTGGACATCGGAGAGGCGCTGCGCATGCTCGCATTCCCCACCGAACGCAAGATCGTCGAGCGCGCCCGCGAGGCCCTCGAAGCAGCGGCGAGGAAGCCATGACCATGCCCGGACAACGTCCACCATCGCCCCGCGGACCCGTGCTCGGCGCGCACGGCATGGTCGCGTCCGAGCACCCGCTCGTCTCGCAGACCGGCGTCGACGTGCTGCGACGCGGCGGCAACGCCTTCGACGCCGCGCTCGCCATGTCAGCCGTGCTGCCCGTCGTCAAGCCCGGCCGCAGCCACCTCGGCGGCGACGCCTTCGTCCTCGTCTACCCGAAGGCCGACGCCCACGTCACCGCCATTTGCTCAGGCGGCAAAGCGCCCATGGCCGCGACCATCGACCGCTATCCCGACGGCATTCCGCTGCGCGGCGGCGGCGCCGTCGCCGTGCCCGGCCTCGTCGACGCATGTGACGTCATCGCCCACCGCTGGGCGTCGATGCCGCTCGCCGATCTCCTCCGCCCCGCCATCGGCTACGCACGCGACGGCTTCCCCGTCTCGCGCGAGCTGGAGACGGTGCTGCGCGGCGCGCGCGGCATGTTCACGAAGTACGCAGCGCTCGCGCAGACGCTCTACGTCAACGGCGAGCCGCCGCGCATGGGCCAGACGCTGCGCCAGCCCGCGCTCGCTGCCACGCTCGAGGCCGTCGCCCGCGACGGTCGCGCCGCGTTCTACGAGGGCGCCATCGCCGAACAGATCGCGCGCGACGTGCAGGAAGCGGGCGGCTTCATCACCAAGGACGACCTCGCATCGCACGCCGCAGACATCCTCGAGCCGCTATCCATTGGCTACCGCGGCTACACCGTCTACGAGACGCCGCCCAACTCGCAGGGCCTCATCCTCCTCGAAGAGCTGAAGCTCCTCGAAGGCTTCGACCTCGCGTCATGGGGACACCTCTCGCCCGACGCCGTGCACCACATGGTCGAGGCGAAGAAGATCGCGTTCGAGGACCGCCAGCGCCACGCCGGCGACCCCGCGTTCGTCGGCTTCGACCCCGCGCGCCTGCTCACCGGCGAGCACGTCGCCGCGCGCCGCCGCGACATCGATCCCGAGCGCGCGCGCAGCTCCCCGCTGCCCGCCGCCTCCACCGACACGACATCGTTCGTCGTCGCCGACGCTCAAGGCAACCTCTGCTCGTTCATCCAGAGCCTCTTCCACCCGTTCGGCTCCGCCGTCTGCATCCCCGCGCTCGGCATCATCATGAACAACCGCATGACCGGCTTCTCCCTCGACCCCTCGCACCCCAACGCGCTCGCGCCCGGCAAGCGCACCATGCACACGCTCAACACCTACATGGTCTTCCGCGACGGCAAGCCGTACATGATCGGCAACACGCCCGGCGGCGACTTTCAGGTGCAGACCAACCTCCAGGTGCTGACCTCCGTGCTCGACTTCGCGCTCGACCCGCAGGCCGCCGTCGACGCGCCGCGCTGGGGCGACACGCCCGATGGCCTCCTCGTCGAGGAGCAGATGCCGCGCGAGACGGTCGACGAGCTCGTCCGGCGTGGCCACGATGTGAAGCCCGTCAACCGCTACACGAACGGCACCGGCCGCCCGCAGGCGATCGTCATCGACCCCGAGTCCGGCGCACTCATCGGCGCCTCCGACTCCCGCGGCGAAGGCGCCGCCGCCGGCTGGTAGCCGCGCATTTTCCCGAGACTTTACCCACCGCTTACCCGATCGCGGTCAGCCGTCACCGCCCCCGCGCGATCCTCTTGTTGATCGAATGGAGAATCGCGAGGTCCTGACATGAAGCGCACCATCATCGCACTCACCGTCGCCGCCACGAGCATCGCCGCCGTCGTCGGCGCCGCCTTCGCCTTCGACGCATCCCGCGCCGACGAGGCATCGACTCCCTCCGTCGCCGCCGACGCCGCGCCGACCGCAGCGCCCGCCGCACCCGAAGCACCAACTCCGGAAGCGACGCACCGACACGAACACGCCGCGCACGCGAAAGCATCAGCCAACGACGCCGCCGCACCGCACGACGACGCACACGCCGGCGCATCGACGATGACTGCGAGCGATGAGCCTGCGCCGCCCTCCATGCACGACGCCCACGACCACATGCACGATCCGGCGACGGACGCGGCGCCCGGCGCCCCCGCGACCATGCCACTAAGCCCCGACGCGCACCACGCGCCCCTCGATGCCACGCCCGAGCAGATCGCCTGCGGCAACGATCTCGTCCGCCGCACACAAGATGCCACCGCCCGCTTCGCCGACTACGACATCGCGCTCGCCGAAGGCTACCGCAGCAACCCCAACAACCCCGAAGGCACGCACTTCAATAACCCGACGTACGAGCGCGACGGCATGACAATGGACCTCGCCCGCCCGGAGGCGCTCATCTACCGCACCAATCCCGACACCGGCGAGAAGGCGCTGCTCGGCGTGCTCTTCAAGATGCCGCGCGGCCAGTCCGGCCCGCAGCCCTGTGGCCCCGTGACCTGGTGGCACACCCACGCCAATTGCATCGACCCCGCCACGCGCGAGGCGACGCTCGTCCGCCACGGCGCCACCTGCCCCGAAGGCCAGCTCTACCGCGAGAGCGTCGAGATGATGCACGTCTGGTTCATCCCCGGCCGCGCCAACGGCGTCTCCCTGCGCCCGGTCGAGGAGGCCCCCGCCCCGTAGCCGCGGAGCTTCAGCTCCGCCCCGCTCTCGTTCAGTGCACACAACCCGCGCCACTCGCACTCGCCCCGTAGCCGCGGAGCTTCAGCTCCGCCCCGCTCTCGTTCAGTGACACACCCGCGCCACTCGCACTCGCCCCGTAGCCGCGGAGCTTCAGCTCCGCCCCGCTCTCATCCACCGCCCACGACCCCATGCGCGACCCGTCACGCCCGGTGCTACCCTGAAACCAGACACCAGCGACCACCCCGAGGTCCCGCACACATGCCCGAACCCGCCTTCCACTTCTCCCCCCGACCCAACCGTGCCGCCGAGATCGCCTGGAGCACCTGGGGCGAGGAGCCCTTCCAGCGCGCCCAGCGCGAGAACAAGCCCGTCCTCCTCGGCATCTCCGCCGTCTGGTGCCACTGGTGCCACGTCATGGACGAGACCACCTACTCCGACGACGCCGTCATCCAGCTCATCAACGACCGCTTCGTCCCCGTCCGCGTCGACAACGACGTCCGCCCCGACATCAACGCCCGCTACAACATGGGCGGCTGGCCCACCACCGCCTTCCTCACCCCCGACGGCGAGGTCATGGCCGGCATGACCTACGTCCCGCCCGACCAGATGCGCGATGTCCTCAATCAGGTCAGCACCTACTTCCGCGACAACCGCGAGTCGATCGAGCAGAAAATCGCCGAGATCAACGAGAACCGCCGCAACGCCGCTCGCGAGGCCACTCCCGATACCGACGCGCTCAGCGATCAGATCGTCCGCGACATCCTCCACTCCATCTACGACGCCTACGACCCCGTCTACGGCGGCTTCGGCAGCGAGCCAAAGTTCCCCCACACCGACGCGATCGACCTGCTGATCCGCGCCTACCTGCGCTTCGGCGACCGCGACGCGCTGCACATGGCGCGCAAGACGCTCGACTACATGACGCGCGGCGGCACCTACGACCAGGAATGGGGCGGCTTCTACCGCTACTCCACCAAGCGCGACTGGAGCATCCCCCACTACGAGAAGATGCTCGAGGACAACGCGCTCCTCCTCCGCAGCCTCTGCCGCCTCTACCGCATCACCGAGGACGGCGAGCATCGCCGCTACATCGACTTCACGATCGCCTACCTCGATCGCTGGCTCAGCGATCCCGAGACCGGCGCGTTCTACGGATCGCAGGACGCCGACGAGGAGTTCTACCCGCTGCCCGCCGTCGAGCGCGCGAAACACCCCGCTCCCTACGTTGACAGGCGCGTCTACGCGAGCTGGAACGCCATGGCGATCAGCGCCTACCTCGAAGCCTCCTGGACGCGCGGCCACGCCGGGCTCCGCGAGCGCGCCCTCCGCGCGCTCGACCACCTCTGGGACGCGCTCTATCGCGACGGCGCCGGCATGCACCGCTACCTCGGCGACGCCGGCCCTGAGATCCCGGGATTGCTCGGCGACCAGGCATGGACCGCCCTCGCCCTCCTCGATGCCTTCGAGGTCGCGGGCCGCAAAGAACACCTTCAGCGCGCCCGGACCCTGGCCGAGTTCATGATCGAACGCCTGGCCTCGGACGCCGGCGGCTTCTACGACACGCCGCAGGGTCACGAGACGGTGGGGAGGCTGTCCATCCGCCAGAAACCGATCAAGGAAAACGCGCTCGCCGCCGACGTCTTCCTCCGACTCGGCCGCCTGCTCCACGAGTCCCGCTACGAGGCCATCGCCCGTTCGACGCTCGCGCAGTTCACCGACGTCGCCGAGACGCAGGGCTACTTCGCCTCCGGCTACGCATCCTCGGTCGACGCGCTGCTCAACCCCGGCGCCGACGTGAAGATCGTCACGCCCGCTGCAGCCGGACAGGCCGACGGCGCCGGCCCGTTGCACCTCGCCGCGCTCGCTCTCCCCGTCGCCGACCGCATCGTCCGCATGATCGATGCCGCCGACGCCGATGCGCTCGCCGCCGAGGCGCTGCCGCCCGAGCCGGCCCCCGCCGCCTACGCCTGTTACGGCACACTGTGCAGCGCGCCCGTCACCACGCCCGACGATCTCTTTGACATCGTCGAGCGTACGAGACAGGCGTACGAGGCCACCCGCCCGCAGGAGCCCCTCGCCGGCCCGCGCAGCGAGCGCGAGTCCGACTGAGCGAAACGGAGGTCACACCATGGCAGCACGCAGCGAAGGCGCACCGGCCGCCGTCCAGCAACGCTCGACGATGGACTGGATCAAGCTCGGGGCCGGCGGCCTCGGCGTCGTCTTGCTCGTCGTCTTCTTCCTGCAGAACCAGCAGGAGGTCGACGTCGAGTTCCTCTTCTGGGAGTGGAACACCGGCCTCATCTGGGCGCTGCTCGCCAGCGCGATCCTCGGCGCCCTCTCCGCCGTCGCCTTCTCGACGATCCGCGGCCGCGCGCGCCGCAAAGCCGAAAACCGCTAGCCCGGGCGCGACTGCTCCTGCGCCGCCACCCGCTGACGATACCGCCGGATCGCCTGTCGCAGCGCGTCCTCCGCATCGATGTCCCGCTCGCGCGCAAGCGACACCATCCCGAACAGGACGTCGCCGATGCGGTCAGCGCCCGCTTGCCCCTCCGCGACCTCCCGCAGCCCCTCGACGATCTCTCCCACCGATAGCGGCTGCGGCCCCAGCTCCGCCTTCGCTGCCCGGCTCTGCACCGACTGCGCCTGCGCCAGCGCCGGCAGCGCCTTCGGCACCGCGTCGAGCAGCGGCGTCTCGCCGCGCTCCTCCTTCTTCAGCGCTTCCCAGTTGCGCAGCACTTCGTGCGCCCCCTCGACCTCCACGTCACCGAAGACGTGCGGGTGCCGCCGCACCAGCTTCGCCGCGATCGACCCGATCACGTCCTCGATGGTGAACTCACCGTTGTCCTCCGCGATCTGCGCATGCAGCAGCACCTGCATCATCAGGTCGCCCATCTCCTCCGCCAGCCGCTTCGGCTCGCCCTCGTCGAGCGCGTCGAGCGCCTCGTACGCCTCCTCGATCAGGTAGCGCTTCAGCGACTCGTGCGTCTGCTCCAGGTCCCACGGGCAGCCGCCCTCCGGCGCCCGCAGCTGCGCCACGATCGCCCGCAGCCCCTCGAACGACCGCACGTCGTCCGTCCTCGCCAGCGCCGGCACGTAAACCACGGTCAGGTGGTCGAACCCGTCCGCCCGGTCCAGCTCCGACACCGTCGTCTCGCGCACCGACGCGTCCGCCGTCCCCGCCGCCGCGACGACGCGCACCGCGTGCTCCGGCGGATACGCCTCCAGCAGCGCCAGCTTCACCGCCGACGCCGCCCGCCGGTCGTACACCTGCGCGACCAGCGTCGGGCGCTGCGGCGCCAGCAGACGCCCGTGCGGCGCGAACGCCAGCGCGTCGAGCAGCAGCACGCCGTCCGCCAGCGGGTCGAGCCGGAGTGTGGTCGCAACAGCATCGAGGAAGCTCAGCCCCGCGACGATCCGCGCCTCCACGCCCGCCGCGGGCGTCCGCTCCAGCAGCGCGCGCGTCGTCGCCTCGCCGAACAGCGGGTGCCCCGGCACGGCGTACACCACGCCCTCGGTTCGCGTCGCCAGCTCCAGCACCCGCCCGACGATCGTCTCGTACACCTCGTCGAACGTCGCGCCCAACTCGTACACCGCGTCGAACGACTCATAGCGCGGCCCCGGCGGCAGCCCAGCCACCGTCGGATGCCGCGCCGTCCGCAGCCACACCTCGTCCGCCTGCTCCAGGATCGCGCGCGCCTCAACCGTGAGCAGCGACGCATCGCCCGGCCCCAGTCCGACGATCGTCAACGTGTTCGTGGGCACGCGGCATTATCGCCACGTGCCCCCACCGGCGGAAGCGCCGCCGGTCGCGCGCCGCTGGCAGTGCAGTGCCGCGAGGGAGTATCTTCATCGCACGAAAGGGATCCGGTGGCGGACGAACAGCTTGACAACGGCGATCCGCAAGTTGACAATGCGGACGTCGCGGTGGCGGGGCGGCAGAGGGAAACCCACATGGGCTTCGCCCGCACGCTCGCGACCATCCTCTTCGTCATCGCGCTCCCCATCGCGCTGATCACGACCAACATCCGCATCCTCGTCAACGCCCCCCTCGTCTACGACTACGCCTTCGACCGCTACGACGCCGAGTCGGTCACAGGCATCAGCCGCGACCAGATCGACGACGTCGGCGCCGGCCTCCGCGACTACTTCAATAACGACGAGGACACCTTCTACCAGACCGTCACCGAGGACGGCCTCGAAGGACCCGTCTTCAACGCCCGCGAGACCACGCACCTCCAGGACGTGAAGGCGCTCCTCAAGAACGTCTTCCGCGCGCAGGAGATCAGCGTCATCTTCGTGCTGCTCTACGTCGTCGCCTTCTTCATCTGGGAGCGCGAGGGCCAGGTCCGGCAGCTCGCCATCCAGGCCCTCATCGGGCTCGGGCTCGGCGTGGTCGCCGTGGGCGCCGTCGGCATCTTCGCGGCCTTCGGCTTCGACGCCGCCTGGGAGCGGTTCCACTCGCTCGCCTTCGCCAACGACTTCTGGCGCCTCAACACGCGCACCGACCACCTGATCCAGATGTTCCCCGAGCCGTTCTGGCGCGACATGACGATCCTGCTCGGGCTGATGTGCGCCTTCGAGGCGCTGCTCATCGCCGCCGCATCAACCGTCTACCTCGTGGGCACGCGCAGCGAACGCCGCCGCCTCGCCGGCAGCGTCGCCATGACCTCAAACACCCAGGCCGCCTAACGGCCCTTCCGCAGCTCCACCGGGATGTACGTGAACGGCACCACGTCGCGCGCCGCACCGTGCGCCGCACCGTGCGCGGCGTCCTCACACGTGACGCGGCGCAACTCGTAGCGCAGCCACGCGTTCGCTTCGTCGAGCCACGCGAGCGGCGCCATCAGCGGCCGCGCGTCGCGCCGCGCCGCTTCGCACTGCAACTCGTCGAGGGTCCGGGTGAGATCGTCAGCAAGCTGGCGGAGGCGATCCATCGCAATCCTCCTGCCTTGGGAGTGAAGGGCGCCCACATTGTACGCCCGCCGGACACCCTCACAGGCGTTGTCTTATGATCAGCGCGTTACAATTACTCGCCATGGCCGATGACCCGCGCCGGGGCCTCCCATCCGTCGACGCGCTCCTCTCCGACTCGCGTCTGCGCGGCGTCGAGGCGAACGGCCTCCTCACTGAGATCACCCGAGAGACACTCAAGGCCGCAAGGGCGGCGATCGCCCGCGGCGCCTCCGCGCCGGCGCCCGACGAGCTCGTCGCCAACGTGCTCCGCCGCCTCGACGATGCGATGCGTCCGCCATTACGTCCACTCATCAACGCCACCGGCGTCATCATCCACACCAACCTCGGACGCGCGCCCCTTGCCGAGGCCGCAATCACCGCCATGCGCGACGTCTCCGCCGGCTACAGCAACCTCGAGTACGATCTCGACGCCGGCCGCCGCGGATCCCGCCACGACATCCTCGAGCCGCTGCTCGCCCGCCTCACCGGCGCCGAAGCCGCGATGGCCGTCAACAACAACGCCGCCGCTGTCCTCCTCGCCCTCTCAGCGCTCGCCGCCGGCAAGGAAGTCATCATCTCCCGCGGCCAGCTCGTCGAGATCGGCGGCGGCTTCCGCATCCCCGACGTCATGCGCCAGTCGCGCGCGAAGCTCGTCGAAGTCGGCACCACCAACCGCACGCGCGCGTCCGACTACGACGCCGCCGTCGGCCCGAAGACCGCCGCCATCATGCGCGTGCACGCCAGCAACTTCCGCATCGTCGGCTTCGCCGAAGAACCATCGCTCGACGAGATCGCCGCCGTCGCCCGCGCGCGCGGCCTGCTGCTCCTCGACGACCTCGGCAGCGGCTCGCTGCTCGACACAGCGAAGTACGGCCTGCCGCCCGAGCCTACGGTGCAAGCGTCCGTCGCAACCTGCGCCGACGTCATCATGTTCTCCGGCGACAAGCTCCTCGGCGGCCCGCAGGGCGGCCTCATCGTCGGACGCAAGGCCGCCATCGACCGCATGAAGCGCCACCCGCTCGCGCGCGCGGTCCGACTCGACAAGGCGAGCATCGCCGGCCTCGCGGCCACCCTCGCCATTTACCTGCGCGGCGCCGCTGAACAGGAGATCCCGGTCTGGCGCATGATCGCGCTCCCGCTCGACACGATCGCCGCCCGCGCGAACGCCATCGCCGCCTCCACGGGCGCGTCCGTTGTCGACGGCCGCTCGATGATCGGCGGCGGCTCGCTCCCCGAAGCGTCGCTGCCCACGCGCCTGGTCGCCGTCGACGCGCCCGGCCGCCGCGCCGCCGCGATCGCTGCACGCCTCCGCCAGCGCGATGTCGTCCCCCGCATCGAGGACGGGCGCGTCCTCCTCGACCCGCGCACCATCGACCCCGACGAAGACGCGGCCGTCATCGACGCCCTCTGCGCTGCCACCGCGTAGCCCCACGCGCCGCCGCCGACACCCCAACACCGTAGCCACGGAGCTTCAGCTCCGCCCGATCGAAACGCGATCGGAGACTTTACGCGCGGTTTACCCGTTCGCGTTGTCGCCCCGCGTTTGGATGTCGAACCTGACAGCGGACGCGAGGTGACACATGAAACGGCTCATCATCTTCCTGTTCGCCGGTGCGCTCGGCGTCGCGATGCTCCTTTCCGGGCTCGCCGTTGACGCCTGGCTCCACGCCGAAGACCCCACGCTCGCCCAGCGCGAGTCGATCTTCTCGCTGCAGAACCCCGGCCACGCGCTGCTCGGCCTCGGCATGGCGCTCGCCTGCGGCGGCATCATCGGCGCGCTCTACACCGCCTGGGGCCTCGCCTCGCCGTCCGGCCTGCTCGGCGCGCGATGGCTCCGCCTCGCCGCGCTCCAGGCGTCCGCCGTCGTCGCCATTGGCGCCGTGCTGTTCTCACTCTCTGTCTCGGAGGCGGGCCACGACCACGGGGACGCCACGCACGTCCACGACACCTCCCACCCGCACGACGAAGCCATGCCACACGATGACGCCATGCCGCACGATGCCTCACACCCGCACGACGCGATGCCCGCGCCAACCCCTGGTGCTGCCAATGACACGGCATCGTCCATGCACGCCCACGACGCCGGCGCGATGGCGAGCGCCGCCACCCAGTCCGCGCCTGACGACGCCGCGCCGCAGGCGCACGCGCCGCACGAGGCCGCGCCGCAGGCGCACGCGCCGCACGAGGCCGCGCCGCCGCCCGTCGCCGAGATGCACGCGCCATCGACGGCCGACGGCCACAACCACGATCACACGACCGGCGCCGATCCCACGCTTTCCGCAGACGAGACCGCCTGTGGCGAGCGCTTCGTCGAAGAAGTGCGCGCTGCTACGGCGCGCTTCGAAGACTTCGACGTCGCCGTCGCCGAGGGCTACGTCAAGAGCACGCCCGGCAAGATCGTCGCCCACTACCACAACTGGGCGTACAGCCGCGACGGCAAGGTCCTCGACCCCTCGCGCCCCGAAGACCTCATGTACGTCAGCACGCCAGACGGCATGCGTCTCGCCGGCGTCATGTTCCTCATGGACAGGCCCGACGTCCCCGGCCCGCGGTTCTGCGGCTCCACGCCCGTCTGGCACACGCACGACAACATCTGCTTCTCGACGACGACGGGCGCCGTCACCGGCATCGCCGTCGGCGGCGCCTGCCCCGCCGGCTCGATCCTCTACATCCCGCCCGAGATGCTCCACGTCTGGCTCGTCCCCAACCCCAACGGCCCCTTCGACGAGCACATGGACCCCATCGCCCTCCTCCGCCATTTCCGGTGACCATCACCCCCGGCAAACCGGTTCTTCAAACGAAGAATGTGCAGGAGGCGACTGCAATCGTCCGCACGCCGACTGGAGTCCTGACGTCCTGAGTCTCCGAAGTCGTTCATCCCCCATGAATCCCCGTCCGCTACAGTGCCGGCGACGCCAGCACCATCGACGGAGGAGCACCGTGACCGACCGCGAACACGTCGCCGATGAGCGGACGAACGAAGAGGCCGAACGCCGCGTCGAGACGCGCGCCGCCACCGCCCGCATCCCCTCAGTCTTCGAGCTGGCCTTCCTCTCCGGCGTCGAGGACATCACGCAGGTCCTCCTCGTCCGCCACGGCCAGCAGACCTACGACCGCGGCGGCCCCGTCGGCGAGTGGGTCGACCCGCCCCTGAGCGAGCTCGGCCGCAGCCAG